>Ga0210383_10000876_pt1 | contig 27849 bp, 26 predicted proteins | sample IncBWC14OmetaG_FD_160072 | JGI IMG/M metagenome (GOLD analysis project Ga0210383, IMG submission 160072) | Forest soil microbial communities from Barre Woods Harvard Forest LTER site, Petersham, Massachusetts, United States - Inc-BW-C-14-O ... | reverse complement strand
TTCCGTGCCCGTTTCCGTGCCCGTGGTGGCCGTCGTGGGCCGGCCCAACGTGGGCAAGTCCACGCTGGTCAACCGGATCCTGGGCAGCCGGCAGGCAGTCGTGGAAGATGTCCCGGGAGTGACCAGAGACCGGGTCACCTACGACGCCCTCTGGCGCGGCCGGGCCTTCACCTTGGTGGACACCGGTGGCTGGGAGCCCTCGATCGAGAAAACTGAGAGCCTGGCCGCGCGGGTCGCCGGCCAGGCCCGGGTGGCGGTGGACGCCGCGGACGCGGTCTTGTTCGTGGTCGACGCGACCGTCGGCGTCACCGACGCCGACGCCACGGTGGCCGCGGTGCTGCGCCGGTCCGGTAAGCCGGTCGTGGTTGCGGCCAACAAGGTCGACGACACCAAAGCCGAGCCGGAGGTCGCGGCGCTCTGGTCGCTGGGGCTCGGTGAGCCGGTCCCGGTCAGCGCGCTGCACGGTCGGGGGAGCGGCGACCTGCTCGACGTGATCCTCGACGCGCTGCCCGACGCGCCGAAGGAAGCCGACGAGGCCGAAGGCGGCCCGCGCCGCGTCGCGCTCCTCGGCCGCCCGAACGTTGGCAAGTCCAGCCTGCTCAACAAGTTGGCCGGGCACGAGCGCTCGCTTGTCGACCCGGTGGCAGGCACGACCCGCGATCCGGTCGACGAGCTCATCGAGTTGGGCGGCACGACGTGGCGTTTCGTGGACACGGCCGGCATCAGGCGCCGGTTCCGCGAGAACCAGGGCGCGGACTACTACGCGGCGCTGCGCACCGCCGGGGCGCTGGACCGGGCCGAGGTGGCCGTGGTCCTCATCGACGCGAGCGAGCCGCTCACCGAGCAGGACCTGCGGATCGTCTCGATGGTCATCGAGGCCGGCCGGGCCCTGGTCATCGCGTACAACAAATGGGACCTGGTCGACGAGGAGCGGCAGCATTATCTGGACCGGGAGATCGACCGGCAGCTGCACACCGCCCGCTGGGCGCCGCGGGTCAATCTCTCCGCCGCCACCGGACGGCACACCGACCGGCTAGTGCCCGCGCTGGAGAAGGCGCTGGCCGGCTGGGAGACCCGGGTCCCGACCGGCAGGCTCAACGCCTGGCTGACCGGCCTGGTCGCCGCGACCCCGCCGCCGGTGCGCGGCGGCCGGCAGCCCAAGATCCTGTTCGCCACCCAGGCCGGTATCCGGCCGCCGCATTTCGTCCTGTTCGCCTCGGGGTTCCTCGAGGCCGCCTACCGGCGGTTCGTGGAGCGGCGACTGCGCGAGGAGTTCGGCTTCGAGGGCAGCCCGATCCAGGTCTCGGTGCGGGTCCGGGCCAAGCGCGAGAGCCGCCCCGGCCGTCGGTCGGCCGCGCGCACCTCGCGCCGCCGCTAACCCCGCGAAGGCGTCGGCCGCACGCCCTCCGCGCCGGCGCTAACCCCGCGAAGGCGTCGGCCGCGCGCTCCGCGGCGGCGCTCACACCGCGAAGGCGTCGGCCGGCGGCTCGGGGGAGGGGCTGGCGTTCGCGTCAGTGACCGGCTTGGCCCCGCCCGCGAACCGGGTCAGGTTCTGGTCGTACAGCACCCGGCCCGGCATCGGATCCGCGGCCGTCAGCCGGGTCAGCGCGTCGACCGGAAGCGGCTCCGGACTCGCCACCAGGACCAGGTTCCCGAACCTCCGGCCGCGCAGCACCGCCGCATCGGCGATGAGCGCCACCTGCGGAAAGACCGCTCGCGCCGTCGCGACCTGCACCCGGGCGTAGGCCAGCGGCGCCCCGTCGGCCACGTTGGCGCCATAGACCCCGCTCGGGCGCAGTGCGCGACGGACGGCCGTCATAAACTCGACCGAGGTCAGATGGGCCGGGGTCCGCCCCCCGGCGAACACGTCGGCGATCACCACGTCGAACGAGTCGGCCGGCAGCCGCTCGAGTACCGCCCGGGCGTCCCCGATCCGGACCCGGACTCCGCGCAGTGGCAGCCTGCGCCGGACCAGGTCCACCAGCGCGGCGTCGACCTCGACGGCCAGCTGTGTCGAACCCGGCCGGGTCGCCGTCACGTACCGGGCCAGGGTCAGCGCCCCGGCGCCCAGGTGCAGCACCCGCAGCGGCTGAGCTGACGGCGCGGCGGTATCGATCACGTGCCCCAGCCGCCGGACGTACTCGAAATCCAGGTAGCCGGGGTCGTCCAGGTCGACGTGCGACTGCGGGACGCCGTCGACCAGCAGCATCCACGCCGCCCGTCGGTCGGCATCCCGCAACAGCTCGGCGCGGCCGTGTGCTCCGTCGACGCTGTCGGCCGGCGCGGGCGCCGGCCGCCTCCCGGGCGCTCGGGTCATAGCGCCAGTATGGTGGTAGGTACGTCTCACGCCCAGGGAGGTCCGCATGGCTGTCGAGCAATCCGGAGCCGAGGCCGCGCATCAGGATGACGCGCCACCCGGACCCGAGGGAAAGACCGAGGACACCGAATCCGACCTCGACGACCTCAAGCGCAGGTTCCGCGAGGCGCTCGACCGTAAGCGTGACGCCCACGCCAGCGCCGAAGGCGCAAAGGACACCGGCCGGGTACACGGCTCGCACGGCCCCGCCGTCAGCCGCCGCTCGTTCCGCCGCAAGAGCGGCGGCTAGCGCCGCTCGTTCCGCAAGACCTGGCGGGTGGCGCTGCTCAGGCCTCAGCAGCCACCGGGACCGCGCGGAACCAGCTGCGGTCCTCGGTCAGGTAGCGGTCCAGCCGCAGTCCCGCCGCACTGAGCGCGGCGGCCAGCACGGCCTCGTCCAGCCGCTTGGTGGTGAACGTCTGCGTCCAGCACCGGTCGCCGACGACGTACTCGACAGTCGCCGAGACCAGGTCCGGAGCCGGCCGGGACACGTCGCGCAGCCGGTAGATCACTCCGTCCCGGGTCACCTCGCTGTCTTTCGCGGCGGCGAACCACTCCGGGCTGTGCTGCTGGATGATTACGCACCCGTCGTCGGCGACGTGCCGCCAGCAGGCGTCCAGGAAGATGCTCCTGGTCTCGTCGTCCGCGTTGATCAAGTGGGAGGCCAGCAGTACCGCGTCGAACCGCCGCCCGAGGTCCAGATCCTGGATCCGCGCGCGCACCGTCTCGGCCCCCTGGACATGCGCCAGCATCTCCGGCGACTCATCGACCGCCACCACCGGATGTCCCAGCGCGACCAGCGGATGGGTGACCCTCCCCGCCCCGCAGCCAAGCTCGAGAATCGACGCTCCCGCCCCCGCCGCCTCATGCACGATGCCCGGCTCCCCGAAATCCGGCATCAGCGCATAAAAGTCCACCGCGCACCCATCCGGCGTAATAACCCCCGGCCCCGACCCAACCGGCTGCCCCAAAGAATTCATCCCCCCATTCTGCCCAACCCGCGCGACCCGAAATGCTTACCTCAGACCGACAGGGTCGTCGTCTTCGACCTCAGTCGGCCCCGCGTCCATTGAGGCCTCGAGCGGGACGTAGTGCGGATGCCGGGCCACGCGTTTCCGCCGGGCGTCCTGCGCCACGAGGCCACCCACCTCGCCCAGCAACGCTCGCCGGTCGCAACCGCCACGCGCCATCAAGCGAGCTGTGGCGGCCAGCACCCGAGGAGGCGACAGCACCTTCGAGGGAAGGGAGCGATGGTTGAACAGGTCCGTGAACGAGTCCAGCTTGCCCCGCTCGTGCAAACGCTGTGCGATCTCCGGTAGCACTGCGGGCGCCAAGCCCGCCTTGCCGAGGTCGGCGGCAAGCCAATAGTGCTCGCCGGCGTCGTCATCGCGCCAGCGCGCCCAGCCCGCGAGCGCCTCGTCCAGCGCGGACGGCGACTTGTTGATTGCGCCGAGGATCGCCGACGCCAGGAACTCGACCTGCCGAAATGCGTCCTGGATGCCCTGGCCTGGGGCGGGGTCCTTGAAATGGCCAGCGTCGCCGGCCAGTACCCACCCCGGCCCCGTCGCTTCGCGGAAGAACCCCTCCCAACGGAGCATGCCGAACAGCTTGCCGACCCGCCGGGCGCCCGATAGCGCCTGAGCCACCGGGTCGCAGCGGCGGACGTACTCCAGGTAGCTTTCCTCGCGGCTCTGCCGGAAGCGCGGCAGGTCGCCGAGCTCCGGGATCGCGAGCACCTGATACAGCCCGCTGTCCGCCGGCAGCGCGACCACGAAGCTGCCTGACCAGCGATGGAAGATCACGGTCGGCTCAGCTCCCGGATCTGCATCCGCAAAGAACGACCAGTAGAAGAACCGCTCGTTCGGAGTCAGATTGTACTTACGCGACCCCGCGAGCCTGGCCACCGTCGAGTTGCGGCCGTCGGCGCCCACCACGAGCCTGGCCTCCAGCGACTGCTCTGACCCGTTGTGGGCGACGCGCACGCCCGTCACTCGGCCGCCGTCCCTGACCAGTGCAGTCACCTTCGCGCCCATCCAGACCTCGGCTCCTGCCTCCGCGGCGGCCTCCGCCAGGATGGGGTCCAGCAGCAGCCGCCGTACCGACATCACCCCTCCGACATCTCCAGGCTGCTGCGGTATTGGCACTTGCGCCCGGAACCCCTCATGCCGCATGTCAAGGTGGTTTACGATCGGTGCCCCGGTGGCGCGCAAGGCGCTCAGCACGCCAAGCCGGTTAAGAAAGGCGAGCGCCGCCGACTCGAAGACGTGCGTCGACAGCGTGTCTCGCGGAAAAGTCGCTTGCTCCACCAGCGCAACCGATAGCCCCGCGCGCGCCAATAGCGTCGCAAGCGGCGAGCCGGCGCACCGTCCGCCCACCACGACAACGTCAAATTCGTTGTCCATTGCCCCTCCGTTCACCCGGTTGCGGGCGTGATGTTCTGGTTGAGATGGAAGAGGTTGGCCGGGTCGTAGCGTCGCTTAATCTGGGCGAGCCGGTGGTACCCGGCGCCGTAGTTGTCGGGCACCCGCTGCTGGTCATCTGCGGACGCGAAGTTGACATACCCGCCTGGCTCTGAGTACGGCACCAGCGCGGTGTAGTAGTCGCGCACCCATTGGATGTTGGCCTCGTTGTCCGCCGGGTCGGGCCACATGCCGGCGATGACGAAGGCATAGTTGGCGTCGCGGTGGCCGAACGCCGTGGCGTCGGCCGCGACGTCGTGGCAGGCCCCGTTGATCGGGTACATGTGCACGGCGGTGTTGACCGCCGGCACGCGCGGCCCGTATTCGAGATGGGCCGCGATCGCCTCGTCGGTGAGGTCCTTGATGAACAGCGCCTTCCAGTAGTGCTGCAGCCCGCGCGGGACGAGAGCGTCGAACGCGGCGTTGAGCGCCGGGTAGGGCATCGGCCCGACGTGCTCGGCCACCGGTTGCGCGACGTCGCGGAAGCGCTGGAGGACCCGGGCGCCCTCGTTGTGGTCGCCGGTCCAGCTGGACAGCACAGCGAGGAACGGCTCGCCCACGCGGTCCTCGGGGACGAACGGCAGCGGCGGCGCCTGGTGCCAGCCGGGGAACCCGCCATACTCGCGGGGGGCGTCGGCGATGAAGCCGCGGAAGTACCGCAGGATGTCGGCGGCATCATCACGCTCGAAGAGCATCAGCCCGCCGTAGATCTCGCCCACGGGGTGCAGGCGGAACTCAAACTCGGTGACCACGCCGAAGTTCCCCCCTCCGCCGCGCAGCGCCCAGAACAGGTCCGGGTGCTCGGTCTCGCTGGCGGTCGTGATGCGGCCGTCGGCCAGGACGACCTCGGCGGACAGCAAGTTGTCGCAGGACAGGCCGTACGTCCGCGTCAGATACCCGATCCCGCCGCCCAGGGTGAGGCCGGCGACGCCGGTGGTCGACACGATGCCGCCCGTGGTCGCCAGGCCGTGGGCGGCCGTGGCGTCGTTCACCATGGCCCAGGTAGCCCCGCCCCCGACGCGCGCCGTCCGCCGCTCCGGGTCGACCAGCACCCGGTTCATCGCCGACAGGTCCGCGACGATGGCGCCGTCGCCGGTGCCGAACCCGGGGACGCTGTGCCCGCCGCCCCTGACGGCCAGGTCGCGGCCGCTGTCACGGGCGTGGTCCACCACCGCCCGGACATCGCGGGTGTCGGCGCAGCGGACGATGACGGCCGGGTGCCTGTCGATCATGAAGTTATAGACGCGCCTGGCGTCTTCGTAGTCGGGGTCGCCGGGGCTGACCACCTGGCCGGTGATGCGGTCGGGCAGCGAGGTCATGGATGTCATGGTGTCCTCCGTGTGGGGAACCGAGGCTGGCAGCGGGCAGCCGCCTGCCGGAACGGATCCGACGTTAGAGGCCGCAGTCCATCCGGTCATGACCAGACCTGGTACCGGTCCTTCGCGGGTGCTTAGCCAATTCTGGCTATCGACGGTGCCGCCTACCGGCGTTAACGTGGGCAAATGGGGGTATGGGACGCTCCGCCGCTCCCGGCCCGTGCCGCCGGGAAGGCGAAGCCGGTCTTCGTCGGCCGCGCCGCGGAGACGGCAGCGGCCGAGCAGGGCTGGGCCGCCGTCCGCTCCGGCGCGCGTGAGCTGATCTTCATCGGCGGCGAACCGGGGGCAGGCAAATCCCGGCTGGTCGAGGAGCTAGCCGGGGCTCTGCATCGCCGGGGAGCGGTGGTGCTGATCGGTACCTGCTCCCCGGAGCCCGGTCCGCCCTACGAGCCCTTCGCCGAGTGCCTGGAGCAGCTGCTGGGCGGGACCGCCGAGGGTGTCTTGGCCGAGTACCTGCGCGGCTCGGCACGGGAACTACTGCGGCTGACGCCGCTGGTACGGCGGCACCGCCCGGATCTTCCGCCTCCGCCGGGCGACGACAGTGACTACCGCCGGGAGCTGTTCGACGCGGTCACCGACCTGCTGCGATCCGTCGGCCAGGTCCGCCCGGTGGTGTGCGTCCTTGAGGATCTGCACTGGGCCGGCATGCCGACCTTGCAGCTGCTCAGCCACGTGACGCAGCACTCCGCGCAGTCCCGGCTGCTGCTGCTGTGCACCCACCGTACGACGGCTCCCGACCGTTCCGACGAACTGACCTACGCGATCGCCGACCTGTACCGGCTCGATGGCGTTCGCCGCATCGACCTGCCCGGGCTCAGCGCCGACGAGGTCGCTCAGTATCTAGTGGCCGAGGGCGGTCTTCCGGTGCGCCGGGCACGCGAGTACGCGACCGTGCTGCGTGATCAGACCGGCGGCAACCCCTTCTTCCTGCGGGAGACCTGGCGCGACATTGTCGCCCGCGGCGCGGCCCAGATGCGTCCCTCCGCCCCGCTCGCTCCCGTCTCGATCCGTGACACCCTGCAGCGGCGCCTGTCGCGCCTGGCGCTACATGAACGCGAAATGCTCGAGACCGCAGCAGTGCTGGGTGACGGCGGGGCCGTGCAGATCTTGGTCGCCGCCTGCGGCGGCGATCCCGGCGAGGCGCTGTCGGCGCTCGACACCGCCGCGCGCTTCGGGCTGGTGGACGCCGAGGAGCTGACCAGGGGGCGGGTCGCCTTCCCGCACACGCTCACCCGGCAGGCGGTCCTCGATCTTGTGAGCCCTTCGCGGCGGGCACTGCTGCACGCGCGGGTTGGCGAGGTGCTCCAGACCTCCGGGCTCGACTCCCCCCAGGTAGTGCGTCAGCTTGCCTATCACTTCGCCCGGGCCAGCGCGTTGGGCTATGGCGGCAAGGCCGCGGAGTATCTCGCGCTGTCGGCCCGCGAGGCCGAGCGGAGCCTGGCCTTCGAGGATGCGGCCGCGTGGTACACCCAGGCCGCCGAACTGCTGAACGGCCCGGAGTCCGAGCGCGAGGAGCTACGCTTCGCTGCTGCCCGCAGCTGCGTCCGCGCGGGTGATACCGCCGGTGCCCGGAATCTGTACCTGCAGCTCGGCGACTCCCGCGACCCGGGCGTGCGGCTCCGCGCCGCCGTCGGGTACGAGGACGCGATATGGCGCCCCGGGCTGCCGGGCGCCGACGCCTGCGCGCTGCTGCGTCGCGCGCTCGATGACATGCCCGCCGACCCGGACGACCCGGGGTATGTGCGGGCATTGGCGAGCTTGGGACGGGCGATGGCCTTCGTTGGCGACGACCGGGCTCGGCGGGTCGGAGAGCAGGCGCTGGAGTTCGCGCGCCGGCTGGGAGACAAACGGCTCCTCATCCATGCCTTGCAGGCCATGTTGTGGCACGCCGTCACGCCCGGCTCCACCGATGGCCAGCTCTGCGTAGCCGTCGAGCTCGCTCCCCTGGCCCGCGAGAGCGAGGACTGGGAAGCGCTCGGAATAGCGGCGATATTCCGCGCGGCGATCGCCTACGCGCACGCCGACCCGGACGCCTGGTCCGATGCGGTCGCCGATCTGGACCGGGCCGTCCGCGGGAGCGGGCAGCCGCTCATGGTGTACCTGCGCGGATGCAGCGACTACGCGCATGCCTTCCTGCGCGGCGACTTCGCGACAGCGGAGCGGGTCGCCGAGGACCTGCTGGAGGTCGGCCGGTCCTTCGGACCCGACGACACCGAGGGACCCTACGGTCTGCAGATGTACATGGTCCGCCGGGAGACTGGCGCGCTGGAGGCAGTCAGGCCCCTGGTGGACGTCGTGCGGCAGGCGCACGCCACCTGGGAGCCCGGGCTGCTCGCGCTCTATACCGAGCTCGGGCTCACCGGGCCGGCCCAGAGCCTGCTACACCGCCTTCTGGAGAGCTCGGACGTTTCGCAGTCTCGGCAGCCCTGGTGGGGACAGCGGACCTCTGTGCTTGTCTTCCTTGCCGAGGCGGCGGTCGCGCTGCGGGACACCGACGCCGCGCGGCAGCTGCGACCCCTGCTGGCCCCCTTCACCGGCCGGCAGCTTATCGCCGGCCACTTCGTGGCGCTCTTCGGCCCCGCCGACGCCTACCTCGCGTCGCTGGACTCCGTGCTCGGCGACGACGAGTCAGCCGAGCGGCTGTTCGAGCGGGCACTTACCCAGAATCGCCTGCTGGGCTCAGTGGTCCACCGGGCCGCGATCCTGGCCGCGTGGGCTGACCATATGCGTTCCCGCGGCGACCTGTCGCGGCGATACAAGCAAATGCGGGACGAAGCTCGCCGACTTGCGGCCAGCACCGGGCAAGCAAGGCTGATCCACATGCTGGACACCCCCACGGAACACGCCGCTGGCCTGACGGCGCGGGAGATCGACGTCTTGCGCCTGATCTCACGAGGCCGCAGCAACCGCGACATCGCCGCCGAGCTGAAGATCACCGAGAACACGGCCGCCAACCACGTGCGCAGCATTCTGATCAAGACCGGGGCCGCGAACCGCACCCAGGTCGCGATGATGGCGGTGTCACGGCGCTGGGTGGACGATCACGCCCAAGAGTTCACCCCGTAAGCCTGTCCGGGCCGACTGATCACCCGGCTGGCGACCCGGCCAGCGATCCGTCTGGCAGCAGGCGGTCGCTCAGTTCGACCACGGCGTCGGCGGGCAGGCCTGCCCTGGAGGCCGCCCGCCGGATCGCGTCGGCCTCCGGCGCCTCGTACAGGCAGTACGTCTTCCGCTTGTCAGCGGACAGGAAGGAGTAGAGCCAACGCACGCCCTCCTCCTCGTTGATCCGGTTGATCCGGTCAGCGACCTCGGCCGATGCCTCGAGGTCCTCAGCGAAGCGGCGTTCGATCAAAAAGACCGGCATGACCACCCCCCTCATCGACGCCACCTACGGTACACCGCCCACCCAGTACAGGCGATGCCATGGGCGGTCAGAGCACGAGTGTGGCCTCAATCGCGAGTCGGCGCGCTGAGCTGGCTGGGCAGCAAAAGAGCCAGCCGAAGATGACAGGCCAGCTCGAGGAGGGTGCGAGCGGTCAGGCGGGGGCGGCAGCGGGAGGCGTCGCCGCAGCCCAGAGGTGGGTCGGTCGGGCCCGGTAGGGCTCGGTGCCCGGGACGAAGGTATCGGGCTGCGCGGGAACGTCGGCCGTCGGGCCCGGCTGTCCGGCGGCCTGCTGTGGTTCGTAGGCCGGCAGGTGGAACCAGACCGTGGTGCCGGCCGCGTCGCGCAGATAACCCCATTGGGCGGCCAGATGCTGGACCAGGAACAGCCCGTGTCCCTCGGCCGCGTATAGGTCACCCTTCACGACCGGGGCGCCCGCCGAACCATCGTCGATGATCTCGACCAGCACGCCGCGCAGAACGCCGATCACCACGATGGTGACCGTTCCGCCATCGATACCCGACTTGGTGTGCTGGATGGCGTTGGTGACGATCTCCGACGTTAGTAATGTCGCCGCATCAGCGTCCGCGCCGGTCTGGTTCGTGCCGAGCGTTTGAGCCACGAACGCTCGGGCCAGGCCGACCTGCTCGGGGCGGCCCGGGATGGTCAGGGAACCGAGCACCATGGCTCGCGAGTTTCCCGCGGCGCCGCGCGCCCCGACCCTGCGAGCTCCGGCGCCCCAGATCCCGGTGCCCCGGGTCCCGGCCGATCTCGGGTCTGCTGGCCTCCGCTCGGCTTCGGGCCGCGGATGCCGGGAACTATCAGCGGGCGTTTCCATATCGAGTGCCTCCCACTATCGCCGACATGGTCTCAGCGGTTCGCGACCAGGGATCGTGAAGATCCGCCCGCTCCAAGTGCCACGCCTGTGACGCTTGCCGCCGTGGTGCGCATAGTAGCCACTTACCACCCAGTTCAGCATCGGACGCGCAGACTGGCGCGGATACCGGAGAGACCTTCTCGTCTGCCGGAGTATCGCCGGAGAATACGAATAAGGGCCTCTACCTGGCCACCACCGCCCTCCGCATGTCTGCGACCAGGAAAGGGACATCCCCGGGACCGGGACACAAAACCAGGACACAGAACCGGGACACAAACCGGTCCGGCGGCAGCGGCCGCTACAGCTCTTCCTCCAGCTCGTCGATGATCGCAGTCAGGATGCCCGCTGTGTGGTTGGGCTTCGCGGCCAGGATGCTCAGCCGTTCCATGGCCAGCAGGTAGCGGTCGACCTCGGATTTCTTGTCGAAGTAGAGAGCGCTGGTGAGGTGTTCCAGATAAGCCACGTCCGGCAGGTCCGGCTCACAGAACCGCAGGATGGTGAATCCGCTGGGCACAGCGTGGCCGCCCATCCCGGCCGGGATGACCTGCAGGGTGAAGTTCGGCCGGTGGCTCAGGCTCTGCAGGCAGCGGAGCTGATCGCGCAGGATCTCCTTGGTGCCGACCGGCCGCCGCAGCGCGGTCTCCTCGATGATGGCCCACAGCTTGAGCCGTCCCTCGGTGAACCGGCGCTGGCGTTCCTTGCGCAGGATGACGTGCCGCTCGGCTTCGCCGAGGGGGATGTCGCAGATAGCCAGGACGGCGGCTGTGTAGGTCGGGATCTGCAGCAGACCCGGGACGAACTGTGGCTCGTAAACACGGATAGACGTCGCCGCCTCTTCCATCCCGACGTAGGGCTGGAACCAGTCCGGCAGGATGTCGTTGAACCGGTGCCACCAGCCGGGGCGGTTGGCCTGCTCGGCCAGGGTCAGCAGTTGCTCCCGCTCGACCGGGCCGACGCCGTAGAAGGCGAGCAGGTCGAGCACGTCGATCTCGCGGATGGCGTTGCGGCCCAGCTCGATCCGGCTGATCTTGGACTCCGATCCGCGGATCGCCTTGGCCGCGGCTTGCGCGCTGATCCTCCGGCTCTCCCGGAGCCTCCGCAGCTGGGTGCCCAGCAGGATGCGCAGCACAGTCGGCCCTTCCGTTGCCTCTGGCATGACGCCTTCCCGGTCGCCCGACCACGGAATTGTAATACGCAATTGCGTGGCAAGGTGTTGCCATCTCGAACTTCGATAAACCGGATGATATCCCACCTGGGATTGCATGCCACCCCCCAAAATCGACTGCCCGGCCCGGCTAAGCAGGACACTTCTGTCTAGCCAAAGGTCTTTGCCGGGCCCACGCTTGAGACGGCTCGTGATCGTTCTTCAGGTGGCCGCGCAGGCCAATGGCCAAGACCCGAGAACCGCCAAAACGCCCGGTGACAAGGCCTGCCCGGCGACGGCGGCAGGCGCGGCCCGGGCGTACGAGCGGTCCGACTTTGACTCGCTTAAACACAGAAATGGCGCGTAAAAGAACGAGATGAAAACTCACGCTGATGAGCGGTGATGGCCCAAAGGTGCCGAACGCCGCGCCGGAGCCACCAGATCGCGATGACTGGCGCACCACATTCCGGCCAGACATCCCGACTTCAGCGCGAATTTACGACTATTTCTTGGCGGCAAAGATAATTATCCCGCGGACCGGGTTGCCGACTATGGGAACGTACACGAGGTGGCGATGGCCGCCAACCCGGCTAAGCGTTACGTCGCGCTCACCCACGGCACCCGGTGAGCAGGGTCCTGGCCCGGCCCAGCGACAGGCATAGGAGGCCGGGCATCCATAAAATGGGTCCATGCGCTATAGGCCGCTTGGCGAATCAGGACTCGTGGTATCGGTGGCCGGGCTCGGCTGTAACAACTTCGGCGGCCGCCTGGACCTCGACGGGACACGCGCGGTGGTGGACGCGGCCATCGACGCCGGCATCACCTTGTTCGACACGTCCGACACCTACGGCGGAGGCGGCGGGTCCGAGCGCGCGCTCGGCGAGATCCTCGGCCGGCGCCGGGACCAGATCGTCCTGGCTACCAAGTTCGGACACCAGAGCGCTGACATGGGCTACGGGCCGGCCGCGGGGGCCAAGGGCGGCCGGGCCTACATCCGGCGGGCCGTGACCGAGTCGCTGCGGCGCTTGCGCACCGACTACATCGACCTGTACCAGCTGCACACGCCGGATCCGGTGACCCCGGTCGAGGAGACCATCGCGGCGCTGCACGAGCTGGTTGCCGAGGGCAAGGTCCGGTACCTGGGCCACTCGAACTTCTCCGGCTGGCAGCTTGCCGACGCCGCGCACCTGGCCACGATCGGCGGCCACACCCCGTTCATCTCCGCCCAGAATCACTGGTCGCTGCTCGAGCGTGCGGCCGAAGCCGAGGTCGTGCCCGCGGCCCGGCACTTCGGCGTGGGCGTGCTGCCCTACTTCCCGCTGGCCAACGGGCTGCTGACCGGCAAGGTCCGGCGCGGCCAGCAGGTTCCGGCCGGAAGCAGGCTGGCCAGCCGCGCGGGCTACGTCACCGAGAAGAAGCTGACCAAGGTCGAGGCGCTGATCGCCTGGGCCCAGGAACAAGGCGTCACGGTCCTGGAAGTGGCCATCGGTGCCCTGGCCGCCCAGCCGGGCTGCTCGTCGGTGATCGCGGGGGCGATGACCCCCGAGCAGCTGAAAGCGAACGCGACGGCGTCGGAGTGGATCCCGTCCGCCGCCGAGCTAGCCGAGATCGACCAGATCGTCCCGCCCCCGCCCGCCCGCTAGCCACGCGGCAGGATCAGCCGCCGGCCACCGCCTGCTGGTACAGGGCTGCGACGTTCGCGCCGAACATGGACGAATAGGAGACCTGCGGGGTAAGCCCGCCCTGTTCGTAGCCGCCGATGACCCCGATCACCGTGCCCTGCCCGGTCAGCGGGTTGACGCTGGCCAGGAACGGCCCGCCGCTGGTGCCGTCGGTGTAGCCGCCGCAGTCGAATTCGAGCTGCTCCGACATCGGCTCCCGGGTCCAGTTCCGGCAGACGATCGGCTGGCTGCCGGAGTCCGGGTAGCCGATGACCTCGACCAGTTGCCGGGCTGGCGTGCCGGCCTTGAGTGCTTCGGCCCCAGTCACGTCCTCGATGGGCACGATCGAGCCGGCCTGGCTCACGCGCAGGAAAGCCACGTCGTCGTCCGGATTGGAGGAGGACGTCCATGACCGGTCCACGTAGATCTTGGTCACGGTCCAGATCCCGTACGGGGCCGCGCCGCGGTCGTAACCGGGCACGAAGACGATGCCGGACGTGCCGGTCACGCAGTGCGCGGCGGTGACGACCAGGTCGCCGTGCGGGCCGCCGATCACGCTCGCCGTGCAGAAATGCCGACCGAGCTTGCCCTTGGACATCGTGAACAGGGCGCCGACCGCCGGGGTGCCCGCGAAGTCCTGTCCGTTCTGCGAGGTTGAGACCATGTGCCGGACCGCCCGCGCGAAGCTGGAGGCGATGTCGCCTGCGGCGCCCTCGGCCGGGGTCACCGCGGCCACCACGCCGACCGTCAGCACGCTGACGATCGCGACCGCGGCCGGCGCCCAGGGGAACCATCGGGCCCGCTTGCGCGGGCCATTATCGTCCCCGGGCCGGGACTCCTCGCCGCCGCCGAGCCGGGCTTGCCGCGCCGCTCGCAACCGCACCTGCTGCCGACACCTGCCTCGCTACGTCACGAATTCTGCGACTCTCGGACCTAGGCCGATACCTAATTGTGATGGACAGGGTGCGACAGTACCAGAGGTAAACCTGCAAAGTCGGTCAGAAGCTGCCCAAGCGAGCTGGGGATTCCCTGTGAGGAGCCTGCGGGGTCATCTCGGGTCGGGACGGTCGATGTTCCAGTGACGGCTGGCCGTGGCCAGCCAGCTCAGCTCCGGGGTCCCGTCCGGGCCAACGTGCGGGCTGGCGGATGAGTCGGCGGATGAGCTGGCGGATTGACTGGCGGATGGGTTCCTGACCGGCAGCATGGTGAACCGGCTGACCACTCGCTGTCCCCCCTCGTGGTCGCCGTACAGCAGTTCCACCGTCCACGGCTCGCGGGCCTCGATGACCTTGCGCGCCTCGTCGTACCCGGCGTGTTCGGTGTCGCGGAACGCCCCCTGCCAGAACCCCACGTCGCCGACCGGAATGTACAGATCCCGGTTCTGCCGCTCGAACTCCTCCAGCGGCGCATGCTCCTGGTCGCGGTGCCAGTCCGGGAAGAAGCGCCAGCCGTGCAGCACCGCGATGCCGTTGCCCGCGTTGCGCAGCGCGATGGCCAGGAAGACGACCGGGGTGTCCGGCCCCATCGACCCGTCCCCGGGGCCGACCTCGCCGACCGCGCCGCCGCCGGGGATCCGCACCCACTTCGTGTCGCCGAAGTTGACCTTGAGGGTGGGGTCCTCGCGGCGGGAGGTGGTCAGCACCGGCCGCAGCTGGACCAGGAACTGCTCCTGAGCGATCTTGGCCATCAGGTTCGATGACCTGACCGCGGAGAACGTGGCCACGGCGAGGACCAGCGTGCCCAGCGCGGTGGCCAGGCTGGCGATCGTGCTCCACGCGCTAGCGCTCATCGGTACCTGCCTGCGGGCCGACGGCGCTTCGGTAAGCCCCGGGGGTGATCCCGTAGTAGCGCCGGAACCAGCGGGTCAGGTGGGCCTGGTCGGCGAACCCGGCCTCGGCCGCGGCCACGGCCGGCGGCACGCCGCGGGACAGCAACCCGCGCGCGGCGCGGACCCGCAGCTGCCGCTGGTAGTCGCTGGGCGCGAGCCCGTAGGCCTGGTGGAAGGCCCGGTAGGCCGCGTACCTGCTACATCCGGCGGCCGCGGCCAGGTCACCTGCGGTCAGGTCCGCGGCGGTGCCCGCGTCGTGGATGAGCGCGCGGATCCGCGGGGCCAGGCCCGGATCGGCCCCCGGCCCCGGCACGCCTCCCGCCGGGACGCGCCGGGAGGTGTGCCGGACCAGCAGCCGGGCCGTCGCGGTGAGTCGCTGATACCGCTCCAGTTCGCTGGCGGGCCCGGTGAGCGCCGCGTGCAGTCGGTGCAGCGACCGGGCGACCACCGGATCGGCCAGCACCGGCACGCGGAACAACGGGAGCGGGCGCCCGGCCCCGGCCAGCCCGGCGAAGAATTCCGGCCAGATGTGCACCATCCGGTAGGTGAACCCGCCATCGGTGGCCGCGTGGCCGTCGTGCGGATCGTCGGGATTGAAGGCCATCACCATTCCCGGACCGCTGACGTGACGCCCATGGCGGCAGGTGAACGCCTGCGCTCCGGTCTCGGTCACGCCGAACGAGTAACTCTCGTGGCTGTGCCGGTGGTACACGTGCGAGGTGAAGTGCGCGCGCATCGCCTCCACCGGCAGGGCGTCCGCGCGCCAGTACTGGGCCCAGTCCGGGGACGAAGGGGCGTCGCTACCGGCCACACTCCATTATCGCAGCCCTCGCCCCGCTCCAGCGTTCAATATTCCGGAGCGCGACCGGGCCAGGATGGGACCGATGACCATACGATTCGACACCAAGATCGCCATCGCCGTCCGCGCCGACCTCGAGCCGTGGCAGAAGCTGAACGTCACCGCGTTCCTGGCCAGCGGCATCGCGGCCGCCACCCCTGACGTCATGGGAAAGCCGTACGAGGACGCTTCGGGGAACACCTACCTGGAGCTGTTCCGCCAGCCGGTGGTGGTCTACGCGGCCGACGGGCCGGCGCTCAGCCAGGCGCACCAGCGGGCGCTGGCCCGCGCGATACCGATGGCCGTCTACACCATGGACATGTTCGAGACCGGCCACGATGACGACAACCGGGCCGCGGTGCGCGCCGTCGCAGCGGCTGACCTGCGCTTCGCCGGACTGGCGCTGCACGGGCCGCGCAACGCCGTGGACAAGATATTCAAGGGGACTACGCTGCATCCATGATCGCAGCGTTGTACCGGCAAACCGGACCCGCGGCCGACGTGCTGGAGGTCGAGGAGGTCGAGCGGCCACAGCCGGGGCCCGGGGAGGTCCTGGTGCGAGTACGCGCCTCGGGCATCAATCCCACCGACTGCAAGTCTCGCGCGGGGCTGACGCCCCGCCCCATCGACGGCTTCCAGGTCCCGCACATGGACGGCGCCGGCATCATCGAGGGGGTCGGCCCGGGGGTCAACCCGGGGCGCGTGGGGGAGCGGGTGTGGCTGTGGCTCGCGGCGGCCGGACGGCGCTGGGGGACCGCCGCCGAGTGGACCGTGGTGCCAGACCGCCAAGCCGTGCCGCTGCCCGACGGCGCCTCGTTTGACCTGGGCGCCTCCCTGGGGGTGCCGGCCGTGACCGCGGACTACTGCCTGTTCTCGGACGGCCCGGTGACCGGTCAGACCGTACTGGTGTCCGGAGGTGCCGGAGCTGTCGGTCACTTCGCTATTGAATTGGCCAAACGGTCCGGGGCTCGTGTGATCGCGACCGTCAGCAGCGCCGAGAAGGCGGCGTTGGCCGAGAAGGCGGGCGCGGACCTGGTGGTGAACTACCGCGCCGCGGATGCGGCCGAACGGATTCGCGAGTTCGCCCCGGCCGTCGACCGGGTGATCGAGGTGGCGCTCGGCGCCAACCTCGCGCTCGATCTGGCCGTGGCCCGGGCCGGGACAACGATCGTGACCTACGCGGCCGAAGCCAGCGACCCCGTGCTGCCCGTCCGGGCCTGCATGAACGCCAATATCATCCTCAGGTTCATGCTGCTGTACCGCCTGCCGGCGGCCGCGCTTGACCGGGCGGCCACGGACATCACGGCCGCGCTCGCCGCCGGTGACCTCACCATCCTGCCCGTGCAAAAGTTCACGCTGGCCGACATCGCGGCCGCGCAGGAGGCAGTCGAAGCAGGCGTCATGGGCAAGGTCATCGTCACGCCCTAGGGTTGGCGCGCCTACTTCTTGTTGGGGAAGACCCCGGTACCCTTGGTCCCGCCGTAGAAGACCTGCGTGCCGACGCGGTCGAGCTGACCCCGCCCCTGGCACCTGCGGCAGCGCCGGTACGAGCCGGTAAAGACGCCGCCGAAGTGCCTGCCGCTCATGTTGCACCGGGGGCACTTGCGGAGCGGGTGAATTCGCAGCGACACCAGGTAGCCAACCGCGATTATGACAACAATGAGTACCAGCATCGTCGAGCTCCTATTCTGCCCACGCGGAAACCGCCCGTAGCCCCGTGCCGTCGCACGGTCTGGGCCTGCTACCCAGCGCGAGTTGACCGCCACCGTCGGCGCCAGAGGCCGACGATCACCCCTAGTATCGACTCACTAGCACAGAGTAAACCATCCCGGATGAGTATGCGAAGAATTTTGTCATGGTAGTTCGCACGATGAGCGCACTTACCTTATTTTTACTGAGGCATCAGCGGCGTCAGTGATACGCGCTGATGCCCAGTTTCACCGCGAGCCCAAGTCCGCACAGGCTGACGAACACGCGGAACGCCTCCGCGGGAACCCGGCGGGCGATCTTAGGGCCGATCCACCCGCCGATCAGGAAGCCCGCCGCGAGCGGGAGCACGAGCTTCCACCGGACGTCGCCGAACAGCGCGAAGCAGACCGCGGCCAGGGCGTTCGCCATCCCGGACACCGCGTTCTTGATCGCGTTGACCCGGACCAGCGGCTCGCGGATCATGGCGCTGAGCACCACCAGCAGCATGACCCCCGCGGCCGCGCCGAAGTACCCGACGTACATGGCCACCGCGAAGAGCGCCGCGCCCAGCGCCAGCCGATGCCTGATGTCCAGGACCGCAGGCGCCGTGAGCAGGCTGATCCTGGGCTGGACGAGCAGCACTAGCGACGCGCCGCCGATCAGCACCGGAACTGCCACGGTGAACGCGCTCGCCGGGGTCAGCAACAGGACCGCCGCCCCGGCCGCGCCGCCGAGCGCAGTGATGACGCCCAGCCGGAGCACCCGCCCGCCCTGACCGGCCAGTTCCGGCCGGGACGAGGCGACCGAGCTGGCCCCGGTGAACACGAGCGAGACGGTATTGGTCATGTTGGCCGCCAGCGGCGGCACCCCCAGCGCGAGCAGCACGGGGTAGGTCACCAGCGAGGCGATGGCCACCACCGTGCTCAAGATGCCGCCCGCCGTCCCGGCGGCCAGCAGCACGAGCGCCTCGGAGACTTTCATCCGAAGCAAGGATGACGCACTACCGGACGGCGCAGGGCCCCCGAGACATGTGATCCGCATCGCACCGCTAGCATCACGTCATGTCCGACGCGCCGAAGCTCGACACCCGGCACGCCCACTCCGCACGCGTCTACAACTACTGGCTGGGCGGCAAGGACAACTTCGCCGCGGACCGGGACGCAGCCAAGCAGGCGATCGCCGCCAACCCAGGGATCGTGGCCGACGTGCGGGCGAACCGGGAGTTCCTGGTCCGCGCGGTTCGCTTCCTGGCCTCGGAGTGCGGCGTCCGCCAGTTCCTGGACATCGGCGCCGGGCTGCCGACGGCGAACAACACCCACGAGGTGGCGCAGGCCGTCGCCCCGGACGCGCGGGTGGTCTACGTCGACAACGACCCGATGGTGCTGTTGCACGCCCAAGCGCTGCTGAGCAGTAGTCCCGAAGGCCGCACCGCGTACGTCGAATCAGATCTGCGCGACACCTCGGCCATCATCAGCGAAGCATCACGCACCCTGGACTTCGGCGCGCCGATCGCGCTCATGCTGCTGATCATCGTGCACCTGATCCCCGACTCCGACGATCCGTACGGCATCGTGGCCACGCTGGTCGACGCGTTGCCGGCCGGCAGCTACCTGGTGCTCGCCCACCCGGCCAGTGACATCCGCGCCGCGAGCATGGCGGAGATGACCAAGCGCGTGAACGAGCGGATGAGCGGCCCCCGGGCGACCATGCGCGACCGGGCCGCGGTCACCCGCTTCTTCGACGGGCTCGAGCTCGCCGAACCGGGCGTGGTCCAGCCCCAGCAGTGGCGGCCCGACCCGGCCGTGATCGGCCCGGACCAGGTCACCGCCTGGTGCGGAGTCGCCAGGAAGGGGTAGCCATGGCGGATCGCAGCTGGCCCGCTGACTGGGATGAGCGGATGGCCGGGCGTGGGTGTCCGCTGTGCGCCGCGGTGGGCCGGGGCGACAACGATTACTGGGTGAACGTCTTCACCGGCGAGTTCGCCGAGGTGAACCTGGAGCGGCGGACCCGCCTGCCGGGCTACTGCGTGGTGGTCTGGCGGCACGGGCACGTCGCGGAACCGACCGACTTGGACTCGCGGCAAGCGTGCGGGTACTGGTCGGACGTGCTCGCGGTCGGTCGCGCGGTGCGGGCGGAGTTCGATCCGGTCAAGCTGAACTACATGACCTTGGGCAACACCGTCCCGCACCTGCACACCCACGTGGTGCCGCGATACCGGGACGACCCGGCTCCGGGCGGGCCGATCGAGTGGGCGCAGATCTTCGCCCCCGACCCGGTGCCCGAGGCCGAGTTGCACCGCCAGGCCGCCAGCCTCCGCGTCCTGCTAACGAGCTGAGCTCGGTTACTCCGCTGGCCGGACCGCTACCGCGAGCACGGACTGACCGAAGGGCGGGCGCCACCGCCGCTCCAGCCGCTTGAGCTGCGGGACGAAGTACCTGTCGAAGATCTTGACCGGAGTGCCGTGCGTGGGTGTGCGGCGTAGGAAGCGGGCCAGCACCAGCCACGCCACCGCGCCAACGGCGTTGACGTACCTGACGTCCAGCACCTCGTATCCGGCGTCCGTGAGCTGTTTCCGCAGTCCGGGCCTGCGATAGCGCCGGTAATGACCGATCCGCCGGTCGAAGTCACTGTAGAGAAGCGAGAATGCGGGTACCCACAGAACGACGCGCCCTCCGGGTCGTAGGAGCCGGCCGCTGAGTTCCCGCAGAGCGCCGTCGTCGTCCTCGATGTGCTCCAGGACGTTGATCATTATCACGCTGTCGAAGGGACCGTGCGCGGCGGCCGAGTCGACAGATCCGTGCAGAATCTTCACCGACTCCTCACCCGAGAACCTTTTGCGCAGCCTGCTGACGCACCGCTCCGATAGGTCGGAGGCGACGACCCGCTTGGCCTTCCTGGCCAGCATCTCGGTGAAAGTTCCGTGACCTGCGCCAATCTCCAGCACTTCGTTGCCTAGGTACGGCTCGATGAGCTCGAAGATCCATCCCGCATAGTTGTCGGCGCCGTCGAGGTTGTCGAGTGTGGCAGCCAGCTCCGCATCCGCCGCCGAGAAGTCGGCGCGGGCTCTCGTGCGCTTGCCCGTCCGAGTCCCTGCCACCCGGACGACTCTACCGGAGCAATCGCCCCCGGCCCGGCGGGTTGTGCTGGCGCCCACTAGGCTGCCCGTAATGATCGAGGGGCAGACCGCTAGCAAGCCGGGACGATCGGCCCGCGCGCCGAGGCGAGTGCGGGCGGCCGCCGCACGCCCCTGGGCGCGGGAGGCGGCGGTGCTGGCCGGCTTCCTGGCTGCCGGGGTCGCGGTGACCTGGCCGCTCGCCTCCTACCTGGCCGGCAGGCTGCCAGTCAGCAGGGACGTGTCCATCTATGTATGGGACATGTGGTGGGTGGCGCACCAGATTGTCCACCTGCACAATCCGTGGTCCACCACCTACCTGGCCGCGCCCGTCGGACTCCAGCTGGGCTACCAGACGCTGGTGCCGCTGCTCGGCGCGGTGATGACCCCCTTCACGCTGGCCTTCGGCCCGTCGGCCTCCTACAACCTGCTGAACATCCTCGCACCCGGCCTGGCCTGCTATGCGATGTACCGGCCCGCCCGGCTGTGGCTGTCCACCAGGGTCGGCGCGATCGCGGCCGGCGCGTTCTTCGGCCTGTCGGCGATGCTGACGTACCAGGCCTGGTACCACATCAATATCGTGTACGGCACGGTGTTCCTGCCGCTAACCCTCGAGGCCGCCGTCAGGCTGCGCCGTGACCCTACGATCGGCCGGGGATTGATCCTGGGCGTGGTGCTGGGCGCCTCAGCGCTGGTCAATCAGGAATCAGCGGTGATGGCCGTGATCCTGGCCGTTCTCGCGCTGATCCCGTGGCTGCTGGCGGCGCGCGCCGGGTCCACGGTCCTGATCCGGCTCAGGGTTTTGGCGGTCGGTACCGTGACGGCCGCCGTGGTGGCCAGCCCGCAACTGGTGGCCATGGTTCAGCAGGCACGCGCGGGCGGGACCGCCGCTCCGGCGACGTCCTACGGGTACACCACCTGGGTCGCCAACCTGTCCAGCCTGTTCGCGCCCTCGCCCCGGCTCGTCAACGACGGGCTGACCGGCCTGGGCCGCATCTACACCTCCCGCACCCACCTTGAGACGCTTAACACCTTCGGCGTGGTGCTCAGCCTGCTCGCGGTCCTGGGCCTGCTCGCGAGCTGGCGTCGGCGCAGCGCTTGGCTGCTCGCGCTGCTCTGGCTGGGCGGCGCCGCGCTTGCGCTCGGGCCGGTGCTGGATGTCGGCACCCACGTGTACGTGCCGCTGGCCCAGACCTGGGACGGCCTGCGGGTGTCGGCATTGATGCCGTACACCTGGTTCCTCCGGACACCTGGGCTGTCCATCTTCCGCGAGGCCGACCGGCTCGCCCTGCTCGGGCTGGTCGGCGCGGCCCTGCTCGCCGGGGCAGCGGTGGACTGGCTGGCGCGGCACCGGGCCTGGCCGGTGATCCTGGCGGTGACCGCACTCGGCGTCCTGGAGGCGGGCTGGTCGGGCAGCCCGGGAGGTGTTCCGGCCATGCCCACCACGCTGCCCGCACTGGACCGCCCGATTGCCGCCGACCACTCCGGCTCGATCGTCGTGGACGTACCGTTCGGCCTGTACAACCTCCCCTTCTACGGCGAGCCGCCCACCACCCAGGCCATTCTCATCGCCACCGCTGACGGGCATCCCCGGGCGGTCTGCTACACGTCCTGGGTGCCGACGCGGACCGTCGCGGGGATCGCGGGGCATCCGTTTTATGCCCAGCTCAACGAGGCCCAGCAGGGCTGGAAGAGAACGCCAGCACAGGTCGCGGCGGCCCGGGCGGACCTGCGGACCCTGCACGTCGGCTGGGTACTGGTATGGCTGCCGCAGCCCAGCCCGGCCCTGTCGCAGTATCTGTCCGCTACCGGCTTCAGGTTCAGCTACCGGGCCGACGGGGCGTCGGTCTACCGGCCGGTTTCCGGGTCCGCCTCCGGGGAGAGCGGGCTTGCCGCCGCGCCGAGCGGAGACCGTACCCGCGCGACCGCGATCACCGACTGGCCGAAGGGCGGCCGCTTGATCAGCCGTTCGGCGAAGCGGACCACCGGCACCAGCCTCCGGTCGTAGAACGTCATCGTGACGCCCTTCGACGGCTGCTTCCTGAGCAGGGAGGTGAACGCGTAGTAACAGAGCAGGCCCAGGGAGTTGGCGTATCGCACGTCTATCACCTCAAGCCCCGCCTCAGTCAGCGCCGCCGTCATAGAGCGCCTGGTATACCGGCGGACGTGCCCGGTCGCGATGTCGACCGGGCTCATCGCGAACGGGAACGCCGGGCACACCAGCACGATGTAGCCACCGGGCCGGACGAGCCCGGCCATGCTGCGCAGGGCACCGACGTGGTCGTCGATGTGCTCGAGCACGTTGTAGGAGATCAGGCAGGAATGGTCGGCCCGCGCCGTCGACGGCAGCAGGACCTGGCGCACGTCCACGTTGGAGTGCCCGGCCATCTCCTTCTTCAGGCCGATGACGAGAGACTCATCCGCGTCGGTCACGGTGAAGTGCTCAGTCAGCGGAATCCACTCACGCGCGTAGTCGCCCAGCCCGCTGCCGATCTCAATCGGATGATCGCCCAGGTAGGGCCGGGCGAAGTCCGCGAACCACTTCCGGTGGTTGCGGCATTCCGCCAGCGCCACGAGGACATCGCACTGAATCTGCCGGTCGCCTCTGAGTTCCTTCACGTCACTTACGTCGTCTCGTCAGCCGGATCCGGGCCAGGATCCACATCGCCTGCACCCCGTCTCGCCAGGTGATTTTCTTACCTGCTTCGCGGCTGCGGGCCCGGTACGTGATCGGCACCTCGAACGGGCGGATGCGGCGGGCCAGCAGCTTACCGGTGATCTCGGCCTCCATGCCGAATCCGTCGGCGGTGATGTTCAGGCTGCGCAGCAGGTCAAGTGGCATGAGCTTGAAGCAGGTCTCCAGATCTGCGATATAGGCGTTGAAAAGGACGTTCGCGAAGGTCGTCAGGGCCTTGTTGCCCTGGACGTACCAGAACGAATATGCCGAGTGGCTGCCAAAGGTTCGGCTGCCGTAGACGACGTCCGCGTCGCCGCTCAGGACCGGTTCGAGCAGCTTAGGGATCTCTTCCGGCTGATACTCCAGGTCCGCGTCCAGCGGCACCATGAAATCACCGGTAGCCGCCGCGGCCGCGGTGCGGATCGCGGCTCCCTTGCCGCGGTTCGCCGGGTGCCGGAGCTTGATCAGCCTCTCGTCGTGAACCTGGTCGATGATCTCGGCTGTTCCGTCGGTGCTCGCGTCATCGACGATCACCACCTCCACCTGGCAGGGGAATCTGACGTCGAGCACCCGCTTGATGACGGCCTGCACGGTCTTGGCCTCGTTGTACACGGGCATCAGGATGGAGAGTTTCACGGCGGCGCTCATCCCGCGCGCTCCCGGAACCACTCGATCGTGCGGCCCAGGCCTTCCTCCAGGCCGACCGCGGGCTTCCAGCCGAGGACCTCGCCGGCCAGGTCGATTCGCGGCTGCCGCACCATCGGGTCGTCCTGCGGACGCGGGATGAAGGTGATAGGCGACTGCGACCCAGTCATGCGCCGGATCATCTCCGCCAGTTCGAGCACCGTCAGCTCGCCGGGATTCCCGATGTTCATCGGGCCGGGATGCGATGATCGCAGCAACCTCAGGATGCCCTCGACCAGGTCGCTGACGTAGCAGACCGACCGGGTCTGGGTACCGTCACCGGACACCGTGATGGGCTCACCGCGCAGCGCCTGGCTGATGAACGTGGGAATAGCCCGGCCGTCGTCCGGCCGCATCCGCGGGCCGTAGGTGTTGAAGATACGGACGATCTTCGTATCCACCTTGTGGTTCTTGCCGTAGGCCACGGTCAGCGCCTCGGAGAAGCGTTTCGCCTCGTCGTAAACGCCGCGCGGGCCGACCGGATTCACGTTGCCCCAGTAGTCCTCGCCCTGCGGATGGACCAGCGGATCGCCGTAGACCTCCGAGGTGGAGGCGAGCAGGAACCGTGCGCTCTTCTCCCTCGCCAGCCCCAGCGCGTGGATGGTCCCGATCGAGCCGACCTTCAGCGTCTCTATCGGCAGTTCGAGGTAGTCGACCGGGCTCGCCGGGGAAGCGAAGTGGAGCACCGCGTCCACCGGGCCGCCCACGTAGAGGTACTCGGTCACGTCGTAGCGCATCAGCCGGAACGCGGGGTTCTCGAGCAGGTGCGCCACGTTGGCCGGGGTACCGGTGCAGAAGTTATCCAGGCATATCACCGAGCAGCCGTCGGCCAGCAGCCGTTCGCAAAGGTGCGAGCCAAGGAAGCCAGCTCCGCCGGTGATGACGATCGTGTCCAGGCCAGACATGCGTCTCTTCCCTCCGTAAAGGAGCTAACCTACCGCGCGAAGCTTGCAGCACGGGGTGCTGCCACGCAAGCATGTCGCCGACCTCGATCGTCGGCGGGCCGAACTCGGCGGTCAGGTAACGCGCGAGCCGCGTGTTCGCGGTGGTGACAGCGACGATGGCGGCCGGATGCCAGTACGCGAGATCGGCGCGTACCTGTGCCCGCGAGGGCGCGCGCCCGCCCGGCAACCCGACGTAAAGCGCCTCGAGGTACTTCGCGGTCGGGCGCCGGTTGTAGATGTAACTCGTAGCCTGCCCGCTCCGGTTGGGCTCGATGAGCGCGCCGCCGCCGACCATGGAGCCGGGCACGCCGGTCTCCGCCTGCCAGCCCATGCCGTTCCTGAGGTCAGGAATGACCAGGACCTCGGCGTCGGAGGCCAGCCCTAGCCTGGCGAAGGCCTGCTGCCAGCCAGCCGGGGCTTGGCTGACGCTGGCGGCAGGTAGCGGCAAAGGCACCAGGGGGAGAATGGCCAGGACCACGGCCGCGGCGGCGACGTACCCCGCCGGTCCCCAGGCTCGCCCGCGATCCGTGGAGCCGGATGGGGAAGTGATTCGGGCCGGGCCCCGCGCCCGGTCCAGGGCGAACGCGAGCAAGGCCGCTACCGCACCGTCCGCGAGAATGGAGAACCTGTCCGGCAGAGCGTCGGCCAGCACCGGCATGCCCTGCAACCAGTGCCACGGCAGAAGCGCGGCCGGGTACCGGATCCCGTAGAAGGTCATGCTGACGGCACCAAGCGAGAACAGTTCCAGCACTGCGAAGGTCACCGCCGTCAGCCGGACCTTCGGGTCCTGCCAGAAACGCACCGCGGCCACGACCGCCACGACGAGCAGTGGCCAGCCCAGGTAGGCGAGGTATTCGGGCTGGGGCTCAGGGTAGCTGGCGGCAGCGGCAGCGCTGGAACTGGTGTGGAACAGCAACGCGCCGGACGGGGTCACGAAGGCATACAGGTAGGTGTGGAACTCGCTGACCTGCCACGGGCTGCCGCGCGAGGCGAGCGGGCCGCGGAACTGTTCCCACAGCGGGTACCCGCAGGTCAGTGCCAGGACCGCGACCGCCGTGCCGAGAGCGGCCACGGTGGTACGGGCCCGACTCCGGAGCGTCTCAATGGCTGCGCGCGGCTGACCGAGGGCGAGCACCACAACCACGATCACAGCGGCCACGGCCGTGTCGACCAGCAGTTCCTCCCCGATGAACAGCTGGGCGGCCGTCAGCAGGCCGAGCCGAGCGCCGGCCCACAGAACACTGCCGCGTCCGGTGGCGATCCGCAGCAGCGCATGGATGATCAGCGGCGGGAGCACGGCGAACTGCAGCTGGAAATGACCCATGCTGGCGGCGACCAGCGCCGGAGAGAACCCGTATACGGCGCCACCCACCGTCGCTGCGGTGATACTCGCTCCCCACCACCTGAGCACCCAGAACAAGCTGGCCGCGGAACCGGCGAAGCCCAAGGTCAGCAGAAGGTTCAGGCTGGCCCACGGGCCTGCCAGCAGCGTCACCGGAGCCAGCAGGATCCCGGGAAGGAGCATCGACGCGTTCCACATCAGGTTGATGCCTTGCGGCGCGTTCAGCCCGGTCGTCACCAGCGCCGGGAGCCGGCCGTGCGAGACCGCGGTCGCGCTGTACCGCATGAACCATGCCACCAGGTTGACGTCTCCGGGGTTGCCGCTCACCATCCGCGCCCCGGGGTCGGCCCAAAGCCGCCAGGTCAGCGCGTAGGCGGCTAGCAGATACCCGCCCATGACCAGCCACGGAGCCCAACCGGAGGTGCGGATCCCGGGCAGCGAACCTGGCCGGCCCGACTCACCCGTGGGGGAGTGGCCGTGCTCGCTCGTTACGCTGCTCACTCCGCCCTAGCCTAGGGCGGGCGCCCGGTGGAATGTGCCGCAGATTCGTCAGGCCGACGCGGGATTTGCTTCGACCTCAAATGATTTGACATGGAAATAGCTGCGAGTGGAGACTTGGCGCCGTGCACGAGATCGAGGTGGCCGTGGTGCCGCCGCCAGAGGAAACGGGACAGGATGCCGTGTCACGGAGCGCAGCGGACGGCGAGCACAGGCCGGCCGGATGCGGTCCGGGACTGGCAGCCAGCCATGGCGCGGGACGGATCTGGGGCGATCCGGCGGACGGGATTCCCGCCGACGCGCCGCTGCATACACTGCTGTTGGCCGCTTCTCGGATCATGGGCGCTTACTACGCCAGCACGCTGGTCCAGGCGGGCCTGCGGATCAGCCCGGCGGGGCTGGGCGTGCTCCGGGTCCTGCTGGCCGGAGACGGGCTCAAGTCGAGCGACGTGGCGGCCCGGGGCTGGTCGTCGCCTGGCACGCTCACCTCCGTGGTCAACACGCTGGTGCGCGAGGGCTACGTGGAGCGGCGTCGGGATCGCGGGGACCGGCGGGTGGTCAGGTTGTACGTGACCGGCAAGGGCCGCCAGATCTGCGAGGACTACCTGATACAGGCCGGACCGCACTGGCGGTCCGCGTTCGACTTCGTGAGCCCGGCCGACGAGCCGGTCATCCGCAAGTTCTTCGTCGACATGATCCGTCAGTTCAGCGAGCTGACCAGGAAGGAGCGCGGCCGGTGACACGGGGCAGGAAGGGTACGTGTCAACTCACGTTGACAGTGTGCCCTTGTCAACATAAGTTGACATCATGACAGCCACATCGGGGAATGGCATATCGAGAAATGGCACATCGGGGAGTGGCACATCAGGGACGGGCGCATCGGGGTACGCGATTCGCACCGAGGACCTGCGCAAGACCTACAAGTCGTCCCGCGGGGACGTGCCCGCCGTGCGCGGCATCGACCTGTCAGTCGAATCCGGGC
>Ga0210383_10000874_pt1 | contig 27854 bp, 30 predicted proteins | sample IncBWC14OmetaG_FD_160072 | JGI IMG/M metagenome (GOLD analysis project Ga0210383, IMG submission 160072) | Forest soil microbial communities from Barre Woods Harvard Forest LTER site, Petersham, Massachusetts, United States - Inc-BW-C-14-O ... | reverse complement strand
CAAATTGCCCAATACCACGTCGTCGATTGCGCTCTTCACCGCGCCACAAGCCGTGTGTCCCAGGACCAAAACCAGCTTTGCCCCCGAAACAGCACACGCGAACTCCATGCTGCCGAGCAAGTCATCGTTGACCACGTTCCCGGCGACGCGACCATTGAACGTGTCACCGATGCCCTCCCAGCGTAATCTCGAAAAGCGGAGCTTGCGCTCGACTCAATGACGGGGAAGCATCAGTGGCCTTAACAGGCAAGTTCGACACAGCAAATGCTAAGAGGCACAGGATAGTTGATCGCATGGGGCTGAGTGTGGTTCTCTACTACTCAACCGTCAATCGTTGTGAGTCAGGCCAGTCCTGTTGGGGAGGATCATATCACATACCGAACCCGGCGCTAATTTCTGGTCGCCCTCAAAAAGAAGCATTTCGAGCGTTTTATGATGAACTGGGTCGCGAATCTTCACGACACTGCGGTGGGACGATTCCTGCAAGGGCCATTCCCGCACAGTGCACCAATATGGGGGTGGGGTGCACGCTTCGGCGAAGAGACGGAGCGCTCTGTTCTCGAAGTCCGCAACGAACTGCGGGAGCTTTGGTACGTGAGCACGCCAGCGGCCCGCAAGGAAGAAATCCTGACTGGCTGGCTGCACAGGGGGCCTGCCGATTTTCTGAGGCTCAATGGTACGTGTTCCCGCACGGAGAAGGGCAAGGGCCGACAGTCGGCAGGAATCGTGCCAGCGTCAAAGCTGATCCCACCAAGCCCATGAGTACATGGCGCACCGCATGGCGTCGGCTAACCCGGGTTATCAATTGCCCCGATTGCGGCCTGTTGCAAGACCCTGCGCTGCCGGCCGAAACGAGCAATGCAGAGCTGATATCAGCAAAATTGAGAGCCCTACCGCTGCCCTTCGCTTCCACGATATGAGCCACCAGGCGATCACTGAGCTTGCGGAGTCGGGTGCCAGCGAACAAACCATCATGAGCGTCTCGGGCCATGTATCGCGAAAGAGGCTGGAACACTATTCTCACATCCGTCTGGAGGTGAAATGCGAAGCGGTTCGTGTGCTGTCCAGTCTGAGAAGGGCGGAGGAAACAGAGGTCCATGTTACAGAACGCGTTACAACGGAGCGCAAAAACGAAAAGACTCTCCCGCAACCCCTGAAGAATCTGGTGGACGTGGCCGGGATCGAACCGGCGACCCCCTGCTTGCAAAGCAGGTGCTCTCCCAGCTGAGCTACACGCCCACAATGGGACTTGTATTGATGTTAAAGCATTTACAGTCTTTGGCAAACTCCGAAAACTCACTTATGGCCCTCTACAGTGTGAGAATTGTGACAAAACCCCTATCGCCAGAACCTCGCTGTGTCAAAACTCACGGCATTTTCGTTGGCCCGGCGATTGATTCCGTTCAGCCCTTCTCTCTTCATTTGTAACTCATTTGGGATTACTTCTAACACCTGAGAGTCACCTTGGCGAAGCAATCGGCGCGAGAACCATGATGCCTTTCTCGCCTTAGCTTTTCAGTGGAAAGCATCAATGCCACAGGTTGTTGTAAATTCTAAAATTGTGAAGGAAGTCATAGAGGTGTTAGGGTCGTCTACGGAGCACACCGGGTGCTCTCTCATCTGAGCTACACACCCACAGCGCAACTGTATTTTTATTCTTGAACGGTTTGAACGCGTGCGCAGGCCTTAGTAATGCGTCCGGAACGCAGCAATCAGCCAATCTATTCAGACCAGCGCCGTTCGCGCATGCACGCGTCGCCTTTCCAGATACTCAAGGTATTCCGTCATTCCCTCTCCGGTTTTAGCGGACAGTTTGAATATCTCCATGCCCGGCCGCACCGCGAGAATGTTCCGCCGCGCGGCTTCTTCGTCAAATTCTACGGCCGCGGCAAGATCCGATTTCGTAATCACGGCGACGTCCGCGCTATTAAAGATCGTTGGATACTTCAGCGGCTTGTCCTCGCCTTCTGTCACGGAAAGTAGCACAAACCGAAGGTCCTCGCCGAGATCGTACGAAGAAGGGCACACCAGATTTCCCACGTTCTCGATAAACAGAAAATCTAGTTCGTTCAGATCCCAATCGTCCAGGGCATTTTGCACCATGGCCGCTTCCAGATGACAAACCGTTCCCGTTTGAATTTGTTTCACAGGGGCTCGGCTGCGCGCCAGTCGCGCCGCGTCATTTTCTGTAGCAAGGTCGCCCACCAGCGCCGCAACGCGACAATGCGGGTAAAGCAACGTCAGCGTTTTTTCCAGAAATGCCGTCTTGCCCGAACCAGGACTGGACACCAGGCTCACGGCAAACACACCTGCCTCGCGAAAGCGGTCGCGAAGTGCACGCGCAATCACATCATTCTGCTTCAAAACATTTTTTCGAACTTCCACCAGTCGCGGTTCGACGCTCATTCGCGGATCTCCAACGCCACCACCTCCAGCTCTTTTCCACGCAAGATCGTCGGCGCCGGCGTGCCGCACTCGGAGCACGTAAACATCTGAATCGACGAAAGCGGCCGCACCATCTCGCACACGGGACAATACACCTCCGCCGGAATTTCCTCGACCACCAGTCGCGAGCCTTCCAGCGGCGTGTCCTCACAAGCCATTTCGTATGACGAAAGCAGAGCTTCCTTCACCACGCCGCACAAAAGCCCAAGCCGCAGATGCACAGTTTCCACTTTCACTCTTCCGCGACGCTCCGCTTCTTCCTGGGCTATTTCCACGATGCTCATGGCGATCGAAAGTTCGTGCATGCGTTACCTGCCCACCACACAGCCGCGGCCCTGCCAACCCACTTGGATCACTTTTCCGTCTTCCACCAGCAGCGGAACGGTGAAAGGCGCTTGCGCAAGTTGCCGCAATCGTTCGCGTGCCTGGCTGTCGCGTTCCACGTCGTACTCCGTGAACTCGCTGCCCTTCCACTCGAGCCACTCGCGCATTTCGCTCGTGTAAGGGCAACAGGCCGTTCCATAAAGTTCCAGGCTAGGCATGCGCAAAGCCCTCTAATAGCTCGCAAACCAAGTGATAGATCGAAGCCTGCACTTCCTGAATGCGCGGGATATAGTCGGAACGCACAATCAATGGAAAATCCGCCAGACCTCGGCGCAGCACTTCTCCGCCGTCGTAACCCAGCAGCGCGACCGTCAACAGGTTCTGTTTTCGCGCTTCCTCAAGCGCCATCACAATATTTTTCGATCCGCCGCTAGTGGAAATCCCGATGGCTACATCTTCAGGGCGCGCGTGAGCGATCAACTGGCGCTGGAACATCAGTTCGGTGCCAACGTCATTCGCAATAGCGGAAATGTTTGCCGGCTCCATCGAAAGCGAAATCGCGGGAACCGCCTCGTATCCCTGCGGGGGCAGCACGCAGTCGATGGCCCAGTCATTTGCATCCGTGGCCGAGCCGCCATTTCCAAAAATGATGAGCTTGCCGCCGCCATCGATTCTTTCGCGCATCGCCAGGGCGGCCCCAACGATTTGCTCAGCTTCTTCCTTGGCTACTTGCGCACGCAAAAGGGAATCGTCGTGAACCTTCATTCGAATGGACGCGGCCACTTCGGCGATAACATCAAACGTTTCCTGCTTGTCCTTGCCCAGAAACGGGTAAAGGAACCCGGCAGCGCCAACGTCATGACCCAATTCGCGATGTTCGAAGAAAACGTGCACGGTTTCCCAAAGCGTGTGATATAGGATTTCGATCAATTCCTGGTGAAGAAAAGGATCTTGCGCGCCGGGATGCGCAAAATAAGATCCTTCATCGCCCGGCAATGCAAACGTCATCGCCCCGCGCCGCCTCGCCGTATGCAGCGTTGTCGAAACTTCAGGATCGCCATCCGGCGGACCGAACCCCATCACGATGTCGTCCGGCTGCAATAGCGCCTTCAGCCACGGCTCAAACGCGCAAGACAGATCGAGAGCCGGCAGTGCCCTCTTTCCCACGATTACCGGATGTACGAATTCCACCGACACGTGCTGCGCGTCCGTCGCATACGGTCCGCGTCCAAACGCCAGCAATCGCCCGCCGTGAAGAAAACGCTCAGACATTTCCCGGCACGCTTCCGCCAGTCGCCGCGCTTCTCTGGCAAAGAACGACTCAATCACCTGATTGCGCGCCAGTAAGCGCTGCTCGATTTGCGTCGTCAGTTGCAGCTCAGTCGCCATCTCGCTTCCTAGCAAATTCGAGGTAAAGGATCGCCAACGAGCATGTCTACCAGACGATTTCCGCCGTAAAGCGTGGTCACGGAAACCATACCCGCTGGCTCATCGCGAACCTCTCCGATCACAACAGCATCCTCTCCACCAGGAGTCGCGCGCAAAGCACTCAACGCGGAGTTCGCATGTTCGGCCGAAACGATCGCAAGGAACTGTCCTTCGTTCGCGATGTGCAACGGGTCCAGCCCGAGCAATTCACACGCGCCGCGCACCGAATCGCGTACCGGTATTTTTTCTTCGAACAAAACAATGCCGCGGCCACAATCCCGCGCCAGCTCATTCAACGAAGTAGCCACGCCCCCGCGAGTCGGATCGCGCATCCAGCGAACTCCCGCGCCGGCTTCGCGCACCAGTGATTGCACCAAGGGAAACACCGGGCGGGTGTCCGAACGAAGAGCGTCCGCTTCCAGGTCCAGTTCACCGCGAGCCAGAACAATCGTTATCCCGTGGTCTCCGATGGGACCGGAAAGCAAAACCTTGTCGCCAGTTTGCACAGACAGCGGAGAAATGGTTACTCCTGGGAGCAATCGCCCGATGCCAGTCGTCGTAATGTACATACGGTCCGCTTTGCCGTGTTCCACCACTTTCGTGTCTCCGCCGGCAATCAAAATCCCCGCTTTTTCCGCGGCCTCGCCCATCGCGCGTACTTCCGCTTCCAGAATCTCCGTCGGCAATCCCGCTTCCAGAACGAACGTGACCACGATGGCTTCTGCTTTTGCGCCGGAAACCGCCAGATCATTTACCGTGCCGTTGATCGCCAGCTCCCCGATCGACCCGCCTGGAAATCGCAATGGGCTCACCACAAAACTATCCGTGGTCATCGCAATGCGCGTCCCGTTGATCTGAATATGCGCCGCGTCGCCCAGCGGTCCTCGGTTCGCTCCAAACAACAGTGGCGCGAACAATCCCTCCACAAGCCTCCGGCTGGCTTTACCGCCCGCGCCGTGCGCCATTTCAATCTGCGGCTCGCGAAATTTAATCTTGGTGGCAGGGCTGGCCATAGGTTCCTTGGTTGCTCAAAGCGCCATGTCGCTTGTGATCGTCACTGGCTTCAGATGTTGGTAGTTGTAATACGCCGCGCAGGATCCCTCAGAAGAAACCATCAGCGCGCCGACCGGCTGTTCAGGTGTGCATTCGCGTCCAAACAGTTTGCACTGCGACGGCTTCAGCACGCCTTTCAACACTTCGCCGCACTGCGCCGCCTTGGGATCCGTCACGCGCACTCCCGGTACCGTAAAACGCTGCTCGGCATCCCATTGCGCGTAACTGGCGCGAATCTTCAGTGCGGATTGCGAGATGAATCCCAGGCCACGCCACTCAAAATACGGGCGAAGTTCGAATACTTCGTTCATCACGCGAAGCGCCGCCTTATTGCCTTCCCACGGCACAACGCGTTTGTACTGATTTTCCACGACGGCTTCATTGCGCCGAAGTTGTCGCAATAGCATTACGATCGACTGCAGGATGTCGAGCGGCTCGAAACCGGATACCACCACGGGCTTGCCCTCGTCAGTCGAAATCCAGTGATACGGCCGGCACCCGATCACCGTGGAGACGTGGCCAGGCCCCACAAAGCCATCGATGCGCATGTCCGGAGAATCCAGGATTGCGCGAATCGCGGGAATAATCGTGACGTGATTGCAAAACACAGAGAAATTGCGCAGCCCTTCGGCCTTCGCGCGCATCAACGTCAGAGCAGTGGAAGGCGCCGTCGTTTCAAAGCCGATGGCGAAGAACATCACATGCTTGTCAGGATTATTGCGCGCCAGTTTCAGCGCGTCGGCCGGCGAGTAAACAATTCGCACGTCCGTCCCGCGCGCTTTATATTCCAGCGGGCTCCCATGCGTGCCCGGAACGCGCATCATGTCTCCGAACGCCGTAAAAATGAAATTCGGGTTTGCGGCAAGCGACAGGCCGTCGTCAATTCTGCCCATCGGCAGCACGCAAACCGGACAACCCGGCCCATGAATCAATTCCACGTTGTCCGGTAGCAGGTCCTTCAATCCAAAACGATAAATCGCGTGCGTATGCCCGCCGCACACTTCCATAATGCGATAGTGCCGCGCGGGATCTGCCAGCCTGCGGATTTCTTCGCCGGCCTTCGCAATCAGTTCCGGAGCGCGGAATTCGTCTACATATTTCATTGCTGCACCTTCGAGCCCGGAGACTGCTGCTCTTCGTGCTCCAGGCCGTAACCGCGCACTTCCTGCATCGCGGCTTCACTCTCGCCAAGCATCATTAGCGTGCGCATCTGGTCCGCGGCGTCCGCCTCGCTGATTTTGCTCATGGCAAAACCTACATGAATCAACACCCAATCTCCGACCGCGGGCGAATCGTCCTGCAAAAGCCCCAAATCCACTTTGCGGCGCACGCCGACCACATCCACAACCGCCAGGTGTTTGTTCTGCGCGTCCAGTTCCACGATTTTTCCCGGTATCGCCAGGCACACAGTGCAACTCCCTCTTAGTCTTGTTTTCGCGCCACAAGATCAAACGTAAATTTCAATTCGTCCTTCAGCCGCAGCGCGCCCGCCGCAAAGGAAACCGGCTTAATCCCGTAGTCCGATTGCCGCAGCGTAAAATCGCCGCCGATGCGCAGCAGTGTTCCCAACACGTTCACGTTCGCCTGCAAGGTCAGCGGCTGCGTCATGCCATGAAAGGAAAGCTCTCCGTTCACCCCGGCATTCAGCCGCCCATCGGCCACCTTTTGCACGATGATTTCTTTGCTCTCGTAGACGGCTGTCGGATAGTGGGAAACGTCCAGAACTTTTTCATACATCTCCTGCTCCAACTTTGCCTGGTCGCTCTTTTTCATTTCGTCCACTACTTCCATCCGGCTCATCTGGACAGTGAGTTTCAAATAAGCCTTCTCAAAAGTGTCGGGAACGCATTGAATCTCTGCTTCGTAATCGCGTATGGCGATCCGTGGATTGTGACCGAAAGATGAAAGAAGGCCGGTGGCGAAAGCCTGCACCTGGAAACGGCTCACCGTTTTATCGATCTGAAAATCCATGAGGGCCAGTCCCTTTTGCGCCGCGGTGTTCATGTCCAAATCTCACCCCTCACGTGGGTCGCATCAAAATATGCAAACATGTACTTGTGCTTCGCGCCTGCCAGAAAGTGTGTACATCAATGCCTCACATCGACCGCAAACGGAAATACCGCTCCAGATCCGGCAGCGCGGCGGAGGTAAGGCTGCCCAGACCAACCTGGCTCAGATAACGGCGTACGATAGGATTCGAAAGCACCAGCCCCGCCCCAAAAATTATCAGCGCCACGCCTCCCAGCATGTACAACGTCTCCTTATCCGGTCCTGCTTCGTCATCCGTCCGATTCATGATTTCAACGGCCATGGGAGTCTCCTTTATAGGTTAAGAATCCACTTCATTTCTTTGCGGGCTTCGCCCGCGAGAATTCGTGTCACCAGCGAGCCCACCAGCGTTACCGCCTCGGCTACGGCCGCACTGACCGGTTCGCTAAGCCCCATCTGGCCTTCTTCTGGTCCCAGCGTTGCCGGCACGCATCCTACCAGCAAGATTCGTTTCAACTCACCGCTCATGTTCTTCGCCATGCGCAACACGTTCAGTGGGTTCATTCCGTGAGGCTCGATAAATCCCGCGCCGCCGGCCGGGGAACCCAGTTCCTTCAGATCGGGCTCAACTACAAACAACGTGCCAGGCTCGCCTTCGCCGGGAAATGCGTCTACCAGAATCGTCGTTTCGTAGCCCTCCATAAGGGCATACGCGAGATCAAACCCTCGAATTCCAAAATCGGCAACGCGCACGCCCGACGGAAATGACTGGCTGGCCAGCCGGTTCGCAACTTCCACACCGAAAGCGTCGTCAGCCAGAAAAATATTTCCAATTCCCGCGATCAATATTTGTTTCGTCGCGGTCGCAGCCGTTTCTTCCCCCGGCGCCAGGGGCTCCACTTCGCTGGTAGCAAAGAAAAACCGGTGGCCCGGTTGGCGCATCAGCCCGATATCTCTCCCCGGATCGTCATCCACCACCACGCAAACGTGAACATTCCCCTCATAGTCCTGCTCGATGGATTCGATGGCCGCCGTCTTGCCGTCCAACGCAAGATCGAACACATCGCCGCCGGCGCGTGGGCGAAGCCTCACGCGATCTCCGCGTCGCACCGGAACACCGCGAATCTCCACGGATTCCACGGGCGACTTGTCTTCCAGGAGTTGCCATTCCCATTCATTCATGGCTTTTCTCCTTTGGCCGACCGCAGGCCCCGCAAGGCCCCGTGAAGTTTCATCCACTGCTCTTCCGGCAAAGCTTCGGTTCGCTCCAGAATCTGCCGCGCGCGATCGTCGGATTCCCGCATCTCCCGTTTTTCTTCATCCGTCATGGTCATGATACGCAGCGACAAAATTTCGTCGATTTCCGCGCCGTCAAACAGATCGCCCGGGCTTTCCGGCGCGATTTCCGGATAGTCGTAAAGAATAATCGGTGAAGAAAGCATGGTGTCGTGCTCGCCGTCCCCCCCGACGAGAATCGGCCAGGTGCCCAGGTTCTGGCAGCCGCTCGCGAACTCGCGATACGCATCCGGCGGATCGACCAGCGAAACAAATTCCCCGTCAAGCACGTCCAGGATCGTGTGCGCCGAAACTAGCGATTGCTCGAGCGCTTCTTCACGGCTTGCCGGATGGCTTTCCAACCGGGAATCGTTGGAGATCAATACTCTCAACTTGAACGGTCCTTCTTGCACTTGTTCCAGGGAAAGATCAATTCTGCCCGCCATCTTTCTCTTATCCCGTACGATCATTCCAGCCACCACTCCGCGCTCATCCCGTATCGGTTCTTTGTCTTGCTTGGCCGACAAGCGAAACGGCCATTGCATCGGTTGAGCAATCAACCCGGCCAGATCGAATTCCGTTATCTCGATGGTCTCTTCGACCGCTTCCTGCCACGCGTGGTAACTCTTACCGTTGATGTCCAGTCGCGAAACGTTTTCGAATCTCGGCTCTGCGCTCGGTGACGAGCCTGCCCGCTTTCCAACGGACCGCGCAACCATGCGCAGGAATCGCACGCGCACCGTGCATCGCGTTTCGCTGTTGCCCACCAACAAGCACTCGGTCTGCATCGTGCACGCTTCGCTGCCGCCCTGCGCCTCGCTGTATTCGCGCGGATACACCACGCCAAAATTGAATCGCTGCTGGTTCTTCACCGCCGAGGGCCGGTACGGATACAGCATGTACCCCTCGTAAAGCACGGCTTTCACGATTTTGTCGACCAGCTCCACATTCATGACCGCACCGTCTCTGAAACGCTGTTCAATAATTTATCCAGCGCCACTTCCCACGTAGGAATTCCTTCGCGCACCTTGAATTGGTGGAGCTTTTCAAACGCGTCCTTATGCAAGGCCAGCCATACGGAATTCGGATAATACGCCTCCATCAAGTTTTTCCACGCGTCTACCGGCAACCTGTACTTCGCTTCCTTATCCCAGGAAATCGGCGCCACTTGCAGCGCTTCCTCCATGCCCTGATAAAACACAGTGCCGCTGAACTGGAAGCACAGTGGCAAATCGCCGTCCGTCAATCCGTGGAAATATTTTGTGGCCGCCACGTTAAAATCAAACGTGCAGGGCACGGGAATATCTACGATCGTGCTGCCGGTGAAGCGCGGCACCACAACACTGGCGTGCGTCCACAAAAGATTGCGAAGCGTCTGGCCCCAGCGTTCGGGTTCGCCAAACAGGTCCTGTAAGCTCGCTTGTTCCTTCGCGTCATACCTCCGCCGCGTGACTTCGATTTGGATTTGCGCTTTGAGAACCACAGTGTGGATAAGTTGGTCGTTGGGGCAGTTGACGACCCGCGCTTTGAAGAGCATTAAAGGTGTGGCCGCGTGTTGCGCCACTTCCGCGCCCGCGATCGTTAGTTGCAGATCAGGCATCCACAGCTCCGTAGCTGAGCTGCGCACGTTTTTTCAGCGCGGAGAAAAAGGACTGGATCTCCCGCCAGACCTCCGTGCCCCCGGAAAGCCCGCGCCAGTGGGCGCGGATAAGCCCGACCAGTTTGTAGCACTCATCGATCGGCACAAGGTAATACTCCGCTGGCGCCGCGCCCCTTACACGCCCAACGCGGTTCACCAACAAAGCGGTCACGTCGTCTTCCATCTTTTTCAAAACCGGATTCAATTCCACGATGTCTGTCCACGTGTCCAGCGAGAGCAGCGACTCTGTGGGACCGGCGGGGCTGGGATACAGAGCGATCATCTTTTGCTGTGGCGAGCTGCGGAAGAAAAATGCCATTTCAATTGGCACCATCAGCCCATCCCATTGGGCATCTGTCAGCTGGAAATCGCGCAAAAACAAAACGCGGCGTGGAACGCGTTTGTATTTCGAACTGCTCTGCCCTTCGAACAAAATTGCGCAAGCATCGCAAGCGCAGACCAGCTTGCGCTTGTCAGGTTCCACAAGGTGCTCGTGTCCGGCCGGCAGTTCCTGGCCGCACATCTCGCAGCGCTCCATCACAGCTCGCTTGCGGGCAAATTGCTGTAACGTCGCGAACACGTTTTCCTGCGAAGGTGGCATCGTTGGAGCCATCTCAATCCCCATTCCGTTGCAGAGGTGAGGCCAAAAGCGCAGTCATCGACTGCCCACTCTGCAGTTGCGCGACCGAAACAAACCTGGCAACCGGCTGTCCCGGTTGTTCCACCACGACGGACTTGGCATCCGGCGCGGCGTCCTGTATCGCTGCCTCCACCGTCGATCGCACCGTCGCGGCCGTCGATCCGCAACCGCTCGCACTCTGCTTAAGGCGGACCGTAACCGCGCCATCTTCGCGAACCGACACCAATTCCGCTTGTGCGGCATGCGACTGGAGAAAGGGTCGCGTCTTCTCCAGGGCCCGTTCCACGCGCGTGGCCAGATCGTCCGGGTGCAATCCATACAAAAGCAGCAAACTGCTGACAAGTTCGTCGCGCCCGCACTTCTCAATGAGCTTCGCCCCACCGTCGCCTTCCTCTGCCGCAAGCTCCAGGATGCGCTCCAGCCCCGCTCCATGTAGCGCCATCATTGACTCCAGAAGGTCCCGTGCCAAAGCCCGCGAATTAGGGTCCGCCGAAGTTTCAAGCTGTTCGACGATCGTCCCGATGCGCTGAATTTTCTTTTGCAGTTCCGTGTCCTGCGCCATGGTCTCCTTCAGTTACAACTCAAAACGGGTGGCGCAGCTGAGGATGCGAATGATTTATGTCCGCCTTCCTCGTCCGCAGAACCACCCGCTGTGGCCCGATTTCTGCAAACGTCAAGCATGCACTCCAAACATCGGCGAATGGTGAGTCTCCAGCACCTTCCCATTGCCAAGGTACATGTGTACCCCGCAAGGCAAGCACGGATCGAAACTGCGCACCGCCCGCATAATGTCAATGCCCTTGAACTTGTCCGGACCGTTCTCTTCGAAGATCGGCGTGTTCTGTACCGCATCTTCATAAGGTCCCGGCGTTCCATAGATGTCGCGCGGATTCGCGTTCCATGGTGTCGGCGGATATGGATGGTAGTTCGCGATCTTGCCGTCGCGGATCACCACGTGGTGCGACAGCACGCCGCGCACCGCCTCGTGGAAGCCGCATCCAATGGCATCTTCGGGGACCTTGAAGTCGTTCCAGGTCTTGACCCGCCCAGCGTGCAGTTCCGATAGCGCTTGTTCCACAAAGTAGAGTGCCGCACACGCCGCGTACACCTGGAAATAAGTGCGCGCGCGATCGCGTTCAATCGCATTGCTCCACTTGGGAATCTTCCACTCGAATTCCACTTCCGGCAGCGAAGTGGTCTGCGGCAGATACATCGGCACGCTGCGCCCCGTCGATTTCACATAGCCAAAGTCCACAAGTCCTGCCAACGCCGTCGACCAAAGCCGCGCAATCGGTCCGCCTCCGGTATCCAGCGCCAGGTGATCACCCGTCCTTTTATCGAACCACCGCGGGGACATGACCCACGTGTATTTGCCTCCAAAATCACGCTTTTGCGGTCGCGGGATCGTCGTCTGGTTCCAAGGGTGGTTCTGATCCACAAGATTGCCCAGAGGATCCTTGTCCACAAATTTCTCGCCGTGCTCCCAGCTGTCATAGTAAGAACTGCCCAACAGAATCCGAATGTTCAGATTAATATCCACCAGATCGGTGGTCACCAACTGGTCATCCACCACCACGCCTGGCGTCACGTACATCGCGCGGCCCCACTTGGTCATGTTCTTGTACTGGTAATCGCATTCGTGCGGGTTGTTGAACGATCCCCAGCATCCCAAAAGCACCCGCCGCCGCCCTACTTCTTCGTAGCCCGGCAACGCATCGTAGAAGAAATCGAACAGGTCGTCGTGCAGCGGCACCACTTTCTTCATGAACTCCACATACTTCATCAGCCGCACCAGATAATCCGTGAACAGCTGAATTGTCGGCACCGTCCCCACTCCGCCCGGATACAGCGTGGACGGATGCACGTGCCGCCCTTCCATCAGGCAGAACATTTCGCGCGTCATGCGGCTCATCTGCAGCGCTTCGCGATAGAACGAGCCCGTGAACGGATTCAGCGCCTTCATGATGTCAGCAATCGTGCGGAAGCCATGAAGGTTCGAATGCGCCGCGGCTGTTTTCTCCGCCTTTGTGTAAACAGACGGATTCGTTTCCTTCACCATCTGCTCGCAGAAGTCCACGCCCACCAGGTTGTCCTGAAAAATGTTGTGGTCAAACATGTACTCGGCCGCTTCACCGAGGTTCACAATCCATTCGGCCAGGTGAGGCGGACGCACGCCAAACGCCATGTTCTGCGCGTACGTCGCACATGTAGCATGATTGTCCCCGCAAATTCCGCAGATACGGCTGGTGATGAAGTGCGCATCCCGCGGGTCTTTGCCTTTCATGAAAATGCTGTATCCCCGGAAAATCGAGGACGTGCTGTGACACTCCGCGACCTGCCGGTTTTCAAAATCGATCTTCGTGAAAATTCCTAGGCTCCCCACAATTCGCGTAATGGGGTCCCAGTTCATCTCCACCAGCTTTCGAGAACCAGTCGGCGTCTTCTTTGCTTCCGTTGTCATCGTCCCCATGATTTCAGCTCCTTTAATTTCCTAATACGCCCGGGGCCGGTAGCCCGTGGTCAGTTCGGCCCGAGGATGACGCCACTTCGGTTCTTTGTTCACTGTGTCGTTGGTAAACGCACGCAATGCGCGAATGGTTTTGCCGTACATGCCGATACTGCCCGTAGAGATTCTCGCGCCCGGCGGTTCATCCATGAACGGCATGAACTTGTCCGGGAAGCCCGGCATGGTGCAACCGATGCAGATTCCACCGACGTTCGGGCACCCACCGATTCCCGCCATCCAGCCGCGCTTAGGGACGTTGCAATTGACCACAGGACCCCAGCAGCCCAGCTTCACGATGCACTTCGGCGATCCGTAAACCTCGGCAAAATCGCCTTGCTCGTAATAACCCGCGCGGTCGCACCCGTCATGAACCGTTGCGCCGAACAACCACGTCGGCCGCAACTGATCGTCCAGGGGAATCATCGGCGCTAGTCCGGAGACCTGATAGAGGAGGTACAAAACCGTCTCCATGAAGTTGTCCGGCTGAACTGGGCAGCCCGGCACATTCACGATCGGCAACCCCGCCTTGGACTTCCAATCCCAACCCAAATAATCCGCCAGGCCCATCGCCCCTGTCGCGTTGCCCTGCATCGCGTGAATGCCGCCATAGGTTGCACAAGTTCCGCACGCAACCACGGCCAAAGCCTTCGGTGCCAGCCGGTCAATCCACTCGTTAGTGGTGATCGGTTGGTTCGTCTTCGCATCGGTCCCCATTGCCGCCCAATAGCCTTCCTTCTTGATCTTTTCATTGGGAATTGAACCTTCTACTACCAGAACAAATGGCTCGAGCTTGCCCTGTTCCGCCTGATACCAGTACTTCAGAAAATCATCGCCATTTTCGTAAGCCAGCACGGGATTATGCAGGTGCACTCGCGGAAGTCCGGGGATCGCTCCCAATAGAACATCCTCAATGCTCGGCTGCATCGCCGCCGTGATGGAAACCGAATCGCCGTCACACCCCAATCCCGCGGTAATCCATAAAATGTGAATATCAGAAACTGGCGAAGGTTTTTGTGTCTTTCGGCCGTAAGGAACTGCTTCTGGTGCCATGGAATCGTTTCTCCTCTCGGGCTTTCGACAATCCCTCTGGAGGCATCCCCGAAGGGAAAATCCCCAACCCCTACTCGGAATGAATGTTGGCAGGGTCAAGCCGAGAGCTTCCTGCACGGAACTCGCAGCCCGATTCTGGATGAACCGCCTATCCAGAATTTCGAGTAGAGAATTACAATTCATGCGGAATGGAACAATCGGGCACGCGCCGAAATGTGTATCAGGGTTGTTCGTAAGGCGTGATGAGGGAAACCCTTAGGTATGGTCTTCTGGGGAATGAACCTCAATACCCGCCTTTGAGGTTCATCGTCCACTCAATGGCGTGCTGCACCAGCTCACGGGCGTTTCGCAGCGCCAGCTTTTCCTTGATGTGCGCCTGGTAAGACTCGATGGTCTTCACACTCAGGTGCAGTTCGTCCGCGATTTGCCGCGTTCCGTGCCCTTCGCCAATCAGACGAAACACTTCCAGCTCCCGGTCCGTCAGGTTCACCAGCGGAGACTTCTTCGCCGGCGCGGTTCCGCGCACAAATTGCTGTAGCATCGCGCTCGTCAGGCGGTCGCTCAGATACACTTCGCCCTGCAGAATCCGTCGAATCGCCACCAGCACCTTTTCCGTCGCTTCCTGCTTCATGATGTAGCCGTTGGCGCCTGCTCGCATGGCCCGCTCCGCATAGATGGATTCGTCGTGCATGGACAAGATCAACACCGGCAAGCTCGCCGTCTTCATCCGGATATCCTTCAGCACATCCAGTCCATCCGGCCCGCTCAAGGAAATATCCAGTACGACGATGTCCGGCCGAAGCGTGGTGATCGCGTGAAACGCCGAGTGCGCCCCGTCCGCTTCGCCGCAAACCGACAGATCTGGTTCCCGGTCGATCAGCAATGCCAACCCTTGCCGCACGATCGGATGGTCGTCCACCAGTAACACTCTGCATTTCTTGGTATGCGCCTGGATTTGTGGAGTGGCTGCCATGGGATTCAACTCCTATTCCACGTTCCGAAGGGGAAACGTACAACTCACGCTGATTCCGCGGTCCGGGTTTGCTTGTAGCTTCAACGACCCGCCCACCATCACGGCTCTGTAGTTCATGATACTTAGTCCTACGCCGGGCTGGCCGACCGGCTTCGTCGGAAATCCGTCGCCGTCGTCCTGAATCGTCAACTCCCCGATGCCGTCTTTGCTCGTCAGGCGAATCACAATGTTTTTCGATTTACCGTGGCGAATGGCATTGTTCACGGCTTCCTGCGCGATGTGATACAGGTTCGTCGCTACATTTAAATCGCCGATCAGAACAGGTTCATCGCATTCAAACCGGCAACGAATCTGAAACAGGTCTTCCAGTTCACCCGTCCGTTGTTTCAGCGCGGACATCAATCCGTGCGCCTCGGATACCACCGGCAACAACCCGCGCGCTAGCTCCTTCGTTTTGCGGATCGCGTCGTTCACCAGTCGAACGATCTTTGCCGCATCCGCCGATTCCGGCACGAACACTTCGGACAGCCGTTCCTCCAGAACCTTACTCATGAACGCGATTCCCGTCAGGTGCTGGCCCAATCCGTCATGCAAGTCGCGGCCGATCCTCCGTTGCTCGCGTTCGCTGATTTTCAAAATCGTGTTTTCCAGGCGCTTTCGTTCGCTGATGTCGCGAATGGCGCTGGAAACCAACACGCCCTCTTCCGTTTCGAGCGGACTCAAACTGATTTCCACGGGAAACTCGGTGCCATCCTTGTGTAGGCCGTACAATTCCAAGCCTGCGCCCATAGGTCGAACGCGTGGCTCGGCGAAAAAACTACTTCTGTGGCCGGGGTGTTTCCCGCGAAGCCGCTCCGGCACAAGCCTTTCAATTTCCTGCCCCAGCAGTTCCTCTCGCTTGTAGCCGAACAACTTCTCCGTCTGCGCATTCACCAATACAATCTTTCCTTTTTGGTTGATCACCACCACCGCATCCGGCGCGGCTTCCAGCAGCCCTCGGAATTTTGCCTGCGCCCGCTTCTGGTCTGTCACATCGATTCCGGACGCGATGACGTACTTCGGTGTCTGTTTGGCTCCGGGCAGCACCGCCGCTGACCACGCGATTGTTCTTCGTGTGCCGTCGCGCGTGATCCAGCAGCTTTCAAACTCGGTCCGCGTGACTTTGTCTCCGATCTCCCGGAATAGTTCCTTGAACTGCCCCACGTCTTCCGCGGCCAGAAACAGTTCCCAGATTGCTTTTCCTTGCGCTTCCACGAACGGACATCCCGTCAACTCCTCGCATGCGCGATTAAACTGGATGATGCGTCCTTCGCGGTCCAGAACCACCACCAACGCTCCCACCGTATCCAGAATCGCTGACAAAAGATTGCGCTCCTGGTGCAACGCGCCTTCCGCTCGCTTCAACTCCGTAACATCTACGCCCACGCCATGAATGAACCACGGCCGCCCGTCGTCCCGCCGGATCATTTTCGCTTCGCACTGGAACCACAGCACTCGTCCGTCCCGCGCCATCACCCGGTAGGAAGAACGCAACGGTTTTCCAGACAAAAACATCTCCGCTGCTTCCGTGCTCCATCGAATCTTGTCGTCGGGATGAATCTGTTGGAACCACCGCACCGGATCTTCCAGCCATTCGCTCTGCGAAAAACCGAGCGCGGCCTCAATCTGCGGATTGACGTACGCCTCGCCAATCCCTTTGTCCAGATACGCCATGAACACAACCGCCGGAATCTGCTCCACCAGCGCTCGGTACTTCGCTTCCATGTTCAGCGCGGGTGCTTCCGCAATCGTTTCCGTGGTAGGTCCAGAATCGCCGCCGTCGCCATTGGAAACGAGAGTCTGCTCCAAGAAAACACTGGCGAGTTGCTGCAGAGCCTTTTCTGCATCGGCGAGGTTCCCGGCGCCCGCATCGCTCTCAATCGTTTGCGTGGCCTCGCGCCCGTTGAATTGCGAATGAAAATCGAGCCCCATGTCTTGCCTCTTGCCCTTCAAATGTCCTGCAATAACTAGATTCCTCGCCGATTCAAATTGTTTCGAAAATTAACTTCAGTTTTTGCCGCGCCCTCGCCATGCCGGTTCCTTGTTCAGCGAAGCCTGCGTGAACCGCCGCAGTGCGTGAATCGCCCGCCCGTAGGTGGTGACCGCATTCGAAGAAAGCAGCGATCCCGGTGGCTGGTTCATAAATGGCATGAACTTGTCCGGAAATCCAGGCATCGTGCAGCCAATGCAGATTCCTCCCACGTTCGGGCATCCCCCGATTCCTCCCATCCATCCGCGTTTCCCCACGTTGCACTGCACGACCGGACCCCAGCATCCCAGCTTCACGATGCATGTAGGCGCTCCATACTCGTCTGCGAATTGCGCCTGCTCGTAGTAGCCGCCGCGGTCGCAGCCTTCATGCACCGTTTGCCCGAACAACCACGTTGGCCGCAACGCATCGTCCAGGGGAATCATCGGCGCGCGCCCCGCGGCCATGTTCAGCAGGTACAAAAGCACTTCGGTGAAATTGTCCGGCTGCACCGGGCATCCCGGCACGCACACGATCGGAATCCCAGAAGCGGTTTTCCATTTCCAACCGAGATAATCCGGCAATCCCATGCAACCGGTTGGATTTCCCTCCATCGCGTGAATGCCGCCATAGGTTGCGCAAGTTCCCGCCGCCACCACTGCCCACGCTTTCGGAGCCAGGCGGTCGATCCAATCGCACGTCGTAATCGGCTGGCCGGTCGTCGCATCCGTGCCGAACGTGGCCCAGTAGCCCTCCTTTTTATTCTTTTCGTTGGGAATCGAGCCTTCCACGACCAGGATGAACGGTGAGCGCGTTCCATCGGCAGCCTCTCGAAAAAAGCGAACGAATTCTTCGCCATTTTCATAGGCAAGGAATGGATTATGAAACTTGATTTTGGGAACCCACGGGAACGCGCCGAAAATCAGATCTTCGATGCTGGGTTGTGCCGCTGCCGTCACCGCGATGGTGTCTCCATCGCAACCAAGCCCGGCCGTCATCCACAGCACGTCGATTTCGGTAATGGGTGAACCGTCTGTGCCAGTGATCCCATTCTTGGACGCGATGAACGTCATCTTGCCTGGCTTTCGGCTGCGGAAGGTTTACACCGATAGGCTCGGATTGCTGGGCGGCGCCCAGGGCGCGCCGGCACTACACACGGCTGCCCGCCGCGGATTCTATCCAATTCCACCGGTTTCCGCTACGGATTCGCCATGCAACGATCGAGTGCGCACAATTGTGGCAGTCTTCCGAGGAGATCCTTATTCCTCTCCGATATCTTCATTCCAAACAGCGGGATTCTCGCGAATGTAATCTGCCAGCAGCGTCACGCATTCCTGGGAATCCACATCGCTCACTTCAATTCCCAACGAACGCAACCATTCGATTCCACCCTGAAAATTCCGGCTCTCTCCCACGACGACTTTGCCAAATCGAAATTGTCTCAGCAGTCCGCTGCAATACCAGCACGGCGCCAGCGTCGTCACCATCGTCAAGTTTCGGTAGCTCCTCTGCCGGCCCGCATTTCGAAACGCATCTGTCTCTCCGTGCACGGATGGATCGCCTTGCTGCACCCGGCGATTGTGCCCCCTGCCGATTAGCTTTCCGCTTTGATCGAAAATCGCCGCGCCAATGGGAATGCCGCCTTCGGCAAGCCCCAGCCGCGCTTCTTGCAGCGCAACAGCAAGCATCGATTGGTAGTCCAAACCCATGCCTCCTCATATGACCCGTAGGGCCACGCGTTGTCATCCTGCGGCCATCCGACAGGATAGCCGAGAGGGGCATCAGACAGGCCTGAAAAATTTCAGGTTAATTTAGGTAAGCGTCGCTTGCAGAACTTCGCGTAGCAGTTCCTGCTTCTGGCTCGTCAGCTTCTTTCCCTGCGCCGTCAGATAAAACACGTCGATGGCTTTCTGTCCTTCTGTATCGATCAGCGCCACATCGATGTTGCACGCCAGGCGCGCCAGCGCGGAACCAATTCCATATAACAATCCCGGCCGGTCCTGTGTAACCACTTCGACCAGCGTGCAGTGGTCGGAAGATCCTTCATCAAAATTAATCGCCGTCGGCACCAATACCTTCGGTGGCCGCGCCACGGACGCCGCCAACCGCCCCTTCATCAGCGGCTCCAGCGCCTGCTTGCCGTTAAGCACGTCTGCGATCCCTTGCTGGAATCTTCCAACCTCTCCAGGGTTCAGCTCCAACGTACGGTGCAGGTCCACGAAGTGAAACGTGTCCAGCACCACTCCCGCCGCATTCGCGAACGCATCCGCCTTCACGATATTCATGCCCCACGCCGCAAGCACGCCCGCAATCGTCGCAAACAGTGCAGGCCGGTCGGCCGACAACAGTGTCAACACGTAAGCATGCTGCGCCTTCTTAATTTCAGTTTGCACCGGCTCAGCGCCAAGCCTGCGGTACAGCGCGAAATGCTCCGCAATTTCCTGCGCGGAGTGCACCGCAAGATAACGCCGCGGGAATCCCTCCAGAAACCGTTCAATATCCTTTTTGTCCGCGCCCTTGGCCTGCGCGCGTACTTGCTCCAGCAGCGGCGCTTCATCGGAAGCATGCAGCCGGTCGCGATCCAGAGTTCTGCTGAAATGATTGGAAGTGGCCACGAACAACTGCCACAGCATTTCGGCTTTCCACGGAGTCAAGGCCTCCGGATTCACGGCATGAATGTCCGCATAAGTCAGCAGGCATAGCCGCTGCAACCGCTCGTGCGTATTCACCGTGGCCGCAAATCCAGAAACCGTGCCCGGATCGAAAATGTCGCGCCTCTGTACGGTAGCGGACATATCCAGATGGTGCTCAATTAGAAAGTGAACCTCCGCCTTTTCTTCCGGCGAAAGTTTCAAACGGTCCGAAGCAATTTCCAGCGCTTGCAAGCTGCCGGTCACATGATTTTCCACCGGCATGCCCTTGCCCACATCATGCAGCAGCAACGACAGGATCAGCACGTCGCGCCGGTCCACCGTTCGCCACAACGGCGCAAAGTGCTTCCCCAACGGTTCCTGCGGATCGCCCAGTTCCTGCAAGTGTTCAATCGTGCGCAATGAATGCTCGTCCACTGTGTAGCGATGGTAGAAATCGCGCACCACTAGCGAATCAATCGAGCGGAATTCCGGCAACGCTTCCGTGAGCAATCCCAGGCGGTGCATCGGCCGCAACGCCGCTCCCGGATAATCGCCACCCAGAATTTCGGACAATACCGGCCAGGTGATCCGCGAATTTCGTTGCGTCAGCTCCGGATGCGCCATGATGTACGCGATGCTGCGTTCTGCGTCGCGGCTGAGCACCACGCCCGTGCGCGCTGCTTCCGTAAGCAGCGAATAAGTCACGTTGCGGTCCGCGAAAAGATGCTCGTTCGTAATTTCCAGCAGGCCATCGCGCACAGCGAATGGTCTTCCGCTAGGAATGTCTGTCTTTGGTCCCATGGCGGCGTTCATCAGCCGCCGCGGCAAGGAAAGCGTCACTGGTGGCCGCTGGTCCACGTACCGCAGCAGTTGCCGGTTCAGCGTTCGCGCGTGCCGGAAGTACAAGCGCATCCATTCTGCGGCATTGCGCCTCAGGTTGTCATCGATGCCCAGCGAGCGCTCGGCCGCCTGCGCCTGGAGTTCATAGGTTAACGTGTTGTCGTTTCGTCCATTGCTGTAGTGCAGAAAACAGCGGATCGCGCTCAGAAATTCCACCGCGTTGCGCGTCAGTTCATCTTCATTCACCGGGCTGAATCGCGGATCGCGCCGGTCCCCGGCCAATTGCCGCATCCACAGCGTGGAATGAAAATCGCGCAGCCCGCCCGGCGCATCCTTTACATTCGGCTCCAGGTGGAAAATGGTGTTGCCATAGCGTCCCAGTCGGTCTCGCGTCAGCCGTTGCAACTCAACCAGCAGAAACGGCCGCGCCTGCTTTTCCGCCACCGACAGGATTTTCGTGTCCAGCTTCTCGAACAAACTCTGGTCGCCATCCAGGAACCGACGGTCTAGCATCGCCAGGTGAAATTCCGCGTTGTCCTGTTCGATCTTCTTGCACTCGTCGATGGTCCGTCCCGCGGAACTCACGCGAAAGCCAAGATCCCACAGCGTGCGCGAAAAGTCCGCGATCAGCGGCCGCGAGTCTTCTTCAATTTTTTCGTTGGCAAACAGGAACAGCAGGTCCAGATCGGAGAAGGGAAAAAGCACTTCGCGGCCGTAACCACCCAAACCCAGCAGCGCCAGCCCTTCACTGCCGTCCTGCCTCACACGTTGCAGCTCGCCGAATACTCGGCGAATCGTTCCATCCGCCAGCTCACACAACTGCCGCAGCGTTTCCTGCGCGCTCGCTCCGCTTTCAAATAGCTTTCGTATCCGCTCCCGCTGGGCTTCGCATTGCGGTCCCAGCACAGACAGCGGCGTTACAGATTCTTCCATTTTTGTTTTTGGGCGAATACCGGCAGCGAGACCTGGGCGGGGCGAGGACATATTCGTTCTCAGAGCGCGCTCTCGCCTCGTTCCTCATTCCTGATCCGGATCGCCTCTTCGACCCGCGACAAGAATATTTTACCGTCCCCGATCTTTCCTGTCTTGGCGCTCTTCAATATCGCATCCACCGCCCGATTCACCAACTGGTCCGGCAGCACCACCTCCAGCTTTACCTTTGGCAGCAAGTCCACCGTGTACTCCCGTCCACGATAAACTTCCGTGTGCCCCTTCTGCCGGCCGTGGCCACGCACTTCCGTCACCGTCATTCCTTCCACGCCAATTTCCAACAGCGCATCCTTCACCGATTCGAATCTCGACGGCTGAATGATCGCTTCAATTTTCATCATACGAATCTGTGCTCCCGCCTCGAGTTATCAACCGCCTTACTCCGTGCTTTACCCTTCCAGGTTATATCCTTCTTCACCATGTAGAGTGATGTCCAGGCCTTCCACTTCCTGCTCTTCGCTAACACGCAGCCCGACGGTTACATCCACGATTTTCAGAATCACGATGGTGCCCACCAGCGCCAGCAACCACGCAATCACCACAGCAATCAATTGGTTCGCCACCTGGCTCCAGTGTCCGTCCAATCCGCCGACCGCTTTGCCATCGCCGAAGATGGGATTAATAAATGTCTGCGCAAACACACCGGTCAAAATTGCACCAATCGTGCCGCCCGCTCCGTGTACGCCAAACGCGTCAAGCGCATCATCGTAGCCAAAAATGCTCTTAAATTTCGTCACCATCCAGAAACAGAAAAGTCCCGCAATAAATCCAATCGCCAGTGCTGGCATCGGCCCCACGAAACCAGCGGCAGGTGTGATCGCCACCAGTCCCGCCACAGCTCCGGAAATTGCGCCCAACGCGCTCGGCCTTCCGTTCTTGAACCATTCCGCGACGCACCAGCCAATGGCTGCGGCCGCTGCTCCAAAATGCGTGGCCACGAACGCGCTCGACGCCAGTCCATTCGAAGCCAACGCGCTTCCCGCGTTAAACCCGAACCACCCCACCCACAACAGGCAAGCTCCCGTAAAGCTGAGTACCAAACTGTGTGGCGGCATCGGTTGCTTCGGATAACCCACGCGTTTCCCCAGATACAATGCGCACACCAGCGCGGATACGCCCGAAGTCACGTGCACCACAGTGCCACCCGCAAAATCGAGAGTAGGGAATCGTCCGCCAAGCGACGCGTTCAAAATGCCGCCCTTGCCCCACACCATGTGCGCCATTGGCGCGTACACCACAAAAAACCACAACGTCATGAACAGCAAGGTTGCGGAAAACTTCATGCGCTCCGCCGTCGCGCCGGTAATTAGCGCTGGCGTAATGATCGCGAACATCAACTGGTACACCATAAACGTGGACTGCGGCAGCGTCCCCGCATAGTCCGCATTGGGAAGCGCCCCCACCCCGCGCAGCAGCGCCATATGAAAATTGCCTATAAAGGGTCCGTTACCCCCGAAACACAGGCTATATCCCACCAGCGCCCACAGCACCGTGATCAACGCCATCAGCGCAAAACTCTGCATCATGATGGCTAGCACGTTCTTCTGCCGCACCAGCCCGCCATAGAAAAGCGCCAGTCCAGGCCCGGTCATCATTAATACCAGCGCCGCGCTCACCAGCATCCAGGCGTTGTCCGCCGAGGATTGTGCCGCGTTAACCTTCTGCTCCAGCTGGTTTAACTTGTCCGTCACGGCTTGGGAAGCTGCAGAAGAGGAAGCGCTGGCGGAAGGAGTCGCCGTTGCCGGGGATTGCTGGGCAAGCAGCGGAACAGCAAGCAGCATCAGGGTCAGTACGCTACAACAGACAATGCCCATGCGCTTCATCGAATTCTCCGGGGCGAATGGATGCGCGTCCACTCTGCTCGTCTCATTCGCGTTGGCATTTGGGGGCTTACCACAAGTGTAGGGCAGATTATACGCACCACTTCTCTGTCTCCACCCTTTGAAATTTTTCTGCCGCGGATTCATTTTTCGGATAGCTCGTTGGCTAACACCTTCCTTTTGACCTCGCTGGCAAAGTGGTCGGCGTCGCGCGTCGGCCGGGGGATGCGGTACCCGGAGGCCACCCGAAGTGTCAGCTTTATCGCGGTTTCCAGGCTGACCCTGTGCCCCTGGGAAACATAGATTGGCCGCACGCCATCCCGCGTTCGAACCGCCGCCCCGATGCGTTCCCCTTCCGCCTTCCCGTCCACTAACTCCGTCCAGCTTCCCGCCGGTTTCTTCAACACGCCATGAGTCCCAATGAGGATGCTCTTTGCGCACCCGATCGACGGCCTGTCCAGCAGCACGCCCAAGTGGCTCGCGAACCCGAACCGCCTCGGATGCGCGAAACCCTGCCCGTCGCAGAACAGCAGGTCGGGCAGTTCCTCCAATTGATTCACCGCCGCCAGCAACACCGGTATCTCGCGAAAGCTCAGCAGGCCAGGTATATACGGAAACTCCAGCGGCTCAACCGCGTAAGTACGCGCCACCTCCTCCATCTTTGGAAAGCGGTACAACACTACGCAGCCAATCGCGCGATTGGCCTCTGGCAGCCGGTTCCACCGGTTCAGCTTCGCTCGCATCACTTGCGATCCCGTCAACACGAACGCCGCGTCCAGTCCGGCCACGGTGCGGATCTTTCCCAGCCGGTCTCTTCCTTCCCACAGCTCGCGAAGGTCTTCTTGGATTTTCCGCGCCTCCTGCGTGGAAACGTCCCAAGGGTGTTTCCGCGCTTCCATTGATTTAATCTTCATACCCTTCATCGTATAATGCTGGTGCCATTAACGCCGCCAGCCTCCAGGCTGGCTGCTGCCGGACATTGAGGGGAAATTTACGATGCTTCATCCACCACTGGAGATTTCTGCGCGCGAAGACGGCGGCATTCATTATTTGCAGGTTCATGGGCGGTTGACGATCGGCGAACCCAGCGAGCATCTCAACGAATTCACCCAGAATCTTGTGCAGCGCGGTGCCCGGAAGCTCATCGTCAATCTCAACGACATTCCGCAAATCGACAGCTCCGGCATCTCCGCGCTGGTGAAGCTTTCCATCTCGCTGGCTCGCCAGGGCGGCGGACTCCACCTAGTCTGTGGCCAAGGCCGTGTCCGCGACGCCCTCACCGTCACGCGCCTCGTCGAAGCCATCCCCACCTTCGAATCCGAAGCCACCGCCTCTGCCACCTTCTAAGGTTTCGCCATGGACATCTTAAATCCAAGCCGGGCATTCTTAGGGCTGGCATTTTTGGCTATTTCGCTTATTTCGCCTTGTCGGTCGCAATCGCCAGCGGTGCCTTCGGATTCAGGCATGAACAGTCCCAAGCCAACCACCGACAAAACTGAACATGCAAAATCAAATGCGATCTCTATGCCGTCGTGCTACTACATGCCTAGCCCGGCCTACACTAAGGAGGCTAGGGCCGCAAAGTTCGAGGGAACCGTCGTGGTAGAGGGTTTGGTCACGCAGGACGGAAATATTACTAATATGCGCATCCTGAAGTCGCCCGGACTAGGTTTAGATGGTTCGGTGCTAAAGACATTGAAGACCTGGAAGTGTACCCCAGTGATCGGTCCGAATGGCAAACGGGTACCCGTCATTGTCCCGTTCCAATTTAATTTTCGTTTGGGAGATAGGAACTAGCTTGGGAGTTCCTGCCTTTGTAGGGCCCGCTTTCCGAAGCGGCGTAGTAACTCTGCCTTGGTCGTCACGGAAGGCCTAGCCGCTCTTCTTTAACTCCGCCAGCACCATTTTCGCCAGCTCTTTCAGTGTCTCAAACACACCCTGCCCGTTGATCGCGATTCCCTCAATCACCGGCTCGCCCTTTTTCTGCAATTGCTTTGTCAATTCTTCCACGGTCATCGCGTTCGGCAGGTCGCGCTTGTTCAGCTGCAGAACATACGGAATCGACGCGAAATTCAGGCTGTGCTCCTTCAAATGTTCTTGCAGGTTTTCCAGTGTTTCAAAATTCGCGTCCAGCCGTTCTTCCTGCGAATCGGCCACGAACACCACGCCGTCTGCGCCCTTCAAAATCAGTTTCCGGCTGGCCTCATAAAACACCTGCCCAGGCACCGTATATAAATGAAAGCGCGTCTTGAATCCACGCACCGTCCCCAGGTCCAGCGGCAGAAAATCGAAAAACAGCGTACGATCCGTTTCCGTCGCTAGCGAAACCATTTTGCCTTTTTGATTTTGTCCCGTGTGGTCGTAGATCCACTGCAGGTTCGCGGTCTTTCCGCCAAGACCCGGACCGTAGTACACCAGCTTGCAATTTATTTCGCGCGCAGGAAAATTGATGAAAGGCACGAGTCGTCAACCTGAGTTCAGTCTTGAACTTATAACACTCACGCTCGGGCAGGCAAACTCCCCGATGCGCGCCATCCGTCTGCTACTGTTCTAGTTTCCCGGAGAAGAGCGTTTCTCAGGTAGCTTATTTTCGCACATGCTGCCGGACGGTAAAGGCTATTCAACTGCGCACTTTCCACAGCCTTTTCCCTTCCGTTGACGGATGCTCGCGCGTTTGTTAGCATTCGCGCCATGGCCAAAGTGCACAAGTCTTCTTCCAGCCGGGCCAAGCCGTCGGCCCATCTTAAAGCTAAGTCTAAGAAAACAAAAGCCTTGCCGCAGGCGCCCCCGCAACGCGGCGGTGTGGAGATGGTCGATCCACTCGTTCAAGCTCAGATGAAAGTCTACGAAGAAGCTATGGGCCTGTTCCACCAACAGAAGTTTCAGCGCGCCAAACAAGAGTTAGAACGCGTTATCGCCGGTCCCAGCAAGGAACTTGCGGACCGCGCGCGCACCCACCTTCGCATCACCGAACAGCGCATGAAGCCCTCGGCGGACCAGAATCCGCGTGGCTCGGAAGATCATTATCAACGCGGCGTCGCCATGATGAACCTCGGCCGTTGGGACGAAGCTCGCGAAAGTCTAGAAAAAGCACGCAAGCTCTCGCCGAAAGCCGATCATATTCATTACGCCCTTGCCGCTCTCGATTGCCTTACCGGCGAAGCCGATTCCGCCTTGGCTAATCTCAAGATTGCCATCGAACTGCGCTCCGCCAACCGCTATCACGCCCGCAACGATGAAGATTTCAATTTCCTCCAGGAAGATCCGCGTTTCACGGAATTGCTGTACCCTGAAAAAGAAGGCTATTCCGGCTAGCCTCTTCCGGTATAGAAATCCTGTGATGTACTCACTGCTGGTCCACCTTCAGTGAGCGCCCTGCAAGAGATGCCGCTCCTCATCTGCGAACCGGGTCTCGGTACTTGGGATTCTGATGAACAAGCCTCGTTTAAAGACAGGTTCGGCCGCCGGCTTGCGCGTCGTAGCGCTCGGTGGAGGCACCGGCTTGTCCGCATTGCTGCGCGGATTGAAAGAACATGTCGTTCGCCGCAGCGATCAGCACGCCACTCTTAAGCGGCCCATCACCGATCTCGCTGCCATCGTCACCGTCACCGATGACGGCGGAAGCTCCGGCCGCCTTCGCCGGGAAAATCGCATGCTTCCCCCGGGTGACATTCGCAACTGCATGGTCGCCTTGTCAAAAGACGAAGCGCTTCTAAGCCGCCTGTTCCAATATCGTTTTAACGCCGGCCGTGGGCTGCGTGGCCACAACTTCGGCAATCTTTTCCTCGCGGCTCTTACGCATGTGACCGGCGATTTTGCCGAAGCCATCCGTGTTTCCGCCAAAGTGCTCGCGATTCGCGGGCGCATTTTCCCGTCCACGCTTTCGAATGTGCATCTGGTCGCCACGCTGGCCGATGGCAAACGTGTACAAGGCGAAACGCGTATCTCTCGCAGCCGCATTCCCATTCGCAAAATCGCACTGAATCCGCGCCGCGTTCGTCCGCTGCCCGCTGCTATCGAAGCTATCGAGGAAGCCGACCTTATTTTTCTGGGTCCCGGCTCGCTCTACACCAGCGTTATTCCCAACCTGCTGATTCCGGAAATCGCCCACGCGGTCGCGCGCTCGAAAGCTCCGCGCGTGTACATCGCCAATCTCATGACGCAACCCGGCGAAACCACGCAGTACGCACTCAGCGATCATCTTCGCGCTGTTTCGCACCACGTGCGCGGCCGCGTCATTG
>Ga0210383_10000872_pt1 | contig 27880 bp, 20 predicted proteins | sample IncBWC14OmetaG_FD_160072 | JGI IMG/M metagenome (GOLD analysis project Ga0210383, IMG submission 160072) | Forest soil microbial communities from Barre Woods Harvard Forest LTER site, Petersham, Massachusetts, United States - Inc-BW-C-14-O ... | reverse complement strand
ACTCCGACGATGCCCACAGCCGCCAGGACCAGCGCCAGCAAGGCGAACGCGGAGAGCAAGAGAGTGGGAAAACGTCTTGACCCGAGCGAATCCTGCACAACGTTCTGCATGGTTTCGATATCGGAGACCGGACGGTCCGGCTCAACTTCGATCAGAGCCTTCTTGATCGCCGGCATGTACGACATGGGAGCTGCCACGGTTCGCACGACGACACTCATGACGGGCCAGGCAGCCTGGGTGTAAGGCCGGAAGAATTGTGGCTGGTTCCCACTATCCAAACCCCAGTTCCGCACATCGGCGACCACGCCCACCACGGTGAGCCAGGAGTCATCCTCTAGAATGCGCCTGCCTACGGGACTTTCTTTGGGCCAATACTTTTGCGCCATGGTTTGATTGACAATCGCGACGGCGGGGGCGGCGACCGTATCCTGATGCGTGAATTCGCGTCCGGCAAGCACAGGCACACCGAGCGCTTTGAAATAGTTGGGGCAGGCCACGCTGTAGCTGGCACCGGGCCGGTGTCCGCGGCCGGGATCGGGTTGTCCTTCGACGGCGAAACTTCTGCCGGCATCTCCTTCCATCGGTAAGTGACCCACGGCGCCGACGGCGGTTACCCCGGCAATCGCGCTCACACGCTCGTCCAAATCCTGGCAAAAGCGCGGATGCCCGGGAGGTCCGTTGTAGAGATCTTCCTGGGGCAGCGACATCTGCATGGTGAGCACGTTGCTGGGATTGAATCCGGGATCGACGCCGAGCAGGCGCGACATGCTTTGGATCATGAGTCCGGCGCCGGCAAGTACAACCAGCGCCAGAGCCACTTCCGAGGCAACCAGGGCGTGGCGTAAACGGCTGCCGCGCCCTCCCGTAGAACCGCGGCCGCCTTCTTTCAAAGGTTCAGAAACATCGCCGCGCAACGCGCTCACGGCCGGCACCAGGCCAAATAAAATTCCGGTCAAGCAAGAAGCCAGTAGCGTGAAGCCGAGCACCCAGCGATCGACTGGAATAGCATCGAGTTGGCGGAGGGGAAGGTTCAGACCGCCTTCGGGAAACATGGCCGGCAACAGGCTGGTGCCCCAGACCGCCAGCACCAGACCGCAGACTCCGCCCAGCAGCGCAAGCAGCAAACTTTCCGTGAGCAGTTGCCGCGCGATGCGGAATCCGGCGGCGCCGAGCGCCTGGCGGAGAGCGAACTCCTTCTGACGCGTAGCGCCCCGCGCCAGCAGCAAATTGGCAATATTCACGCAGGCGATCAGCAGCACGAAAGCAACCGCCCCGAAGAGCGCCCACACAATTCTGCGGAGACTTTCGAGGCCGAAGTCGCCCATCGGCATTACGGTCGCGCTCATGTTGGCATCGTCGGCTGGGTATTGCTGTGAGAGCCGGGTGCCGATGCCTTCCATCTCGGCCCGCGCCTGTCGAACCGTCACGCCCGGCTTGAGCCGGGCAAAAGAAATAAAACTCTGCGCGCCCCGATACTTGTCGCCCTCGGTGTAGCCAACCGGGACCCAGAGTTGACGGTGTCCGCTCTCGAACTCCCAGTGAAACTCGCGCGGCATCACGCCCACCACGGTGAAGTCCTCGCCATCGACTTTGATGGTCTTGCCGACCAGTGAACGGTCTGCGCCATAGCGGCGCTGCCAAAGCCCGTAATTCAAAATCACTTCATGATCTTTTCCACGGATCTCTTCCTCCGGCAGAAAAGTGCGCCCGAGGAAGGGCTGCACCCGGAGCACACTGAAAAAATTTGCCGAAACGCGCAGCCCGGAAACCTGCTCCGGCTCGGCACTACTTCCGCCTGTCGAAAGGTTATAGCCGCGGCCCGCGGAGTCGAATAGGGCGATGCCTTCGAAGACGTGGTTCTGCCGCTCGAAGTCCCAGTAGTTGGGCGCCGAAACAATGCTGTAGTTGTCCGGTCCCTTGCCGAAGGTTTGCCACACCAGGACCAGGCGGTCGGGATCAGGGAACGACAGCTTCTTGAGGATGGTTGCGTTCATGACGCTGAAGATCGTCGTGTTGGCGCCGATGCCCAATGCCAACGTCAGCACGGCAACCAGCGTGAATCCCGGACTCCTGCGAAGCTGGCGGAGTGCGTAACGAAGATCCTGGAACAACGTTGTCATCTGGCTTTACTCCTCACTCATATCTCAGTGCGACCATGGGATCGACTTTCGCGGCGCGGAATGCGGGAACATAGGCTGCGGCCAGTCCCGCCAGCGCGACTGCGGCGCAAACCAGCATCAGCAGAAAGGGATTGCGCGCTCCGACGCCGTACAACATGTCCCGCAAGACGGAAGCAGAAAGCAGGGCGGCCACGACGCCAATCACGATTCCAGCGCCCAGCAGGACGGCCGCATCGCGCAATATCATGGCGAGCACCGCGCGCCGCTGCGCTCCCAGGGCCATGCGCACGCCAATCTCGCGGGTGCGCCGGGAAACCGAATAGGTCATCACGCCGTAGAGCCCAACAATAGTGAGAGCCATGGCGAGTCCGGCAAACGTGCTCAGCAGGACGCTTGCGAATCGCGGCTGCGAGAGCTGGGTGAACATCAGCTCACTCATGGTGCGAACCTGGGTGACGGGAATGTCCTTGTCCATCGCCGCGACGATGTGTTGAACGCTGGCCCCAACGCTGGTTCGATCGAGCGACGTGCGCACCACGGAATACAGGCAACACCATTGGGGCAGTTGGCTGGACGGCAAGTACATGGCCGGGCTCACTTCGCGATCGGTCGCTCCCAATCTGATATTCCCGACCACGCCGACGATTTCTCGCCACGGCGGTCCACCCGGAGTTCCGTTGCCGGCACCGGGCTTCAACTTCTTACCGAGCACATCTTCGCCCGGGAAAAATCTTTCGGCGAAGGCGCGATTTACGATCATCACCTGTTGGGCCTGCCTATCGTCGCGGTCAGAAAAATCACGGCCCTCGAGGAGGGGAATCTGCATCGTGCTGAAATATTGGGGCGTGATCGGCGCGAGATCCGCGCTGGGGCGCTGACCCTCGGTGGTGGGGTGCTCGGGATCTTCGAAGCTGATCACGATTCCGTCGTTGGTCATGGGCAGAACCATGACGCCGGCGGCCGACTGCACGCCCGGAAGCGCGCGGAGTCTTTCGAAGTAATCGCGATAGAACTGTGCGCGCGTGTCTTTGTATTGTGCGTCCGGAGTTTCGAAGCGCAACGTGGTCAAGTGTTCGGGATTGAATCCTTTGTCGGTGCGGAGCAGCCTCGAAAAGCTGGTGATGAGCAGGCCGGCTCCGACCGTCAGCACAAGTCCCAGCGCCACCTGTCCGACGATCAGCGAGGAGCGCAGCCAGTCGCGGCCAAAGATTTCACTTCTGCCGCCTTCCTTTAAGGTTGAGACCAGATCCGTTCGCGAACCGACGATCGCGGGCACAACACCGAAGATGATTCCAGCCACGAATGACAACGCGATCGCGAATGCGAGCACGCGCCAATCGACGCCTGCGTCGGCGGCGCGCGGAACACTATCGCCGATCAAGGAAAGAATCACCGGCGTGCAGAAAAAAGCCAGGGCGCATCCGGCGACTCCCCCACACCCGCTCAAGACCATACTCTCGGCCAGCAACTGGCGCACGATGCGCCGCTTCCCCGCGCCCAGAGCCGCGCGCAGAGCGATCTCGCGCTGCCGCTCGCGCATGCGTGCCAGCAATAGATTGGCGATATTGCCACACGCAATCAACAACACCAGCGCAACCGAGCCCAACACCACCAGGAGAGAGGTTCGCGTATCACCGATGAGGGCATCGATCTGGGAAATTGCGCGGGCTGAATCGTGCCTGGTATTCGAATTGGGATATTCCTTTGCAAGATTGAGTGCAATTGCCCGCAGGTCTTGATCCGATTCGCTGACTGTAACGCCCGGCCTCATCCGTCCGAACACGCTCAGGAAGTGCATGCCACGATTGCTGGTGCTTGGTTTCTTATCATTTGGATCGTTGTCTACCGCCAGCGTGGTCCAAATGCCGTTCGCCGGCGCGTTGATCGGAAAGCGGAAGGATCCGGGCATGACACCAACGACGGTAAAAAGATCGCCGCTGAGGTGAATCGCACGTCCTACGATCGACCGGTCGCCGCCGAATTGTGACTCCCACAGCGCGTGACTGATCAAAATCACTCGCGTGCCAGGTTTCTCTTCATCCGGAGTAAATCCGCGGCCAAGTTCCGGACGGATTCCGAGGGTCGAAACAAAATCCCAGGAGACCACCTGCGCATCCACGTGCAGCGGCCGCTGCGGTCCCGTCAGAACGAAGGAAGTGTCGTGATAGGAGACCAGATGTTCGAGCGTGTGGTTCTGCGAGCGCCAGTCGAAAAAATCGGGATAGCTTACGTCACTGGACTGAGGATTGTGAGACTCAACCGATTGCGCCTCGATGAGCCGATCGGGCTGATCGTACGGCAGAGGTCGCAGCATGACCGCATCGACCACGCTGAACACGGCGGTGTTGGCGCCGATTCCCAGCGCCAGCGTGATTATGGCGACCGCAGTGAAGCCGGGATTTTTGCGCAACTGCCGCAGAGCGTAGCGGAGATCCTGTATCAGGTTGGTGAACATTTCTTCCATCCTCCTCATTCATACCGCAGCGCCACCATGGGATCGATCTGCGCCGCCCGGCGCGCGGGGATGTAGCTAGCGAGCATTGCCGCGCTCGCGAGGACCGCGGAAACTGCGGCCAGCGTGGCCGCGTCCCAGGTGCGAACTCCAAAGAGCAGCCCGCGAATCAGAGTTGCGGCGGCGATCGAGCAGAGAAGGCCAGCGGCAATTCCCGCGCCCACCAGCCATCCCGCCTCTTTCATGATGAGTTGATAGACCGAACTGCGTTGCGCGCCCAGAGCCATGCGAACTCCGATTTCGCGCGTGCGTTGGCTTACCGAGTAGGCGATCACACCGTAGAGGCCGACCACTCCCAGCAACAATGCGAGGAAAGCAAACCCACCCACCAGCCAGGCTGAAGAACGGTGGAGATAGGCGGTGGGCGAATCGCTGATTCGGTCAGCCATGGTGGTTTCGTTCATCGTGCCAATGCCGGGATCGATCTCATGGATAGCCGCGACCAGCGTTGGCAGCAGCGACTTCTCGTCTTCGGAGGTACGCACGATGAGAGAGAAATAGGTGTCAGGATTCTGGTTGAACGGATAATAAACAGCCGGCCAGGTCTCGGAATCGAGCGAGCCATCCTTCACGTCCTCCACGACGCCGATGATTTCCTTGATCGACTTCGGTGTCAGCTCGATGTCGCCAATCCGCTTGCCGATGGGATCTTCTCCGGGAAAATACTTATTCGCCAGAGTCTCGTTGATGATTACGACGAGAGGCTTCGACGCATCCTCGGCATCGCTAAAATAGCGGCCGCGCAAGAGTTTGGCGTGAAGAGTGGGGAAAAAAGCGGAAGTCACCTCCCGCTCGTTCACTTCATTGTGCTGGCCGCTGTAAGGGCGGCCCACAAAGCGGATCCAGTCAGTGTTTCCATTGAAGCTCACCGGCAACACGGTAGAGATACCCGCGGATTCCACGCCAGGCAAGCTGGCGACGCGGCTTATGATCTGCCGCTCAACCGCTACCATCTGCTCATCCTTGGGGTAGCTGGCATCGGACAAGGCAACTTGCAATGTGGCCAGATGATCGGGCTGAAACCCAACGTCCACATGGAGCAAGCGATAGAAGCTCTTCCCCAGCAACCCGGCCCCCACCAGCAGAACCACTGCAATCGCAAGTTCGGCAACCACCAGGTTGGCCCCAAAACGGCGCCATAAAGTTCCAGCGTAACCGCGGCCACCTTCGCTCAAGCCTTCTTGCAACTTCGTCAGCGGCAGACGCACGACTGGCGCAAAAGAAAACAACGAGGCCGCGAATACGGAGATCCCTCCCGCAAAAAGCAGTACATGAGAGTTAAGGCCAAGCCCGGCCAGGTAAGGCATGCCCGCCATCATGTCCTTCGAGATGAGGTGCGTCAGGATCTCGATTGCCCCGTCGGCCGCTATCAGGCCAAGCCAGCTGCCAGCTGTCATCAGCACCAGGCCCTCGGTAATAAACTGGCGAATCAGCCGTCCGCGCGAGGCACCCAGCGCGCCGCGCACCGCAATCTCGCGCTTGCGACTCGCGGAGCGAACCAAGAGCAGACTCGATACATTCACGCACGCGATCACCAGCAGCAAGCCCGCGCCGCCCAGCAGCACCAGCAGGATGGGCCGGATATCCGCAACGATCACCTCGGATAGAGGCAGCACACTGGCCCCCTGGTCGCGATTCTCCTTCGGATATTGCAGCTCCAGTTGCCGCGCAATCATCTTCATCTCGGCGCGGGCCATCTCCACGGAGACGCCATCCTTCAGCCGTCCTATTCCGTTGAGGTTGTGACAGCTTCGCCGGAGGGCACATTGATCGGAGGCGTGCAGCGTCGTCCAGAACTCTACATTTCCTCGGAGAGCAAATTGGAAATCTTCCGGCAGCACTCCGACGATGGCGTAAGGAATGCCGCTGAGAGCAACGGTTTCGCCGGTCACATCTTTCCTTCCGCCAAACCGTTTCTGCCACGTGGCGTAGCTCAGGATCACGGTTCTGGGGGCGCTCGGCAAATCCTCGCCAGTATAGAAATCACGGCCGAGCCGAGGCGCAATCCCCAGCGCGCGAAAGAATCCATCGCTTACGCTGAGCCCGGGCACCGGCTCGGTGCCTGCGGCAGTGCGCAGCAGGTAGCCGCCTCCGGTGTAGACCTCCATAGAACTGAACACGCGGTTGAGTCTCTTCCAATCCAGATAGTCGGGATAAGAAAGGTTGGCGTGCGGAATCATGGCGGCACTTTCGGTAACGTCAACCAGCCGGTTGGGATTCGGATAAGGCAACGGCTTGATCAGCGCGGCGTCGACGAAACCAAAGATGGCTACGCTGGCACCAATCCCCAGAGCCAGGATCAGAACTGCCGTGCAGGCGAACCCCGGGCTCTTGCGCAGTTGCCGGAATGCGTAGCGAAGATCCTGGACCAACCCGTTCATTATTCGTGCCCTCCTACTCGTATCTGACTACTCGTAGCGCAATGCCACCATGGGATCGACCCGGGTGGCGCGGCGCGCCGGGATGTAACACGCAATCGCTGCCGTCGCGAGAAGCAAGAAGGCGACACCAGCAAAGGTAAGCGGATCGGTTGACGTTACTCCGAACAGCAACCCAGCCATAGCTCTCGCTGCCGCAAGGGCAAGGATCGCGCCCGCTATGATTCCGGCGAGCGCCTGCCGCAATCCTTCTTTCATGACCAGGATCAGGACATCCTGTCGGCGTCCCCCGAGCGCGATGCGCACCCCGAACTCACGAGTTCTCTGGCTCACCGAATACGCGATAGCACCGTAGAGCCCGAGCGCAGACAGCACCAGAGCCAGCGTGGCGAAGGCGCCCATCAGAACGAGACTCAGGCGTCTGGTGGCCAGGGTCTGTAGCGTGATGCTATCCATGGTGCTTATTTCGTTGATCGGCTGGTCAGACTTGACGGCGTGAACCCGTGCCCGCAACGATCCCGCCAGACTCAGAGGGTCGCCGGCGCTGCGCACGAAAAGGTGCATGCCGGCAAAAACGTGATGAGTTGCGTCCTGCAAGAAGGGCAGGTAGAGAGCCGGTTCCGCCGCAACGTCCAATGCTCGCTGTTTGACATTTGCTACGACCCCGACGACTTCCCGAAACCGCGGAGCCCCAGTGCGGTCACGGCCGGGGCCCACATAATTGACCGCGATGCGTTTTCCGATGGGATCTTGACCCGGCCAGTAGGCTTCGGCCAAGGCTCGATTTACGATCACCACCGCAGCAGTAGTCTCATCATCGTGCTGCGAAAACGCGCGGCCCCGGAACAGCGCCGTTCCGGTCGCGCGAAAGAACTCGCTGCTGATCCAGCAGGCATCCGTGGTTGGCACTTTCAGCGGATCGTTGGGGCGATCATCAAAGGTTAAGTTGGCAGTGGGAGTCCAATTCGCCGGCACGCAATCGCTGACCCCGGCGGCCTCGACTCCTGGAAGAGACGAAACCGACTCCAGGACCTGCTTGTAGAAGGGCGCGCCTTCGGTCCCGTAGAAATTCGTACGCAAATAGGTTTCGAGCAATTGCGCGGGTTGGAATCCCGGATCAGACTGCTCCGCCAGCCAGAAGCTGTGTAGCAGCAGTCCGGCGCTGACCAGCAGCACCAAGGCAAGAGAACTTTCGGAAGCGATCAACAGCTGAAAACCGCGCCGGCTCGATTTCCCGACCTGCGCCCGCCCGGTTCTGAGAGCTGAAGTCACATCAAGCCGGGAGAAAATCGCGGATGGTCCCCAGGCCAGCAGCAAACTGGTAATCAGCGTGAGCACCAGCGCAAGTCCGAGGACGGTGGCGTTGACGTGGATCGCTTGAGCTCGCGGCAAGTTGCCAAAATTCAGGCTCGTGGTCAGCCTCACTCCCCACAACGCCAGGCCCACGCCCAAGGCTCCGCCGAGTAAACTCAGGAGCAGATTCTCGACCACGAACTGCTGCAGGATGCGTCGCCGGGTGGCGCCCAGCCCAAGCCTCACGGCGATTTCCGACTGCCGTTTCGCGGCGCGGGCCAGCAGCAGGCCGACGACGTTCACGCAGGCGATCAGCAAAACCACGCCTACGGCGGCGGCAATAATGTTGAGCTCAGCGCGTACTTCGCCAACCACCTCGTTTTTGAGCGGCACAAGTTTGACCGTGGTGCTTGAGGATGCCCCTGGTGCACGCCGTAAAATCGCCGTTAGATCCTGCTCCGCCTGAGCCCTGGTGATTCCAGGTTTTGTGCGGCCGATCACGGTAAGAAACTTGTTCCCTCGCAGTCGCATCCACGCGAAATCAGGAATCATCTTTGCCCAGATATCGGTATCCGGAAAAAGGTCCGGGAGCGTTGGCATGACTCCGATAACGGTGGCATCATCTCCGCCAAGATTCAGGACGCGCCCCAGAACATGCGGGTCGCCAGCGAGTTGCTCCTTCCAAAAGCGCTCGGAGATGACGACTTGCACCCCATCCGTGTGGTATTCCTGCGGTGTGTATAGCCTGCCGAGCAGGGGCTGTACTCCCAGCATCGGGAAGAAGTCGTAGGAAATACCCGAGCAGATCACGGTTCGGGGCTCGCCTTGCCCGACCAGGGTGTAGGTGAAGTGGGGAATAAGTTCGGCGAGGTTCTCAAAAGAGCGGCTCTGTTCCTTGTAGTCCTGGAAGTCGGGGCCAGATGCGCCCGTTTTGATCGATTTATCTTCCGGCGACGCCGCCCACACCGCGAAGAGATGGTCGGGATCGTGGAACGGCAAAGGCCGAAGGAGCACGCCCTGGATTACGCTGAAAATCGCCGCATTCGCGCCGATGCCGAGAGCCAGAGTGAGGATGGCTACAGTAGCGAACCCCGGGCTCTTGCGCAGTTGCCGCAGGGCGTAGCGCAGGTCCTGGGTCAGCCCGCTCATGCATGCACATCCGCCATCAGTTTTTTTAGTTCTTCTTCGGCTACCACTTTGCCGTCAAACAGATGCACTTCGCGCTGGGCGTGCTTGGCAAAGCGCGGATCGTGGGTCACCATGCAGATGGTTGCGCCTTCGCGGTGAAGGTTCTGCAATAACTCCATGACCGCTTCGCCGTTGCGCGAATCCAGATTTCCAGTCGGCTCGTCCGCCAGCAGGATGGAAGGTTTCCCTCCGAGAGCGCGCGCCACGGCGACACGCTGCTGCTGACCGCCAGAAAGTTGAGACGGATAATGCCGGACGCGGTGCGCCATGCCTACGCGTTCCAGGGCTTCCATGACGCGTTTCTTGCGCTCGGGAGCAACCATCCTCTGGCGATAGGTGAGAGGGAGTTCGACGTTTTCATACACCGTCAGGTCGCCAATCAGGTTGAAGCTCTGAAAGATGAATCCGATCTCCTGGTTGCGGATGCGCGAACGCTCGGCGAAATCCAGGTTCTCCACCGACTTTCCGTTCAGCGAGTAGCTGCCCGCAGTCGGCGTATCGAGCAAACCGATAATCGAAAGCAACGTGGACTTGCCGCAACCCGACGGTCCCGACATGGCCACGTACTCTCCTTTTGCAATCGAAAGGTGAACGCCGGAGAGCGCGTGAGTTTCGATCTCGTCGGTATAGAAGACCTTCGTCATTTCCTGAATTTGGATTAACGGCTGTCCGGCTTCTGTCATGGCTTCTGCCTCGATGTTTTTGATTTGGATCTTGCTTGATTTCGTTTGCCCTTACGCGTCGGTCTTGATTTCGGGTTACTTGGTTTCGTCCTTCATTCCAAACGGATGCGGTCTGTCTTGTCCCAGCGCGACATGTCGGAAAGGATCACGGTGTCACCCTCGTGAAGGCCGTCAAATACCTGAATCGAATTCACGGATTCGCGTCCAACTTTTACGGGCACGCGACTCGCCTCCTTGCCATCTGTGTCCAGCTTGAACAAGCTGATGGTGCTGTTCTCCTGTCCGAATGCCGGACGCCCCACGTAAAGGATGTTGTCCAGCCGTTCCAGGTCGATGGTGCCGTCGACGCTCAAGTCCGGGCGCGCGCCCATGGGGAGTTCGCCCGTGAGTTTGACGTCCACAGTAACGGTTCCGTTTTGCACCGCGGGGTCGACCCGCATCACGGTACCGCTGATAATCCCGTTATGCGTATCGATGGCCGCCGGTTCGCCATCCTGCACATCCCGGGCCTGAGTTTCCGCAATCTTCAAGGTTGCCATCAGATGATTCGGCTGGACCACCTTGGCCAGCATCGCTCCCGGCTGAACATGTTGGCCGACCTGGAGTGGCAGGTCCACCAGCACTCCGTCGATCCCGGCGCGGACTTTGAGGGCATCGAGTTGCTTTTGTTTTAACTCGGCCAGAGTCCGCGCCTGGTCAACCTTGTCCTGTTCCTGAGCCATCTGAGTGTCGATGGCCTTCTTGTTGATCACCAGTCTCTGCTCTTCCAGATCGTTCCTGGTCGTGAGTTCGTCAGCCTTTCCTTTAGACGCCTTGTAGGCCAAACCGGAGATCACGCCGAGGTCGTAGAGGGCTTTGTCCGTATCCGCCTGCCGTTGCGCCTGACTGTAGTCTGCAGTGACCGTGGCGGCGCCCGCTTTCTGGGTCATCAGATCGCTTTCCAGCTTCACACGCAGGCTCTGGTATTCGGCTTCGGCTGCCTTCGATTGCAGCTGTGCGTCAACGGACGCCTGCTCCACCTGGGGATTGCTCATCTCCAGAAGAATGTCGTTCGCTTTCACCTGCGAGCCCGGCAGCATACGAATGCGCACCACGGTAGCTTCCGTTTCGGCGGGAATCTGGCGAACTGCTTCCTGGGCGGGCACCAGCGAGCCTGGCCCGCGCACCTGCCGCAGCATGGACCCATGCTTCACCGTATCGGTGTACACAGTCCCTCGCTCGACGGAGGGCGCTGCCGGCTTCAGCCGCAACACTCCGACCGTGGCTGCCGCAATGACCACGGCGCCGATCACTCCAAACACAATCTGGCGGCGGAGTTTCTGACGCTTGAATTCTGGCCGGGCGATGTCCATCAAGCTTCTCTATGGCAACTCGACCGCCACATCTCAAAGCGATGTAAATGGCTGAAGCAGCACGAGATACGTACGAGTGCCAGGCCGATGGTGCGGCTGCTGTGTCCAGTGCCGGACCAAACTGTCCACTACCGGACAACACAGTACAGACTGTCAGCTCGCCAAACGCCGCCACCCCAGAAGCAGTCTTCGCTGAAGTTCCCTCCTCGAAAGGGGATCCGCACCGAAAACAGACGGATTGACGCCGCGACTGAATTCTGGCACGGTGAGCCAAGTGCCCACATCCTTCGCCTCGCTGGCGATTTTGCCATGACCCCAATTGCTCCCATAGTTCTACCCGATCAGTTCAACGCCGCCGAGTATTTTGTGGACCGCCACATCGCCGAAGGCCGGGGAGAGAAAGTGGCTATCGAGTGCGGCGATGACCTCGTCAGCTATCGCCAGCTCTTTGAACTCGTAAACCGGGTGGGCAACGGGCTTCGAAGGCTGGGCGTGCGCCCGGAGGAACGCGTCTTTTTGTTCCTGCAGGACACTCCCGCGTTTGCCGCCTGTTTTTTCGGGGCCATCAAGATTGGAGCCGTGCCCGTCCCAGTGAATACTCTGCTGAAACCGGCCGATTGTGAATACCTGCTCAACAACTCGCGCGCACGAGTGGCCATCGTCAGCCACTCCGTGCTTTCCAGTATGTTTGCCAGTACTTCTTCCAATCTGGCACCAGTCGAGGCAATCCCGCGAATCCGGCTGCGCTATCTCGAGACCGTCGTGGTGGTCGGCGGCGGGCCGAACGATGGCACTCTTTCATTCGAGAGCTTCACTAGCCAAAGTTCTCCGGTTCTCGAAGCCGAGGCCACCAGCCGGGACGATGCAGCTTTCTGGCTTTATTCCTCCGGCAGTACCGGTCAGCCCAAGGCTTGCGTTCACCTGCAGCATGACATGGTGGTGAGCGTGGAGCGTTATGCCAAAGCCATACTCAACATCAGCGAGAACGATCGCGTCTTCAGCGTGGCCAAACTATTCTTCGCGTATGGTCTCGGAAACGCTCTTTACTTTCCCTTGGCCGTGGGCGCCACGAGCATTCTGTTGCCCGGCCCGCCCAAACCGCAGGCCGTGTTCGAGGTTATCGAGCGCCATCGGCCGACTCTGTTGTTTTCCGTTCCGTCGAACTATGTCAAGCTTCTGGCGCATCCTGCACCCGAGGACCGGGAATTCAACCTTTCCATGATCCGGCATGCGATCTCCGCGGGAGAAGCCTTGCCAGCCGCCGTGTTTCATCGCTTCAAACGACGCTTCGGAGTGGAAATTCTGGATGCCATCGGGTCGACCGAAGCCTTGCACATGATGATCTCCAACGTTCCGGGAGCGGTGCGGCCAGGCTCCAGCGGCAAAATTATTCCGGGCTTCGAGGCTAAAATCCTGGACGACAGCGACCGCCCGGTTGCCCTGGGGGCGATCGGTAATCTGCTGGTGAAGGCCGATTCCACCTGCGCCGGTTACTGGAATCAGCACGAAAAAACGAAAAACACAATCGAGGGCCATTGGATTCGCACCGGCGACAAGTATTATCAGGACGCGGACGGATATTTCTGGTATGCCGGACGATCCGACGACATGGTAAAGGTGAGTGGTGTGTGGGTGAGCCCGATTGAGATTGAGCGGGTGCTGAGCGAGCATCCGGCGGTACAGGAAGCCGCGGTCGTCTTCCGCAACGACGCGGACGAGCTGCCGAAGCCGGTGGCCTGCATCGTGACGCGCGACGGCACCGCCGGCACGCCCGAACTCGGTCGCGAACTGCAGGAATTTGTGGCCAGCCAGTTGCCGATCTTCAAGCGGCCGCGCTGGGTCGCGTTTCTTCCCGAGCTTCCGAAAACGGCCACCGGGAAGCTGCAACGCTTCAAGCTGCGCGGAGAACGGTAAGTACGAGGATGGGCAACGAAGCGGAGTGACGAAAAAATAAGTGGCAAAGCCGTAGAGAAAAACAAAAACCGGCGACCGGGGAATGAATTGCTCAAGCCTATCGCGATGCAGGAGCTGGTGAAGCAGGGCTGAGGGTGGATGTTGCACTGGAAAAATGGGTCGACCGAAAGCGCTGGGAAAATCATTTATGACTGGTGAAGGGTTCGGAAATCTACGGGTGCTCTCACTGGAGAGCCGCCGTTCGCGGGAAATGGGAGTGCTGATCGCGAACCACGGTGGGCAGCCTACCGTAGTGGTTTCCACACGCGAGGTCCCGTCAGGTCCGAACGCCGAGGAATCCGCGTTCGCGCAGGGCCTGGTCCAGGACCAATTCCAGGTCGTCATCTTCATGACCGGAGTTGGGACGCGGGCTCTGGCACAGGCCATTGAGCCCTCATGCCCGCGAGAGCAGTTTGTCGCGGCCTTGAGTAAGGTCACCGTGGTAGCGCGAGGGCCCAAACCGGTTACGGTTCTGCGCGAGTTTGGCGTGCCCATCACGCTGACGGTCCCGGAGCCCAATACCTGGCGTGAGATATTGCACACTCTCGACCAGAATGCGGAGGCGGCTCCTCTGAAAGGAACCCACGTGGCGGTGCAGGAACATGGCGTGCCCAGCCGCGAACTGTATGCCGGACTTGCGGAACGGGGCGCACTGGTGTTTCCCGTGCCAGTTTACAAGTGGGCCCCGCCAGAAGATGCCGAGCCGCTGCGCCGAGCGATTGGTGATCTCGCCCGCGGAAACTTCGACGTCGTGCTCTTTACGTCATCCGTCCAGCTGCATCATTTGTTCCGGCTCGCGGATGAGATGGGGCAGCATGAGGAAGTCGTAGGCGGATTGCGCCGCGCCGTGGTCGGGTCGATCGGCCCGGTAACGTCGGAAACCCTGCGCGAATACGGAATCAGTCCCGACCTGGAGCCCTCCCATCCCAAGATGGGTTTTCTGGTGAAGGAGTTGGCTGAGCGGAGCACGGAACTCCGGCAGCACAAGAAGTGACCTTAGCGCCATTGTTCGCATTTCGTCACAAACCCACACCGTTCTTTACAACTGCAAAGCCGCGGCGTAGACTCCCGCCATTCCCCCCGAGAATGGTGCGACGGTCGCTATCCCTCCGCGTTTGGATTGCTCCTGTGACGAACATAGACGGCAAAGCGTCTAGCGGGATCAACCGAAGGTGTGCTCTGCCCAGAAAACCCGGTTACGTGCGGCTGCCTAAACCGAAGACAATCATTTCGTCCGGACTGACTCACAGCGTAACGCCGCCCTCGTTGAGTTACCACTACCTGTAACGGCGATCACAGAACCCACCACCTGGACTGGGTGTTCAATATTGCACAGCTTGCGGATTATTCGCGTTCTAAGGTTGGTGCCAACCAAAGCTCGAATCGAATCCTAACTAAACTCGAAGAGAACTTTGAAAATCAAGCGGAGCTTAGACATGAAGAGAATCGACTTGAAGGTATTTGCAATCGCAACCGTATTCGCTGTTCTTCTCAGCGTTCCCTTGTCGGCGGGTGCGCAAGATGCGGCAACCATCTACAAATCGAAATGTGTCGGCTGCCACGCCGCCGATGGCACCGGTTCGGCGATGGGCAAGAAAATGGGCGCGCACGACTTCACCACCGCCGAAGCACAGGGCATGTCCGACGCCCAACTTACCGACATCATCACCAACGGCAAGAACAAGATGCCGAAGTATGGGTCTCTGAAGCCGGAAGACATCAAGGGCCTGGTGGCTTATATCCGCACGCTGAAGAAGTAATCCTGCCGGTTGTAGCGATCGAGATTGTTTTTTGTTCCGGAAAATGGTGCGGAGCCGCGGATGGTTCGCGGCGCGTTTGGAGTGTGCCGGCACAGCGACGCAGGGCCTAACATCAAGAAGTGAACCATAAGGAGCGGCTCTTAATGAGCGTACGACAACGCATCCGAGACTGGACGCATCCCATCTATTTCTTGGGGCAGAATCCCACGACCCTTACGGGCGCGGTCGTCACGACCAGCACGGCGCTCACCACCATTGCCTTCTGGTTCTATGACATCTTCCTCCCTGGACCGCCGCACCCTTATATCGGGCTTCTGGTTTTTCTGATTCTCCCGGCAGTCTTTGTACTCGGCCTGCTGTTGATTCCGATCGGCATTTGGTTCAGAAGGCGAAGTCTGCGCGCAGGGGGGCAACTGCCGGGAGTTTTCCCCGCCATCGACCTGCACCTCCCCGTGGTGCGGCGTACCTTGGAGTGGGTGGCCTTCGCGACGATCGCCAATCTCTTGATCATCGGCACGGCGTCTTACCGCGGCGTCGAGTACATGGATTCCACGAGCTTCTGTGGGACGACTTGTCACACCGTGATGGCCCCGGAGTACACGGCCTATCAAAATTCCCCGCACTCTCGCGTAGCTTGTGTGGAATGCCATATCGGCCCGGGAGCGGGATGGTTTGTGCGGTCGAAAGTTTCCGGTCTGCGGCAGGTTGCTGCAGTAACCTTCCACACCTATTCGCGCCCGATTCCTTCGCCAGTGAAGTATCTCCGCCCCGCGCGTGAGACCTGTGAGCAGTGTCACTGGCCGCAGCGCTTCACCGGCGACAAGTTCCTGGTGAACACCAGCTACAAAGACGATGAAAAGAACACGCCGCAGACCGATGTGTTGCTCGTGAAAGTGGGCGGACGCACCTGGCAGGGTTCGGTCGGCATTCACGGCCACCACCTCGCTGATAACACTCGTATTCGCTATATTTCAACCGACTTCGAGCGCCAGACCATCCCCGTCGTCTATTACACAGACGATCAGGGAAAAACCACCGAATTCATTTCCACCGATGCCAAGCCAACGCAACAGCAATTGGACAAGGGAGAGCATCGCACAATGGATTGCGTGGATTGCCACAACCGTCCCACGCACGAGTTCGACCTGCCCGAAAACGCAGTGGACAAGCAAATGTCACTCGGCCACATTAGCCCGGCGCTACCCTACATCAAGAAGAAAGCGGTCGAGGTTCTAAAAGTTAATTACACCACCCGCGACGTGGCCAAGCAGAGCATCACCGCCGAGATTAACCAGTTTTATCAGACGAATTACGCGCAGATCTATCAAACGCAGCGCACCGCTGTGGAGCAGTCGGGCCAGGAGGTGGCCAATATTTACCTTCGCAACATCTTCCCGGACATGCGTGTGACCTGGGGCGCTCACTCGAGTAATTTGGGGCACAATGATTCTCCGGGCTGCTTCCGCTGCCACGACGGCAGCCACACCAGCACAGACGGCCAGACCATCACCAACGACTGCACTGCCTGCCACCAGGTCCTGGCAGCCGGTGAAGAAAAACCCAAGATCCTAACCGACCTGGGAATGAACTAGCCTGTACCATTGTGAAGAGTGCGGATCGAAAAGACCCATGGTTGCCGATCTCAGCCGTGCGAGCGTTGCGTGCCCATTTTTGCGCCCTGCGAAAACTGGGCCGCTGCAAGGCACAGCGGTGTCTAAACTGTCAGCGTCCGCGATGGCCAACTTTCTCCAGGTTTTGCTGGCAGTGGTATTAGGCAATGTGGCATATTTCGTGCTGGCTCCATCTTTCCCGCCCGTGGCCCGGCACCGTCCCTTTCATTTCGACCTGGGGATGGCCATCGATTTCTGGTTCTGTCTCGTAGCCTACGGTCTGATTCGCACCGCGCGCAGATGGAAGTAAAAAAGCACAGGGCGGCCATTTTCGCGCGATTCGCTAGATAGCCCGCCCTCCGCGCAGTCGAACGGGCGGGATCAGCATCCTCCCCAAGGGTCCGTTACTTTAGGCACCTCGGGGCTCACTTCCTTCCACGATAGAATCCGCACAGAATGCAGAAAACCGCAGTCCTATACGATGCGGGTCAGGCCGTGCTTTCCACCTTTGATCCGGACGAGGTGCTGCAGCGGATTCTGGCCATCGCGCGCGACTATTTCCATCTGCAGAATGCCGCCATCCTTCTGCTGGATGAGGACACGCAGCAGTTGTGCGTGCGCTCGCAGATCGGCTGGGACGAAGGGCAGGATCAGATTCGGTTAGGATTAGGCAAAGGACTTACCGGCGCCGCGGCGGTGAAGAAGCAACCCGTATACGCGCCAGATGTCAGGAAAGATTCGCGTTACGTCTGCGCTGCTAAGTCGACCCGTTCGGAGCTCGCCCTGCCGCTCATGGTGCGCGACGAGGTGGTGGGGGTGCTCGATTGCCAAAGCACCCGGCTCGACCATTTCGATAAAGAAACCATCGATCTCCTTATTTTATTTTCGACGCAGGCTTCCATGGCTCTGCAGAATGCCCGCCTGTATACGCTGGAGCGGCAACGGGCGCGGCAACTGGAGGCCATCAACGCCATCGCGCAGCAAAGCACCGCGGTTTTGGATTTGGGAGAACTTCTGGGTAAAGTGTGCGTCCTGATTCAGCAGGCGTTCCAGGTGCCGCACGTTTCTTTGTTTCTCCGCGAAGAGAGCGAGCTGGTATTGCGGGCGCATCATGGAACCCTGACCCCGCGGATTCCCGAAGGCGGGCGCTTCCCCGCGGACCGCGAGCCCTGGTCGCATATTCTCTCGACCAGCGGAACGCTCATCGAAAAAGACCTCGCCACCAAGCCCGAGTGTATGCGGTTTTTTGTCGAATCGGCTTCACGCATGAGCATTCCGCTGGTGTCGTTTGGACAAATCCTGGGAGTGCTGGCGCTCGAGAGCGCGAATCGCAACGCATTCCGTGAGAGTGAGCTGCAGTGTCTGGAATCTGTGGCCGACATTTGCGCCACCGCCATCCAGAATGCGCACTACGTGGAGCGGGTGAAGCAGCTGGCCTATCTCGACGGCCTGACTGGAATCTTCAATCGGCGTTTCTTTGAGTTGCGCATTCTCGAGGAGATCGAGCGCTCGCGCCGTTACGGCACTGGCATGGCCGTCATCATGGCCGACATTGACCAGTTCAAACGCCTCAACGACGAGTTCGGACATTTGTTGGGAGATGAAGTCCTGCGGCAGGTTTCATCGCTATTTCATCAGCAGTTGCGCAAGATTGACGTGGTATGCCGCTACGGAGGCGAGGAATTCGGGATCGTGCTCACGCAAACCAATGCCTCGCACGCGGTGAGCGTTGCCGAAAAACTCAGAAGGATGGTGGAGCAGTGGCAGTTTCCCGGCGTGCCCCAAACCGTCACAATCAGCGCCGGAGTCGCCGCTTTTCCCGACCATGGCACCACTCGCGATGAATTAGTGCGAGCCGCCGACAACGGACTGTACGCCGCGAAGCAAGCGGGCAGAAACCGCATCGCCCTCGCCACCCTGGTCCGCGCCACTTCCGCCAGCAACTAGAATCGTGGCGAGTTGCTAGCATCCAGCTTTTAGTTCCTGCCCCGGCTTGTCATCCCGAGCGAAGCGAAGGACCCCTGCAACTTTGTGCCAACCACCGGCCTCTCGGGGATTTTCAGCCAGCTTTTGCGAGCTTTTAAATATCGAAGCCGCCACTCCGCCTTACGCGGAGCATCCGCTCCATATCGATTCTGAGCTTTTCCTGCTGCTGCTTCATCAACTTCTGCTCGCGATTCATCTTCTCCAGCATCTGCGGTTGCAGCGCCTTTTGCTGCGCCTTGCGCATCTGGTCGAGCGCGGACCTCAGAGCTTCACTCTGCCCCTCGGTTTTCTCCTCGAGCTCTTCTTGCTCCGCTCGTTGCCGGGAGCAAGTGGCCTGGCGGAGCGCATCCACCGCCTGCTCCGCGCTCTCACTTTCCTCCGAAATCATGTTCATGTCGGGCTGGAGTTCTGCCAGCTCGTCCTGCAGCTCGCTCGCCTCCAGCTCAGTCTCGGCATTGAGAGGTTCGTCAAAGCTTTCTTGCTCGATCAACCCACCGGAGTCCCCGTGCGGCGGCAACTCGAGATTCAGGTTTTGTTCCTTCTTGTCGCGGATGACTCCGACACTCACCGTCCCGCTCTCGCGCGAATGCATTACGTCGGTAAAGTCGCCAGTATCGTGGACGGGCTTGTCGTTGATCTTCACGATGATGTCACCGGCGCGGAAACCAGCCTTTTCCCCGCGGCTGCCCTTTTCCACGGCGCGAACCAGCACTCCGTTTCCGTCCTTTACGCCGAAGAATTCGCCCAGCTGCGCCGTAATATTTTCCACCATCAGGCCGCTGCGCGCGGAGGACCGCACCACCACAACGTTGATCTGCGGTATCTCAATATCGGGATTAATGGAAATGGACGGGATCTCCACGTGGAAATCCTTCATCTTCGGGCCCGCCCAGGCATACTGCTTGCGGCGGTCGGCCAACTGCACCTTGATCGTCATCGGCTGCCCGTCGCGGCTGATCCCAAAGCTGACGACTCGTCCTGGTGGTGTCTCCCGGATCATGCGCTTCAGTTGCACCTGACTCTCGATCGAAGTGCCGTTCATGCTGAGGATGACATCGTGTTCCTTGATGCCCGCCTTGCCAGCCGGAGCATCCTCGTCCACCATGGTCACCTCCACTCCTTTTTCCTCTTTCAACTTCAGCGCCGAAAGCCGCTCTGTGCTCACATCGCTGATGTCCACACCCAGATACGATCCAGTGCTGGAATCCTCGCTGGGAAACCCGTAGGCCGCCGGCGGGTCCACCGACCAGTTTTGCGCCGCATGAGAGAAGCTGAGCAGCAGAGGCAGTACGGTGAGAGACGTCAGAATATATTTCCGCATGGTCATTGCCCTCAGAATAGTTTTGAAAGCGTGCCGCAGAAGCTCACCGAAAAACGCAGCGAGCTTCAGAGATTGCTTCCGTGGTCCCACTCAGTGGTGCCGATCAGTGCTCCGCCCGCTTGATGCAGATGTCGCCGGTCGTCGTCCGCACCTTCAACACCGGACCACCGCCGTTCAGCTTGCCTTCGGCGGTTAACGTCTTCGGGCCGCCCCAGTCACCCCCGCCTTCGCTGCTGATGTGAATGTCGGAAAAATCCGAAGTGATGCGGTGACCGTTGCCCAGTTCTACGCTGGCGCGCACTGAAATCGCCACATCGCGCGCAATGTAGACCGTGATGTCTCCGGCAGAAGTCTCGAGCATGGAATCATTGCGCTCCGCGCCCGTATTCACCAGCTTGACGATGATGCTGCCGGCGCCGGTTTCCGCGCGCGCCGAGGGCACACCGTAGAGCTCGATGCCACCGCCGCCGGTTTGCGCCCGAACCGCGCCCTTCGCGGAACTAAGATGAATCGTACCGCCACCTGTTTCAATCTCGGCGGGGCCGTTGATATCTCCCAGGTCGATGCTGCCGCCCCCGGTTGAGACCTTCAGCTTGCCATTGCACTGCTTCACTTCGACGCTGCCGCCGCCGGTTTCGATCACCGCGCCCTGCGCGCCCGATTGAATTTCAACGCCGCCGCCGCCCGTCTCCGCTACCACCTTGCCGTTGGCGTGATGAACCATGATCGTGCCGCCCCCGGTATGCAGCCCAAGGTCGCCGCTCACCGTGCCAACGTCGATCGAACCGCCGCCGGTCTCGGCATTGGCGCCTCCGCCAATGTCATCGAGATGCATGCTGCCGCCGCCGCTCTCCGCTTCCACGCGGCCGGTAACGCCCGAGGCGTCCACGTTACCGCCTTCGGTTTCGAGCTTAACCAGCAGCATTTCACGGGGAACATTGATGCTGACTTCACCAGAAAAATGTCGAGGCCGGCGTCCTCCCTGCCAATCGCCCACGACCCACGCGGTGTCGCCCTTTACGTATGCGGTTACTTTGTACTGCTCAAACTGGCGGCGCGCGTCCTGCTCGGAAGAGGTCTTGAAGTTCGTATGAACGACATAATTAATGCCTTGCTGCTGCCCTCCGCGCACCACCACCGAGCCCATATCGACTTTCACTCTCAGGTTCTTCACGGTCGCCAGCGAGCCGGTGACCATCTGACCCCAGGTTTCGCCTTCGCGGGACATGTGAGTTTCCTGCGCCCAGCCCTTCGAAACTAGGGCGAGAGGCGCAAGTAGGGCCAGCACTAAGGCCAGCCGAACAATTTGTGACCAACGTTTCAATTCATCTGCCTCTTTCTGCTTTCGCTTTCTTAGTCAATTTCCGGCAACTGGGCCAGCATGGTGCGAGCCTGCGATCGGATGTAGGTGCTCTGATCTTTCGCCGCCAGGGTTATCAGCACGCCGCGCACGCTGCCATCGGCCTTGACCGGCTCGATCAGGCGCAGCGCTTCGGTGCGCACCCCCTGGTTCGCATCGTTCACCAGCGCCGTCAACACCGCATCGCGCACCCGCTGGTCGCTCTTCACATACGCACCCAGAGCGCCCAGGGATTTCAACCGCGCTCCCGGATTCGAGTCGTACTGCAGCACATAGAGCAGAGCTTCCTGCACCTGCGCGTCATTCGGTTTCTGCGTCAGCAGATTGACGGAATCCATGCTCAGCCCGGAGTTGTAGTTGTTACGCGCCGCGTAGAGCAGAAGTTGCTGGATTTTCTGATCGTTCAGCGAGCCTTGCGCATCCTGTGTGGCCACCGTGTCGTACTTGATGTCAATCTGACTCGAACCCGGAGTCTGTGTGATGGAACGAATGCCAGCGATCGCGGCCTCGGTGGGTACCGTGGGTACTACAGTTACGGGGGTGGGAGCATTCGCAACCTTCGCGCCAGGAAACACTCTGTAAGCAGTGCCGACGCCGCCCGCAAAACCGAGAATCAAAATCGCCGATGCCAGCGCCGGCGAGAACTTTACCTGCCGCAGCCAGCTCGCGGGATCAAACGCAAACCGGTGCCAGAACGCACCCTGCTGGGCAGTCTCCAAAGCTTCCTGAAGCCGCATGCGCGACGCTGCCACCAGGTTCGGCGTCGGCTCAACCGAAGGAGCATTCGCGAGGAGCGCGTGGAACTCCCGCTCCGCCTTCAGTTCCGCCGCGCAATCCGCGCAGCGCTCCACGTGCTGCTCCAGTTCATGACGAGCGTCATCCGCCAGCTCTCCATAAACCTGCAGCACAATATTTTCTCGAACCCATTCACATTTCATAATCCATCTCCCTGCACGGCCCGTGCGGTCACGGGCTCTGTGTGGGGACGGGCACTCTTGCCCGTCCGCCGAGCGCAGCTCGGCTTCTTGCTATCTCATATCCGCCAGCGCCCCTCGCAACTTCTGCGTGGCCCGAAACAAAGTATTCTTCGCCGTCTCTTCCGTGGTATGCAGAATCTCTCCCACAGTCCGCAGCTTCAACCCGTGATAATGCTTCAGCTCAAACACCATGCGCTCCCGTGGCGTCAGCTTCTCCAGCGCGACATGAATCCGCGCTCCCAGTTGCCGCCGCATCAAATCGCGCTCCGGATTCGCTCCCGCCCGCCCATCCGGCACTTGATCGAGCAGGTCATACTCGCCGCCCGAAGCGTCTTTCGCGACCGGAGCGTCTTCCTTGCGCACGTTTTTCTTGCGCAAGTGATCGAGACACAAGTTGGTCACGATCCTATAAATCCATGTGTAAAAGGAACACTCAAACCGGAAGCTGCCGATATTCTTGTAAGCCTTCAGGAAAGCGTCCTGGTAGACGTCCTGAGCGTCTTGCTCGGTGCCGGTGAGATGGAGCGCCAGTCGCAGAACCGACTGGTCGTAGTGACGCACGAGCTCCTCGAACGCGCCGCGGTTACCCTGCTGCGCCTCGCGAATCAGCATCGTGTCGTCGATGCGGCGGTCTTGAGTTTGGCGATCTAGCCCAGCCATGCGGCCCCGCGTGGGGTCCTGATTCTCCGTACGCTGGTTCTCACTTCTTCCACCGCCGACTTTTTCCGCTCTCTCGCTTCGTCCCGAGTGGGCCCGTTGGCTAACCGCAAACGGCACTACCCATGCTTCGGCCGGCATTCTGTCGTGTCCTCTGCGAGTCCCGGCGTGCACACTGTATCCGGGCTTGCACAGGAATAGACGGGTGGTCCATGGAACCGTGAGCAGAAATTATAGCCGCCGGGATGATTTTTGTGGGCGCTAGGTGGTTCTGGGGCAACGATTTACGCCGAAACAGAACAGTGGGCCACAACCATTCGTCCCAGGTTGGTAAGGAAATTGCCCTGATTGTGAGGCAATCAGGTGGAATGCAACTTGCGGAGACGTTGCTGGCAACGTCTCTTTCGCCCGCAAGGCGGATGTTTGGATCGGCAAAACTCAAAGAAACTCGCCGGTACAGGCCTGTACCGGCGAAATCAGCATGAAACATGGGAAGAGAGACGTAACCAGTTACGTCTCTACGACGGTTTCTTTTTCAATAACCACCTTCAGGTGCGCGGTTACGTCCTTGTGCAGCTTCACCGGGATGGTGAACTCGCCCACGGTCTTCAGCGGTTCATGCAGCTGGATCTTGCGGCGGTCGATGTTGAATCCCTTCTTGGTCAGCGCCTCGCCGATGTCGCTCGACGTGACCGAACCAAAGAGCTGATCGCCCTCGCCCGCCTTGCGCTGGAACGATACCGACACGCCCTCAAACTGCTTGGCGAGCTCCTCGGCCTGGGTCTTCTCCTTGGCAGTGCGGCGCACCGACGCGGCCTTCATCTGCACGATGACGGCCTTGTTCCCGGCGTTGGCCTCAATGGCCAGCTTGCGCGGCAAAAGGTAATTGCGCCCATATCCCTCTGCAACCTTCACCACGTCGCCGCGGGCGCCCAGTTTCACGACATCTTCTTTGAGAATGACTTCCATGAATAGCTCCAGTTTCCGATCAGATTTCTGCGGCCGTGATATTCCCTCTATTGCTGATTGTTGATTTTTGATTGCTGATTTAGAACCATTCGGTGCCAGCCTTTGGGTTTCAATCAGAAATCAGAAATTCAGCCACTACGCGGCTTCGCCGCCTAGGATGCCCGCCCGGCAAACGGCAGCAAAGCAATATTCCGCGCCTGCTTGATCGCCGACGAAAGCCGGTGCTGGTGCGGCGAACACACGCCGGTCAGCCGCCGCGGCACAATTTTGCCGCTTTCGGCGACGAACTGGCCGAGCATGCGGTAATCCTTGTAGTTGATGCTCTCGATTTTCTCGACGCAGAACTTGCAGACTTTCTTGCGCCGGAAAAACTTGCGTCCGCCTTCGCGCGGAGGACCGCCCGGACCACGTCCACCGCCGCCCCCGCCGCCAAAACGCGGCCGGTCTCCACCGGCACGATCTCCGCTAGGACGATCTCCAAAAGATCGCGGGGCATGCGCCTCGCGCGGTGCAGGTGCGTCGGTGGCCGCTCGTTCCGCCGCTGGCGCTGGTGCTTTCGTTTCTTCAGCCATATTGCTCCTTAAAAAATCAGTGGCCAGGGGCCAGGGATAAGGGGTCAGCAACCAAAATCAGTTCTCGGCACTGAAGCCACTGACCCCTAGCCTCTTGCCCCTGCGTCTAACTACGCCGTTGCCGGTGTTTCTGCCGCCGGCGCAGCCGCAGGTTCTTCCGCGGGCGCAGCCGCCGCCGGTTGCGCGCTCACTTTTTTGCGCGAGTCGCGGATCGCTTTGATCTTGTCGAGGCGCTTCTGTTCCTCGTCGATGCGCACGGTCAAGAACTTGATGACCGGCTCAGTCACACGCAGCCGGCGCTCCAGTTCGTGCATGACCCCGCCTCCGCCTTCCACGGTCAGCAGGACATATACTCCCTCGTGGAATTTGCGCACGGTATACGCCAGCCGCCGCTTGCCCATCTTCTCCACGCTCTTCACGGTTCCATTCGAGGACGTTACCGCTGTCCCCAGCGTGGAAACCAGTTTGTCCAAATCCTCGTCCGTCATGTCAGGCCGGACGATAAACATCAACTCATAAGTACGATTCATTCGCAGTCTCCAAATCTTCAAGCACAGGTCAGGGGCTAGGGGTCGGCGATCAGGAAAACCTCCGTCGAGTCTTCCAACCCCTGTTCCCTAATCCCTGGTCCCTTCTTCTTTCCGGTTGAAGCGGTTCATCGCCGCCGCCGGACCATCCTTCAAAATCACTTTGACCGCCTCCGCCGCAGTGTCGAGAACCTCGTCCACCACTTTGAGGTCGGCCTTGCGCATCGGCGCCAGCAAATAGCGCTGGCCGTCTTCCACCTTGTGCTCCGGCGCCACGCCAATCCGGATGCGCAGGAAATCATTGGTTCCCAGCGCATCGATGATCGACTCGATGCCGTTGTGCCCCGCCGAACTGCGCCGCGAGTGAATCCGCAACGTGCCCAGCGGAAAATCCAGTTCGTCCTGAATCACGATCAGGCCCGCTTCCGGGACGACCTCGTGCTTCTCCACCAACTCCCGCACCGACAGCCCGCTCAAATTCATGTAAGTCTCGGGCTTGGCCAGCAGCGCCGGAACGCCGTCGATCACAACCCGCGCCGTCAAAGCCCGGCAGAGCCGGCTCCTGACTTCGACTTTCAAATCGCCAGCAATGCGATCCACCGCCAGAAAGCCCAGGTTATGCGGCGAGAACTGGTATTCGATACCCGGATTGCCGAGACCGACGATCAGTTTCACGCCACCATCCCAGTTTCACGCCGCCACCTCAAACCACGTAGCGACAGGCGCCTCGGCTGTCCGGCCAGCACGAAGCGCGGCCGCAAATCGAGGCCCAGCACGAAACTATTTCTTCTCCTTCTTCTCGGCCTTCTCTGGCTTCTTCTCGGCCTTCTCCGCACCCTCGGCGCCTTCCTCGTCGGTCTCCTGCTTGCCCTTCTTGATAACCTCGGGCTCGGCCGGAACCGCTCCCGCTTCCGCCGCCACCGCTTCCGGCGTGGCCACAACTTCTTCCTTCACCGTGGTAACGTGCGCCACCGGCTGATGCGGATCCGTGAGCACCTTCACCTTTTCTCCCAGCGACAAATCCGATACGCGCAACACTTTGCCAAACACCAGTTCACTCACATCGGCATCGACGTGGCTCGGAATATCCGCTGGCAAGCACTCGATTTCCACCTCGCGCAGAATCTGCTCCAGGATGCCACCTTCCTGCTTCACGCCCGCGGCTTCGCCGCGCAGGAAAATCGGCACGCTCACCTTCAGCGCCTTATCCATGGCGATGCGCTTCAAGTCGATGTGCAGCAGTTTGCCCTTGATCGGCTCGTACTGCCAGTCGACGATCATGGCTTTGGTTTGCTCGCCGCCGTTCAGCGCGAGATCGAAAATCGTGTTGTGCCCGGTCTTCGAGTTCAGGATGCGCGTCACCTGCCGCGGATCGACGCTCACCGAAAGTGAGCTCTTGCCCGCGCCGTACAGCACCCCCGGAATCTTTCCACCCATACGAACCCGCCGGGCCATATTCTTATTGCCCGACTCCCGCGGATGCGCTTCGAGTACGTTGGTTTCAATTGCAGTCGCCATAAATTCGAGTTCCTGTCTAATTTAAAGATTGTCACCCTTTAAGGATTGTTATCCTGAGGCGACGGTTTCTGGTCGCCGAAGGATCTGGGCGAGCCGCGCGAAACGCCGCGTTCTTTGCGGCGCAATCATCGCTTGTTGGGCTCGCTTCCTTATTGAATTCCTACACAAACAACTTGCTCACCGAAGTCTCTTCGTGATTCGCCTGGATGGCGCGCCCAATCAATCCCGCAATCGAGAGCACCGTAATCTTTCCGCCCTTTTCCTTGCGCGCCGCATCGGCTTCGGCATTCAGCGGGATCGTGTTCGTCACCACCAGTTCCTGGATCACCGAATTCTTGATGTTCTCGACAGCCGGACCCGAAAGCACCGCATGCGAAGCGCAGGCATAAACCACGGTCGCACCGTTTTCCTTCAGCGCCGCGGCCGTTTTCACCAGCGTACCCGCCGTATCAATCAAATCGTCGATGATCAAACAAGTCCGCCCGTTCACATCGCCAATCACGTGCATCACTTCCGCCACGTTCACTTCCACACGGCGTTTATCCACGATCGCCAGGGCAGCATCCACTTTCTTCGCAAAAAACCGCGCCCGCTCCACGCCGCCCGCGTCCGGGGAAACCACCGTCAAATTCGGCAGGTTCAGCTTGCGGAAGTGGTCCACCAGCACCGGCGAAGCGAACAGATGATCGACCGGAATATTGAAAAATCCCTGCAATTGCGGCGTATGCAAATCCACAATCAGCGCCCGGTGCGCCCCCGCCGTAGTCAGCAAGTCCGCCACCAGCTTCGACGAGATCGGACTGCGCGGCTTGTCCTTGCGATCCTGTCGCGCGTAACCAAAATACGGAATCACCGCCGTAATGCGCCGCGCCGAAGCCCGCTTCAGCGCGTCAATCATCAGCAGCAGTTCCATCAAGTGCCCGTCCACCGGACGGCACGTGGGCTGCATTACAAAAACATCCGCGCCGCGCACATTCTCCTGAATCTGCACGTACGCCTCGCCGTCGGCAAAGCGCATCACCTGCGCCTGGCCCCGCTGCATGCCCAGAAACTGGCATACTTCGTCGGCTAACTGCGGGTTGGCCGTGCCGCAGAAAATCTTGAACTTCTCATCCACCCGCGGACGCGGCTTCCGGTCCAGTTT
>Ga0210383_10000869_pt1 | contig 27906 bp, 23 predicted proteins | sample IncBWC14OmetaG_FD_160072 | JGI IMG/M metagenome (GOLD analysis project Ga0210383, IMG submission 160072) | Forest soil microbial communities from Barre Woods Harvard Forest LTER site, Petersham, Massachusetts, United States - Inc-BW-C-14-O ... | reverse complement strand
CCTCGATGTCGCCCACAATCCCGCCGGAGCCTGGGCACTCCGATCCGCACTATCCGAAACCTTTCCCGACCACCCCTTCACTCTCGTCTTCGGCGCCATGCAAGACAAGGCAATTCAGGAGATGGCAGACATCCTCTTTCCCGTTGCCGAACGCGTCATCGTGACCCACATCGAAAATCCGCGAGCAGCGAGCACCGCGCAATTACTGCACGCCGGGTCGCGTACCGGAGCCGCAATGGTTGCCGAAGAAACTGTAGCAGCCGCCCTAGCGCGCGGCTTCGAAGTTACTCCCTCCGACGGAATGGTAGTCGTGACCGGTTCCATCTTCCTGGTCGGCGATACGATGAAGATGTCGGGAATCGCGGCCTAAACATGGCTTACATCGATCAAAGCGAAAAGCGAAGAGCGAAGAGCGGTCTCTTCAGCCGTCTGCGTTCCTACTGCATCTTCGTGCCTCTGATCTATCTCTACACCGCGATCACGGGCAGCCTGTCGCTGTTGTCGTCGTTCTTGGATCGCGACGGCCGCATGCAGCACTGGTTTGCGCGCACCTGGTCGCGCATGATTCTGAAGACCACCTTCGTTCACGTCAACATCGAGGGCCTCGAGCACATCGATCCCGCGCAAGCCGCCGTCTACGCCGCGAACCATCTCTCCGCGCTCGATATTCCGGTGCTCTACGCCAGCCTGCCTACGCAATTCCGCATCCTCGCCAAGAGCGAATTGTTTCGTTATCCATTCATGGGGTGGCACCTCACGCGCTCCGGGCAGATTCCCATCGACCAGGGCGATGCGCGCACCTCGCTGCGCAGCCTTAATCGCGCCAGCGAATCGCTACGCAAGGGAATGCCGCTGGTGATCTTCCCCGAAGGCGGTCGCTCTCGCGATGGACGCTTGCAGGACTTCATGGGAGGCGCATTTTATATGGCCATCAAGGCACAAGCGCCGGTTGTTCCCATCGTGCTGGTCGGGACTTACGAACTGCTGCCCATGAACAGCTTTCATCTGCATCCCGGTCGCGTTGACATGATTATCGGCGAACCGATTTCAACCACGGGCATGGTCCCGCGCGAGATGGACAAACTGGCGGCGCGCGTCAGAGAAGTGATGGCCGACATATACTACTCGCGATCTAAAGTGCCAGCTCCGCCTGAAGGCTCAAGTTCCGCCGCTGTCATCCTGAGCGAAGCGACCGAAGGGAGCGGAGTCGAAGGACCCCTATCTCGCGAAAGCACCTCAGGTGAGCCAACGAAGGTCTCATGAAGCCTCGCATCGCCATTCCGATTCCCAACTCTGCCGACCCAAATTACGCCATGCGGGCTTTGCCGCAGTACGAAGACGCCATCCGCGCCGCCGGAGGCGAGCCTGTCATTATCGATGTGAACGCGGAACCGTCAGCCATTGCGCAGAAGGTGAAGACATGCGATGGGGTCCTTCTTCCCGGCAGTCCGGCTGATGTCGATCCGGAAAAGTACGGCGCTGCCCGCCATCCCCAGACCGCGGCGGCAGATCCAGTGCGCGACAACACCGACGAACTGCTGTTGCAGGATGCCTACAACATGCGCAAGCCGATCTTTGGCATTTGTTACGGCCTGCAGTCACTCAACGTCTGGCGCACCGGCACCCTCGATCAGGATTTGCCGCAGGGCATAAACCACGAGGCTGGCCGAACCGTGGCCCAAGCGCACGATGTGCAGATCGATCCCTCGTCAAAGCTCGCGTCAATCTTGAGCGCCGCTGGAGCGCTGCCCGCAGACCCATCGCCGACCATCGCCGTTAACTCCAGCCATCATCAGGCTGCCGACATCCTGGGCGACGGCTTGCGCCTCACTGCATGGAGCCCAACCGACAACGTCAAGGAAGCATTCGAAGGTACCGCCGACGATCACTTCGTGTTGTGCGTGCAATGGCATCCCGAGCGCACCTACGAGAGTGACGCGGCCTCGAGCGCGTTATTTCAGGCGTTCATCCGCGCTGCCGCCGAGTGGCACAAGAAATTGCCGCTGAAACAGCAGGACTTCGAATCCATGCCCAGCAAACACTGAGCCTGTCGCATCGAGGGCGATTTGAAAGGGCACGGCTTTAGCCGTGCCGTTCTGGCCGCCATAAACATTGGGCTTTAGAGGCTACTGAAAAAGTCGCTCGGCTGGGTTTTGAAGGGGCGCAGCTTTAGCTGCGCCGTAGAAGTCCTTTATTTTGTCATTCCTCGCGGGCTTCAGCCCGCGGGGAATCTGCTTTGCCGACTCTTTCAGCAGCCTCTTTAGCCCCTGAGGATACCCGGTCCACGTACGCCCCGAAACAACTCCATCCGCTTTGTAGCAGACGCCCGTATCAAGTACCCTGTTCTCTTATGCTCGATCTAGCCTTTGTCCGCGACCATCTTCCCATCGTCGAAGAAAAGCTGCGTCAGCGCGGCATGGATCCCGCACTCGTCCTCGGAGATTTCCGCGTTATTGACCTCGATCGCCGCGCCGCCATCACCAAAGCCGAGACCACGAAGGCACAGCGCAACAGACTGACAGAAGAATTTCAGCGCCTCCGGAAAGAGAAACTCGACACGGCAGCCAACCTCCTGGAGCAGAAGGAACTCAAGGAAAAGATCGCCGAAGCCGAAAAGATCGCGGAAGAGGCGGATGCTCGATTGCGCGACATCTTAACCGGCATTCCCAACCTTCCTGACGCCAGTGTGCCTGTCGGCCATAGCGCCGATGACAACGTCGAAGTCCGGCGGTGGGGAACGCCGCCGCAATTCGACTTCACCCCCAAGCCGCATTGGGAACTCGGCGAAAGCCTCGGCATCCTCGATCTCGAGCGCGCTGCCAAGATCACCGGCGCGCGCTTCGCCGTCTATTGGGACCTCGGCGCCCGCCTCGAACGCGCCCTCATGAACTTCATGCTCGACCTGCACACCCGCGAGCATGGATACACTGAAGTTCTGCCGCCCTTCATGGTCAACGCCGAATCCATGTACGGCACCGGCCAGCTTCCCAAGTTCGAGGCCGACCTGTTCAAGGTCCCGCACAACGACAAGAATCTCTACCTGATTCCCACTGCCGAAGTTCCGGTGACGAACCTCTATCGCGACGAAACCCTCGACGGAGCGCGCCTGCCAATATCCCTTACCGCCTACACGCCTTGTTTCCGCAGTGAAGCCGGCTCCTACGGTAAAGACGTCCGCGGCATCATCCGCCAGCATCAGTTTCAAAAAGTGGAGCTGGTGAAATTCACCAAGCCTGAGCAGTCTTACGAAGAGCACGAAAAGCTGACCGCCAACGCCGAGGAGGTTCTGCAAAAGCTCGGACTGCACTATCGCACCGTCGTCCTCTGCACTGGCGACATGGGATTCTCGTCAGCCAAGACCTACGACATTGAAGTCTGGCTCCCGGGTCAGGGACTCTATCGCGAGATTTCTTCCTGCTCGAACTTCGAAGCATTCCAGGCGCGTCGCGCCAACATCCGCTATCGCCCCGAAGGCGCGAAGAAGAGCGAATTCGTGCACACGCTCAATGGCAGCGGTCTCGCTATCGGCCGCACATGGGTTGCGATTGTTGAGAACTATCAGCAGGCCGACGGTAGCGTTCTGGTTCCTGAAGCTTTGCGGCCCTACATGGGAGCGGCCCGCATCACGCCTATTCGCCGGTAATCTTCACTCGCAGCTCTTCGGGAATGCGGTCGCGAATCTCTTCCGGCAGTTTGTCCAGTCCGATCCGCGCCCCCGTCATGGCCGCATCCTTCACCACCATGGGAGCAGGCGTCGCGATCGCCACCAACAGCCACAGCAGCATCGAGAGCAGGAACCCGCCCAGCGCACCGATCTCCAGCCAGAACGCATGGCTAGGCCGGTAGTGGCGAATTACTCCGTAAGCCAGCAGGAAGACGATCATCGATGCCGACGCCAGCACCATCAGACCGATATCGATGCCGCGATGCAGCCGCTGTCGTGAGCGGCAATGCTCGCACTCCGCCAAATGCGCTTCATAGTCGCCACGCATTTCCGGAGCTAGTCCCGAGATGTCATAGCGCCACCCGGCAAGAATCTTGCCGATGACGCGATCAGTACACTCTGCCATGAAAGAAGCCCTGCTCCCGAAAGGAGCCGTCGCGGATTTCGCTACAACCGAATTGCCGGTAGCGGTTCATGTTGTGCCGCAAGCACCAACTGATTACGCACAAAGTTGCGCTGCTCGCCCAACGCACGCTCAGCCGTCACCCGCGCGATTTCGGGATGGTTATTCTGTTCCGAAAGGTGCGCCAGGATGAGGTATTCCGCACCTCCATCATAGTCCGTCGTCAAAAAATCCGCGAGTGCGTCGTTCGACAAGTGTCCCACCCGGCTCATCACTCGCTGCTTTACCGACCATGGATACGGCCCTCCGCGCAGCATCTCCAAATCGTGGTTTGACTCGATCATCAGCACCTGACATCCGCGAATGTGGTGGCGCACGCTGGCCGGCATGTAGCCCAGGTCCGTGCATACACCAATCTTGATGCCCTCACTCACGAGCGTGAATCCCACCGGATCGACCGCATCGTGCGGGATGGTGAACGGAGTCACCGTCACCGTGCCTATCGCAAACGAACGCCCCGCCTGAAACATCTCCAGCCGCTCCAGCTTGACGCGATTGCCCGCACTATCGCGCGTAACCTTCCGATACGCATCGTGCGTCGCGCCCGTCATGTACACCGGAACTTTCAGTCTCTTGGCCAGCACACGCAGTCCGCTCACATGGTCACTATGCTCGTGAGTCACGATGATCGCGCTGATTTCGCTCGGATCCTCGCCGCATGCCGCCATCCTGCGCAGCAGCTCCCGGCACGACAGGCCCGCATCCACCAGCACGCGCGTTCCGTTGCTGCAGACAAGCGTGCAGTTCCCCTTGCTCCCGCTCGCCAGCACCGTGACTGAAACTGCCATAGCCGCGAGAATAAACCCACCGCCAATCCGTTGGTAGTAACCACCTGGTTAACTTGAGCCGTTTTGCAGGCGTGAGCGAAGCGGGAGCCTGCAGAACCTGCCCTGAGCGAAGTCGAAGGATCCTTCCAGCGAGTTTCACCTTTCTTTTTCACAGCTATTTTCGGTCCTGCACACGAATTGCACAGCCGCCCGCGTTTTCCCCTTGAGCCTCCTGCGGCCCTGCAATTATCGTGAGGCGCAATTAGGCACGAGCCATTTGCATTCCGCTTTCGCGGCAATGCGCGGTCAACTCCGGGACAAGGCAGTTTGCAGCCAACGCTCCACCGCAAGATCCTCGGCGGTTGGACATGTCTCGCGGAACCGCGTCGCCGGTCGGGACAGTTCGAGCCATGTGTGCGTCTGTGCGGACAATCCGCGGCGGCCATGCCGCGCGGTTATTCCCCTGTTCGCGCGGCAACCAGCGCACTGCGCGCCTAGCGCCGGGCTCAACTCACCGATGCGCTCTTCTCGAGCCACGAGAGCGGGGGGCCCTGCGTTTTGCCAACGCTGGAGCTGTGCCTCAATGTGCGACCCGCGGGTGGCTGGCCTGCGGGTCGCATTGCATTTTATGGGTGCCAACAACTGAATCGCGATTCAGCGGACCTGCGCGTTATGCACAGCCGCTCACAGCTTTTCGGAAGAAATCTTCCCGCAAACAGAAATTTGCACCCGAAGAATCATTGCGCGGCAACTTCGCTCGGCACTAATCTAACTTCACTCTCCCATGGCCACCACCGATTACAGTCTGGAACGCGGTCTTCCTGCCAGCATCGACGCTGAGCGCTCCATCCTCGGCGCCATCCTGATGGAGACTCTGCTCTTCGACCAGGCTGCCGTACTCAAGCCCGACGACTTCTCTCTCGACGCGCACCGCCGCATCTTCTCCCGCATGCGCGACCTGCAAGACGCAGGCCGCCCGGTTGACATGATCACCCTCGCCGAGGAGCTCGACCGCCGCAAAGAGGTCGAAGCCATCGGCGGCGTCGCCTATCTCTCCTCGCTCATCGACGGCCTGCCCGAGCGCCCCAGCATCGAGCACTACGTGCGCATCGTGCGCAACAAGTCGCAGTTGCGCGGCCTCATCAACATCGCGCAAAACGCCATCGCCGAAGCCATCGAGCACTCCGACGAAGCCGAAGAGGTCATCAACCGCGCCGAGCAGGGCATCTTTCAGCTCTCCGAGGGCCGTCTCGGCCAGGGCCTCACCGACATCCCCACCATCATCAAGAACTCCTTCGGCTCGCTCGACGCGCTCTACGCCCGCGGCCAGGAGATCACCGGCCTCGCCACCCATTACACGCAGCTCGACAAGATGACCGCCGGCTTCCAGCCCTCCGACCTCATCGTCATCGCCGCGCGCCCCTCGATGGGCAAAACCGCATTCGCCATGAACATCGCCGAAAACGCCGCCGTCCTCGACAACAAGGTGGTCGGCGTCTTCTCGCTCGAAATGTCGAAGGAAGCGCTGCTCATGCGCATGCTCGCCTCGCACTCGCGGGTTGACTCGCACCGCCTGCGCACCGGCTTCATCCCCAAAGAAGACCGCGAGAAGCTGACCTTCGCCACCGAAAGCCTCATGCAGGCGCGCCTGTTCATCGACGACACCCCCGCCATCTCCGTCACCGAGATGCGCTCCAAGTCGCGCCGCCTCATGCAGCAGGAAGGCCGCCTCGACCTCATCATCGTCGACTACCTGCAGCTCATGTCGGCCGTGGCCGTGGGCGGCAAGCGCTTCGAAAACCGCACTCAGGAAGTGTCGGCCATCTCGCGCGGACTGAAAGCTGTCGCCAAGGAATTGAAGGTGCCGGTGGTCGCGCTCTCGCAGCTCAGCCGCGCTCCCGAAAGCCGCGGAGGCGATCATCGTCCCCAGCTCTCCGACCTGCGTGAGTCCGGCTCCATTGAGCAGGACGCCGACGTCGTGGCCTTCATCTTCCGCGAAGAGGTCTACAAGAAAGACGATCCCGACCTCGACGGCCTCGCCGAGATCATCGTTGCGAAACAGCGCAACGGCCCCGTCGGTGTGATCAGGCTGGCGTTCCTGCATTCCTGTACGCGCTTCGAAAACCGCGCCGCCGAGAGCGACTACGTCCAGTAGGGGCAGGCACGACTGGGTCAAGCATTGGTCGTCGCGAGAGCGGCGACTAGATGGGCACGCCTACAGCCGGCTCACTTCCTCCTCTTGTGATGAGGATTTGGTGGCATGAGGCTTACGCCCTCCTCGGACGCTCTGGTGTATATCGCGTTTGGAGTTCTACCCAACTTGAAGCCAATTACAGGGGTAGGTGTATCTTCCTTCGCAAGTTTCTTCAATTGTTTTAGATCTTCGTCTGACCATTCTTTGCCGGAATTTCGAGTTGACCAAGACATCATGGCCTCCTTATGGGCGTGCGGCCCCGAAAGGGTTTGATCTTAATTTTCTTTTTGCTTTTGGATTTAGCGGTTTTTCTCATACTCTGGACTCCCAACGCGCGTTATACAGGAAACGGCCGCGAAAATCGCGTAGGCCTAAGATTTTCTTGTGTCCGACGAAATCGCGGTAGATACAATTTGGTCGTTTTATGGCGGACGATACACTTTCTCGCGTGTGGCAGCGCTACAAGCCGATTATCGTGCTAGCCATCTTTGCAGGCGCTGGTTACGGCCTTTACATCCTATACCGCTACATTGAGGTCGAGCGGGACCTGGGCAAGCGTTCAGCGAGCATCGTGCAGCCCAAGGTGGACGAAGATAGCGTTTCGGAAATAGGCTACATTTACTCGATGCGCGATGAGCTCTTCCTCAAAGAGGACAACACGATCAACCTTGTCTGGTTCATCAAAATCCCGGCAACGGGCGAGCGATACTCGTGCTCATGGGAACGCGGGTTTTCGGAATTCAGGACGGGTGATGACGTTCGCCTGATTCGACCAAGGGATGTAAGTATGGAAGCGGGTGATGGCTATATCGTTGGTCTTCACGACCGGCGGACGGGGAAGGCGAGTTTGGTCTGGGTTATTGATGTGGAGTCGCTGGAATTGGATTTGGGGCCGGACGAATGAGCCGGGTGCCCAGGTTCGCGCCCGTCTTTTGGGCGCTAACCCGGGAAACGAACCATTAGTTTGCTTCCACGACGGGCACCGAAGACAGGCCCGGAGGGCCGACATATCAAAGCCCAGTGCTTCAGCACTGGGTAGGCTGCCAAGAATCCTCGAGTCCCGGAGCCGCGCTAGCGGCGTAGGGACGGAATATGAACGTCGCCATGTGCCGTCTCTTCCCCCGCGGTACGACCTCCGAGACTCGATTTTGGATATACCGTCCCTGCCGGGACCGGTGTTCTTACCCAAACACCCTCTGTTTATCAATCATCACCCCGGACTTTCGCAACAGCGTCATGAACTCCTGCTCGAACGTCCACTTCTTATGATGCTCGGCCTGATGCGCAATATAACTGGCGACGATCTCCTTGTTCGATTGGCTCACGCCGAACGCACCAAATCCCTCCTGCCATGCGAACTTCGTCCCGCGTTTGTTCTGCCAATGCGAGCTATTGCCCTTGAAATCCTGCATGACTTTGGACAACGCCACGGCAGGAGGGAGTGCAATCAGCAGATGAATGTGGTTCGGGGTGCCTCCTGCCGCCAGCAGGGTGATGCCCTTCGCCTGCGCAATGCCGGTCAGGTATTTACACATCTCGTCGACGTCTGGGATCAGATCACGACGGCCTTGTGTGCTGAAGACGCAATGCGTCAGGACCCATGCATGGGTGTGCGACATGCCTGCAATCTAAGCTCTCGATGAGTTTAGTGGCTGTGATGTTCGGCACGCGCGAATGTTCATCCGCCGTCCCTTCGCCCGGGATGCGGGCTCCGGGACTCCCTTCATTACGGCCGCATCCCCAGCCCGCGGCGGCGCACTGGGGCGGCCACCAAAAATCCTCGAGTCCCGGAGCCGCTTTAGCGGCGAAGGGACGGCATACAGCCCTTTTCAAGGCGCCCTATATCCCGTCTGCGCCTACTCAAGATCCCGAAAGAAAGCTGATCGACAGGCTGCCTTTCACGCAAACCGCATTCGGCTGATACGTGTTTTCCGGCGGATCGAACATGGGATAGAAATAGGTGCTGACTCCATTCGTGCAATTCGGTGTTCCGGTCGCGCACGTTGCATTCGGGTTCCCACACTTGCTGGGGTAATTTTCCGGACCGTATGCGCTGCTGGTTGGTCCCTGGCAGGTATAGACAGGCTCTGACGGATTGCCACTGCAAGCTAGGGTCACCGGCAGATTGTAGGAAGCACCCCCGGTGTTGGCACACTGATTTTGTTTCCAAAGAGTATCGGTGCAGGTCGAGGGGATGACGCTGATGTCATACCAGACACAGGCAACCCCGGAATTGAAACATCCGGGATTGCTTGCCGCCTCAAAGTTTGTTTCGACCATAGTCAGATGTTGCGTCTGGGCATTCATGCAATCCGCAGGCGCAGCGTTCAACGCGGCACAAAAGCGTGAGGAACTGCTGGACGTGTCAACCGACGCGGTACAGGTCTGGTTCGCGTTAATTTGAGTATATGCAGCGTTTGCGCCCTTGCCGGTGTTCAGGCACCCGTTCCCGGATGAATTCCACGTGATAACACCCGGAGCGTGGGTCAGCGTGGTAAAGCTGACATAGATCGGAACCGCCTGGCTATTCAAAATACTAACGGTCACAGTATCTGCCAAGGCCATGGGAGAGACGCCAAGTAGCATCAAAAGGACAACGGATATTCCATTGAAAATACTCCGATAACCATTCATCGCTTATCCCCTTCCAGCGACGAATCATAGCCTCGTTCCGTCGCCAAGGCGACAAACTTTTGGATATTCGGGGCGTCGCCAAAAGCGGGAGTCGCGAACCCGGGAAACGAACCATTGGTTTTGCTCGACTCCACGACGGCCTCCGAAGACGGGCCCGGAGGGCCGACATATCAAAGCCCAGTGCTTCAGAGGCTGTTACGGAACTCTATGCTCGTCCTATGCGGTGGAACGAAGACAATGAAATCCGAGTGCCGGAGGCACGCCATAATCTAGCCCAGCGTGAAGCCGAAGGCGAAACGCTGGGGTTCAGTGGAAGATTTCATGCGAGTCGCGGAGCGACGGCAGAGTTTCGTAACAACCTCTTCAGCACTGGGTAGGCCTAATTTGGATGCCCGTTTCGCCCACTCCGTTATCACACGGCGGCGTGACCTCTGTCCTTTCCCACCTCATCTCCCATGCTGTAAGAAATGTACCGTGACGCAAGGGGAGACGTGTCTCTGCCTCCATCCGCGCCCAGCGCGCCCGAGAATCTGTTCTTTGACATCGCCCGGTGGCGCTGAAAATGTGTATGACTTGTATTGAAAGTATGTCAATTTGCAGTCATATAAGTATGACAAGTATGACAAATCGCTGTATGTAAAGTATGAAAAGTATGACAGATTTTTGGGCTCAAACCGCCATTCTTCCCAGCTAAGTCCTACGGGCAGACATGGATACGTATAACTCCTTTAGAATGATAACTTGCGAACAATTTCCGCCCAAGCTATTGATTCTAAACAACCACGAATCACGCGTTTATCCCATGAGCGAAATTGCACGCGCGTTCATTTGTTTTGTGTTCGCCTGTTTAAGTGGGGCGGGCTTGTACCACGTCCCTCCTCGCGACGGAGCGTGTGGTAGGCTTTATCTCCATCCGGAAAGTTAATAACGATTTGAAAGGATCGACCGGAATGTTCTTTGAGAAGTCTCGTATCGCCGCATCTGCGCTCGTCCGTCTTTCTATGGCGCTCGCAATTCTCCTGGCACCGGCCATCGCCAAAGCCGGGGCTATTACGATTGATGAGGCTGGAGTGAATGCGATCTTCTCACAAGAGAGCTTTGGCGATACGCCCGTCAGCATTCGCTTCAACCCGCCCCAAACAATCGTTGCTCCCCAGTACCTTGTGATCAATACCCTCGCAGATTTGCAAGGGCTCTATAGCTTGGTGCCGAACCCTGCGCCAACTGTGGTGGTATTTTTCGTGGATACCATCGATGCGTGCGGGACCGTGGACGTTTCGGCCGACGGAAGGTATTTCGGGTGCGCGCAGTTGCCTGGGAATTTTCAGGTATTGAATTCCGCCAAGGCAGCAGAGTTTCCCGCGAAGCTGCTCGCCCACGAGCTCGGCCATAATTTCGGCTTGGAGCACACGACCCTCGGCCTGATGACCCCGCAACTCGAGTTTGGTGGCACGGAACTCTTCGAAGATCAGGTCGCGCAGATCCTGCAAAGCCCTTTGATCCAGATCGATGCTAATGGCCAGCGATACGTTACGGTCACGCCAATAGCGATTGTTGGCACGCCAGAACCCTCGACGCTGCTGCTCCTCAGCAGCGGCTTCGGAGCGATGCTCGCCATCAAGAAAAAGAAATCGCCAGGTACCCCAGGTTCGCGCCCCTCTTTTGGGCGCTAACCTGGGCAGCGAATAACCTTACTCGTACCTCAGCGCCTGCATGGGATCGAGCTGCGCGGCGCGCCGCGCCGGTAGGTAGCTGGCAAGCGCACCGATCGCCAGGAGAACCGCAGCCACCGACACCAGCGTCGCCGTGTCCCAAGGCTTCACGCCGAAGAGTACGCTGCGCAAGAAGTATCCCGCCAAAACCGCTCCAGCAACACCCGCAGCGATGCCGATTGCTGCCAGCCGCATGCCGTTGCTGAGAACGAGCCGCAGCACATCTCCGCGAGGCGCTCCCAGAGCCATGCGGACGCCGATCTCGCGGGTGCGTTGGCTCACCGAGTACGACACTACGCCGTACAAACCAACCACGCCGAGCAGGAGCGCCGATATGGCAAAGATACTGACCAGTCGCGCCGGGTAGCGATGCATCATGGCCGCCGGAGATTGGGCGATCAAGTCTTCCACAGTCTGCATCTGGAACAGCACGATGCCGGGATCAACCTGATGCACCGCTTGTTCCAACGCCGGCCGGAGCGCCGCTCGGTCCAGATCGGAGCGGACAACGACGGCAAAGATATTGTCCGGGCCTTGCGCGAAAGGCGTGTAAATCGCAGGCTTGTCGGCATCGGTAAGCTCGCCCTCGTGCACATCCGCCACTACGCCGACCACTTGGCGCGGCTTCTCTTTCGGGCTGTAAGTGAAAATGATTTCTTTGCCGACCGGGTCCTGGTCGCCGAAGGCAATCTTTGCCGCTGTCTGATTAAGAATCACGACCTTGGGTGCATTGGCATCATCGCGTTCGTTGAAGTAACGCCCCGCCTTAAGTCTTGCCTGCAAAGTCGAGAAGTATCCGGGATCGATGTCGCGACTGTTGGCTTCGTAAGGCAACGGCGTCAGGGGCGCACCGACCACGCGAAACAGGCTGGTATTGCCTCCGACCACCGGCGGAGTGCTGGTTATACCGACTGACGAAACCCCCGGCACGGCGCGCAGGGCATCCATGAGCTTGTCATGCAGCAGGTTCGCCTGCGCGTCCTCGTCATAACGCTTGCTGTCGGGAAACACATAGAACGTCGTCAAGCGGCTCACGTTGAATCCGGTATCGACCTTGAGCGGGCGGTAGAGGCTCTTCAACAGCAGCCCCGACCCGACCAGCAAGACCGCGGAGATCGCCACCTCGGCGATGACCAGCAACGAGCCGGCCTTTCTCCACGAGCCTGAAACGGATTGCTGGCCGCCTTCCTTGAGCGCGTTGTTGGCGGGAGCGGACAAACCGATGGCCGGCGGCAACGAGAACAGCAACGCCGTCAGCAGGCCCAGGCCAGCGGCGAATAGGAGAATTCGCGGGTCGATGGATGCGTCCCTGAGGTATGGCACATTCTGCAGCATCTCCGCCGGCAGCGTGTGAATCATCCCGCGGGTGGCGAGCATTGCGAAGACAATGCCCGCGAGCGTGCCGACCAACGCCAGCAGTGTTCCTTCGACCAGTAACTGCCGGACCATTCTCCATCGTCGCGCACCCAATGCCGAGCGAATAGCGAACTCTTTGGCGCGTGTCGCCGAGCGGGCCAGCAGTAGATTCGCAATGTTAGCGCAGGCAATCAGAAGAAGCAGCCCGACCGCCGCGAGCAGCACCATGAGGATTGGCTTGACCTGTCCGGTGATTAACTCGCTCAGGGGAACGACAACCGTGCGCAACTCCTTGTTCGAATCCGGATACTGCTTCTCCAGGTTGGCGGCAAGCGCATTCATCCTGACCTGCGCCTGATCGAGCGTGACGCCGGGCTTGAGGCGTCCGACGGGATGCAGCCAGTGCAGATTGCGGCGCGTCTGCATGCCTCCGGTGGCGCGCAGCGTGACATACACGTCCACGTCACCCATCGGAGCGAAGTGAAAGTGCTTCGGCAATACTCCGACGATGGTCCGGGGCGTGCTGTTAAGCGTCATGGACTGGCCGAGAACGTCGCGCCTGCCACCGTAGTGGCGCTGCCAGAATCCGTAAGACAGAATCACGTAAGGCGGCGCGGATGCGAGGTCTTCGCCGGGCTGAAACACGCGTCCGATGAGCGGGGCAACGCCGAGAGTCTGGAAGAAGTTATCACTCACTCTCCCAGCCGGGACCATCTGAGGCCCATCGGATTCAGCCAGGATGGCATTGCCGCCGCCGCTGTAGGCTGCCAGAGATAAGAACGCCTCGTTCTGTTGCTTCCAGTCGAGGTAATCAGGGTAGGAAGCTTCAAAACGCGAGGAGACCTCAGACTGGCGCGAGTCCCAAATCTTCACCAGTTGCTGCGGGTCACGATAGGGGAGCGGCCGTAGCAGGGCTGCGTCGATGAACGTGAACATGGTGACGTTGGCTCCAATGGCCAGGGTGAGCACCATTACCGCCATGATGGTGAAGCTCGGGCGGCGCAGCAGCACCCGCACGCCGTATTGGATCTCCTGCATGAGACCGTTCATGTTGTCCCCCCGACCTGCCGAGATCTGAAATTCGCAAGAGCGCAATGGCGCACATCGCGGACGATTGCCCTCTTAGACTCCGGAATCTGCCCGACGTCTACAACCGATTGAGGCGCCCGTCCCCAGAAAACCGAAGGTCGACAACTTGCCCATCAAATGCAGTTATAACAAATGTTATAACTTGGGCTGATGGCTCGGTCAACGCACTGAACTGATCCGGGCCGGGTGCCCTATCATCCATCTGTGCACCTTGCCCGTCTGCTTGCTTTCGCGGTTGCCCTTTCTGCTTTCGGCCAACCATTTACCGCGCCGCAACAAGTCATGTCCGACACGGCTCTGGCGGGCGTTGCCCGCGGTATCTTGCGTGATTCCAACGCCATAGGCTTCATCCATGTCCGTGATGTGAAATCAGGCCGCGTGCTCGCCCACGTAAGCACCTCAAGCGACACGAGTCTCGGGGTCGATTCTCCTCTTGCACCTTTATCGGTGATCAAGGTCTACTTGGCAGCCGTCTGGCTGGAGCACGGGTACGGTAGCAATCCAGTGGCCTGCGCCGCGAGTGCCTCAAAGCCGATTCGCATGCTCGTTGAGGACGTGCTGATTTCCGGATGCGACTCCGCCGCTAAGGAAATGGCGACCATCTTGCGCCGTGAACTCAGCGCCGCTGTGGTTTTGGGCGACCTGCGCCGCTATGGTCTCGAGGATCTGACCCTCAAGCCTGATGCGAGCGACACCGAGTGGGGCCGCGTGCTGTCACTGGGCGAAGAAGAGGTTCCGGTGACACCGCGACAACTCTCGGCCTTCTTGCAAGCAATTGGTCGGGACGGCGCGAACTTGGTTTCGCCCCCGACAGCCAGCCGGCTGATAAAGGCCCTCGATGGCGTGGTGCAACGCGGCACCGCGACGTCTATCAAGAACGTCCTCGCGAACACCGGTTGGACCATCGGAGGCAAGACCGGCACCGGACCGGGCGATTGCGGGGACCACTGCGATGGTTGGTTCGCCAGCATCGTCAGTGATCCCCACGCTGCCCAGTACGTTGTCCTGGTATTTATTCGAGGCAGAGGCTTGGGCAGCGGAGTTGCCGCCCACAGCGCTGCGTCAGTGGCTGAATACCTGGCCGCTCACGAATGGGGACTGGGGTCTCCTTAACCCTCGTCCCGCTCACCCCGCCATCACTACCATTCACTGCCAACCCTCCCGCTCTCATTGCGTTCGACTCCTGCCTGCGCGCCTCCGTCCGCTATCATCGAGATACCGATGAAGGACACCTACCGCCGCTGGATGCACGACTGGGAGACCCGAATGACGTCGCGGGACAACAACCGCATCGTGCGCCCGTTCGAGTGGGGCTCCGAGTTCGTCAGCCGGTGGCCGGTCGTCGCCGACATGCAACCGCCGCAGGACCAAAGCGACAGCCGCGCCATGCTGGACTTCTGGACGGGGGTCAACGACCGTATCGTCGCCCACAGCGACGATTTCTATGCGTACGAGACACCCAAGGACTTTCGTCTCGAGCACCGCAGGGTCGAGCTGTTCCATACCGGCAGCGAGCCGCCCAAGAAGCAGCTCAAAGAGTCTTACGGGTCGTTTCTGCGCTTCACTTCGCCGGTGGCGTCCCCGTATCCGGAAAACAACCTGATGAACGCGCGTTGGTTTCCCGCGCGTGGCCGCCGCGCCGTCATCGTGCTGCCGCAGTGGAACGCCGACGGCGTCAGTCAAAACGGACTTTGCCAGATTTTAAACATGCTGGGCATCTCGGCGTTGCGCATGAGCATGCCCTATCACGACATTCGCCGTCCGGCCGGATTCACCCGCGCCGACTACGCGGTCTCGGCCAACGTTGGCCGTACCATCGATTCGGTGCGGCAGGCCATCGTTGACATTCGCTCCTGCCTCGACTGGCTGCAGCAGCGCGGCTATACCCGCCTCGGCCTGGTCGGCACCAGCCTCGGCTCCTGTTACGCGTTCATCGCCGCAGCCCACGACCCGCGCATCAGCGTCAACGTCTTCAACCACGCGTCCACCGCGTTCGGCGATGTCGTGTGGACTGGACAGTCCACGCGCCATATCCGCGAGAGCATCGAGAGCGTTCTGACGCACGACGAGCTACGCAATGTGTGGCTGTCGATCAGCCCCATCGTGTACTTCGACAAGTTCCAACGCTGGCCCAAGAAGTCGCTGATGATCTACGGTCGCTACGACCTTACCTTCCTGCCCGAGTTCTCCATGCAGGCGGCGGGGGAATTCGTGAAGCGTGGCATCGACACCACGGTCAAGGCGCTGCCGTGCGGGCACTATTCGCTGGGCGAGACTCCCTACAAGTACATGGACGCGTGGCACATCTCGCGCTTTTTGGCGAAAGCCTTTGCCGGATAATTCTTAAGATCATTCACCACGGAGGCCCAGAGGACACGGAATTTTTTTGAATTAAATTCTCCGTGTTCTCTGTGGTCAAATCTTGATTTCTATCTCGCACAAATCTCAAGTGCGCAGCTTCTTCCGTGCCCGCGCTACAATGTTGGCTTAGCACCTCACGAGGACGCCATTATGCCGATCAATCCTATGGAACTTCCGCTGTCAGAAGCTGATCCGCAGGTTGCGCAGGCCATCGAGAACGAAGAGCGCCGCCAGCACGAAGGGCTCGAACTCATCGCCTCAGAGAACTTCGTCAGCGAGGCCGTGCTTGAAGCCGCGGGCTCCGTCTTCACCAACAAGTACGCGGAGGGTTATCCCGGCAAGCGCTATTACGGCGGGTGCGAATTCACCGACGTGGTCGAGAACCTGGCGCGTGACCGCGCCAAGCAGCTCTTCGGCGCCGATCACGCCAATGTGCAACCTCATTCCGGTTCGACCGCCAACATGGCGGCTTACGCCGCGCTCATTCAGCCCGGCGACACTGTTCTCGGCCTGAACCTCGCACACGGTGGACACCTCACGCACGGCCATCCGCTGAACTTCTCCGGCAAGACGTACAAGATCATTCCTTATGGCGTGACCAAAGATACTGAGACTATCGACTACGATGAGGTCGAGCGACTGGCGGAACGCGAGCGGCCTAATCTCATCATCGGTGGAGGCAGCGCGTACCCGCGCATCATCGACTTCGCCCGCATGCGACAGATCGCCGACAAGGTCGGCGCCTTCTATCTGGTCGACATGGCTCACTTCGCAGGATTGGTTGCTGGCGGCGCGCATCCATCACCGATACCGCACTGTCACGTCGTGACCACCACCACGCATAAGACGCTGCGCGGCCCGCGCGCTGGACTGATCCTTTCCAAGCAGGAGCATGCGGCCGCAATAGACAAGGTCGTCTTCCCCGGAATGCAGGGCGGCCCGCTGGTCCACATCATTGCCGCCAAGGCGGTTTGTTTCAATGAAGCCCTTCAGCCCAGCTTTAAGGTTTACGCGGCACAGATCGTAGCCAATGCCAAGGCCCTGGCGCAGACGCTGGCCGAGGAGGGCTTCCGCGTCGTCTCCGGAGGAACCGACACGCACCTCATGTTGATCGATGTGTTCGCTAAGGGCATGTTGGGCAGCGAAGCCGAGAACGCGCTGCACGATGCTGGTATCACGGTGAACAAGAACGCCATCCCGTTCGATACCAATCCGCCGATGAAGCCCAGCGGCATTCGCATCGGCACTCCCGCGCTCACTACACGCGGAATGAAAGAACCCGAGATGCGGCAAGTGGGCAAATGGATCTCCGAAGCGCTGCACGACCGCACCGACAAGGCGATGCTTGAAAAGATTCGCCGGCAGGTACTGGAGCTGGCCGAGCAATTCCCGCTGTATGCATCGCGCAGGGCTAAGCATCCAGAGCCTGTCAAGGCTTAAGCACATCGGCCTACGGAATTACAGCAGTTGGCTTGGCATTGGCGAAGTGCTGATCGTACCAGGCTAGTGAACGGTCGAGCGCGTCGACAACGTGTTTGCTTTCCTGCAGACCGTGTCCCTCGCGCGGGTAGCGAACCAAGACGGCCTCAGTCCCTACGTCCTTTAGCGCGATGTAAAACTGTTCCGCCTCGGCGATCGGGACGTCGTTGTCGTTCTCGCCATGCAGCAGCATTGTTGGCGTGTGTGCCGCGGCTACGTGCTTCAGTGCCGAGCGTTCCCAGAGAATGTTCATCAGGTCGTCCTGGTGCGGATACGCGCCCCACTCCATCGCTTCGTACTGGTTGTAGTACGTCATGTAGTTGTAGCTGATGAGATTGCTGATGCCGGCCAGCGGTATCGCCGCCTTGAACATGCCGGTCTGGGTGATCAGCCAGTCGGTGAGCTGGCCGCCGTAGCTGACGCCCTCAATGCCCGTGCGATCACGATCGATCCACGGGTAGCGGCGTATGGCTGCACTGACCGCGTAAAGAACATCGTTGCCTTCATCGCCGTTCTGGTCGCGAAACACTGCGTCAGCGAACTTCTGCCCATATCCCGTCGAGCCACGGTAGTTCACCATAAGCGTGGCAAAACCGTGCGCGGCATACACCTGATTGTGAAAGTTCAGTGCCGGGCCTTGTTGCCCATGTGGCCCGCCGTGGATATTTACGATCAGCGGATATTTCTTCGAAGAGTCGAAGTTCAAGGGCAGGGTAAGAAACGCCTCCACGTTGTACTTGAAATCGTTGCTGATAAAGGTGAACGATTCGACGGGCGCGAGTTTTTTGCCGGCGAGTAAATCATGATTCACATCGGTCAGCTTGCGGACAGCGCCAGACGCCGGCTTCAAAAACAACTCGCTGGCATCCGACGGGGAAGTGAAAGTGTAGGCAAGGTCGCCGCCGGCATTCAGTGAGAACGAGGTCACCACTCCAGTGTCGTTGAACTCTACTTCTGGTTCGCCTCCGGCAGCGGGCAAGCGCACCAGTTTCATGCTGCCGCGCTCCTGCACCCGGATGTAAATCGACTTTCCGTCAGGCGACCATTGCGGCCCGTGCTGCCGATTGTCGATTACTGCGCCGATTTCGCGGCGATCGCTCCCGTCGGCGTTCATGGCCCAGAGGTGCGAATCTTCCATGTTAGTTTCGCGATCAGTGAGCCCGCGCTTGGTGGCCAGGTAGGCGATCTTCGTTCCGTCGGGCGACCAGTGCGGCTCAAACTCGCTACCTTCGGTCGCAGTCAGCCGCCGAATCTTGCCATCGGACACGCGGACCGTGAAAAGGTCGTCGTCGTAGAACATGTCCGCGTCAGGCTCGCCTTCGGAGACAAATACGATCTCGTCGCCTTTTGGAGACCACTCGACAGAATGCTCGTATGTGTCAGTCTTGATAAGCTGGCGAGTCTGTCCGGTTGCGATATCGGCGATGAAGATGTGAGTGCGAAGATTGTCGTTAAAGCGCGTCATCCCCTCGCCAGCACCGGGCTTATACATATAGCGGCGAATCACCACCGGATCGCCGCTTGCCTCTTGCGTCTCTGGCCCGGGTGTCGTGGATACATACGCCAGGGACTTGCTGTCGGGCGACCAACTGAGGTCGCTACCCTCATTCGGAAGCGGCGCGTTGGTTCCCCCAGTCTCAGCCAGGAAGCGAACGCCACTGCCGTCGGAATGCGCAATGAGTAGTCCCGATTTCTCTCCAAGTTTTCCGTGATACACGATCCAATTGCCATCAGGCGACCACTTGAGGCCGCTGCTTGATTCGTCGGGCCCACCCAAATGCATGGTTTTTCCGGTACTGACGTCCATGATCCATACCTGGCGCCATTGCCGCCCCGGACGGTCGTAGTTCGACACGGTATAGGCAATATGTTTGCCGTCGGGTGAGAACTGCGCGCCGCCCACGCCGTGCAGTTTGTAGAGGTCCGCGCTTTGAATTTGCGCGGACAGGCACGGAAGAACGAACCAGAACACAATGTGCGAAACAACTCTTACGGTCTTCATAGTCAGGTCCAAAATAAGATTCCTAAGTTCAGCAGTGTGGAATGGTGGTACACAAAGACAAGAAGGCCTTCGGGCTTTGGCACGCAGTTTACACTAGACTGTGCGCGTCGCCATCGACATCCGGCGGATCAACGAATTCGGCGTGGGGACCTACACTCGCAACGCCATCCGTACCCTCGCGCGCCTCGACAATTTCAACGAGTACTTCCTACTCGGCATTCCCGGCAGGCTTGGCGATATCGAAGCCCTTCCCGAGAATTTCATCACCGTTCCCACACATCCCAACGAGTTCTCGCTCAACAGCTACTTGGAATTGAATCGTATTCTCAAGCTCTACCGCTGCGACCTACTGCATGTCCCGCACCTGTTCTGGAAGCCGCAATCGGTTCCGTGTCCTTACGTCGTCACAGTTCATGACCTGCTCGACCACCTGTACCGCGTAAACAGTGCTTCCTGGGTGAAGCGTTCACTGCATTTCGAGTTCACCAAGCGGGTTTTGCATCATGCAGCGCGCATCTTCGCCGTTTCTAATTTCTCCAAGAAAGACACAGAGCGGTTGTTTCAGGTGCCGGGCGACAAAATCGAGGTCATCTACAACGCGCTTGACGATCGCTTCCGCCTCGGTCACGCCACCGACGCCGACCGCAAGCTGATCGCTGAGCGGTACCAGGTCACTTATCCGTTCCTGCTGTACGCGGGACGCATCAGCCCGCACAAAAACGTTGTTCGCATCATCGAGGCCTTCTCAGCACTCAAGGCCGAGCTGCATAAAGAGGGCGAATATCCCGACCTGAAGCTCATCATCATTGGCGACGAGCTATCCAAGCATCCTGACCTGCGGCGCGCGGTCATCAAGAGCCGCGTGCAGAACGATGTCCGATTCCTCGGGTTCGTTCCCATCGGCGTCCTGCGCATCTTCTACGACTTGGCCAAGATTTTCGTCTTCCCGTCACTGTACGAAGGATTCGGCCTGCCCCCGTTGGAAGCCATGGCACACGGAACGCCGGTGGTGACCAGCAACACCTCGTCAATCCCTGAGGTCGTCGGCAACGCGGCGGTCATGGTCAATCCGGAAAATGTTTTTGAAATCATGCACGCACTGCATCGTGTTTTGCTCGACCGGGCTGTGCGCGAGAAGCTGAAGGCGCGAGGCCTTGAGCAGGCGCAGAAGTTCTCCTGGGACAACAGCGTCCGCCACATGATGAAGGTCTATCATGAGGTCGTGCAGCACTAAGTTTCCGGGCAACGCGCCAGCTGACCGCCCAGCACGTTCGTGCCATTGCGTGACGCGCCCGAATCGTTAGACTTGGTTCCCCCCAGGTTTTCGCAACCCCGTAGCTGCCTACCGCTGCGCCGGGATTGCGCGCACAAACTAATCACTCACACATCTTAAGGAGCCGTCCCATGAACGAAATCGCCCAAGCCGTTGCACAGAAGTTCAACCTATCTCCCGAAGTCGCCCAGCAGTTGGTCGATTTCGTCGTCACGCAGGTCAAGGGCAAGCTGCCCGAAGGCATTTCGCAGCACATCGATGGACTGCTGGCGGGAGGAACCGAAGCGGAAGGCCTGATGGATAAGTTCAAGGGCCTGGCGGGCGGCCTGTTTAACAAGGGCTAACCCCTACTGTTGGCCGCAGGAGTTGCAATCGCTTGCAACCGGATTTGACCTGGGAGCCACCCCGGCTTCCGATTTATTACAATTGCCGCGCTCAACGTCGAAGGAGGCTGAATGCCGCTCTACCTGATTGCGTTCTCGCTGTGGGGCCTGATCAAGTTAGCCATTTTCGGACTAGTCATCGGCGCACTGGCCAAACTCGTAATGCCTGGGAAAGACCCGGGCGGGATCTGGATCACGATGTTAATTGGTATCGCCGGCTCGCTGATTGCGACCTGGTTTCTGCAGTTTGTTGGCCACTATGACGAAGGCCAGTCCGCCGGATGGATTGCGTCGTTCGTGGGCGCTATCGTCCTGCTGGCTATCTACCACTTCATCAGGCGGAGAACCGCGTCGTAGTCCTGAAATTGACGGAGAGAACAAAAACGGGGGCAAAATGCCCCCGTTTCCAATTTCAGATAGCTGCCGGACCTGTAAGCCGAATTCTGTCTGCCGCTCTTAGTCTCCGCGTCTCGTAACGTGAAGACAAAGAGCGGCAGGGCGATCATTCCTCTAGGCCGTGCATTGCTGCGCGGCTCCAGCGACCTACCCGGAAGTTGTGGCGCACCGAGCCGGCACGCCGGCCCCGAAGGACCGTCCTCCCCTATTTGGTCTTGCTCCGTGTGGGGTTTTCCCTGCCACCGCCATTACTGACGGCGCGGTGCGCTCTTACCGCACCTTTTCACCCTTACCCCGATTGCTCAGGGCGGTATCTTTTCTGTGGCACTTTCCGTAGACGGCCCTTGAAGGCCGCCCCCCGGACGTTATCCGGCACACTGCTCAGTGGAGTTCGGACTTTCCTCTCCCAGCCTGCGCAGCCCGGACTTGCGCCCGTCGTCCGCAAGCCGGCAGCGATCACCCGGCCCAGCAGCTAACAGAACCATTATAGATGCAGTTCGTGCAAGAATTGACGTTCTAGCCGATAGCTCGAAGCTCCTGAAGCAGAGGCACTCTGATTTTCTCGATCGCAGTAGACATCGGAATTGCCGTTAGCCATAGATGTACGGCCCGACTTCCTACTGTTATCTCAGCCCTGTGAATCAGAGTTTTTCGTTCGACCAGCCGTCGCCATGTCTCCGGTTCACATGGATAGGCTAAGCAAGCAATGACACGCGAAGATTTCGACAGATTTGCATAAGCAAGTATCTGAAACAGGTCTGTGCGGTGCTGCTCCCGTACCTCTTCTTCGACCGATCGCCACGACTGGGTTTGAAACTCTTCGAAATGTCGTTTGTATTTAGCATCAACAACAATCGCAGTGCCCCCCCAGTCAAGCCACAAATCAGGCACTAAAGATTTCTGAGAGCCCACGTAGCCAGGCTCCCAAGCGATCGCACGGGTAGTTTGCCTCTTTCTACCCACCCTAAGCTCCCCGGCAAGCTCCCTGGCGATTGAGCTGAAAACGGTCTCAACCCATGCTTCGAAAAACTTCTCCATTCGCATATGCCACGGGATACCTTCCAAGTCGCTTGGGCCTGCGAGTCCGCGATCCTGTACCGTCCACTCGATCGCCTGCAAACCTTCCGCAAACGACGAAGTCTTCATTGGCCGTTGCAGCCATGATCCCAGAACCTTGGGAGAAGGGACGTATGGCGGATTGCGACGAACGATCCGTAGCAGTTCACTGCAAAACGCAACCAACTGATGAACAAACGCCCCATGCTCGATTTGCGATTCAAGCGAGCGGAGTTGCTTTTCGAGGGAAAAACGAATCGCCCCCAGCAGGAGTCGATCATCCCGCAGATCAGGGAAGGTGCATGGCAGGGACAAGAATGCTCCTCGGGCCATGTGTTGCACGGCATATTCAGACCAATGAATTGCACCTCGCGGTATGGACCTTATTTCACGACATAGTTCGAATCGTCTAGTCATTCCGTCCAGCAGCGCTTTGATTCGCGCGAGAATCATGCACGAGATCACCCACGGAGGTACCTTCCGTTCAGAACGTCTAAGCAAGGGCAGCTTCAATGGAACGGGCGCTATCCGCCATCCCATTTCAGCGAGCATCGGACCGATTCCGGGCCATGGAAAACGTGGTTGGATAACCAATCCATAATCCGGAACGGCACTAGAGGGTGAATATAACGGAACAGCGCCAACCGTGTTCCCCGTCGTGACCCGGAGCCACACATCACGCCCGTCATAAACTCGATCAAATCGTACATCCATCAAGGACGTGATTCGACGATTCTGCTCTTCGAATTGAGCAACAAGGCGTGCCGCCATGGTGTTCGGATCACGCGACGAATTGCGCACGCCGAAGAAATCGACGGCGTTGTGCATCGCCACTGAATTGTCCGTGGCTTCCAGGCAAAAAGATCGAAGGGAATTTAGCCCTTTTTGCTTCGCAGCCACTGGAGATAGCTCCTAATCGGTTCCGCAAAGCCTCCGACATACCCCTGTGACAGATACTCTTCCAAGAGCGGAACGAGTTCAGTGTTGAGCCTTCGTTGAGCCGCCGTATCGTCTTCTTCCAAGAAGTAGGAGTGTCCCGGGACGAGAGAAAAAGCATCTTCGCTCGCGTGCTCAATGAAAACCTCGACGATTCTTTCAAATGCGTCTTGCATGAGCTTCCCACCGTGTTCCCTAACCACATCGAAGTGGGGCCAGAGTTCAACGAATCCGAATCGCCGTCTTACCGCCACGTCCACTATTGCAATGCTTCGATCGGCGCTGTTCATCGTACCGAGAATGTGGAGGTTAGGAGGAAGCGACAATCGGTCATGGAACGGCTCGCCAAAGTCATATTGGAGCGTAATCTCTCGCGGCTTTTTTTCCTTGGCTTCTAGCAAATAAATCGCTTCGCCAAGCACCTTGGCCAAGTCCGCTCGGTTGATTTCATCGACATGGAGCAGGTAAGGCTTCGGTTTGCATTTTTCGGCTTCTCTTGCGGCCTCCATAAGTGCGCCCGGCTTAGGAGCAAATTGCAAGCCGAGATCGGATGCCGATTGGGTGGGTGCGAGGCCACCGATAAACGATTCGTACGTTGTACTCGGGTGGAACTGAATACTCTTGCCATTGTTCTTGTACTCGTCTACTAGCAAGTCCTGCGCCATCTTTGTTTTGCCGGTTCCCGGAGGGCCCTGAATGATGACGTACCTTCTATCCTGCAGTAAATCAGCTACCTCACTCGATTTGAGTTCGGGCAAAAGATACTGAAACCACTGAGAACGAATCCGATCGTAGTCGGCCTTAGATCCCGCGAGAGGAGCACACTGACGCTCCTCGAAAAAGAGGTCGAGCAGTGCGGCAACAGCATCTCGCGTTGCCTGACGGTCTTCGGTTGGTGCGTAAACCGCATAAACGAATTTCCCATATTTGGCGAAGGCAGATTGGTAAGTAGACCACTGTGTCGCTAGCTCTTTAGGAATTGTTATGTCGGTTCGCGTTGGGTCGTGCTTTGCCCATGCCACGAGTTCGCCCTTCCCATACTTCGAATTCAGCCACCCGCAAATCGCCTGACACTTACGGGCGTGACCTGGTTTTCCAAGAGCCGTTTCGTCTGGCGAGAGCCCTTGCGTGCCGACAACTAGGCCAATGAGGCACGGTTGCTTATGTGCTGGGAAGAGCACAAAAGACATTCCTCCGTACGCTCCCTTGTCGGGATTGGACGAGTCTATATAGGCCGCGAATCGCACCTTCGAGTCCATATCCATTTCCGGCGCGCGAAGGCTGAGAGTGTCCTTCGCTTGGTTTCTATACCTGCCTCCCTCGCCCCCGAAAAGCGAGTTGAAGGCCACCTCATTCTCTTTTGCCCACTTATCTTCGTCAGAAGAGTGGATTAATTTGACAACCTGCTCCAAGCTCATGGGCACCAGGGTATTCTGCGGTCTGCTGAAGAACAAGAACAATCCCTCGCTACAGACCTGGGAGGCGGCGTTGCAGACCGTTGTACACGCAGTCAACTGTTACGGGCGCCAGTGGGAAAGGTATGTATTATTTGGCAATTTGGTGCTACTGTTATGTCCGCCGCGCTGAACTGGACAACGGATGCCATTCCAGAGCCTTGACTCTTCCATGGCCGCGCGGCACCCAGCAATTTGTTCCAACCTGCAATCCTAATTTAGTCCCTGATTCTGCTTCGACGACCAAGGCCTATTCACTTTCAACGCTGCGACGTTGGCTGCCATGCCTTGAACTCGCGACTAAAATCAAACGGCATCGCGGCTTGCCAAATTTCGAGAGGCATATTGATTGAGTCGAGCGCGGCCTTCACCTCCGCGAGCCATGCATCATAAGGGACAAGTGCGGTTTCCATATCGCCATCGTAATAATGCCCGTCAGTTCTCCGACATAAATCTCTAGATTCCGAGCCACCCGAATTCCGTTTGGGGCACCGCGCAGCGCACTTCCCGTTTCGGGACAAATCGGCTACCAAAGTTTTCCAACCTCACATTTCTTCTTGCCATCCTCTTTCCCTGCGGGTTATCAACGAAACAGGTCGCATGCGTCGAAGTCACGGCGCAAGTAATCCCCGATTTGGAAAGGGTACAGGCTCTTTGACAATCAGACCCTGAAAGCTGGCAAGTCATTTATTTGTGCTACTTTACATGTAAGTATCTGTATTTGCCCAAACTTGCGGGCAATCGTGCTGTAAGTCCTTTGTTATCAGGAAGCGGGCAGGGGGGTGCCTAGCCATAGGACGCGCTGTCACCGCGGCCTTCGCCGCCCCGCCGCTATCACTCGTTACTGCGATTCGTCCTGAAATTTTGGGAGTCCTTCCCAAACGGGATCGCAGGCGCTTGACATATTCCTATATAGGAATATATAGTCCTCCCCATGGCACGAGCGGCGACAACTTCCGACGCTTTTAACGCGGTGGCGGAACCTCGGCGACGGCAGATCCTGATTCACTTGGCGGATGAAGAACGGACGGTAGGTGACATCGTGATTGCGCTGGGGTTCGAACAGCCGTCGGTGTCGAAGCATCTGAAGGTGCTGCACAATGTCGGACTGGTGCGGGCGCGCCGGAACGGAAGACACATGTTGTACCGAACGAATCCCGAGGCGATTCGGCCGCTGCATGAATGGACGAAGACCTTTGAGCGCTTTTGGACGCATCAATTGAATCGCGTGAAGGAACTGGCCGAGGCTAAAACGAAGGAACGGCAAAACGCCGACAAATAACTGAGGAGGAGCACACATGAGCACGATTCCCACGGCCCCCGGGCTAGAAAGTCTGACATTGATTGTTACCAAGGAAATGCATGTGCAGGCGTCGTTGGAAGACACGTTCGCTGCGCTGCTCGAACAACTCGGGCCGCAGAACACGACGCCCGAGGGCGTGAATATGCAGATGAAGCTCGAGGCGTGGCCGGGCGGAAGGTGGTGGCGCGACCTCGGCAATAACAACGGACATTTCTGGGGACACGTCCAGGCGATCAAGCGTCCGACGCTGCTGGAGATTTCTGGCCCGCTGTTTATGTCGTACGCGGTGGTCTCGAACGTGCAGTACCGGTTGAGCGAGTCTGATGGTGGAACCCTGATTACGTTTCATCATCTGGCGTTGGGAGCGATCCCTGACGACCACCGGCAGGGAGTCGGCAGGGGTTGGACGCACATGTTAGAGGGCATTCGTGAGCGGGCCGAAGCCGCCTCGAAATAAGAGGCCGGTCATGTGTCCTGCATGCGTGGCAACCGCGGCATGGCTGGTAAGCGGCGCGATCTCGACGGGCGGGTCCAGCGCCTTGCTCGTAAGGACAATTCGCACCAAACTTCGCAACAACAGGAAGACAACGGTTCACTTAGAGCAAAGGAGTTCTGAGAATGGCTACAGCAACGAGCGAGAAACTGAAAACAAAAGTTGTACGTCAACCGGAGTGGCTGGAAGCACGCAAGAATCTGCTGGCTAAGGAAAAGGAATTCACGCGGCTGCGCGACGAGTTGAGCCGTCAGCGCCGCGAGATGCCATGGAAAAAGGTTGAGAAGGAGTACGTCTTCGATGGGCCGAACGGAAAGCAAACGCTAGCCGACCTGTTCGACGGCCACAGCCAGCTTATTGTGTATCACTTCATGCTGGGTCCAGGCTGGAAAGAGGGCTGCCCAAGCTGCTCGTTCCTGGCCGATCATTTTGACGGTGCGAGGGTCCACATCGTACAACGGGATGCGGCGTTTGCGGTGGTTTCGCGGGCCACCTCGCCGGAGATTGAGACATTCAAGAAGCGCATGAGATGGCGCTTTCCGTGGGTGTCGTCGAACGGCAGCGACTTCAACTTTGATTATGGTGTCTCGTTCTCGAAGGAGCAGCAACAGGTTGGCAAGCGTCCCTATAACTTCGGCACGATGGATTTTCCCTCGGAAGAAGGGCCCGGCCTGAGTGTCTTCTGCAAGGACGAGAACGGCGAAATATTTCATACCTACTCGACCTATGCGCGCGGGCTCGACATTCTGCTGACCGCGTACAACTTGCTCGACATGACGCCGAAGGGGCGCGACGAAGAGGGCATGGTGCCGCATGCCATGGCATGGGTACGGCATCATGACCGCTATGCCGTCGGAGAAGCTGCGAGTTGCTGCTCGGGCGAGGCGGCGA
>Ga0210383_10000866_pt1 | contig 27944 bp, 17 predicted proteins | sample IncBWC14OmetaG_FD_160072 | JGI IMG/M metagenome (GOLD analysis project Ga0210383, IMG submission 160072) | Forest soil microbial communities from Barre Woods Harvard Forest LTER site, Petersham, Massachusetts, United States - Inc-BW-C-14-O ... | reverse complement strand
CCCGGAGTCAGGCCACAAGTCTGCAATCGACAAACGAAATCTCGCCGCTGATCTTGAGTTAGAATCTGAATCGAAATAACTTAGGAGCGCTGTCAAACAGTCTGTAAGACTTTTATGCGGAGGTTCGATTTCTGACCCGCGCCTCCATTCCTCCCAACATTCGCCCATGACAAAACTTTCCCTCGCTCACTTCTGTCACCAGACGACTTGGCGTGCGGTTGTAATCTCCCTGTTCGCCCTATCGTTGACTCCTCGGTCGATTTCCCGTGCGCAAGCAACTCGCCCTGTTTCCGATGACGTCTCGAATTACGTGCGCAGCGAAATGCAACGTCAGCATATTCCGGGCGTGGCGCTTTTGGTCTCGCGCGGCGGCAAGATCGTGCAGGCCGAGGGATTCGGCCTTGCCAACGTTGAACTGCAAGTCCCGGTCAAACCGGACACTGTGTTCCAGTCAGGTTCCGTCGGCAAGCAGTTCGCCGCAACCGCAGTGATGATGCTGGTCGAAGAGGGTAAGGTAGGCCTCAACGATCCCCTCACAAAATATTTCCCCAGCGCTCCACCCACCTGGAAGGAAGTGACGGTACGCGAACTGCTAAGCCACACCGCCGGCTTCGGAGATTATCCCGACACCTTCAATTTTCGCAAGGACTGGACGGAACCGGAACTGCTGAAGCTGGTTGAAGGCATTCCCCTGGCATACCCTCCCGGCACCAAGTGGGAATACAGCAATCTGGGCTACCTGACGCTCGGCATCCTGATTCACCGCGTAACCGGAGAATTCTATGGCGACTTTCTGCAACAGCGGATCTTCCAGCCGCTCGACATGCAGACCACGCGCATCATCAGCGAGGCCGACATCATTCCCAATCGCGCCGCGGGTTATCGACTGGTCAAGAGCGAGCTGAAAAACCAGGAATGGGTCGCCCCCAAGGTGAACACCACGGCCGATGGCAGCCTCTACTTCTCCATTCTCGATCTGGCTAAGTGGGACGCAGCGCTCTACACAGAAAAACTGCTGAACCGCTCAAGCCTCGACCAGATGTGGACTCCTGCGAAGTTGAAGAACGGCCAACCCAACAAGGCCGGCTACGGCTTCGGCTGGGAGATTGAGGACCGTCACGGACACCACGTAATCGGCCACACCGGCTCCTGGCAAGGATTCAAATCCGCAATAGCGCGCTATGTGAACGATCAGCTGACGGTGGTCGTGCTGGCGAATCTAGCCGAGGCCAAGCCGGGAGCAATCGCCGAGCACGTCGCCGATATGTATCTCGCGGACGGAAAAAGCGCGGCTGGCAAAAACTGAGCCTGTTCCTTCGGGCTGCGGCCAAAACGCAAGCCCAGAGCGGCATTCCGCAGTTGAATACGCGCCTAAAGACAGCTATTCTGAAAGTTGACAACTAAGTGGCGACTTCGATGCCCCACCCATCCTGGCAACATACCTGCCGTTTTCTAACGTTAGTCGCGGCGATAATCATAGCCACATTGGCCCACGTCGCAGCTCAAGAAAATCCTCTAGCTGTTCCCGACAAATCCAATGTCTGCTCAAGCCTGGGCCAATACATTTTCGTCGGGGGAACCGCTGGCTTCAACGCTCTTCGCGATGCCGATCAATTCAAACAACTTCTCAAAACTGGCCACGTAGGCCTCTACGAGCATGCCAACGCTATCGACGCAGCGGAGAATCCTCCAAGCATCCTCAGGGCCATCGAAAAAGTGTTTGCCGGCACCGGACCAGGCGAAGCTGAACTCGGACAGGTGGGCTGGAATTACTTCACGCTCCCTCCCAGCTACGACTATTACCAGGAGCAATATATTCAACACGGTCTCGATCCCTCCGAAGCCAATGTGAATACACCGTCCGATTCAGCCGCTCCGGGGCAATTGCAACAAGACGAAGAGCAGTGGAAGGAGTACGTAGACGCGGCCCGAACCGCGGCTATCCAATCCGTAGCGCCGGTAGTTGGCCCGAATGATCAGGACGAGCCAAAGCTAGGCGACAACGTCTTTGCGACCAATCCGTTCTACGCGCTCGAACGCTATGAGGCGCTATACGGCAAAGCCATCGCCTTCGACGTTCCGCCAAACTTCTTTCTCACCGGCGGAAGCGGGCCGGGCTACGAAAAGTTTATTGTGCAAGCCATTCGATGGGGAAACGCCCACGGCCTGCGAACCACAGTGTTGCTTTCTCCCTACCCGTGGCCCACGAATTCTGATGGCCAGCTTGAGACCTTCAATCAATTCACCGGCAATACCTTCAGCCACGATACCCGGGAGTTTGTGCGCCGGCTGCTGAGAGAAAATGCCGTTCCCTCCGAGTGGGCCGTAGACAACTACGAAGACACATATCCCAATGATGCCCCCGCAATGGTGCCCGAAACTGTTCGCAACACTACCACCGAGGTCGGACTGTGGCTGGCCCGTCATGCGCCGGTCTACGTGCGCGGAGAGAATTCTGAGGGCGTGGTCTGTCCTCCTCCGCCGTGCGAGCGAGCAGGAAACGCCCAGTGATCTGTTTCGAAGTTCTGTCGTTCAGGAATTGTCGTTCAGAACTAACTTCAACGCGGCTCAACCAGCATCTGCATCCCATATTTCGGGCGCAGCGTGATCAGCGGCTGCGGCTCAACCCGGTGCCCCGGAACCAATCGTAGTTTCCATTTCTGCGCCAGTGTAGCCAGAATGAGCACTCCTTCCATCCAGGCAAACGACTCCCCAATGCACTGCCGCACGCCCGCGCCAAACGGAAAGTACGTAAACTTCGCTCGCCGGGCTTTGCCTTCCGCAGAAAATCGATCGGGATCGAAACGAAGTGGATCGGGAAAGTAGCGGGCGTCGCGGTGCGTGACGAACTGGCTGATCAGCACCGTGGTTCGCGCGGGCAGAAAGAAATCTCCCAGAGCAAAATCGTTGCGTGCGTACCGTCCCATCGCCCAGGCCGGCGGATACAGCCGGAGCGATTCCGCCATCACGTTCTCCGTGTAGCACAGGCGGGGGACGTCCTCGACCGCCGGCAGCCCGCCCCGGAGCACACGCTCCACTTCCTGATGAAGCCTCAATTCGCAGTCTGGATTCTGTGAGAGCAAATACCAAGTCCACGACAACGCGTTGGCGACCGTCTCGTAACCCGCGAGAAAAATCGTGATGACTTGATCCCGTAACGACTGGCGAGATTCCTCATCGTTGGCCGGCGAAGCCGCCAGCATGAGATCCAGCAGGCTGCCGCGATCGAGTCCCGTCTTGCGGTGCGCGTCGATCATGCGGTAGACCACTGCGTCAATCCGCTTTCGCGCCCGCACAAATGCGGCCAGACCGGGCGGCCGCAAATGCACCAGCCATTCCGCAGCCGGCAGCATCACCAGGAAATTGTAGAGGCCCATGATGCGGTTGATCGCGGCCGCCAGCTCGAAAACTTCCTGGCGCAAATCCGTTGCGAACAGGGTGCGTGCCACCACGTTGAGCGTGAGGTGCATCATGTCGGCGGCAATGTCGCGCTGCTCGCCTGCGCGCCACGAATCGCGCGTGCGGCAAGCCTCTTCCACCATGACACTTCCATATTCAACAATGCGTTGCCGGTGGAAGGCGGGCTGCGCCGTCTGCCGCTGCGCGCGGTGTTCCGCCCCTTCGGCGGTGATCATACCTTCGCCCAGCAGCATCTTCGTGCGCTGCACCGTGCGTTCCTTGATGAAATTATCGTTCTGCACCACCAGCACTTCGCGGATGTACTCAGGATGGTTCAGAAAAACAATGTTGTGGTGGCCAATTTTGTTATGCGCAATGTCGCCGTAAGTATCGGCAAGGTGCTGGAACAAAACGATCGGGTTCACCGGGCGAAACTTGCGCAGCGCAAACCAGATCAGATTGCGCTGAAAACCAGGCGGAAAGCGGTAATCCCGCCGTCCCCGGGAAGGCTCTCGCGCTTCAGGTTGCCGAACTGCCGTCGCCATTCGTGTAGTTTACGCTCAGACAAATACTTGTGATCCTGAGGCCGGCGCCCTAATTCAGCGCAATGTTCTCTCCGGAACATTCAGCGGCTGCTGCTTTTGCAGTTGGTCGAGCGCAGCCAGCACATCTCCGCTGTGGCGCGCCGGATCAACGCTGGTATATACCCTGGCAACCTTCCCCGTGGGATCGATGAGGAACGTATGCCGCGCCGCGAACTTTACCACTCCAAGGTTTGTGAGCGACCCGTAGGCACCGCTCACCTTGCCGTCGCTGTCAGCCAGCAGCTTGAAGTTCAGTTCTTCCCTGGCGCAGAATTTTTTATGCGAGTCCACGCTGTCCACACTCACGCCCAGAATAACAGCGTGTCGTGCGGCATATTTCGCCTCGTCCGCCTGAAAGTTGTGCGCTTCCCGCGTGCATCCGGGAGTCTGATCCTTGGGATAAAAATAAAGCACGACCCAACTTCCGCGGTAATCCTTCAAGCTGACAGAAGCACTATCCTGCGAGGGCAAGGTGAAGTCGGGAGCAAGGCTTCCCAGACTAGGAGCAGTGCCGCGCGACCCCGAGAACAGACGTGGAACCAGGAATATCAGGACCACAACGACAACCAGAAGCAGCGTAACTCGCAACATTCTGCACCTCCCAACCCGTCATCCCCGCCGACTTTAGCATTGTAGAACGTCTGGCCATCGACCCTCGTTCGGGAGACGCCCAGCAAAATTCCGCGTAATTGAATATCATGGAGTGTTCGCCCTTATCCGATGGAGAGATCAGACGTGGCTCAGACGGAAACTGACGGTCAAGAGGTGTTGGAAACGCGGGAGTGGGTCGACTCGCTCGACTATGTGCTGTCGAAAGGCGGCGGCCCGACTCGCGCAGGGAGACTTCTGCAACAGCTAGCTTTGCACGCCCGCCGCGCTGCGGGAGTGAATCTTCCTTTCACGGCGACTACGCCGTACCAGAACACGATCGCCACTCCGCAGCAGGCGCCGTTCCCCGGCAGCCAGGAGATGGAACGCCGCATCAAGAGTCTGGTGCGCTGGAACGCGCTGGCAATGGTGGTACGCGCCAACAAGATTCAGGAAGGCATTGGCGGCCACATCTCGACCTTCGCTTCCGCGGCCACGTTGTATGAAGTTGCTTTCAATCATTTCTTTCAGGCGCAAACCGAAAGCGGCGATCGCGATTTTGTTTACTTCCAGGGCCACGCGGCGCCCGGAATTTATGCTCGTGCCTATCTCGAGGGCCGCATTCCAAAAGAAAAGCTGGAGAACTTCCGCCGCGAACTCAAGCCCGGCGGAGGGCTCAGCTCCTATCCTCATCCATGGCTGATGCCAAACTTCTGGGAATTTCCCACGGTCTCGATGGGACTGGGGCCGATCCAGGCGATCTATCACGCCCGCTTCATTCGCTATCTGGAGAATCGCGGACTCAAGCAGTCGACCGGCGGCAAAGTGTGGGCGTTCATGGGCGATGGCGAAATGGACGAGCCAGAATCTCTGGGGTCAATCACGCTGGCATCGCGCGAAAATCTGGACAACCTGATCTTCGTAGTGAACTGCAACCTGCAGCGCCTCGATGGCCCGGTGCGCGGCAATGGAAAGATTATTCAGGAACTCGAAGCCATCTTCCGCGGCGCAGGATGGAATGTGATCAAGGTGATCTGGGGCTCGGACTGGGACGCCCTGATTCGCAGCGACCGCGACGGCTTGCTGGTGAGGCGTCTGGGAGAGGTCAGCGACGGGCAGTATCAGAAATATTTTGTCGAGAGTGGAGCCTACTTCCGCCAGAATCTTTTCGGCACTGACCCTCGTCTTTTGAAAATGGTCGAGCATCTTTCCGATGAGCAACTGGCGCGCATGCGCCTCGGCGGACACGATCCCATTAAGGTGCACGCCGCATACCGGGCCGCGGTCGATCACACGGGATCGCCGACGATCATTCTTGCGAAGACCATCAAGGGTTACGGCTTGGGCGAAGCGGGCGAAGGCAAGAACATCACCCACCAGCAGAAGAAGCTGAATGAAGATGAGTTGGAACTCTTCCGCTCGCGTTTCGGAATTCCGATTCCTGATGACGAACTCCACAACGCGCCCTTCTACCGGCCCACCGACGACAGTGCCGAGATCAAGTACATGCAGGCGCGGCGGCAACAGCTCGGCGGATACATGCCGCAACGCAAAGTACGCGCCACGCCGCTGAAGCCGGTGCCGGAATCGTACTTTGAAGAGTTCTACAAAGGCACGGAGGGACGCGACGCTTCAACGACCATGGTTTTCGTGCGGCTGCTGGCGAAGCTGCTGCGTGATCCGGAACTCGGCAAGCTGATCGTCCCCATCATTCCCGACGAGGCCCGCACCTTCGGTATGGAAGCGCTGTTCCGCCAGGTCGGCATCTACTCGAGCGTTGGACAGCTCTACGAGCCGGTCGATATGGACACGCTTCTTTACTACAAGGAAGCGAAGAACGGACAGATTCTTGAAGAAGGAATTACCGAAGCCGGGTCGGTGTGCTCGTTCATTGCGGCGGGCACGGCTTATGCGAACCATGGCATCAACACCATCCCGTTCTTTATTTATTACTCCATGTTTGGGTTCCAGCGCATCGGGGATCTGATTTGGGCTGCGGCGGACATGCGTTGCCGCGGATTCCTTATCGGCGGCACAGCGGGGCGAACTACGCTGGCCGGCGAAGGTTTGCAGCATCAGGACGGCCACAGCCACGTTCTCGCTCTGCCGGTTCCCAACTTGCTGGCCTACGATCCGGCGTTCGCCTATGAGATCGCCATCATCATTCAGGATGGCATCAAGCGCATGTACGTGGATCAGGAATCGATTTTCTATTACCTCACCGTGACCAACGAACCGCTTCCAATGCCGGAGATGCCTAAGGGTGAGCACGTGCGCGAAGGCATTCTGCGCGGCCTCTATCGATTCAATACGTCGGACGCGACAGACGCGAAGCTGCGGGTGCAGCTGCTGGGCAGCGGAACCATCATGTACGAGGTGTTGAAGGCGCAGACCATCCTGAAAGAAAAGTATGGCGTGGCGGCGGATGTGTGGAGCGTGACCAGCTACAAAGAACTCTATCGCAACGCCAACGACTGCGAACGTTGGAACATGCTGCATCCTGGCGAAGCGCCAAGGGTTCCCTATGTGACGCAGACGCTGAAGGATGCGCCCGGGCCGTTCATTGCGGCATCGGATTACATGAAGGTGCTGCCGGAATCGCTGGCGAAGTGGGTGCCGGGACAATTGGTCTCCCTGGGGACAGACGGGTTTGGCCGCAGTGAGAACCGGGTCGCGTTGCGTGACTTCTTCGAAGTGGACGCCAAGCACATTGTGCTGGCCACGCTGGGCGCGCTGGCGCGGGAAAAGAAAATCGGCCTCGATCTGGTGAAGCAGGCAGTGCTTGACCTGGGCATCGATGCGGAAAAGCTGAACCCGGCTACAAGCTAAACGTGAAGTTAACCAATAGCTTTGAGTAATAAGGAAAACGAATCGGTGATTCAAGAATCAGTGATCGAATTCAAACTTCCCGCACTCGGTGAAAACATTGAACAGGGCGACCTGGTGCGCCTGATGATTGCGCCTGGCGAAACCGTCAGCGAGGGCCAGGCGGTGATGGAACTCGAAACCGACAAGGCGGTCGTGGAAGTGCCTTCCTCGGTGAGCGGGAAAGTGAAGGAGATTCTGGTTAAGGAAGGCGAGAAGATCAAGGTTGGCCAGGTGATCTTCACCCTGGATAACCATAACGTCGCGGCAGCGGCCGCGGCAGCGCCTCAAGGGTCTTCACTGCAGGGTTCTGCGCCTCAGGGTTCGATCGTGCCGCCCCCGCAACGTCCGTCGGGCGAGCCGACGGCGGCGGTAAAGCAGCCGCCGGCTCCCACGCCGACGGCGCAATTCCAGGGTGCGCCGCCGCGAAACCGATCGACGGATGCTCCGGCGTCCCGGGAGTTCCGGTTGCAGGAATTGGGAGAAAACATTTCGGAGGGTGATCTGGTGCGGTTGATGATCGCCCCGGGCGCCAAAGTTTCCGAAGGCCAGCCGGTGATGGAACTGGAAACCGACAAGGCGGTGGTGGAGGTTCCTTCTTCGGTGAGCGGCGTAGTGAAGGACGTGAAGGTCAAAGAAGGCGAAAAAATTAAAGTTGGGCAGGTAATTTTCACCCTGCAGGGTGGGGCAGCCTCGCCAGCCGAAACGGTGCGCCCAGCAAGCCGTCCCGTGGAACACGTTTCGGGCCAGCATGGTGCCCGCCTGGCGTTCCAGGCTGCAATTCGGGCGGAGGGCAAAACCGAGGAACAGGCATTGCCTCCCGACCAGCCGCAGCCGCGGCCTCCGGCGTTCTCGATGCCGGTGCAATTGGGCAAGGTCGCCGGCACCGAGCACCGCGAACCAGTTCCCGCAGCTCCGTCGACGCGCCGTCTCGCTCGCGAGATCGGCGTCGATATTTATTCAGTCAAGGGTACGGGCCCGGGCGGGCGCATTAGTGAAGACGATGTCAAAGCCTATGCCAAGGCCCTGGTCGCTGGCGTAGCTGCAGCGGCGCAGGCTCCCCCGCGCGCCGGACACTTCATCGAACCGAAGCTGCCGGATTTCGCCAAGTGGGGGAAGATCGAACGCGTTTCTATGCGCGGCGTTCGCCGCAAGACGGCGGAACACCTGGCGGAATCCTGGAACACGATTCCGCATGTCACGCAGCACGACCGCGCCGACATTACCGAGCTGGAACACTTGCGCGCGCGTTTTGCTCCCAAAGCGGAACAGGCGGGCGGCAAGATGACGGTCACCGCGATTGCGTTGAAGGTTTGCGCGGCCGCTTTGAAGGTGTTCCCACAATTCAACGCCAGCATCGATATGGAGAAAGAAGAAATCGTTTACAAGCAGTACATTCATATCGGGGTCGCGGCCGATACGGATCGCGGGTTGCTGGTTCCGGTGATTCGCGATGTGGACAAGAAGAACATCGTCGAGCTGGCGGTGGAGTTGTCGCAACTGTCGCAGAAGGCGCGGGAAAAGAAAATCACGCTCGCCGACATGGAAGGCGGCACTTTCACCATCACGAACCTCGGAGGCATCGGGGGCACGGCGTTTACGCCGATCGTGAATCATCCCGAGGTTGCGATTCTCGGGCTTTCGCGTTCGCGCATGGAGCCGGAATGGATTGGCGGGAAGTTCGAGCCGCGGCTGATTCTGCCGCTCTCGCTCTCCTACGATCATCGCCTGATTGATGGCGCGGATGCTGCGCGTTTTCTGCGCTGGGTCGCGGAAGCGTTCGAGCAGCCGTTTCTGCTGAGTGTGCAGGGATAGCGGAGGGATCCGTGAGCGATGATCTGCAGTCGTGCAGTTTGGAATCCACACGGCAGTTGTGATGCGGGAGATCCCTCGCCCCGCCGGTGAAAGCGCGGGGCCTCGGGATGACGCACTGAAATTTCATGAACGAAACCCTGAACCAGACCTCCACCGAAGGAGCTGAAAAGCTTCGCGTCGCTGTCGTTGGCGGAGGGCCCGGTGGCTACGCTGCGGCCTTTCTAGCCGCTGATCTTGGCATGCAGGTGACGCTGATCGACCCTGAGGTGAATCCTGGCGGTGTGTGCCTGTATCGCGGTTGCATTCCTTCGAAGGCGCTCCTGCACGTCGCCAAGTTGATTGAGGAATCGCAGCAGGCCAAGCACTGGGGGATTGAATTTCCTCCGGCGAAAATTGATCTGGCGCGGCTACGCGGTTGGAAAGAAGGCGTGGTCAAGAAGCTAACTGGAGGCTTGGGACTGCTCTCGAAGCAGCGCCATGTGGAATACATTCAGGGGCGCGCTGCGTTTCAGGATTCAACCACGTTGCGGATCAGCAAGACAGATGCGAGCGAAGTGGTGCTCAGTTTTGACCGGATTATTCTCGCGACAGGTTCGCGGCCTGCCATTATTCCCGCGCTTAAGCTCGATTCGCCGCGCCTGATGGATTCAACCGGGGCGCTCAATCTTGAAGACATCCCTGGCAGTTTGCTGGTTGTGGGCGGCGGATATATCGGCCTCGAGCTGGGTTCGGTGTATGCGGCGCTGGGAACGCGCGTCACCGTGGTCGAAATGCTGCCCGGTCTGCTTCCAGGTGCGGATCGCGACCTGGTTCTTCCAGTGCACAAACGGCTCGAGAAGATGTTCGAGGCGATTCTGCTGAACACCACCGTTGCATCGCTTAAAGAAGCGGGCGCTGGAATTCGCGCGACATTCCAAGGTCCGCCTGTACAGGAAAAAGATCGGGAGAGAGTTTTTGACCGGGTGCTGGTGTCAGTGGGTCGCAAGCCAAACTCGGAGATCCCCGGTCTTGAGAACACACAGGTGCGGGTCGGCGCGCGAGGATTCCTTGAAGTGAATAAACAACTGCAGACCGGCGATCCTTCGATTTACGCCATTGGCGACGTCGTGGGCGAGCCGATGCTCGCGCACAAGGCCTCACACGAGGGGCGGGTCGCGGTCGAGGCAATTGCCGGGCACAAGGTTGCCTTTGAACCGGCTGCGATTCCGGCAGTGGTGTTCACCGATCCTGAAGTCGCGTGGTGCGGTCTGACTGAAACTCAGGCAGAGAAAGAGAATCGCGAGATCAAGGTTGCGAAATTTCCCTGGGGCGCGTCGGGACGCGCGGTTACGCTCGACCGTCCGGAGGGAATGACCAAGCTGCTCATTGACCCGCAGACGGAGCGCGTGCTGGGCGTCGGAATTGTTGGCGTGGGCGCCGGCGAACTGATTGCCGAGGGCGTGCTGGCGGTTGAGATGGCCGCGCTGGCCAGCGATGTGGCGATGACGATCCATCCGCATCCCACGCTTTCGGAGACGATGATGGAAGCCGCCGAAGTTTTCTTCGGCACAAGCACGCACATATTTCGCCCCAAACGCGCGTAATCTCGGGAAGAACCCATGCCTACTTTTTTCAAAGGGATTGCTCTTCTTGTTCTTAGTTTCTCGCCCTGCGTTCGGCTTGCGGCACAGAGTCCTCTAACCCAGATTCTGCAACCCACGGCCGCCGCGAGCACTTCTTCGAATAGTTCGACGGACGCGCTGGGGCGTGGTACGCCCTATGGAACTGTCTTCGGATTTCTGCAGGCGGCACAATCAGGCGACTACAGCATCGCGGCGCAATATCTTCAACTGAGCCCGGCACACCGCCAGAGCGAAGGCGAGACGCTGGCGAGGAATCTGAAGCTCGTGATGGATCGCGCCTATGCCGGGAGCCTCAAGAATTTGAGTACGCAGCCTGAAGGCATGCCGCAGGAAGGCGTTCCGCCGGGACGGCAGAAGTTAGGCACCATGTCGTCGGGCGATGTGGAGACGGACCTGGAACTGGTTCGCGTTTCCGACCCGAGCGTCGGGAAAATCTGGCTGATCTCTTCCGACACGCTCGGGAAGATTCCGGAACTTTACGATCAAGTCGAGGCGCGGCAGGTGGAGACGCGATTGCCGCCCTGGGTGGTGAAGCACCAACTGGCCGGAATGCCGCTGTGGCAATGGCTGGCTCTGGTGCTGATTATTCCAGTGGCGGCGGCCGCGGGCTGGCTGCTCTTGGTTGTGTTTGAAATCCCACTGCGCTGGTGGGCGCGGAGGCGCGCGCAAGCGGGACTGGGGCCATGGTATTCGGTTTCCGGGCCGGCGTGGCTGCTGGTGGGCACGGCGATTCACCGGATCCTGGCTCACTACCTCGGCATGCCTCTACTGCAGCGGCACTACTACGTGCAAGTGACGGCGGTGGCGCTCATTATCGGAGCGAACTGGATTCTGTGGAGGGTGATTCGCTGGTTCTTGCGAGGTGTGCGCAACCGAGCTCTCGCGCATGGGCATTCCGGCACCGGCTCGCTGATGCTGCTGGGCGAGCGGATCATCAAGGCCATCGTCGTTGTGATGGCGGTGTTCTTCATCCTGGGCGTGCTGGGCTTCAATTTGAGCACGGCGCTGGCGGGAGTGGGGATTGGCACGCTGGCCGTCGGCTTCGGCGCACAGCAGACCATCGCGAATCTATTTGGCGGCGTTTCGGTATTGGGCGATGAAGTGATTCGTGTAGGGGACGTTTGCAAGTTCGGCGATCGAACGGGAACGGTCGAAGATATTGGGCTGCGCTCGACCCGGGTGCGAACGGAAGAACGGACTCTATTGGCTATTCCAAATGGCACGGTGGCTACAATCAATGTCGAGAACCTGAGCCGGCGGGACAAGATGCTGTTTAAGACCGTGCTGGGGCTGCATCCGGAAACCGCGCCTGACCAGGTGCGCGCTGTGCTTGCGGAAATCCGGAGCGTGCTCGCCAACCAATCTAAGATTGAGGCCAGCACCGCTCGTGTAAGGCTTACTGAGGTAACTCCGAGCGCCATCAACGTGGAACTTTTTTGTTACGTGCTGACGAGGGATTTCGATGAGTTCGCTACCGCACGCGAACAATTGCTGCTGCGCATCATGAAGTTTGTAGAGGAATCCGGAACCAATCTCGCCTCCGCCTCGCAGACGCTTTATCTGGGCGGCGATCCAGGTGCAAAGAGCAAAATCGACGCCGCGGTCAAGGCGGCAACTTCCTCCGTGGCGGAGGCGGCTGATCGTCAGCTACCAGAATCGGCGGCGCCGAGCCAGCAGCGGAATACGGGGGACAAGGTTAGGAAAGATGACTAGGACTTGCCGTGCCACCGCTGCGCTAGCCACACAAGAAATAGGTGGGTTGGAAAATATACGACGGCAGGGACGGTGATCAGGTAAAGCAGCAGGTATAAGAATCCGGGTATCAAATGCTGTTCGTGAAAGAACGGGCCGCGGGCCCAGTTCACATCGTATTGCGGACGCCAGAAATAATTGACCGGGGCTACGATCCATGCGGTAACCGTCTGATACTTCCAACCTCGCCGGTCGTAGCCTAAATGCCAAATTGTCCACAACAGCACGAGCGGCGCGACCACGTGAAACAAGCTCAAGAGGCGAATCCAGAGCGGAACGTGTGGATCGAACATGAATTCCGTCCCGCCGATCCAGTGCCGTCCAGCTACAAGAGTGCCGGCCAAGTCGATGGTGTACAGAGTTTGGAAAAGCAGCACACTGATTGCCTGCCACGAAAAGATGAACGGGCTTTCAAGCCAAAGACCGATGGTGATGAATAAGTTTCCTAAATCGCAGAAAAAAAGAAAATTCTGCAGACCATATTGTCGCCAGTAAACCGGCACCCAGACCAATACGCATGCCGTCCACAGCAGCTTCAGCCAGAGTGGGATGCGCATGAGACGGTATTGTATCCGCAGGCCGTATCCTCGGATCGCAAGCTGGAATCGCGATGGGCCAAAAGCCTTTCCAGCACGGCAAAACGAGCTAATTCGGAATTACCACCGTAACTTGATGAGGCTTACGAGTGTACCTACGATGACCTTAGTATGGGTTATCAAGCTCTCTTATTCTGTCCCGATGAGAAGACAGCTCGCGCTGTAACGCAGGTTCTCGGCGAGTTGGACTTCACCGTGATTCCCTGCACCGAACCCTTCGGCGCCGTCAAGAAGTTGATGGGCGAGCACTTCGATGCCGTCGTGGTCGACTGCGATAACGAGCAGAACGCCACGTTGCTGTTCAAGAGCGCACGGAATACGCCCGCCAATCAGTCGTCTCTGGCAGTGGCTGTAGTGGAAGGGCAGGCAGGAGTCGCAAAGGCTTTCCGCATCGGGGCGAACCTGGTTCTCACCAAACCAATTAATGTGGAGCAGGCGAAAGGCACACTGCGAGTTGCCCGCGGGCTGTTGCGCAAGAACGAAGCCGGAAAGCCGGCGGTACCGGTGACACCGGCGACGCAGGCGCCCGCTGCAACCGTAAAGCCTGTGCCGGCGCCTCCGAAGCCGGCATCCCCAGCACCAAATTCAAGGGTGGTTGCGGCGCGGCCAGCACCACCCTTCCAACCTTTGGTGAATGCAGGAACGACAAGTATTCCTGTTCAGCAACCGGCGCAGCCGAAAGTGGCGGCGGCGATTCCCGCTGAAATCCATGAAAACGACGCGGATATTTTGGAGATTAGCGATGAAGTCGCTTCCCCCTCGATGGCTGCGCCCGAAGCAAAGATAGCGGCTAGTCAGCCGACCAATCTGTCGTCGGCGAGTTCGGCAGGGGTTGGGTCAGGCGCTGCCAGCGCTCCGGCTCCCGCGCGCGAGACGAAATCAACTATCTCACCGGACGTCAAATCGTCGACGGTCACACCCGAGAGTCCTGCTGGAAGAGTCGCGGACCTTGACGTGGACAATTCTTCTACTGATGGAGCGTCTGCGCCGGCGCCGGCGTTCACCTTCGGCGGCAATGTCGGCAGTGATGACAAGCCTGCCTCGCGCGGCAGCAAGAAGACCCTGCTATTTGTGGCTGCCATTGTGCTTATCGCGGTGGGCGGCTACGCACTATGGATGCAATGGGTGGGTTCGAGCGGGGCCGCAACTCCTTTCACGCAAGTTGCCACGGCACCCGCGAAAAAGCCTGCCGTGGTTCCGCCGGTGACGCCGAACGTGGTTTCCCCTGTGGCGCCTGCTCCTTCCGCGACGGCTTCTACGTCTTCGTCGGCCGCGTCCTCGAATCCGGACACTGCGGCGGCCAAGACTTCTTTCAACTCCGACGCGTCAGACGAGGACACTGCCGAGAAAGCGCCAGCTCATGCGGGCAAGGTCAATCCGAAAGCGAACTCTGCCAAGGTTTCGGCTCCGACCGCCGACAAAGCTCCGGAAACGCAAGTGGCTGAGCCGGCCATTGTGATGAAGAACAACCTTTCGCAAAAGCCGACCGCAAAAGCAGCGGCGGCGCAAGATGCGGAGGCTCCAAGCCTCACAGCTATTGCCGCTGGGAACAGCGGCGGGACGCTGCCCAATCTGATGGGCGGTGAGAGCAATGCTCCGGCTCCCGTGCTGGGGACGCTGAATGTCTCACAAGGAGTGTCGCGAGGACTTCTGGTGAAAAAGACGGCTCCGGTATATCCGGCGAGCGCAATGCAGATGCACATCGAGGGAGCGGTTGAGCTTATGGCAACCATTTCCAAGAGCGGCGACATTTCCGCGGTGAAGGTTGCCAGCGGGAATCCACAGTTGGCGCGCGCCGCGGTTGACGCGGTGAAGCAGTGGAAGTACAAACCCTACTTGCTCAACGGCGAGCCGGTTGAGATTAAGACACAAATCACTGTGAACTTCAAGCTGCCTAACTAAGGCGCATCAGTTCTCAGTTCTCATCCAGCCTGCTCGGGCTGCGGATTCCTGCTCGAAAATAAAGTTGGCAGCGATGGTTCGGGGATGGCTGGGTCGTCCGCTTGTTTGTTGAAACATCGGGTATCCCCCTCCCCCCTCCTATTCGTGGAATCATCACGTTAGCAGGAAATTCGCGGCAAAATACGGATTTCAAAGAGCTTAGAGGTCAAAATCTAGAGAACAAACGAGTTAGGAGCGCGACGGGTTGGGTTCACCCAACCGTCACGGCCTCGACCATGATCGCGCGATTTTATTGCGGGCACAAGGTCAGATGTCACATCGACGTTGTGGAAATCCTTCGGAGGCGGCGATGAGTTGGGAACTTCCCGTCTGCCCCGGGTTCTGTACGAGACCGTGAGCTGGCATGACATACCCACTACACTCACTTGAGGGTCAATGAGTGCTGACGCCTGTTAACAACGGTTAACTTCCGGTTTGCCCGTCAACCCCGACCAATCGAGATCACTTCCCGCACACCGACTGTCCAAGTGTCGATCCGCGAGTTCAGAGGGTCAAGTCGAAGGTAGACTAGTAGAGAATTGGGTTCCGAACACTGGGGCATTGCCATGACTACCATTCACTCTTCCGGTGTCGAGCCCGGCCAACGCCGGCTCAACGGTCCACAAACCACGGGCCGCAGCTATCGCAACTTGTCACAGCCTGCTTATGCGATGAGGCGTGACGATGATGTCGCCGTGCCGATGCGTGATGGGACTGCACTGTTGGCAGACGTGCACCTTCCGGCGGAGTCCGGCAGGTACCCCGTACTGGTTGCCGCTTCCCCTTATCCGAGACAGATTCAAGACCTGGGTGCGCCGGCAGGTTTTATTGAAGCAGGCGCCAGCGACTTCTTCGTGCCGCGCGGTTATGTGCATGTCATCGCGAACTGCCGAGGCACCAGCGGTTCGGGCGGCACTTTCGGCTTTTTTGACAGTCAGGAACGCCGCGATATGCACGACCTGGTGGAATGGGCGGGGCAACAGTCTTGGTCGGACGGGAACGTGGGCATGGTCGGCATCAGTTATTTTGCCGGAACGCAAATGGAGGCCGCGGTGGAGCGACCTCCACACCTGAAAGCCATCATGCCCATCGCCGGAACATACGATCTTTACGAATCGGCTACGCATCATGGTCTGATGAGCAGCGGTTTCCTCACGCCATTTCTCTATATGATCGGCATGACATCCAGTCACACGAATAAGCTCTGGCGCGGCAGGTTGATCGACGCCATAAGATCGCTTCTGCTGACGCCGGGCATCCATAAGAAGTTTGAGACGGCCAATGGTGAGGCAGCGATCGCTGGCCTCAAGGTTTTGCTTAAGCTGCACCATGATCCGCACCCGTGGGACGACCTTTGGCGCGCTATCGCAGCGGAACATCCGTTTCGCGATGACTGGTGGGAAGAGCGCAACTTGCTTCCGCTGCTTGATCGCGTTGAGGTGCCTGTCTATCTGGGGTGTGACTGGCAGAACGTGCCGCTCCATCTGCCACACACCTTTAAGGCTTATGAACGGCTCACCAACTCACCGCACATACAGGTTGCAATGATGGGAGAGCATGGCCTCGCCTGGCCGTGGGAAAGCCTTCACATCGAGGCGCTGGCGTGGTTTGATCGTTGGCTCAAGGGACAAGACACCGGCATTCTCGACGGTCCAAACGTCCGCTACGTTATACCCGAGGCCGAGGGATGGCGAGCTAGTGATATCTGGCCGGTCCCGGAAGCGATGCATCGGTCGTACGCGTTGCGAGCCGACGGTGTTCTTGGTGAAGACGAAGGGGATTCCGGTTCGAGGACATATATGAACCTGGGCGGCGGCCTCAACCGTCCACGTGCAAGTGAAACCGACCCCCCATCGTTCTTGGAGTGGACGACTGCGCCGTTGGCGCACGACGTTGACATCGTCGGTCCGATTGAGTTGCAACTGGATGCAGCATGCACTGCACCAGACACAGCATTCATCGTTTACTTGCAGGATGTGCACGAGGACGGCAACGCGACCAACATCACCGCAGGTTATCTCCGTGCCGGATTGCGAAAAGTGGATGAAGCGCGGAGCAAGCAAGCAGCGCCGTTGCTCCCTTGCGACACCTTTGAAACAGTTCCGATTGGCCGAAAGGTCACTTACCGCATTCCGTTAGTGCCCAATGCTCGACGCTTCAAGGCCGGTCACAAAACGCGGCTGTATCTCACGACGGACGACCAAAACAAGGACGTGCCAGCGCCACTCGAATTTCGGCATGCTTCCGTTGGCACAAGTTCATTCAACATGGTTTTTTCGTCATCACGATTGTCGCTGCCCGTAGCAAGGTAGGCCGGTTCGCTGATTGGTACCGTCAAACGACTTGTGATTCATGAGCACGCCGGTTTGTGGATTGTCGGCAATCAATCTCGTCAGTTGGTGTTAAGTCGCCGACATTGTTATGGAATCATTACACTCATTCACCCAGGCGGGTGGCTCGCTCGAGCCCCCTTTCGGCTTAAGTGGGCGGTTTGACCGTTGGACAAAGTCCTCCCGCCGCTGGTTCGCGTTTTTGCGCTGTCCGGTCCGGACTCGATGTCGTGCCTTCTGGGGCTTGCTGGTTTGGATCGGCCTCCGACATCTCTACCCATCGGTTCATCATGACGTCGACAAGTGCATAGGTCCTTCGCGTTGTGCTTTCGGCGGCGGTGGGCTCGCGGGGCTCAGGATGACAAGTCTTTGCGTGGATCACGGCGCGGCTACTACTTCGTAGGGCCTCATCATTTCGTTGTCTTCGTGTTCGAGGATGTGGCAGTGCCAGACGTAGCGGCCGGTGTAGCCGGTGAAGGGAACGATGATTCGCGTGACCATGCGGGAATCGGCGCGTACCGTGTCTTTCCAGCCGGCTTCGTTCGGGGCGGGAGGCTGCGGTGGTCCCAGGAAGTGGAGCTGGCGCCTGGTTTGGAACAGCCAGGGTTCGTAGGGTTGGCGGTCGAGGATCTGGAAGCGCACCAGGTGCAGATGAATGGGATGGGAGTCGTTGGTGGGATTGATCAGCGTCCAGATTTCAGTTGATCCCAGGACGGGCTTTTCCGTGACTGGCAGGCTCCAATGGGAGGCGTTGAGCATCAGCATGACGGGATTGCCCGACTTGTTGACATATTCGTCGAGTGTCAACAGGCGGGTCTGCACGGCTTGCGATTCCGGGATCCTGGGCACCGGGCGCAGGGCCGAGGGCAGCGAACTCGTGTCGGTAACTTTAGTTGCCGAGACGCGGAACTGCATCACCACGAAGGCATCATTCATGAGAATTAGCTGCTCGCCGCGGTGCTCGCTAAAGTCGACAACAAGATCGGCGCGTTCTCCGGGCGCGATTTCAAGGCTGGTGAGCGGGACTGGCGCGGGCAATAAACCCTGGTCCGTGCCGATCTGGTGAAAGGTCGCCTGGCCGTCAGACGATTTATCGGCAGACGTTTTATCGACGGACGTTTTATCGACCAGCGATAAATGATAGAAGCGGGCATTGGAAGCGTTGAGGATTCGAAAACGATATTTTCTGGGCTCGACATCGAGATAGGGAAAGAGCTTCCCGTTGACCAGAATGGCATTCCCTGAGAGCTCTGGAATCCAGGGAGATTGTGGATCTGGAGAAACCGGGTAAAGAAGCTGGGCGTCTCGGGTCAGAAGACGGTCATAGAGGGTGAGCGGCACTTCGTACTTACCCTTCGGCAAGTTGAGTGCGTCTTCCACGCTGTCGCGAATGAGGAACGTTCCGAACAATCCAGCATAAACATTCAGGCGATTAATTCCGAGGGTGTGGTCGTGGTACCACAGCATGGCCGCGTCTTGCTGATTGGGATAGTAGTAGAAGGAGGATTTTCCCGGCACAATCCAGTCTTCGGGATAGCCGTCGCTTTCGGGTCCGGTTTTCGCTCCATGCAAGTGCACAACGGTGCGGACGGCGGGCTTGTCGGCCTCGGCTCCGTGAATGGTGTGGTCGACGGGCAAGAAATGTTCGTTGGGGAGTGCATTCACCCATTCCACGAGCAGGGGTTCACCGGAGCGGGTTTCGAATGTGGGCCCGGGCGTGGCCGGGCCGAAACTCCAGAGCTTAGTAGGCGGAAGATCGCGGTGAACCTTGCTGGCCGTGGGTTGGGCCTGGATGCGATAAAACGGTACGGGCTGCTTGGGATCGGAGGGACTGGGCCGAGTTCCCTGGCGGCGAGCGAGTTCAGGAATTGGAAGGGGATCGACAAATTGGGGCAGCGTATTGACGTCGAGCGCAGGGGCCATGGTGGCGACGCCGTGGGTTTGCGAGACTGCATGCAACAGCCGGCTTTTGCCTGCTGCCAGCGTCGTAGCCAGCAAGCTTGATCGCTGCAGAAATTTTCGCCGTGTGATCACAACCTGCCTTTCGGGCCAAGGATACAACAACGGCAAGGCTGGCGGGCGCTAGCGCGCACCGCACTGCCTTGCCGTTGTCGAATCGCGACTTCTGTTTGAACTTCCTCGTCGAACTTTACGCGTCGAACCGTCCTCGTCGAACCATCCGCTTTAAATCATCCGCGAAGATGGGCCAAGCGTCACCAGCCGATGTTTATTGGCTCACCCGTATTGGGGTCGAGAAGGAACAGATCGTTGGTCACATTCTGCTGGAAATCGAACAACGAACTGATCGAGCTTGCGATCGTGTCGAATGATCCTTTCCCGATCCGCTGACCGGCCAGCCAATTGTCCTCGATGAAGCGAATGACCGAGGTTTGGTCGGTGATTGAATGATCCACAAAGTTGTGCCGCGCCCAGGGGGAGATGACGAGAAGCGGCTGTCGAGGACCGTATCCGCAACGACCTTGAGCGTGCGTGGTAGCGGGTTTGATGCCGGGCAGCGCATTTACTCCGCTGCCGCAGGTTCCCGGACCGGTGAGCGCATCGGCGGCGGTCGCCGACGAATTCACGATCTCGCCGAGTTGGTGATCGTACCAGCCATCGGAATCGTCGTACAGGACAACCAGCGCGGTGTTGGCCCACTCCGGTTGGGCTTGCAGGAAGTTGGCCACCTTAACCACAAAGTGCTGTTCATCGATGGGGTCTGAATTCCCCGGGTGGGCGTCTTGAATGGAGATGGCCTTGAGGAAACTTACCTGCGGGAAATTGCCGGCTGAAACCGCGGCGAAGAAGTCATCGATATCATAGTCGTGATTGGCGGGATCGCCTGAGCGACCAATCGCTGCGATCGACTTGGGGCGTGCATGGGTGGGATTGGCAGTGGAAGCGTAGTACTGAAATGGAGTGTGATGGGGAACGTAATCGCCCTGTGTTCCTGCGATGGGAGAGGTCGACTGGCGGTTGCAACCGGTGCTGCCATCTGGATTTACGATGTTCAGGTTGAAACCTCCGCCGAACCAGCCCCAGGTAATGTCAGCTGCGTTAAGCAGGTCACCGATATTCTTGCCGCCCATCTGCGCCGTGCCGCTGCCGGAGCAGACGTCGCCATAGGGATCAGGGTCGCCAATCACGGTGTATCCGCCGTTTCCGTCGCCGATGAAGCTGCCGGTGCCGCCGGTATATTTCACGACGCCGTTGGTCTGACCCGAAATCAAATTGATGGCCCCGACAGTGGAGGGACCGAAATTGGTGCTATAAGAGTTGTCGCTCATGGCGTAGTGCTGGGCATAATTCCACAACGCGGTAGTCGAGTTGCCGTCGTAATAGCCCATCACCAGGCCGTTTGTGTTCACCACGGCTGGCGGGGCGCTTGGCGGCGGGCCCGGGCTTCCGGTATTCAAGGGGAACAGATCCATCACGCCGCCATCGAAGGCGAGTTGTTCGGCCAGGTAGTCGTGATCCATATCCTGGGTGAAGGCCGGGGAACGATCGAGCCGGAAGGGGTTTGATGCGCCGGTACCGTTGGCCGGGTTCAGGTTGGGGTTATTGTTCAACAGCGCGTTGCCAAAGCCGTTCACAGTTGGGGTATTCGGGGCGGCGTGGAACTTCGGCTCGTCGGGCGGATTCAGGGCATAGGGATAGGTTCCGAAATAGTGGTCGAATGACTGGTTCTCCCCGAAAATGATCACAATGTGTTTGATCGGCGTGGCTGTTTTAGGACTGGCAGCGTTGGCTGCGGGCGTGAGTACCGGCGCGGCAATTATGGCGGCGGCGAGCAATACAGAGAGAAATTGACGCATAGAGTTTTTGCCCTTTCGGAAATTGGCGGTGCAGGGACTTCGCTGGAAGGGGATGCTACGGCGCGAAAGTTAAGGCAGGATTAAAGGAATGTTAAAAGAAGTTTTCAGACTTCGGTACTTCGAAGCGGGGCGAGGGGTTAGTCCCGGCTGCGGTAGCGCAGCTGAATAGACGCAGGAGTAAGCTGGGCTGGGCTTCGGGAATCACGCGCCGTTCCCTACTCGTGCTGCAGGACCTCATCGATAACGACTTTCCCGCCACGATCCACGGAGATGACTTTGTGGACGGTGACGTAGCCGCTCAAGGTGATGTCGACGACGTAGTTGCCGGGATCGAGTATAAAGTTAACCGGGGTGTCTTTATCCAGCATGTGCTGGTTGACGGCGACCTGGGCTCCCTTAGGCTGAGTCTTGACGTTGACGGTGCCCATACCCTGGGCGTCTTTGCCGCCGAACAGCTTATTCATTTTGCCGACGGTTTTGATGTCATCGACATTCCCCAGCGGCTGAAGTGTGGGCGAGAAATTAGTGGTCTGGCCCAGGGCAAACTGTGCGCTGGTGGTCTGATCAATGTAGCCGGACTTCCGCACCAGCACGACGTGCTGACCCTTTTCGACGGAGACTTGCGCTGGAGTGACCCTGCCTGTGTTCTTGCCGTCAACGAAAACATCGGCTCCCGCAGGGCTGCTGGAAACGGCGAGCGTTGCCATGAGCTGCGATAGATGGCTGGTGACAAACGCTTTGCCACCGGAGGCCACGTTCACGGTTCGCGTATCAGTGGAGAAACCCGCCTTGCTGACCGTAACGGTATGCGCGCCGGCGGTCAAACCTGTAAGAGCGAATGGAGTGACCCAGGAAGGATCGGTTCTGCCATCGACTTGCACCTGCGCACCTTGCGGAGTGGAATCGATTGCCATCTGTCCCGGCACGATTGCAGGAGCGGGGGCTGATTTCTTTTTGGCGTTTCTGCCCCTGGCGGCCGCGGCAACATGAGTTGGCTCGGCCTCAGGTTCAGCCACTGGCTCGGCGGCAGCTTGAGCCTCAGGTTGAGCTTGCGCTGGGGCGGTTTGCACTGGTGCCGGCGCGGGCTGGGCGGCAGGTTCACTGGCCGCCGGTTGCGAAGCAGGTTCTGCGGCGACGGGGCGAGGTGTATCGCCGTCGGTGTTCAAAGTATTGACATGCAGGACCAGGACAATGGCGATGATCAGAATCAAGACGGCCGCGCCCGCAATGGAATAAATCATCAGCTGCGGAGGGACGCTCTTGATTTCTTTCATCGCCTTCTGAGCGACTACGCGGGGCTGAACTTTCGGCTTCTCCGGCTCGTCTTCGCCCGAAAAACCCGAGAAAACTGTTGGAGCTTGTGGCGTCTTCTGCTCGAAGACCGGAGGTGGCGGAGGCGGTGGAATATAGACTTCCTTGAGCGGAGGCAGTTCGGTCATCTCCGAAAAGCTGATGCCGCCGCCACCTTTTGACGAACCACCCTCGGCCATCATGGGATCGATAGCTATTTTTGGCTCTTCGATTTCGGGTGTTTCTACGGCGGGCTCATCGAGAACAGGGGAAGACATGTACGCGGATGGTTCCGGCGCTTCGCTTGGCGCTGGCTTGACGGGTGCGGAGGACGCCGCCCGGCCGCCAGCCCATCCCGCTGCCGCGGCTGCTGCTGCCTTGCCCGGAGCCGATGCCGGAGCTGTGAATTTCTTTTCGGTCGGCTTGCTCTGCACCGGCGGCGCAGGAGGTTTCGCCTGGGACGGCCGGCCTGGAGCTGACGCAGTGGCAAATTTCGTCTGAGCGGCGGCTTTGGCTCTAGTTGGAACGGCTATGCCCTTGGCGGGCGCTGCTGCCGCTTTCGCTGCCTGCGGTTTCGATTCCTTGCATTTCTCCAACTCGTCGAGCAGTTCCCTTCCGCTCTGGTAGCGTTCCGCCGGATCCTTCGCGAGAGCTTTCATGATGAGATCGCTCAACACGGGATGAAGTTTGGGATTCACGTGCATCGGAGGGACGGGGGTGCTCTCGAGGATGCTCTGGCGGAGCGAATCAGCGTCCTCACGATCGAAGGCCTTGCGGTCGGTCACCATCTCGTAAAACATAGCGCCCAAACTGAAGAGGTTCGACCGGGTGTCAATACTCTCGCCGCGAACCTGCTCCGGAGACATGTAATGCAGAATCGAAGGGACGCCGGGCATTTGCGCGGTAAACTTGCCGATGCCGGAAACACCGTAGCCCAAGATCCGAACTGTGCTGTCCCAGCCGCACATGATCTTCGAAGGCTCTAAACTGAAATGAAATATATTGTGGGAGCGTGCGTCATCGAGGCCGCTACATACCTGCCTGCCGATATCGAGCAGGTCCCAGATAGAAAACCCTTCTTTGCGCGCCAGCATGGTGGCGATGCTGTTGCCTTGAATGTATTCCATCGCCGCGCAAAACTGGCCGTCGATTTCTGCCGCGCTGCGAACCGGAGTGAGATTGGAATGGCTTAAAACCTTGGCAGTCTCCGCCTCTGCGAGCAGGCACTGTTGCAGCTCGGCGGCGCTTTCGCCGAAAGCCGACAGCTGAATCGCTTTTAAAGCGACGGTTTGACTGGTCTCCGCGTCGTTCGCCTTGTAAACCACGCACGTTGCGGACTTAGACAGCTCGCTCAGGATTTCGAAGTGGCCGATTTTAGTGGACATGGTTCCGTGCCCTCATCCCAGGAAACAAGCCGCGCAGTTCTCAATCACGAACTGCGTGGGTTAGAACCCGGGGCAGGTTAAAGGTAGGATATCGCTCGCGAGATCAAGGTTCGAGTTACCGAAGTACCGTGAAAAATAGGAGGCGGGGGGCGCACGATTCTGCGGTGTTTCTTGTAGAACCGGTGGCTTGATGCGAAAAATAAGCCATCGCCGACGTGACCTTTCGCCGCCAGTAGCGTTTAAAGTCTGTTGGCCGGGAAATGACAGCTGTCATGCGACTTGGGCCGGAGGCAGGTTGTCGTGAGGGACTCATTCGTTTATCCTAGACGCCTGCCTGGACCAGGCTCACTCCGTTGTCCAGCGCGCCGCGTCTTTCCTGGGGCTCGACTGGGTTTCCCAATATGACTTTGACCCGATTCGTCACCAAGAACGCCCTCCGCAACAAGCGCCGCAGCATCCTGACGATCGCAAGTATTGGGGTTTCGCTGCTGCTGCTGACCTTCATGATGACGCTGTGGCAGGGTTTCTATATCGACAAGGGCAGCGCTGAATCGACCCGCCGGTTGGTGACGCGACACCGGGTGTCGCTGACGTTCAGCTTGCCCGGCTTCTATCGCGAAAAAATCCGTAGCATACCGGGAGTGGTCGCGGTCGTGCCGAATTCGTGGTTCGGTGGCTTATATAGAGACGACAAGCCGGAGAACTTCTTCGCGCAGTTCATGACTGATCCTGACGAATTTCCAAAAGTCTACTCAGAGATGCAGATACCGCCCGACCAGCTTGCGGCGTGGCAACGCGACCGCGCCGGCGTCATCGTGAGTGACGAACTGGCGCAGAAATATGGCTGGAAAGTCGGGGACCGTATCGTTCTGCAGGGCACGATCTACCCCCTCAATCCTGAGCTGACGATTCGTGGCATCTTCCACTGGCCGACGACGAACAAAACGGTCTATTTCAACACTCTCTACGTAGAAGAAGCGGTGCCAGGTTTCAAGGGACGAGCCGGAACTTTCAGCACTATGTCGCAGTCGCCCGACGACGTGGCCAAGATCGCGAGTGCCGTTGACGAGATGTTTCGCAATTCGCCACAGCCCACTAAAACCGAAAGCGAGAAAGCTTTTGGCCTGAGCTTCGTCAACATGCTGGGCAATGTGAAAGCTTTTATTCTCAGCATCTGCCTGGCAGTTGTCTTTACCACGCTTCTGGTCTCTGCGAACACAATGGCAATGTCGATTCGCGAACGCACCCGCGAAGTGGCTGTTCTAAAAACTCTTGGCTTTGAGCGGCGGACCATCCTGGGCCTTTTTGTGGGCGAAGCCATGTCGCTTTCGATTGCAGGCGGCCTTTTTGGTTGCGGCTTCGCCTGGCTGCTTCTGACCATGATGAAGCAGTCGCCCATGGGCTTTTTCCTGGCACAGATGACGGTTACGCCCGGAACGTTAGGCGTCGCTTTGGTAGCGGCGGCGCTGGTTGGCTTCTTCAGTTCGCTGGTGCCGTCCTACCATGCGTCGCGGGTGGAGATCGTGGAGGGGCTCCGCCACATCGGTTGAATGCGGCGGGTTGAAATGTGGCGGCAGAAGCAGATTGAATTTATGACGCTGAGCGGTTTCGTGATGCGCAATACATTTCGCAACAAGCGGCGCAGCGTGCTAACGATGCTGAGCATCAGTTTTTCGTTATTGCTGCTGACGCTGATGATGTCGATCTGGCGCACCTTGTACATCGACCAGGGGGCGGCACTTTCGGGAAGGCGAGTGATTACGCGCGATCGCGTCTCGCTGTCATTTTTTCTGCCGGGCTATTATCGCGACAAGATTCGAAGCATCCCCGGCGTGGTGGCGGTGGCTCCGATGACCTGGTTTGGCGGGCGCTATAAAGATGACCGGCCAGAAAACTCTTTTGCGCAGATGGCCACCGATCCTGAAGAATATCTGAAAGTCGCGGCCGACAAGATCGTTCCATCGGATCAGGCGACGGCCTGGCAGCGCGACCGTGCCGGAGCTTTGGTGGATGAAACGCTGATTAAAAGATTTGGTTGGAAAGTTGGCGATAAGATCACGCTGGAGGGAACCATATTTGAGGTGAATCCCGAACTCACGATTCGGGCTATTTACCACCGGGATCCGCCGCAGAATACGCTATATTTCAACGCCAAGTATCTGGAAGAGTCCTTAGCGTGGTTTAAGGGGCAGGCCGGTTGGTATGTCATTCAGGTGTCCTCCCCGGACGACGTGGCGCGGGTCTCAAATGAGATTGACGGCTTGTTTAAAAACTCCCCTCAACCCACGAAAACGGAGAGTGAAAGGGCCTTCATGCTTTCGTTTGTGGCGATGCTGGGCAATGTGAAGGCCTTTATTCTTGGCATCTGCGGCGCGGTGGTGTTCGCCATCCTGCTGGTCTCGGCGAATACTATGGCGATGTCGGTGCGTAGCCGTACGCGCGAAGTGGCCGTGCTGAGGACATTAGGCTTCACGCAGGGACGCGTGCTTTCTCTGTTCGTGTTAGAGGCTGTAGCTCTGGCGATTGCTGGTGGGGTCGTGGGCATAGGGGCAGCGGCCGGATTAATCCGCGCGTTGACCCACACCCAGAGAGCGATCGGCGTTCCGGCGGACATGAGGGTTACGCTCCCTGCCGTGGGACTGTCGTTACTCGTAGCTGCGACAGTAGGTTTTATGAGCGGTTATATTCCCGCCTACGGTGCGTCCCGTGTAAACATTGTGGAAGGGCTGCGCCACATCGGTTAGTTATACCCGGGTCAGTTTGAGAATAAATTTATGGCGATACCGATTCGTTACAACATCCGCAACTTGAAGCTCCGCAAAGGGCTTACCATCATGACCGCGCTGGGCATCGCGTTGACGGTCACTACCGCGATCTTTCTGATGGCGCTGCTGGCGGGCCTGCAGCGGGCGTTTGTTTCCAGCGGCAATCCGATGAACGTGCTGGTGCTGCGCAAAGGATCGGAGGCGGAGCTGTCGGGCGGTTTTGATGCGGCGCTGTTTCCCACACTTAAAGTTCTTCCCGGCATCGCCAAGGATAGCCACGGCGAGCCCATGGTCTCGGGCGAGTGGGTGGTGGTGATCGTGCTTCCGCGCAAGGACGGCACGGGCGAAGTGAACGTCACAGTGCGGGGCATGATGCCCGATGGTCTCGAACTCCGGCCCAGTGCGAAACTGATCGAGGGACGCTGGTTCCAGACCGGGCAGCGTGAGGTAGTGGTGAGCAAATCCATTCGCTCGCGCTTTTCGCACGCCAACATCGGTGACACTATGGAGTTTGGAAAAGGGTCGTGGAAAGTGGTGGGAGTATTTGACGCCGGTGGTTCGGCGTATGAGTCCGAGATATGGAGCGACGTGAATCAGATGGCATCGGATTTCGACCGGCAGGGCGGGTACTCATCGGCCTACTTGCGGGCGACGGATCCGATTGCCGCCGATGCGCTTACCAAGCGGGTCGGCGACGACCAGCGGCTCAAGCTCGAGGGAGTTTTGGAAACGCAATATTATGAAAAGCAGACCAGGTCGGGCGCCCCGATCAAATATATTGGGATCGTGGTGGCGATCATCATGGCGATTGGCTCGAGTTTCGCCGCGATGAATACGATGTATGCAGCCGTAGCTTATCGCGGGCGTGAGATTGCGACCTTGCGCGTGCTGGGATTCTCGCGGCCGGCGATTCTGACGTCGTTTGTTCTGGAATCTCTGATGCTGGCTTTGCTCGGAGCGGGTGTCGGAATTCTCCTGATGCTGCCCTTTAACGGGATGCAAACGGGGACATCGAATGCAGTGACATTTAGCGAAGTCGTGTTCAGCCTGCAGATTACGCTTCAGGTCGCGGCCACCGCGGTTGGGTTCGCGCTGATCATGGGCTTGGTCGGAGGATTTGCTCCCGCCTGGCATGCGGCGAGACAGAATATTCTGACAGCGTTGCGTGGCTGATTTGTTTTTCGTTTGATTGCCATT
>Ga0210383_10000864_pt1 | contig 28028 bp, 21 predicted proteins | sample IncBWC14OmetaG_FD_160072 | JGI IMG/M metagenome (GOLD analysis project Ga0210383, IMG submission 160072) | Forest soil microbial communities from Barre Woods Harvard Forest LTER site, Petersham, Massachusetts, United States - Inc-BW-C-14-O ... | reverse complement strand
CGATCGGCTACCTGCAGGGCGTACACGCTGGCATCGGCGGGGACTGTTGGCAGCCCAAAGCGCAGCATCGCGCGTAGATCAGAGACCCGCACCTTCAGCGACACGCGCCGGCGCAGCACCCACCACAGGCCGAGCACGACCACCGCTGATGCGCCGAAGTTACCCAGCAGCAGACCGCGCGCGCCCTGCTTGGCGAATACCACCAGAAGCACGGTGAACAGCACCGTCATGCCCACGTTCGCCCCGGACGCGTAAACGTAGGTGCGCTTGCGTTCGTCGACCCGCAGTTGGGCATAGACCATCTCGAGGTTCGTGAACGCCCACAGCCCGAGTACCGCGCAGTCGAATAGCAGGGGGTCTTCGAATTTGAGCACCAGACGCGAGAGCGGTCCCGCGAACACGAGTGCCAGCAGCGAGGCGAGCGTGGTCGTCCATGCGACCGCGGCAGTCGCTGTGCGTGCGATCCGCTCGCGGCGCTCCACATCCTCGTCGTCGAAGTAGAAACGAATAAACGCTTCGCCGATCCCCGCGCGCGCGAGGATGCTGAACAGGATCACCGCCGTGAACAGCGTTTCTGCGGCGCCATACGCTTTCGTGTCGAGGTGGCGCGTGTACAGCGGCACCGTCAGCAGCGCGAGGCCCTTGGCGAGGATGTCCCCGAACTGGTACGCCGCGCCCGTCGTCACCAGGCGCTTGAGATAGCCGAGCACGGCTCAGAAGCTACTGACCGGCGCGCCCGCTCCAGGCCCGGTCTCGCGCAGCTGGGTGTCACCGAGGACGCCGCCTCGCGCCGGCCAGCGGCCGTCCTGGCGGGCGAGCGCCACGCCGATTGCTAGCAACAACCACGTGGTCGGGTCTTCGAGGAAGTCCGCGTATGTCCACGTGTGCAGTACGAGCGCAGCGAAGCACGCCGCGATGGCAATCCGTGGCGGGGAGCGCCCGGCGCCTCGGAACAGGACCACCAAGGCGGCCACGAGCAGCGCCACGTACAGCGCCAGCCCCAGAATCCCCTGCTCGGCGGCGACCGTGACGGGGATCGTGTGCGACGCGGACACCGCGCTCTCAGCGCTCGCCTTGCTGTGCAGCTTGTACTCCGTTTCAAACGAGCCCGGCCCGTAGCCCTCAAGCGGACGTTTGGCGAACAGTTCGAGACCGCCCGAGATGAGGTTGCCGCGGCCGTTCGTGGCGTTGTTGGCTGAGCCGCCGGAGCCCTTCAGCCCGAAGTGAAGACTTGTGGGAGCTACCAGCACGAACACCACTGCAATAACCAGCACAGTGACCGACACGAGCACGGCGAGCCGCACGCCCCAGCACCATGCACCGAGGATCGCCAGGCCGAGCACCAGCGCGGCGATGCTCGACTGCGAGAAACTCGTCACGAGCCCTGCAAGCAGCCACAGCAGCACTCCCGCGCCGACCAGCACGTCGCGGCGCCGCACGCGCTCGTACACAGCGGACCCGCGCGCCAGCACGGCGGTGGTGAGGGCGATCATCACGAGCGCCAGGAAACGCCCGTAGATGCTTGGGTCGAAGAACACCGAGTTGACGCGGAAATAGTTGTCGTACTGGTTGGCCTGCACGACCTTGGGGTTCAAGAAAAGTGCCTTGCGGTAGTACTCGACGAAGCCCACCCCTGCGAACACCACCGCCAGAGCGACGGCGACGCCGAGGCAACGCACCAGCAACGCGCGCGTCCAGTGCACGTCGCGCAGGATCATGAACAGCAGCGCGAACGGCACGTAGAAGAACGCAATATTCTCCGCGCCCTTGCCGCGATCGCCTGAGTACAGCGTCTGCAGCGCATACAGCCCGACCGCCGCAAGCAGCAGCCATTCGACGCCGCGCGGTGAGAGCCACGAGCTCACGCGCGTTGGTGCTCCGCTCAGCCCGGCCGGTGAGCCGCTCGGCCGCTTTGACGCCCCGGCCGGCGAGTAGCTCACCCCCGCCGGCGCACCGGCCCCATCGGCAGAGGTGGCCCGTCGCGCCCAGCCCAGCAACCGCGGCAGCAGATAGGTGAGCGTGCCGGCCGCGACCACCAGGTACAGCGGTATCAGCAGGTTCACCGTCCTGCCGCCGGTGGAGATAGGGAGCCTGAACGGCAGCGCGAAGACCGCCAGCAACGGGAACACATCGTCGTAGCGACGCATGATCGCCACGAGCACGGCGATCGCCGCCAGCGCGAGCACTGCACCGACGGCGAGCGTGCCTGCGCTTGGCAGCGTGCTCGCCAGCGGCGTTGCCACTGCCGCGGCCGCTGCCGCTGTCACGGGGCCACCAGCGTGAAGCTCTGCGGCGAGAGCACCGGGCCGTGGTGTGCCAGCGCCACGCGCACGCGGTATTCCCCTGCGGGCGCCACCGCGCCGTCGTTCTGCGGCGAGACGAACGCGAGACCCCGGGGAGTGGTTCGCGTCACGACGCGGTGGGCGACGCCGCGATGGCCGTTCCAACGTAGTGAGAACTGTTTGTAGCGAGCAACCGGGTGGTGGCGCACGAGCGTCGCCACGGTGTTCCCCCTAGTGTCGAGGATCGTGACCGTCACCGCTTCCGCATGGGAGAGCTTGAACGAGATCGCAGCCTGTTTGACATGCCCTAAGGGGTAGGGCGAGAAGAACGGCGTGAGCTTGAAGTCCTGAACAGCTGTCGGGGTGTGCTTGAGCCGCTGGGTGATCAGGAACGCCGCGAAGCACGCGAGCACGAGCAGCGCGAACACGATCCGTGCGAGCGGATCGCTGCCGGGAGCCGACGCTCGCCGGGCAGCCGAGCCGTCATCCACTCCCGCGACTGCGTCGCTCAATCCCCGCCGCCCAGCGCAAACCGCTCGACCGTGTCCGAGCGCAGCCCGAGTCGCAGCGTCTCCAGCGAGAGCACGTCAGCCGGTGCGATGTTGCCAAGGTTGCACTCGGTGCCGAAGCGCTGCAACAGCCACACCTGCTGGCGCTGTAGTGGCGCATCAAAGATCATCAGCTCGGGGTCGACCGCATGCGCGATCTCATCGATTAGGCCCGTACGCACTTCGCCGTTGGCGCGGTAGATGCCGGCGGTGCCCGACTCGCGCGCCTCGGCGATCACCTTCCACGCCCCCGCTGCCAAGTCACGTTCGATCTGCTCCACCCAGATGTATGGGGCCATGATGAAGTCGGTGTCCTTGCTGCCCACCTCGCTCATCACCACGAACTCGCGTGATAGCCGTTCGATCAGCTCGCGCTTGACGTCTGACGCCAGCGTGATCGTGCCGTCGGAGATCTCCACGTGCCGCAGCCCCAGCTCGCGTAGCCACGCAATCAGGCCGTCCACCCGTCCTTGGCGGATCGCGATCTCCGTCAGCGTGCCACCCAGCACGACCGGGATCCCGTGCGCGGCGTAGCGCTCCAGCTTCGGTTTCAGGTTGGCGCTTACGACAGCCGTGCCCCAGCCAAGCTTGACCACGTCCACGCTGTCGCCCGCCACCTCCATCAGGCCGTCGACCTCAGCGACCGACAGGCCCCGGTCGATCACGTGCGTGATGCCGTGGTCGCGCGGCTTGCACGAGCGATCGGGGATGTCGAGGAAGCCGGCTATGGGCTCGGCGTGGCTTTGTCAGCGCCAACAATCAGCACCACGTTCGCCGAGCTCGCGAGCGCCGCGACGGCCGCTTCGATCGGCTGCACGTGCGTTACTTCGGCCGAGTGGGCGACGCTTTCTGCTTCAGCCTGGTGGCCAGTTGCGTACTCGACGATGCTGACCTGGCCCGAACCGGGTGGTTTCCCGTAGACCGCTGCTGCCTGCGAATAGCCACTTTGCTGCAGTGCACTGGCCGTTCGGCCGGCGAGCCCTTCTGTTTCGGTCGCGTTGAGCACGGCCACCGTCGTTTCTGCAGGGCTCAGCGCCGACGTTTTCGCGGCTGGTTTAGACGCGGAGGTCTTGTGCGTGTGCGCAGGTTGTGTGGCAGTGGTGCGGGTAGCGGTGTTCACCGTGGCAGGAGTTTTGGCTTTGCCGCCTGAGGATCCACCGAGTGCGCTGACCGCGCCAACGACCACCGCCGCCAACACGATCAAACCACCGACGATCATCATCACCCTGCGGCGCAGTGAGCGACTGGCTGTGTAGGTCGCCCTTCGGCCCTCGGTGAGGATCGGCGCTCGCGGATCGCCGCGGCGTCCCGCCCCTGCCGGGACGGGAGCGGGAGGGCGCCGCGCTGCAGGCTGCGCCAGCGAGCTCTGTGGCGCCTGGCTCGGCGCGGTGGCGTGGGCCGGCTGGCCGGGCGCCCCTGGCGTGCTCACACCGGGGGGCATTGGAGCTCGTGGCGACGCAGCGGCTGCGGCTGCCGCCGTCGCAGGCGCTGGAGGACGGGGATCGAAGCCCGCGGGAGGCATCGAGGGAGCTCCTGGCACGGGGCGGCTCTGCGTGGCGCCGGCAACGGAGGCCGGCGTGCCAACGGGCGCGGATGAGGATGCAGGCGGGGCCGTCGGCTGCGCCGATGACGCAGGCGAGCCGGCCACCCGGCCGCCCGCAGGAACTGGCCGCTGACCGGGCACAACCGGCGGCTGGGTCACAGCGGGGGCTCCCAAGGGGACACCACCGGGCGCTCCCGTCACAGCCGGCTGACCGGGGACACCAGGGCGGCCCGGAACTGGTGGTTGCCCTGGAGCCGGCGGCTGGCCCGGGACCTGCGGCTGGGGGCCGGGGGGCGCGAGCGGCTGCCCTGGGGCAGTGGCTTGGGGCGTTTGCGCGCCTTGCGCCCCCGGCATCGGGGCGGCTGGCGTTCCGCTGGCGGTGAGCGGCTGGTCGACGGGGGCAACAGCGACGGCGGGGCCGGCTACGACACGGGTGGCAGGGCCTGCACCGCCGGTCGCAGCCTGGGCCTGGATCGGCACAGCGACTGGGCGCGCCGGCTGCACACCGGGAGCGCCGGGAACCTGTTGTTGCATGCGCGCGGCGGCGTTGCTTGCGACCTGCTGCTCGAGGTCGGCAGCGCGCTCGGGCGCACGGCCGGCCCACTCGCGCAGGCGCTTGATCTCACGGGCCTGGGAGAAGACGAGCAGCGACAGGATCGCTATGCCCACCAGCGCGGCGAACGCGGCGACAGCGCCGATCTTGGTGAACGTGCTCGAAAGCGAGAGCGCGAGCGGCAGAGCGGTCATGAATGGGGGGAGTGTACGAGGGGCGCAGGCGAATCGCGCCGGGCCGGCGGCGGAGCCGCTCCGTTGGATTCCCCCTCACCGGCGCCCCCGCCGGCCGTGGCGTCCTGCTCGGCAGTCTCCTCCGGCGTCGCCTCGCGGCGCGCGAGCGACAGTTCGGAGACCTTCGCGGCGAGCCCTGCGGCATCGCCCTCCAGCACGAGCAGCCCGATCTCGGCGAACATCGACTCGACCGCGTCCATCGCCAGCGGCTCGCGCTCGGCCAGCAGGATCTTCTCCGCCTCGGTGGCGAGCGAGCGCTCGTAGCTGTTGAACAGCTCCTCCTCCAGCTTCTCGCCCGGCCGGCGCCCGACGATCTCGATGTCGATGTCGCGGTCTGGGTCGAGGCCCGACAGGTCGATCATCGCGCGGGCGAGCTCGACGATGCGCACTGGTTCTCCCATGTCCAGCACGAACACCGCGGCACCACGCTGGCGCATCGCGTGTGAGGAGGCCAGCCAGCCGGAGCGAATGATCAGCTGCACCGCCTCGGGGATCGTCATGAAGTAGCGGGTCATGCGCTCGTCGGTGACGGTCACCGGCCCACCACGTTCGATCTGGCGACGGAAGATCGGCACGACGCTGCCCGAAGAGCCGAGCACGTTGCCGAAGCGTACGGCGTTGAAACGGGTCTCCGGCCAGCGAGCATCGGCGGCCTCCAGGGCGAACTCGGCGAGCGCCTTGGATGCGCCCATCACGGTCGCGGGCGCGACCGCCTTGTCGGTCGAGACCAGCACGAACCGAGAGACCCCCGCTTCGCCTGCGATGTGGGCGACGACCTTCGTCCCGATCGCGTTGTTGCGCACCGCCTCGACGGGGTTGGCCTCCATCAAGCCGACGTGCTTGTACGCGGCCGCGTGGAAGACGATCGTGGGACGGTGATCGGCGAATACCTCGCGCATGCGCTCCTCCTCCTTGCAGTCGGCGAGCACCGCGGCGAGCATTGACGACGGCACGTGGCGCTCGTCCTCGAGCTCGCGCTGGATCGAGAAGAGGTTGTCCTCGGCGTGATCGAGCAGCACGATCCGGTGGGGCTCGACGCGCGCGATCTGACGGCATAGCTCCGACCCGATCGAGCCGCCGGCGCCGGTCACGAGCACCGTCTCGCCTGCTAGGTAGGCGCCCACGCGCTCGAGCTCCATGTGCACGGGCTCGCGGCCGAGCACGTCCTCGACACGCACCTCGCGCATCTGCCGGGAGAGCGCACCGCGCGTCTGCAGCAGCTCGAACACGGTCGGCAGCGTGCGCACGGGGATCGAGCGCGCACGGCACTCCCGCACGATGCGCGCGCGCGTGGAGCCGGGCGCGGAGGGGATCGCGATGATCACTTCGTCCGGCTCCGCCTCGTCGAGGATGCGCGGCAGCTCGTCTTCGGTGTTGCCGCGCACGCGCAGCCCTTCGATCCGCAGGCGGCGCTTGTCGGGATCGTCATCGAGGAAACCCACCGGCGTGAGTCCCAGGTCGCGGTTGCGCATGATCTCGCGCGCGACCATCCGTCCGCCCTCGCCCGCGCCGGCGATCAGCACGGTGCGCTGGTTGCGCCCGAGGCTACGAAATGCCGCCAGCGGGCGGCGCTCATACACCGTGCGTGCGAGCGCGCGGATGCCAACCAGGAAGACCAGCGACAGCAGCCCGAACAGCACGATCACGGTGTTCGGCAGCACGACGGCAACCGCCGCCTCATGGCTGGAGGGGCCGCCGGTCTCGATGTATTCGTGCACGGGGCGCAGGATCTCCACGGCGGCCACCGCCAACAACACGATCAACACGATCGCCACCACCACCGCCTCGTAGTCGCGTTGGCCGGCGTAGCGCCAGCGGCGCTCGTACACGCGTGAGAGCACCAGAATCGGCAGGCTGCCCGCGAGCACCCACCAGATCGTGTCGCTGCGCAGGTCGGAGTAGTGCGTCGGCAGCTTCGTCGTGAACCGCAGCTGGAAAGCGAGGTAGTACGCGAATGCGACCAGCGCCCCGTCCACTGCGAGCTGGGGCAGCGAGCGACGGTGGAGGGGTAGGGCCGCCGAGCGGATCCGTCGGCGCATTGCGCAGATTGTAAGCGCCTACCCTGCTAGAGGACGTGCGGACCGAGCGGGGTAGGCCCGAGCGCCTATCCCGACTCTGGCGTACCCCCCCACGTGCGCGCGTCGTTGTGAGAGACAGCCGACAGCAGCAACTCGATGAGCACACGGGGGTCGCGGCGCATTCGCGGGGGGACCCCCGCGACGTCACGCTTGCCCAACTGCAGCTGCTCGGCACTGACGAGCATGCGCAGCCGTTGCTCGGCGATCAGGCGTTCGTCGACCGCCCCCAGACGGCCCTGGAACGTCGTATATACGGGCGTTCCCAGGGCGACGGCCTCGCGGTTCATGGTGCCGCCAGCGGAGATCACCAGGTCGGCGAGGGCAATCAGCGACTGCGCGTCGATCGCCTGCTCGGGGACGATGAAACCGGGAACCCCGCGCAGCTCCGCCCGCTGGGTAACAACGCGCGGCAGCACCACCGGCTGCACACCCTGCTCGCCCGCGGCCGTGCGCAGCCGCTCGAGCACATTTGCGAACAGGTCGTTCTCGAAGCGGTGATACAGCGAGACCTCAGGCGGTGTGCGCACCACCACGATTGGCCGCGCGGGATCGAGCTGGAGCTCCGCGAGCACCGCTCGGTCGGGCTCGAAATCGGCCAGGTAGTACTCCTCCTTCAGTCCCTCGTAGGCGTGGATCTTGCCGCGCGCGCCATAGCGCGCGAGCCGCTCGGGCGGGATCGCGTCGGGGACGACCACCGCGCGCGCGAGGCGGCAGTTGACGGTGTGCTGGACGGTCGCCCACTCGTAGTCGAACATCGTCGCGCTCGGGATCCGCAGGATCGCAGCGGCAACGCTGACGTCGTTGGACCCGTGGCCGAGCGCCACGTCAAAGCCACGGCCGGGAGGGTGACCGGGTGGGAGGGTGCCGTATCCACGGGCTTGGGCGCGCGCCCAGCGCACAAGCGCAGTCGAGCGAGAGACAAGCCCGACGGCCTTTGCCCCGAGCCGTTCGCCGCGGTGGTGGCCGATCGCCGTGTGCGCGATGCCCCAGCGCTCGCACAACTCGATCGTTTGCGCGAAATCTCGTGCTGTCACACGTACCTCGTGGCCGTCCGCTTGCAGACACTCGATCACCGGTCGCATGACCAGCACGTGTGGGCTGTTAGTGAGGTCGATCCAGACGCGCATGGAGCCGCACGGTAACGAGCTTTGAGGCGAGCAGCCGAGGCACAGGACCAGCCATGGCCGCAGATCGCCGGTATCGTTCGCCAGCCTTTGCTCGTCCTTGCCTCGATATCCGAACTCATCGTCAACGAAACCTCGCACCTCGTGCGCGTCGGAGGCCTGCCCTGGATCTTCGCGCTGATGGCGATCTCAAGCGCATGTATCCCGATCCCCTCCGAGGTTGTACTGCTGTTCGCCGGCTTCGCCGTCGCCGATCCGACCACGAGTGCATCCCATCACCACCTGACGCTGGTGGGCGTCACGGTCGCCGGCCTGTTGGGCTCAATGGTCGGTTCGTGGATCACCTACGCGATCGGTCGGCGCGGGCGCCTGGAGCTGTTCGAACGCCACGGCGCCAAATTTCATATGGGGCCAAACCAGATCAAACGCGCCGACAACCTATTCCAGAATCACGGCGAGCTCGCGGTAGCTGGTGGACGCCTTCTCCCCGTGGTACGGGCATTCGTTTCGCTGCCTGCCGGGGTCGCTAGGATGCCGCTCGGGCGCTTCACCGCGCTCTCGCTGCTCGGCACGCTCCCATGGGTTATAGGCCTCGTGGTCGTGGGAGACGCGGTAGGCGGCGACTGGACGAGCGTGCGCAAAGTCTTCGAGTACCTCGACTACGCGATCCTCGCGCTCGTGGTCGTGGGCATCGTCTACGCGTTTGTCCGCTGGCGCCGGTCGCGCCGCGGCGGACCCAGCGATGGCGACAGCTGAAGGCGCGCCCGCGCTGCGCCATGCCCTGGCGCTGGGCCTCCTACAGGGCCCTGCCGAGCTGCTGCCAATCTCATCTTCCGCCCACGCCACACTGATCCCTTGGCTGGCTGGCTGGCACTCCGCGAGCATGGACGGTGAGCAGCGCAAGTCCTTCGAGGTCGCGCTGCACACCGGCGCAGGACTCGCCCTCGCGATTCATATGCGCGAGCAACTGCTGCGCGACGCCGCAAGCGTCGATACGCAGCGCCTACTGGTGATCGCGCTCGCGCTCGCGCCGCCCGCGCTCGCCGGCTACGCGCTCGGCGGAGCGATCGAGCGGCGCCTCGGCGGACCGCGCTCGATTGCCTTTGGATTGATAGCGGGCGCCGCGGCCATGGTGATCAGCGATAGATCCGCGGCAACGGATGCGAGCCGCGGCACTCGCGCGCAGGAGGATGCGCGTCCCCGCGACGGGCTCGCGCTCGGGCTCGCGCAGGCGGCGGCGCTGATGCCGGGGGTCTCGCGCAACGGCGCCACACTCAGCGCCGCCAGGGCGCGTGGGTTCGCCCGCGACGCCGCGCAGGCGCTGTCGTGGCACGCCGGCATCCCGGTCCTGTTTGGCGCAAGCTTGCTCAAGGCAGTGCGCCTGCGTCGCAGCCGCATTCCCAGCGGGCAGCGCTCAGCGCTCGCAGTCGGCGCCGGCGGGGCGTTCCTCTCAACGCTTATAAGCGCGCGCGTGCTCGATCGCACGCTACGCGAGGGCGGGCCGCTGTGGCCCTACTCCCTTTACCGTTGTGCTCTCGCTGCGCTCGTCTTTTCCCGACTGCGCAAGCAGACCACGCGAACTCCAACTAGTCCATAAAACACAGTCAGCGGCACCTTCCAGCGCGCCACGTGCGCACACGCCGCCTAGCGTGCGCGCACAATAGAGGTCGATGACTCCCCTCGGCACCGTTATCGGCGGGCGCTACCGACTCGACGGTGAGATCGGCCGCGGTGGGATGTCCACCGTGTATCGCGCGTTCGATCTGGTGCTCGAGCGTCCCGTGGCGATCAAGCTGATGCACCGCGAGACCGCCGCTGACGCCGATCAGCTGGAGCGCTTTCGCCGCGAGGCGCGGTCGGTCGCGCAGCTGAACCATCCGCACGTGGTGACCGTGATCGACGCCGGCGAGGAGCCGGCCGCGAATGGAGCGAGCGGGGGCGAGACCAGCGGCCACCACGGCGGTGCCCGAGCGACGCCGTACATCGTGCTCGAGTACGTGCACGGCGAGACGCTCAAGGACGTCATCCGCCGCGAGGGGCGCTTGCCGATCCCGCAGGCGATCGCCTACGCGATCGAGATCGCCCGCGCCCTCGGCGCCGCGCACGAGCGCCAGATCGTGCACCGCGACGTCAAGCCCCACAACGTGCTGCTCAGCGAGGAAGGCGCCGCCAAGATCACCGACTTCGGGATCGCCCGCACGCTCACAGAGGAAGGTCTGACGATGGACGGACGCGTGCTCGGCACCACCGACTACGTCTCACCCGAGCAGGCGCTCGGACAGCCGGTGACCGGGCAGTCGGACCTGTACTCGCTGGGGGTAGTGCTGTTCGAGATGCTTACCGGCGACGTGCCGTTCCACAGCGACTCGCCTGTGGCGGTCGCGATGAAGCACGTGCGCGAGGAAGTCCCCGACATCCAGCGGCTGCGCCCAGAGGTCTCCGCCGCGACCGCGGCGGTCCTCGAGCGCGCGGTCTCCAAGGACCTTGACCGGCGCTACAAAGACGCCGAGAGCATGCTCGCCGACCTCGAGGAGGTGCTCGCGATCGAGGCTTCGCGCTCGGGGCAGGCCACGGGTGAGGTGACGAGCGTGTTGCGCACGCTCCCCAGAAAGGCACGGCGGCGACTGCCATGGCGTATGCGCCACCCAGCGCGCTGGGTGGTCTCACTCGCGCTGCTCGTGGCGATCGTGGCGCTGACGTTGATCATCATCGCCGGCAACGCCCACCGCGGCGCCGGCAACGCCCCCGGGATCAGCGCACACGCGGGCCTCGCACCAGTACAGCTGGGCCAGGCCGCAGCGCACGACTACAACCCGTTCGGCACCGGCCCCGAAAACCGCGACCTGATCGACAACCTCCTCGACGGCGATCCGAACACCACTTGGAGCACCGAGCAGTACTACTCCGGCACCCTCCACAAGGCCGGCGGCGTTGGCCTCGGCGTGTACCTCGACGCGGCGCCAAAGGTGCTCGCCAAGGCGATCGAGATCCAAACGCCCACGCCGGGGTTCGCCGCGCAGATCTATGTTGGCGACCACCTCGAACTGGGGCTGCCGTATGGCAACTCCACGCCACTCACCTCGCGCGGCTGGCAGGGGCCGGTGGGCTCGAGCACGGACGTGCACAACGGCGAACGCATCCAGCTTTCGCTATCAGGAAAGCCGCACCGCTATTACCTCGTGTGGCTGACCACGCTGCCCCCCAAGATGCAATCCGCCACGCTAGCCGAGCTGACGCTGTTCAAGTAGCTCAGCGGCTGTAGGCGCGCTCGCGCTCGTGGCGCTCCAGTGCCAGCCGACACAAGCGGTCGAGCAAGCGTGGATAGGGCACGCCGGAAGCCTCCAACAGCTTCGCGTACACGCTCGTCGGCGTGAACCCGGGCATCGTGTTGAGCTCGTTCAGCAACACCCGCTCGCCGTCCACGAAGAAATCCACGCGCGCCAGGCCCTCGCAGGCGCTCGCTGCGAATGCCTCGAGCGCCAGGCGCTCCACGTGCTCGCGCGCACTTGCGGAGATGCCTGCCGGGATCCGTAGCTCCATGCCACCCGGCGAGTACTTCGCGCCGTAGTCATACCAATCGCCCGCGAACGCGATCTCGCCCGGCTCTGAGACCTGGGCGCCCGCCGAGCCGTTGCCTTCGCCGCTGAGCGTGCCCAGCACACCGCACTCGACCTCGAGCCCTGGCGCCATCGCCTCGACGATCACTAGCTCGTCGTGTGCGAACGCCTGCTCGAGCGCGTCGTGCAGCTGATCCTCGGAGCCCACCTTGACAATTCCCACCGACGAGCCGAGGTGGGCTGGCTTGACGAACACCGGCAGGCCCAGCCGCGTGACCCGTTCGCGCACGGCCAGCGCCTGCTCGCGCGAACCCTGCAAGCTCTCCGCGCGCACGCCCACATAATCCACCTGGGGCAGCCGGTGAGCCGCCATCACCTCCTTGAACAGCACCTTGTCCAGGCACACCGCTGAGGCCGCCACGCCCGCTCCCACGTAGGCGACATCGAGCGTCTCCAGGAAGCCCTGCACCGAGCCGTCCTCGCCAAACGGGCCGTGCAGCACTGGAAACACCACGTTTGCGGCGAGCAGTCCCGCGGCGGGTGTGACGCTCAGCGGCTGCCCGTCGTGGTTCCACACACCGTCGCGCGCGATCTCCACCCACAGGACCTCGTGCCCGGCAGCGAGCAGCCCGTCGCGCACAGCTGCACCTGAGGAAAGGGACACGTCGTGCTCGGATGAGCGCCCGCCGGCAAGCACCGCCACCGTGAGCCGCTCGCCCGCCGCGAGGTCCGCTGCCCGGACACCATCGCTCATCCCGGCGGCAGCGTCGCCGGCGGGGTCGCCGTCGTGGAGGTGGTCGTTGTCTGCGTGGTCGTGGTGGTCGTCGTCGGCGGCGCGAGCTGGCCTACCGAGATCGTAACGGTGGTGCCCTTACGGACCTTGCTCGCGGCCGGTGGGTTCTGTTCCACCACAACGCCCACTTGCGACTGTTCGGTTGTGGAATGGGTTTCGGCGTGGACCTTGAAGCCGGCGTGTTCGAGCGCGGTCGTGGCGGCAGCTTCAGCAGCGCCTACAACGTCGGGTATTTCAAGTTCCTTGGGCGCCTTGGCAACCGTCAAGTTGACCTTCCCACCGGTGTGTACGGAGGTGCCAGTGGCCGGCGATTGGGCCAGCACGGTGCCGGCCGTCTGCGTGCTTGAGACCCGCTTGGAGACGGTGCCCACGGCCAGTTCCGCGTTGGTGAGCGTCGCTTCAGCTGCTTCCAGCGACTGGCCGGTCACGTCGGGGACGCGGATCGGAGCAGGTCCGCTGGAGACAAGCAACGTCACCAAGCGCCCTTCCTGCACCTCTGTTTCCGCCGGGGGTTCGGTGCCGATCACCTGTCCCGACGGCACCGTCTTGCTGGACTGCGACTTGGTCGTCGTCTTGAAGCCCGCCTTACGCAGTTTGGCCGCGGCCTTCGCAGCACTGAGGCCGGCCACATTCGTCAACGACTTGCTCGCGGGGCCTCCCGATACGACGATCCTCACCGAGGATCCCTTCTTGGCTGTGCTGCCGGCGCCCGGTGACTGGCTGATCACGAGGCCGCTCTCCACCGTGGTACTCGACGCGAGCGCAGGTACGGGGTTCAGCCCCGCATTGCGCAGCGCCGCTCCCGCGGCTTGTTCGGTCTTGCCGGTCACGCTCGGCACGCTGACCGATTTGGTCGTCTGTGTGAGCACCAGAGCCAGCACCACCCCTGCGGCCACCAACACCACTGCGAGCGCCCACCACCAGGCTCGATTGCCGCCGCGCTGATCATCGAACGGCCCTCGGTTCTCCAGCTCGTACTGTCCCGGCCCGGCAGGTGCGAGCAGCAGCGAGCCGGTGCTCGGGGGCAGCGCGTGTATCGGCGCCGCCTGGTAAGCGTGATGTTCGTGGACCGTCGTGGGGGCGCCCGCGAGCGCTGGCAATGCGTCGCGCTCGTGCTGCAGCGCCGCCGTCAACTCGTCCGCGTCGGCGTAACGGTGGGCTGGGTCCTTGGCCAGTGCCCGCAACACCACCGCGTCCAGCGACGGCGGTAGCGTTGGGTTCAGCTCACTCGGTGGCCGCGGCTCGGCGGAGACCTGCTTGAAGGCGATCGCCACTGCTGTCTCGCCCTCGAACGGCACCGTGCCGGTGAGCAACTCATAGAGGATCACGCCAATCGAGTACAGGTCCGCGCCGGCGGTAACTGGCAAGCCCTGCGCTTGCTCTGGGGACAGGTATTGCGCGGTGCCCATGATCGAGCCCGTGAGCGTCATGTCCGAGGCACCCGCGCGAGCGATGCCAAAGTCGGTCACGCGCGCGCGGCCCTCTTCATCGAGGATCACGTTGTGCGGCTTCAGGTCGCGATGGATCACACCGCGGCGGTGAGCCGAGCGCGCTGCGCGCAGAATCTGAATGACGATGTCGATCGCTGTGACGGGGTCGAGCGGACCCTGTTGGCGCACGATCGTCTTCAACGAGCGCCCGGCTACGTACTCCATGGCGATGTAGTAAGTGCCGTCCCACTCACCCCGATCGAAGATGCCCACGATGTTCGGGTGCGACAGCGCGGCCGCGCTCGATGCCTCGCGCTTGAAGCGCTCAACGAACTCTTGATCTTCGGCGAAATGGTGATGCAGGACCTTCACCGCCATCTCCCTGCCCAGCAGCTGATCATGAGCGAGGTACACATCGGCCATGCCTCCCGAGCCGAGGCGCGAGATCACCCGGTAGCGGCCGTCGATGATCGTCCCGGGATCGATCATGATGCGGGCCTCAACAGACTTTCCATCACGGCCTTGGCCACTGGGGCGGCAAACGCGGCTCCGTAGCCGGGGACGCCCTTGAGCGTCGCCGCCACTACCACCCGTGGGTTGCTAGCGGGCGCAAAGGCTACGAACCACACGTTGTTGATCTTGTTTGCGATCTGCGTTTCGGCAGTACCCGTCTTGCCGGCCACCTGGACCCCTGGGATCTGCGCGGGGGTACCGGTGCCTTCATTGACCACCGCCTCCATCATCGTCGTGACCGCCTTGGCTGTCGAGGGTTTCATCACAACCGACTGCACCCGCGGCGTGATCCGTTCGACGGTGCTCCCTTCCGAGTCGACGATCCGCGCCGTCAGATGCGGCGCCATCAGCCGTCCGCCGTTTGCGATCGCGCTAGCCACCTCGGCCATCTGCAGCGCCGTCACCTCGAGTTTGTCCTGGCCGATGCCAAGGCGTCCTACATCGACGTTTGCGCTCGTGGGGGAGAGCAGGCGACCACCTTCATACTCGCCGCTGGCTGACATTTCTTCGCTGGGATAGTCGAGCCGCGGTTTGCGGTCGAAGCCAAAGCGGTTCATGTAGCGGGCGAGCGTACGCTTGCCGAGTTTTTCCGCGACCTGCGCATACACGGTGTTCACCGATTTGGCGAGCGCCTGTGTGAGCGTAATTTCACCGAAGCTTTCGTCCTCGTCATTGTCCAGCGGCACGCCGGACACGAGGATGCCGTTACGGCCGCTGAGCATTGATTCGGGCGTGAAGGCGCCGGTGTCGATCGCCGCCGTGGCAGTCACGAGCTTGAACGTGGAGCCGGGCGCGTAGCCGTCCTGCACGGTGCGGTTGACAAGCGGATCGCCAGTGTTGGACGCCACCTGTTCACGGCCCCTGGGGGAGCGCATCTTGTTGGGGTCATAGCTCGGCGAGGATGCCATCACGGTGACCGCACCGGTGCGTGGCTGCAGCGCAACAACCGCTCCGTGCCTGCCGGCGAGCTGTTCGTTTGCGACCCGCTGGGCAGCTGAGTTCAGTGTTGTTATGACCTTGTCGCCCTGTGGTTCTTTGCCCTGCAGTTGGTTGAGGATCGCCTGCAGGTTGGTCGCACCCTTGCCGCTCAGCACCTGGTTGCGGTATCGCTCCAGGCCCGAGGTGCCCGGGTCGATGTAGTCGTAGCCAATCGCGTTGGCGAACTGCGAGCCGGTGGGATAGCTGCGCGTGTAGGTCCCTTCCGAGCCGCGCACGCTGCGCGCCAGCACCGTGCCGTTGGCGGCGAGGATCGGCCCGCGGTCGACGCGCTCCTGCTGGAGCAGCGCGCGCGCGTTGAGCTTGTTTTCACGCAGCGATGCAGCTTCGAAGATCGTCCAGCGCGAGGTGAAGCCGACGAGCAGCGCGAACAGCACCGCAACGAGCCCGTACAGGCGGATGATCGGACGATTCACCGCGGACCCATCATTCGAGCTGTTCGAGTTCGAGGCTGTGAACGCGGGCAGCGGCGTTGCCTTCCGAGCGCAGCGAGTGGTCCAGCAGCGAGTGCCGCTGTTCGGCGCTGAGCGTCGAAGCGCTCACACCCGACACATACTGGCTGCTGTACAGCGCCAAGTTGCCTGGGAGCCGGTAGGGAAGGCCCTCGAAGATCGTCACCAGGCCACGGTTGTTGGTGCCGATGAAATACACCGATTGGAACGCCAGGTACGCCCCTGCGCCAAGCACCACGAACACCGTCGCCAGGAACGCGAGCGCGCCGCCGTGGCGCAGCCGCCGGCGCTTGCGCCCCCCGGGGCCTGACGCGGAGACCTGCGCGGCGCGCGGCGCGCGCCTGCGGGTGGGTCCCGGCGTGGAGTCCGCCGACGACGGCATTGCCGCGACGGGAAAGGCTGGTGGAGAGACGGTCGGCGGGGGTGCGGCGGGCGGCGATGCTGCCCGCGGGGGAACCACCGGCATCCCGACGATCGTCGTGTGCTCGTCATACGCCGCGCCCGGACCAACCTGCACGTCCTCCAGGCGCAGCAGCACCACGGTGATGTTGTCGCGGCCGCCCGCTTCGTTAGCTGCCGTGATCAGCGCCTCGCCGGCTTCGCGCAGCCGCGGGTTGGCGAGCAGCACCGCCTCGATCTGCTGCTCGCCGATCATCGTCGTCAGCCCGTCGCTACACAGCAGGTAGACATCGCCGGGGCGCCCTTGCACGGAGCGGGTGTCCACTTCGACCATGCCCTCCGGTCCCAGCGCGCGGGTGATCACCGAGCGCTGGGGATGCTCGAGCGCTTCCTCAGGCGTCAGCCGGCCTTGGCGCATGAGCTCATCGACGAGCGAGTGGTCGTCTGTCAACCGCTGTAGCCGACCGTCGCGAAAGCAGTATGCGCGGCTGTCGCCCACATGTGCGATCGCCACGTCATCCGCGCCCACATACACGGCGGTGAGCGTCGTGCCCATGCCCGCCTGCTCGGCATTCGCGTGCGAGAGCTCGTGAATGCGGCTGTTAGCGGCGTGCGCCAACGCAGCCAACGCCAGCTCCGGCTGCGCGGTGTCCTGCAGGCCTCCCTGGAACGTCTCCACAGCGATCCGTGAGGCGACCTCGCCGGCCTGCGCGCCGCCCATGCCGTCAGCGACCACGAACAGCGGTGAGCGCGCCAGCAGGGAGTCCTCATTGGCACGGCGCTGGCGTCCGGTATCGGTGCCGGCGTACTGTTCGGCTACACGCAGCATCAGGTGCGTGCCATCCAGCGCCTCGGGAGCGGGGAATCGACCATCTAGTCGACCTCGAACTCGAATTCGCTGTCGCCGATGCGCACGCGGTCGCCCGGGTGAAGAGGCCTGGCTGTCTGCAGCAGCTCCTCGTTGAGGTAGGTGCCATTTGTGGAGCCGAGATCTTCGATCACGACGATGTTGCCCTGCTCATACACCCGCGCGTGACTGGACGAAGCGAAGGGGTCCTCCAGGCGGATCTCCGCACGATCGCCGCGGCCGAGCACGAGATCGCCGTCGAGGTCATAGATCATCCCCGGGTCGTGACCGGGCGCGCGCTCGACTACCAGCCGCGGCGCGCGCTGCGCAAGGTTGGCGCTGCCCACGGTGGACGCCGAGTAGAGGCCGGTGGCGTCCGGGGGAATCGGCTGGCCGGCTCTGCCGTGATCGAATTCTCCCGGCACGGCGGCGTTGCCGCGAAGGTCGCGTCGAGCGCTACGGGCAATCCACAGCAGGAACAGGTAGAGCACGGCCAAAAAACCGAACTTCAGCGCCACCGATACGGGCTCGAGGGTGCTCATGTGAGTTCGAAGACGATCGGCGTCGAGCCGAGCTCGATGTGATCGCCGGCTTGCAGCAGCTGCGCACCGCGAACCTGACGACCGTTGACGAGCACGCCGTTGGTGGACCCCAGGTCGGCTACGGTCCAGCCATCTGGCCCGGGACGGATCTCGGCATGCCGGCGCGAGATGCCGGCATCGTCGAGCACTACGTCGCAGTCGCGGCCGCGGCCGATCACGCCACCGTTCGCGGGCACGATCAGCCGGCGATCGCCCAGCGCGAGCAGCACCCGTTGCGGGCGGACCTCAGCGCGTGCCTCTTCCAGTGGGCCCTGCAGGCGTGCCGAGGTGCTGTAGATCATCGTCTGGCCGTGCTCTTCCTGTTGGGCGGGCGGTTGCGGCCTGAGATCCTCGCCGTCGGGCCGGACCAATCGCGCTTGGATACCGAATTCACCGAGCGCCAAGCGCTCATCGGTGTGGAAGCTGATCTGCAGCTGCGACGCCAGGATCAGATCCTCGCGACGTGCGTGCTCGAGCAGGTATGCGCACAGCTCGTCGATCACGTCGTCTTCGACGCCCTCATAGCGACTGCGGTCCTTGGGCGATAGCCAGATGGAGTACTCGTTGGGCGCATACACCCGCGAGACGGACACGGTGCGATGGGCATCCATCTCGCGTGCGAGCTTGCGTGCGAGCTCCATCGGGCGGACCTCGGAGCGGAACACACGTCCGAAGACCCCCTCGACGAGGTTGGCAATTGTTGTCTCGACGCTCTTGAGCGGGTTCATCGATGGATAGCCAACGCCGATCACTCGCCGATCGGCCGTCAACCGTGAGCCATGCTACGCACCGCCGCTGCAATCGGCGCCTTAGATCGTCAAGAGGTTCTCAGACGGGCCCGCGTAGCGCACGGGTGACCATGGCGAGCACTGCCCCAAGGATCGCACCAAGGACGGCGCCACGGGGACTCGGGTAAGAGGCGTGCGCGCCCAATCCGGCATCCAGCATCGGCGCGGCCGCTGCCAGTACTGCCGACCAGACCGTCACGGCGACAAGGTCCACGGCGGCGCTACGGCCGCGCACTATCCATGGCAGCACCGCCGCAGCGAGCGCCCACAGCAGCGCTCCCAGCAGCGTGCCGAGGACAAGCAGCGGCTCGATCACGTGTGTGGCGGTGGTGCTGAGCGATCCCTCCCAAGCAGCGCGTGCGGGTAGCTGCGCGGGCTCCACAAGCCACAGCCGCCGCTCGAACAAAGCCCCGGCGAGCGCCAGCCACCAGTAGCCAAGCGCTGCCAGCCACACGCGGTCTCGCCACCGCGACGCCTGCCCAGCGATCGCGGGAAATGCGCCGGCGAGGCCGGCGAGACCAAAAACGGGCGCAAGCGCACAAATCAGCCAGCCCGCACCCACGTGGCCGCTGGCGCCATCGGCGGGCGCCACCGCGAGCGCCAACAGCGCCGCAAACGCCAACAGCGCGATGCCGGGATGTCCCGTGGACAGCTGCCAGACGATCAGCGCGAGAGCGCCCACGAGCCACACGGCCCGTGGCAGACGGATCCCCCTGGGCGTGGCGAGCAACTGCCCCTCATCATCGGGCTCATCCGCGAAGGAGGCGGGCGGCTGACGCGAGGCGCCGAGCGGCTGACGTGGCGCTACTTGCGTGTGGGAAGCCATGGCGGCTGCCGGCGCTCGCATCACGGGCTCACGCGGGCTCAGTTGCGAGCACTCATCGTCGTCTGGGTGCTCGCGGTCCACACGGCGCGCATCGCGTGAGCGTCCGGGCCACCGCGAACGCTTGAGCCCGCGAGCGAGCGTCTCGGTGAGCACGAGGCGCAGCTCCTCAATGCTGCCGCGCTCGCGTGGGCTCGGAGCAAGCGCTCGATCCAGTGCGCGGGTGAGCTGGGTGGGCAGGTCGCGCCGCTCACGTCCGAGCGGCGGCAGACGGCGGCCGATCCGCCGCACGGTGGCGGCGGGGGTCGCTCCACGCACAGGGTTGACACCGCTGAGCGCCTCGTAGAGCACCAGCGCCAACGAGTACAGGTCGGCCTGCTCGGCAACCTCGTGACCATCGCTTTGCTCGGGTGCCATGTAGGCAAGCGTGCCGAGCACATCGCCGGTGCGCGTGAGCGCTTCCTCGCCGACGAGGCTCGCCCCGCCGAAGTCCGTCAGCTTGGCCGCCGCGAGCTCACGCGGCAACTCGTGCTCGTGTGCGGGGTGCGGCACGAGCACGTTCTGCGGCTTGATGTCGCGGTGGATGACGCCGCGCGCGTGGGCGTGGGACAGCGCCGCAGCGAGCGCCAGGCCGATCTCGAGGATCTCCTCGTCGGCGAGCGCGTCCTCGGCGATCAGCTTGGCGAGGGTGTCGCCGTCGACGAGCTCGGAGATCAAATAGAAGGCGTCGTCTACCGGGCAGGCCTCGTACAGGGCAACGATCGCCGGGTGGGTCAAGCGTGCGGCAGCGAGCGCCTCGCGCTGGGCACGCTCGCCGTCGATCGGACCCTCACCAGCCCCGAGCAGCACTCGCTTGACGGCGACCTCGCGCAGCAGCAGCTCGTCGTGCGCGCGCCAGACGACGCCAAAGCCGCCGGCTCCCAGCCGCTCGAGCAGGCGGTAGCGGCCGAGCACCAGCCCCCCGGGGGCGGGCTCAACGCCACGCCCAGTGATGCGCCCACGGGGCTTCTCTGGCCCGGGGCGGGATGCTTGGACAAGGGTGTGCGAGGACTCCACCGGCTCCCGCGTTCGCCGTCTGGACTGCCTGTCCCTGCCGCAACAGGCAGGAAAACACGCACTGACCGAGAAGTTGCAGTCTCGTCAGGGGGGCGACGGGTAGTCATACTGGGCCCTTCCTAAAGTCCCTGCAAAGGAGCGGTTGGCTTTTGTCGTTCTTTGATGATGACGAGGAGACGGCCCCTCGACCGTCATCTCGTGCACCGCGACAGCGGCCAAGCGGGGAGCGCCCCGCGGGTACAGTGACGCCACGGCGTCCGCGTCCGCGTCGTCCTTCGCATGCGGGTCCGTCCGGCACCGACCAGCAAACGCTGATGGTTCGCCGCCTCGTGGCGGCCGGGGTTGGGATCGCGATAGTGATCGTGCTCGCGTTGGTGATCAACGGTTGCGTGAAAAGCGAAAAGCGCCAGTCGCTGACGAACTACAACCGCGACGTCAATCAGCTCATGCAGGAATCGGACACGCAGGTCTCGCATCCGCTGTTCGTGGCGTTGACGAACTCCACGAGCAAGTCTGCGCTCGATATCGAGCAGCAGATCGACGACCTACTCAAACAGGCGCAGTCGATCGCCGCGCGCGCCGGCGGCTTGAGTGTGCCGGGCGAAATGGCCAACGCGCAGCGGGACCTGCTGCTGGCGCTCGATCTGCGGGTTGAAGGCATGACCAAGGTGGCGGCACTGGTGCCGAAGGCGCTTGGCGGCCAGGCCAAACAAGCGAGCGTGAAGATCGCCGGTGCGATGGAGACCTTCCTCGCCTCCGACGTCGTCTACTCCCAGCGTGTGGTGCCGCTGATCCAGCAGACGCTCACCTCAGGCGGCATTCAGGGCCTGGTTACCAACCCGTCGCGTTCGCTGCCGAACATCGGCTGGCTCGAACCGGCTGGCGCGCTGTCGCGCATCAGCGGCCAGAGCACGAACAGCAGTGGCGCCTCGACGGGAATCGCCCCAGGCACCCACGGCAGCGCGTTGCTGGGCGTGAGCGTCGGCGCCAACGAACTCCAGCCGGAACCGACGCTCAACCACATCAACAGCGGCGCCAACCCAACCTTCACGGCAATCGTCGAAGACTCGGGCGAAAACAAGGAGACCGACGTCAAGGTCGACATCACGGTCACGGCGGCAGGCAAGCAGTACAAGGCCTCGCACGTGATCGATCAAGCCCAGCCAGGTACGAAGTACAACGTGGAAGTCACCGTTGTAGGCGTGCCCCAAGGGGAGGCAGCGAAGGTGGAAGCGTACGTCGAACCGGTGCCCGGTGAGACGGACGTGGAAAACAACAAGACCACGTACCTGGCGATCTTCGGCGAATAGCCGCGCCTCCCAGGCGCGGATCAAGGGCGAGGAGCTGCGGCTGAGCGGGTACTCGCGGCGACCGTCCGCATCCGCACCGTCAGCGGCTAAGTTGTGGCGATGCTTGCCGCGATCACCGACACCCAGGGCATCATCGCTATCGCCGCAGCAGCGGTGGCGAGCGTGGCGCTGCTGGGCTGTGTGACGCTGAGCATCAGCGTGCGGCGACTGCGCAAGGCGCAGCGGCTGGTACTCGGTGAGCATGGCGAGCACGATGTGGTCGAGCATGCGGCCACGTTGCAGGAGGCATTCGAGGCGTTGGGGTCGTATGTGGAGGACACGGCTACACGGCTAGACGCGCGGCTCGCCGGCGTCGAGGCGGCCCTGCGTGGCCGGATCGCGCATCGGGCGCTGGTCCGCTACGACGCCTACAACGAGCTCTCCGGCCACCAGTCGATGTCGATCGCGCTGCTGGATGACGAACGCTCGGGCATCGTGCTCTCGTGCATCCACCACCGCGACCAGGCTCGTGTCTACGGCAAGCAGGTGCAGGCGGGGCGCGGCGAACTGGAGCTATCTCCTGAGGAGGCCGAGGCTGTGCGGCTGGCGCTCGCCGGCGGCGCAGATCCCTCGGCCGAGAATGAGCCCGGAGCCTGATCGCGAGGGCGCGCGCCCTCGCGTTGGCTATCTCGGCCCGGCGGGAACCTTCAGCGAGGAGGCGCTAGTGGCCAGCGCCGCGCCAGACGCGGTCGAGCCGTATGCGCTTGCGAGCATCTACGACACGGTGATGGCGTTGCGTGGCGGGGACGTCAGCTGGGCGATCGTGCCGATCGAGAACTCACTGGAGGGCTCGATCAACGTCACCCTCGATCTGCTTGCGGGCGATGCCGATGATGTGAAGATCGTCGGCGAGGCACTACTGCGCGTCAGGCATTCGCTGATCGGCGTCGATGCGGTGGCGCTGGCAGAGATCGAGACGGTGATCACCCACCCTCAGGTGCCGGGGCAGTGCACGCTGTTCCTGCGCAACGAGCTCGCGCGCGCGAAAGTGCTGACAGCGGCGTCAACGGCCGAGGCGGTACGTACGGTGGTCGCCGAAGGACGCCGCGAGCAGGCAGCACTCGGCACGCCGCTGGCAGCGGCGATCTACGGCGCGACGGTCATTCGCGAAGGCGTCGAGGACCGCGAGGACAACGAAACGCGCTTTGTGTGGTTGGCCGGCGAAGCGCTCGCCGGCCAACCAGCGCCGCTGCTGGCCAGCACGGGCGCAGAGTGGAAGACATCGCTCGTCTTCTGGGGCGCGGGCGCCGAGCGGCCGGGCTGGCTGGTGCGCTGTCTGGACGAGTTCGCGCGGCGTGACATCAACCTGACGAAGATCGAGTCACGGCCTCGGCGCGAGGGCCTTGGCAGCTACATGTTCTTCGCCGACCTGGCCGCCTCGAGCGAGGATCGCTCAGTCGCGGAGGCGATCGCCAGCTTGAGAGTGATGTGCGAGGACGTGCGTGTGCTGGGCTCCTATCCGAGTGCCGCCGAGCCTCGAGGGTAGGCCTCCGCGGCCCTATCAGTGCGAGTGAGCGCCGCGTCTCCTCGACGCCCCCGCTAGACTGCCGCCCTGAGATGGAGAGCACAGTCCCGCCCGAGCCGGTGGGGTCCGTGTCGCCCTCAGAGCACCAGCGGCACGGACCTGAGCCATCGCCCACGACGGCGATGAGCGGTCGGGTGCTCGTTCTGAACGCCACGTTTGAGCCGATCAACGTGTGCACCGTCCGCCGCGCGGTGGTGTTGCTGTTGAAGGAGAAGGCGGAGCTCGTGGAGCGCGGACGCTGGCAGCTGCACTCAGAGAGCTCGACGCTCGCTCGGCCTGTGGTGATCCGGCTTGTGAACTACGTGAAGGTCCCGCGGGACGCGCATCGGCGCAAGATCACCCGCCGGGCTGTGTTCGCACGCGATAGCTGGACGTGTCAGTACTGCGGCTCGCGCTCCAACCTGACGGTCGACCACGTCATCCCCCGCTCTAAGGGTGGGAACTCCAGCTGGGAGAACATCGTCGCCTCTTGCGCCCCCTGCAATCGCCGCAAGGGCGACCGTCTCCCACGGCAAGCGGGGATGCACCCACGTCACACGCCGCGCACCCCGCGTGCGGAGATCTTCATCCACGTTGCCAGCCCCACCATCCCGGCGGCTTGGCTGGCGTACTTGCCCCAGGCCGCCTGAGAGTCGCTGGCCAAGCCAGGCACGGACGCAGAGAGCGTGGCGTGCTTTGCACGCGAGCGATCGAGGCCACAGCCGACGAAGGGCGCCCGTACTGGACGCCCTTCGCATGCTGCTCTGACTGGATGACCGAGGCGACGAAAAGGCAGCCGGAGGGACCAGAGCCGGCAGTCGTCTCGGGGTGTCCCGGGTTGGATTCCGCTAAGCGGTCCAGCCTGTCCGACCTAGCGGCCGGTCACCTCCAGGGTCCCGCAAGAACTGTCACTCAACGTTTGGACCACCTCCTTTCTCTGGTCCCGCCAGGGTAGCGAACGGAGCTGACATTGGGGGGATTACCGTGTACGCCGTCGGCGAACCTCCTACCCAGCAGGAGCCCTCAGCGGATGATGACGCCGAACTCCTGTGCGTAAGTGGCGCCGGGGGCACCTTCCGCGAGGGAGGCTGGCACGTTGGCCGTGACCCCAATTCCCGTTTCCTTGTACTGGGTTTCGAGGATGTTCGCGAGGTGCCCTGGTGAGGCGTACCAGGCAGCAACAATCGATTGTGGGGTGGACAGCTGGTAGGTACCCCACGCGAGGTTCTCACCGATCACGTAGCCGTCGCTTGTGCTGGGGATGTAGCCGGTGCCGCGAATACGGTCGACCGGAGTCTCGCCGCTGGGGGAGACGTGAGCGAAGTAGTCGTCGGCGATCAGTTCCTGGCAGTGACCTTCGGCTGCTTCTTCGAGCTGTGTGTTGGCCTGCAGCGGGCTCTCGCTGTTTTCAGCGCGCTTGCGGTTGATCAGGCACAGCACGGCTGCGCGGACGAGCTGGATGTCTTCTGCGGTGGGTGTCAGTTCGGTGTTCTGGCAGGGTGTCGCGAGCACGCTTGCGATCGTTGCCGCAACGTTCTGCACGGGCGCTGGCTCGGCCGGTTCGCCGGCTTCAGAGCTGAGGCTCGGTACGGGCGCTTCGATCGTCCGGTGGTTGCGGGTGCGGCGGAGCTTGGTCGCGTTTGAAGTGCGCGGCTCGAGGTCGCGTGTCTCGCACAGATACCGGGCAAGCCTTGCGTGCCGTGAGGCATGAGCGGAGCTCTTGGTGGCGCAGCGCACACGCGCTCGATGGGCTCGACTGCCGTGACGGCGAGCGATGCTCGCGCGCTTGGGAGTGGCTGCTGAGGCGGCGCCGGCGGCTGTGAAGGCGGCACAGCTGAGGATAAGAAGGACGGTCGCGAGAAGTCTGCTTGGGGTGAGCACCCTCAGCCTTTCGACCGCACTCCAGGCCTATCTGAGAACTAGCCTATGAATCTGGACAGGTAGGAGCCGAAAGCAGTAATCGTGGGCGGATTGTTGCGTGAGGATGTTGCGAGCGGACGAGCTAGGCGCTCGGCGTGATGCCGTCTTGGGGCTCGCCGCCCTCGGCGACCGTCGCCGCATCATCCTCGCCGGCCACCAATGCGGTGGCCTCGCCGACGACTGGTGCAGCGTCCTCACCGGCGTCCACCACCAGCGCCACTGCGCTGACGACATCATCGTCCTTGAGGTTCATCACGCGCACCCCGGTGGCCGAGCGGCCCTGTTGGGATATGCCTCCGGCGGCGGTCCGCTGGACCATGCCGCCGACGCTGATGAACACAAGCTCTTGGTGCTCGCGTACGACGAGCGCGCCCGCAAGGGCACCCTTTTGCTCGGTGAGGCCGATCGTCTTGACACCTTTGGCGCCGCGGTTGGTTTTGCGGTACTGGCTGATCTGGGTGCGCTTGCCGTAGCCGTTCTCGGTCACCACGAACAGGTCCATGTCGTCGCGGGCGACGTCCATCGCGATCACCCTGCCGTCCTTGCCGACATCCATGCCGCGCACGCCGGTCGTGTCACGGCCCATCGAGCGGGCGTCGGACTCTGCGAAGCGCACGGTCAGTCCAGCGCGAGAGACCATGATGATCTCGTCGTCGGGGTCGACCGCGCGGACGGCGAGCAGCTCGTCGTCGTCGCGGATGTTGATGGCGATGATCCCGTCGGCTTTGATCGGCGTGTTGTATGCCTGCAGCTCGGTCTTCTTGACAGTGCCGTTGCGGGTGGCGAACACGAGGTACTGCGTCTCGGTGAAGTCGCGTGTGGAGACGACCGCCTGGATCCGCTCGCCTTCGCGCAGCGGCAGGATGTTCACAAGCGCGCGCCCCTTCGCGGTGCGCTGCGCCTCGGGGAGCTCGTAGACCTTCGATCGATACACCTTGCCGCGGTTGGAGAAGAACAGCAGATAGTCGTGCGAGGAGCACACGAACAGGTGCTCGATGAAGTCGCCGTCCTTCATGTCCATGCCCGTCACGCCGCGGCCGCCGCGTTGCTGTTGGCGGTAGGTGGCGAGCGGCAGCGACTTGATGTAGCCAGTCTGGGTGATGGTGATCACCATCTGCTGGTCGGCAATCAGATCCTCGATGTCGATCTCATCCTCGGAATGGCTGATCTCGGTGGGCCGCTCGTCGCTGAAGCGCACGCCGATCTTCGAGAGCTCCTCCTTGATCACGGCTAGGACGCGGTTCTCGTCGCCCAAGATCGCGCGTAGCTCGGCGATCCGCTCGGTGACATCGGCGTGCTCTTGTTTGATGCCGTCCGCCTCCAGGGCAGTCAGCTGTGAGAGGCGCAGATCAAGGATCGCTGTCGCTTGGATCACGCTGAGCTCGAAGCGTGCGACGAGCTGCTCGCGTGCGGCCTCGCGATCGCGCGACGCCCTGATCAGTTCGATGATCGCGTCGAGGTGTTCGAGTGCCGTGAGCAGGCCCTCGAGGATGTGAGCGCGCGCCTCCTTCTCGGAGAGCTCGTGCTTGGTGCGACGTACGATCACCTCGCGCTGGTGACGCACGTAGTTCTCGATCACTTCCAGCAGGTTGAGCGTGCGCGGCACGTTGTCCACGAGCGCGACCATGTTCACGCCGAACGTCGTCTGCATCGGCGTGTGCTTGTAGAGCTTGTTGAGCACGACCTTGGGGATCGCGTCGCGCTTGAGCTCGATCACCAGGCGCATGCCGCGCTTATCGGACTGGTCGATCAGGTCGGAGATCTCGGGGATGCGTTTGTCGTTGACCAGTTCGGCGATCTTGGTCATCAGGTTGCCTTCGCCGCCCTTCTTGACCATGAACGGCAGCTCGGTCACGACGATCGCCTCTTTGCCATGGCTGAGCGGCTCGATGTGGGCACGGGCCTGCACGCGGACGCGACCGCGGCCGGTCTCGTAGGCGTCTTTAATGCCGCCGTGACCAAGGATGATGCCGCCGGTGGGAAAGTCGGGACCCTTGATGTGGGCCATCAGGCCGGCCACGTCGATTGCGGGGTCGTCGATGTAGGCGATCGTCGCATCGATCACCTCGCGGAGGTTATGCGGGGGGATGTTCGTGGCCATCCCCACCGCGATCCCCGATGAACCGTTGACCAGCAGATTCGGGAAGCGCGCCGGCAGCACCAGCGGTTCGCGGCGCGATCCGTCGTAGTTGGACGCAAAGTCGACCGTGTCCATATCGAGGTCGCGGAGCATCTCTGTGGCGATGCGAGCGAGGCGGGCCTCGGTGTTGTGGCTAATGAACCCGTTCGTCAGGAAGGAGTGGTCGTCGGTGTCTACTCGCAGTGAGTACACCGGCTGAACGCCGGCCGGCTCGACCGAGGCGACCTCGGCGTAGTAGTAGTCGCCGCTGACAAGGGGCGAAATGACGTCGCGGACCTCCTGCGATGAGATGCGCTCGAGGATGGCCGTCGACCCCTGCTCCCAGCGCTCGATGCGATCGACGTTGTGCCGCCTGAGCCAGTCACGGTCAGTGTAGGTGGAGGCTCCCTCTGCGCGTATGTAACCAGCTATATGCGGCACGTGATCATGACTCAATGCACGGCTGGAGACGGGAATCTGGGTGAGTAGCCGTTCCAGCTTCAACTGCTTTGCACCAAAGAAACCAACACGATCGGCAAA
>Ga0210383_10000863_pt1 | contig 28039 bp, 21 predicted proteins | sample IncBWC14OmetaG_FD_160072 | JGI IMG/M metagenome (GOLD analysis project Ga0210383, IMG submission 160072) | Forest soil microbial communities from Barre Woods Harvard Forest LTER site, Petersham, Massachusetts, United States - Inc-BW-C-14-O ... | reverse complement strand
CCCGGAGACCATGGCAAACTGAATCGCCGTCAGGATGGGAAAGTCGGCAAACGGGATTGGCTGCACTCCGATGGCGGCACAGACGGTCGTCAGCGAGCGAACCAGATGCTGCGCGGTTTCCAACTGAACCTTTTTTGCGCGGACCAATCGCGCCATCTCGACCTGCGCCTCCCCGGGTAACTCGCGGGTCAGCAGTTCACCCAGGGCATCGAGGTTTCGCCTTTCGTCGCGATCCGGATCAATCGAACCATCGACTCTGAACCGGACAAAAGAGCATACCGCGACGCTCTTGACGAAATGCGCAGATAACTTCCCAGGGTGGCTCAACCAGGCCTGCAGTTCAAGGCGGCGGGCTTCGACGACATCTTGTGGCGTCGCGCTGGGAAAATCGATCACTCCGATCAGGCCGGCTTTCGACTGGTGGCGCAGCTCCGCCATGTCTAACAGGCGGATGGTCTGTTCACATTCGAGACCGAGCTCGAGCGGTTGGCTTCCATCGACTAGAAACACAAACAGATCGGGACTTTCCTCAGAAATCGCGCCCGCGAGAGCGTTCCAGGTCAGGCTTGTCTCGTTCAGTCGTCGCGCATCCAGGATTCGAAATCCGCCTCTCCCCCGCAACTCGTAGGTGACCCAACCTCCAGAGAGTTTTGTCTCGACCATTTGCAGGTCGCTGCCCAACAGACCGGAAAGCAGGGCAGAAGCATCGGCGTTGGCTTTGCCCGTCAAGACAATCCTGGCGAGCCTTTGCGACAGAAAGATCTCTTTGATCGGTTTTAATTCCCCGATCACGGCATTCTGCAGCGGGCCGGGCAATTTGGAAATGATCGCTTCGAGCCTTTCGTAGATGGCGAGAAGTGTTTGACGATGCATCAGGGTCTCATTTTATTTTTGAGAACCGTTGTGATCGCCGGATCCCGTTCAGTCAGCCGCATATTACGAAGCAAGCGCTTGCAGCAGCCGCGCTACATGCCCGGGCGTTTTCACTTTTTTTAAGATTGCCTTTATTTTCTGGTCCGGTCCAATGAGGTAAGTCGTTCGTTCGGTCCCCATGTATTTTTTTCCGTAGATGCTTTTTTCGACCCAGACATGGTAGGCCTCGACGATTTCCCGATTCGGATCGCTCAATAACGGAAAGGGAAGACCATGCTCCTTAATGAATTTCTGATGGCGTTCCGTGCTATCGACGCTCACACCGAAAAGTTCCGCTTTGGATTGAAGTTCGCGCCAAGAATCGCGCAGTTCACAAGCTTGAGCCGTGCACCCTGGGGTGCCGTCCTTCGGATAAAAATAAAGAATCAGTGGCGAACCGGCAAAATCCGCAAGCTTGACCGGTTGGCCACCGCCGTAGATGCCACCGACTGCCGTAGCCTTGAAGTCGGGAGCGGGATCACCAATTTTAAGTTCCGTCGTTATCGTGCTCATGTTTGTGCCGGCAAAACTGTCACGGCTAATGGCCCTTCGCAATCCACTTCGCAGCTCCTTCCCCGGCAATGGTTCCCGTCACAAAACAACCTTGCATCAAATATCCTCCGGTCGGAGCCTCCCAATCAATCATTTCGCCGGCACAAAACACCCCGGGAAGGGAGACCAACATCAGGTCGTCGGTGAGTTGGTCCCACGACACGCCGCCGGCACTCGAAATTGCCTCCGAAATCGGTCGGGGACGCTCCAGGACAATTCGACACCGCTTAACTGCCGAGACCCAATCACGCAGGGTTTTCGGATGAGCAATTTCTTCGATCAGGGCGGCCGAGGCGGCACTTAATCGCCACGTCTTCACCACTTGTTCTTTGATGGATGCCTCACCGCGCAGGCGCTCCTTCAACTCCGAAGGCGTGGTGTCCGGTTTGAAATCAATCTCTATGGCCGGAGAAACTCTCAGTTCACGGGTCAGCTGATAAAGTGCTCCACCTTCCAATCCGTACTTGGTAATCATCAGTTCACCCTTAATCGCCTTCTCCGCACAGGTTACCTGAAGATTCTTGAGAGGCTTTCCATCGGCAATACTCAGAAACGACTCTGACCATGGATGTTCCCAGCCAACGTTGGCGGCAACAAACTCTTTCACCGGCACTCCCAAACGCCGAAACTCCTCGACCCAGAGCGCATCCGACCCGGTCTGAGGCCACGAAGCCCCGCCAAGCGCAAATATCACCGCGTCTGCGGTCACGAGCTGATATTTTTTCCCCCGTTGGAAGACCAGGTCGTACGGACCGCTGCCGAGCATTTGATGAAACCGGCGACCTACCTGGAAATCAACCCCGAGTGTGTCGAGCCGTTCCAGCCACAACTCGAGAATCATCGGGGTGCGGATATTGCGGGGAAATACCCGGCCACTCGTGCCAACGTATGTTTCCACGCCAAGCTTTTCAAACCATCGGCGAAGATCGTTTGGAGAAAACCGCTCTAGCAAAGTGCTCCACCGCTCCGGATGATCGTAGCGCTCAGCAAACTCTTCGAGGGGCTCGCTGTGCGTGATATTCAAACCACCCCTGCCGGCTACCAGAAATTTTCGACCAGGGGAGGCTTTCTGGTCAAAAATCGTCGTGCGAATGCCCTTCTGAGCAATTACTTCCGCGGCCCGCAACCCCGCAGGCCCTGCCCCGATGATAACAGCAAAGGCTCCGTTCAACGGCTAAGCTCTAACATTCGAATGATTGGAAGCTCGGCCCGTCGTCGTAACGTCTCGGGTAACAAAATTTCCGGCGCCAGATTTGAAAGCGCGTCTCGCAGTTTCTCCAAAGTGTTTTTCTTCATGAATCGGCAATCGGCACAAGCGCATGTCTCCGTCGGGCCGGCTATAAACGTTTTTCCCGGGAGCTCTTTTTTCAACCGGTGAAGCATCCCTGATTCTGTCACGATGATAAAGGCGTCGGCTTCCGAATCCCGGCAATAATTTATCATTTTCTCGGTCGAACAGATCTCATCAGCCAACATTCTGACCGCAAATGTACACTCTGGATGGGCGACGACCGGCGCCGACGGATACCTTTCGCGAATCGCGCCAATGCTGTTCTTGGTGAACTCCACATGGACATAACAAGCCCCCCGCCAGAGATCCATTTTACGGCCCGTCTTCTCGATCACCCAGCTGCCCAGGTTCTGGTCCGGGACAAAAAGAATGTTGCGATCGGCAGGAGCATTTTCGACGACCTTCACTGCATTCCCGCTCGTACAGATGATATCAGAGAGCGCCTTGACACCGGCGCTGCAATTGATGTAGGCGATCACATAGTAATTCCTCTCGGCGTGTTGCTGGAGGAATTTTTCCAGGCTTTCTGCCGGGCAGGATTCCGAAAGAGAACAGCCCGCTTCTAAATCCGGCAAAATCACCCTCTTTGAGGGATTGATGATTTTTGCGGTCTCCGCCATGAAATGCACGCCGCAGAAAACAATGACATCCGCATCGGTTTCTTTGGCTTTGTAACTGAGTCCCAATGAATCGCCCACATAATCCGCCAGATCCTGGATCTCCGGGACCTGATAATTGTGGGCCAGGATAACGGCGTTGCGCTGCTTTTTTAGACGCATAACCTCAGCCGCGAGATCGTATCCCTCCTTAAGTGCAACCATTGGATCAAAATTATCATTCCGCCATCCGTCCTTCGCAACTCAGTTTTCGAATTCCTCGGGAGAACGGCGGCGGAGCGTCCCGCCTTGCTCCTTTTACACTAGATCGGAATCACATCGGCGAACGAATTCGCGCCCAGCGTTTGATCTGATTCCAAGCGGCAAAGCGCGTTTGCCTGCGATAACGCGAATAACGCGTGAGACTCCTGCTTCCCGACAGGTTTGAAGGTCCCCTCCTGGTAAACACCTCTAAAATAGTGCGGTCGATCGCCGCGATTCACGAGTTCCTCTTCAAGGCGCGCACGCGCACGCGGCAATTCCAGCGAGGAACGGCCCCCGAGCTTCCAAAGCGCTGGTCGCGCAAAGAGCAGAAAAGTCACAAACGCAGAAACAGGATTGCCCGGTAAACCGAAGACCAAGGTGTTTCCCAGGCGGCCAAACATGAACGGTTTGCCCGGCTTAACGGCCACTCTCCAGAGCTCGAGCTTGGCTCCAAGTTTTTGCAACGTCGGTTTGACCAGATCCTTCGTACCGACCGAGACGCCCCCTGCCACGACTATCGCGTCATACGACCGCGCTCGCTGGAAACTCTGTAAATGGGCTTCCTCGAGATCCGGCACGATGTCGAAGACCTCTCCCTTGGCCCCCGATCCGGTCACCAGCTGAGCCAGCATAATCCGATTCGTTTCATAAATTTCGCCAGAGTTTATCTGCTCGCCCTGGGATTTGAGCTCACTTCCGGTCGCAATAATTGCCACCTTAGGACGTTTAAATACCGGTAATTCGGTCGTACCCTGAGAAGCGATCGCGGCCAGTCGCGGACCAGTCAGAAGGCTTCCTTTGGATGCAACCTTCTGGCCTTCGCAAAGATCGCCGCCGCGCACCCTGATATTTTCCCGGCTGGCGACTCCTTCGCGGACAAGAATCGAGTTTTCGTCCGCGTCGACGTCCTCCTGCATGATCACAGCGTCGGCAAGTCGAGGGATCGGCGCGCCAGTGTAAATCCGGATCGCTTCTCCACGCCCCACGCTCAACGCGAGATCCGGCCCGGCGGCTTGTTCACCGCACACGACCAGACGCGCACCGCGCAGCGCGTCTTCGGCTCGGACAGCGTAACCATCCATGGTCGAGTTATCGAACCTGGGCAATGCGACTGTCGCGACGATGTCCTGCGCCAGCACCCTGTCCCCGGCTTCCCAGATCGGGATATGTTCCATCATCGGCGGTCCCACCGACTGCAGCACCCGATCCAAGGTTTCCCGCTCGTTCAGCAGCATACCCCAACCAAAACGCAGAGGGCGGAAAGAAGCAAATCGTCAGGAGTCAGAATTCGGAATTCAGAATTCAGGAGTCAGAAGTACTGGGGTAACTGGCACCGATTGCTTTCTCCATTCATCCTTCTTCTATTCCTGGCAAACCGTCTCGATCAGCGACCGAGGACGAAGGACGACGAGGAGGAGGAGGAGGATTGGGACTCGACCCTAAACAGATACCTTTTTTTGTCGCTCTGCCCCCACTGTTCAGACAACGAAGGCTCCAAAAATCTGGGCTTTCTTGACACGGCTACGACCCCCAGCACTCCAATACCCCAGTACCCCAGTCGGGCCCTAATTTTTGTTCACAGGCTTGAGCTCGAAATTTTGTCTGATTCGCAGATCGCGCGAGGATGCGCCAATGGAGATCTCGTACTTTCCGGGATCTGTTCTCCATTGACTGGTGCGCGAGTCAAAATACGCAAAGGACCTGCGGTCGAGCAAAAGAGTTGTCTGCTTTGATTCGCCCGGCACCAAGAAGACTTTCGTAAACCCCTTCAGCTCTCTGAGAGGCCGTTCCACCGTCGGTTGCAGAGCAGCCAGGTAGAGTTGTGCTACTTCCGCTCCAGCTCGATCACCGGTATTTCGAATCTCGAACGAGACCTTCAAGTTGCAGGGATCCCCGCCGTCGCCCGGTTCGATTCGCAGGTTCGAGTATTCGAATCGAGTGTACGAGAGCCCAAAGCCAAACGGGAACAACGGATCGATCCTCAGCAGATCGTATCCTCGGTATCCGACGAAAATTCCTTCGTCATAATGGACGCTTTCACCACCGTCATCGGAAGGATAAGACTCGAACGCAGGGTTGTCGCTTTTATTGGCCTCGAAAGTCACTGGAAGTTTGGCCGAAGGGTCGACATCACCAAAAAGGATTTTCGCCACCGCGTTCCCTCCCTCCTGACCCGGATACCAGGCGTGCAATAGCGCAGGGACCTTTTCCAACCAGCGATGCATGTCGATGTTTCCTCCAGAGTTCAGAATCACGATGGTATTGGGATTTTTTTCCGCAACGCCTCTCACCAGGTCGTCTTGTCCGTCCGGCAATTCGAAGGTGCGATCGAACCCCTCGCCTTCATTGCCATTGTCGAAGCCGACGCAAACGATCGCCGCATCGTAATCGCGAATGACATCGGGAACCTTGAGCGAAGCCCAGCCAAACTGCGCGATGGCGCCGCCTCCGCCGCTGTTCTTGTATTCGACTCGCAGCCGATAGATCTGCCCAGCTTCGAGGAATCGGGTGGCTACGTCTGGATGGGCAGCATGATCGCTCCAGTCGTCGATGATCGGCTTCTCGTCGAGAAAGACTCGAATTCCTGAATCCGCGCGCGCGCGAAAGACGTGGAGAGAGGAGGAACTGCTCTGGATCATGCCGCTCCACCGGACGGTAAACTGTGCCGGCAAACCGCCATGCACGGAATCGGGGGACGCCCAATCAAAGTTTATCCGTTGATCGATGCGGTCGATGATCGGAGTGCCTGAGAACGTCAGGTTCGAAAAATACTCGGCGCGCAAACCCTCGACCAAATGCCCGGGTCGATCTTCATGCTCAAACTCCGAGGTACCAAAATTGCCGACGCCAACGCCGAAATAGTCGACAGTCATTGCTGGTCCTTTGTTGTTCATAAGACCGTCAAGCACGCTCACAGCGTAGTAGGGGTTGACATACGAACTCCCCCAACCTGCAGGAACACCTGGGTGCGCGTCCGGTCCAAGCACGGCGATCTTTTTGCTCCTGGCCCGATCCAACGGCAAAATATTCCTCTCATTCTTCAGCAACACGATTCCTTCTTCCGCAATAGCCAATGCGGCTCTACCGCTTTCCGGATTATTTTCCGGGATCGATGGATCCCGTTGCGGGCGATCGAGGAAGCCCATTCGGACAATCATTCGTAAAATTCGGCGTACCTTCTCGTCGATCTGTTGTTCCGTTATCTCCCCGTCTCGAATCGCCGGCACCAGATTCGTCGAGTTCATCCAAGAGCCGGACGGCATTTCCAGGTCCAAACCGCCTCGAGCAGGACCTACTGCGCTATGGGTGGCACCCCAATCGGACATCAGAATCCCGTCGAATCCCCATTCGCTCTTGAGCACAGAATTATTGAGGAAACCGTTCTCCGTACAGTAGTCTCCGTTCACTTTATTGTAGGCGTCCATTACGGCGCCGACTTTTGCTACTCGAACGGCTGCCTCGAACGCCGGCAAATAAATCTCGCGCAAGGCTCTTTCCGTCACGATCACATTGATGTTCTGCCGATTGATTTCCTGATTGTTGGCCGCGAAATGTTTCACGGTCGCGATGACACCCTGGCTCTGGACCCCTCGCACGAACGGCACGACCAGTTCCGACGCCAGGTACGGATCCTCGCCGGAGATATACTCGAAATTTCTGCCACAGATCGGGAGGCGATTGATGTTTACGCCCGGAGCTAGCAAAACGTGGATGCCGCGGGCCCGGCAGTCCCGACCTATCGATACACCCTCCCACTGAGCAAGATCCCGGTTCCAACTCGCCACCAGTGCGATGCCGGCCGGATAACGAGGACTCGGTTTGTCCTGTCTGACACCAAGCGGCCCGTCGGACATGCGAATCTCTGGCAGACCAAGTCTGGGAATTGGTCGAATGGACATCGCATGGACTCCCCCGATGTAATCGAGCTTCTCCTCGAGCGTCATCTGCCCGACGAGTTTCTCCACTCGTTGCTCTTCGGATTCGGCGGCTTTTCCGAGAAAACCAAGAGAGAACTGGATCGATACGCAGGCTAGCAGGCACAGGCCGCGAATCATTTTTGGCGGCGACGCCATCGCTAGCTCTCCTCCCCTGGATGAAGCTCTCTTGGCAAATGAACGACTCGATCGTTGAACTTGTGAGCATCGATTTCTCCTGGCCAGCTTTCGATTTCCTCCAGAGCCCGGCTATGAAAGCCTTTTCGCTGCCTAAGCACTTCCAAGGCGCCCTCATACGAATCCTTGACCGCGTCTTTCATATTTCCGTTATTCATCTGCAACGCGACCGGAAGCAGCGTGCATGCGAAATGATCGAGAATCGTGATCACATCATCTGTTTTCATGAGACGATTCTACCAGACAGGAGTCAGGAGTCAGGAGTCAGAAATCAGGAGTCGCAGAAATTGGGTTATTAGAGTACTCAAATACCCCAATATTCAAATACTCCAATACCCGAATACTCCATTTCTCCTCACTCCTGATTCCTGACTCCTGTCTCCTGTCTCATGCGGGCCTTGATCATGATTTTCGTTCTGACTTGTGCTCCTGGCGAACTGCTGTTCGGTTGGGGTGCCGAAGGACACCGCGCCGTTGGAACGCTGGCTCAGGATCTGATTTCGTCCGAAACGCAGGTAAAAGTGCAGCAATTGCTGCATCAGTCCGGAGACAGCGACCTGGCGAGCGCTTCGACCTGGGCTGACGAAGTGCGCGAAAATGCACATATTGACCGGCCCCGCCCCAAAGACGCCGAAGATTTCAATCGTCAATTCCCGAACAACGCAAGGTAGCACTTCGTCAATTTACCGCTCGGAACCGGCTCACTCGCCGAGGCAGAACGATTTTTCGATGGCAAAAACGACATCATCCACGCACTCGAACGTTGCATCGCAGTTTTGGAAACGCGCGAATCGGCGCCCGGAGAACTCAGCCGGACACAGGCGCTCCGACTCCTGGTTCACTTTGTGGGAGATATCCACCAACCGTTGCATTGTGGCACCGGTTTTTACCGAATAAGCGAAACAACTCCACCGCTGCTGGTGACAAATCCGGACGAGGCGTTTGGTCTGCCGAGTGACCGCGGCGGGAACGACCTATTTTATGGGCCAAAAGAGAGGCTGCATGCCCTCTGGGATGTGGTTCTCGTCGAGCGGGTCGCCGACACTTTCGATTCCCGCGCCCTCGCGGCGCTTCTAAAGCAGGAATATCTTCACCATGCATGGACGGCAACACCCGGCGACTATCATCGCTGGGCCGAAACATGGGCGTTAGAGTCAGTGAAAGTGGCGGCCTCGGCGTATGCCGGCATCCGATTCAACTCGGTCGAGACAATGGGCGAATCAAATCCTCTTTGGATCTCGATCACGTTGCCGCGTGATTATGAGGAAAAAAATACGGACCTGGCCGCCCAACAACTGACCAAGGCCGGGGTGCGATTGGGGCAACTTTTAGACCGGATTCGGTGGCCATAGTGTACCGTCTCCTAAATCCCTTGCGCAGACGACCCATTTTGAACGCAACGAAACCCAAGGGATTTAGGAGACGATGCATTAGTGCATCGTCTCATAAGTAGGAGGCATACCGTTGGCTTCAAAAGGGTTTGGATGCTAGGCGCGAGTGAGGAGCGTATCCGCTGCGATACGTAACGAACGAGCAACGACGCAGACAAACCCTTTTCAAGCCAACCCGGAGGGCCGATGGCGCTTTTGCCGATTTTCTGCGTTGCTCGCTCCTCACGTACGGATTTAAGTACGCTCGTCGCTCGCGCCTTGAAAATCGGCAAAATCGCCGACGGCGGTATGCCTCCTACTTATGAGACGATGCACTAGCCCGAAAATCTGACGCACGCCTTGGCGGGCGCGATTTTCTCGCTTTACGGAACGAGATTTATTCTGATGTTTTGGCTTAACGTCGGACAGAAACCGGACGATGGATCCTACAATGAGCTTCGATCGATGGTACTTGCCTTGCCTTCGCCTGACGTCGGTGCTGGCTTTCGTCCTGGTGGCAACTGTTTCCGCCCAAGCTGATGACACCTGGCACAACGTCTATCACAGCCTGAAGAAATTCTTCACTGGGAAATCAAGCTCCAGCAGCACGCCCGTTCATCACCGTGTAAGAAGATCCGAAGACCACGAGAAAACCAATCCTTCCACGGGACCCACGCCATCAGCAGCAGATAGTTCTCATTTAACTGAGGCTTCCGCCACCCCGCGTGTCGTCATTCTACCGGCAACGTCGCCAACCACGGAAGCGACTCCCGGAACAGAGAACTCCGTCCGGGCACCCGAAGCGGTCGTTAAACCGGAGCCTTCACCCGATTCAGGGCCTGTATTGCGATCGCTGTCCGCACCAACGCCCGTGAGTGCTCCCACCATTTTTCCATCCCCGACGCCCCGAACTGGGAACACGGCGACCGACTAGTGATTTCATCCATGGGAACGCGGCCGACGCTTTGAATGCTTGACGGTATGAGCGGGCGGTCCGGTCGATTCTCTGACTTGAAGAGCGCAAGGCAATCTGGTCGTGGTATGGTCTGCTTTGGCGTTGCGTCCACTTAGCATGTGCTGCATAAGCAGATTCCACCCTAGCTTGACCATTTCCGCCGTCGGTTGGCTAATCGTCGTGATGGAAGGGCGCAGGGCCACCATCCAGTCGGCGTCGTCGAACCCAATTAGCGAGATGTCGCGCGGCATTTTGAGATCGAGTGCATGGATTGCCTTGATTGCACAGAGCGCTGCGACACTGCTGGCTGCGAAAAGCGCAGTCGGCCGATCGGGCCGTTGAAGCTCCTGGTCGATCGCGCGGCGCAAGCCGTCGGCCGAAGGACCGCCCACTAATATTCGCGGGCTTATTGAAATGCGCGCTTCCTCGAGTGCTCGCGTATGACCCGCGACGCGATCGCGCATGGTACCCAAGTCTAAAGTTGGCACCATGACGGCAATCCGCTCATGATTGAGACGGAGCAAATGCTGGGTGGCGGCATAACCACCGCCTTCTCCATCCGTTCCGATGGTATCTACCCCGGCCAAGTCGAGTCCCCGGTCCAGGACGACCAACGGAGGCAGCAACACCTCGTTCAAGGCGGTCGTCAAGAGCGATGTGTCGGAGGCCGGAATCACGATCAGGCCATCGATTTGCCGAGACAACAAGGCTTGCACGCGCTGCCGCTCACGCTCGACGCTCTCTCTGCTTGTCACCACGGCGAAGTCATACCCGGTGTCTGAAGCGAACTCCTCGAAATCGTACGCTATGGCGGCGAAAAAGCTGTTGATGATGTCTGGAATAACGAGTCCAATCAGGCGGCTGCGCCGGCTGCGCAGACTGGAAGCGAGGCTGTTGCGCCGATAAGCGAGCGTTTCCACCGCCTCCAACACCCGCCTTCGGCTGTCGGGGCCCACGCGACCGCTTCCATTGAGCACATTGGAGACGGTCGCAATGGAGACGCCGGCGTGGTCCGCGACGCTTTGGATGGTCACTCGCTTTATCCGGTGAGGACTCATGCTACGGAAGACGGGATGCCGTACGATCGGCTACGGATTTCAAGTGGAAACAGAGGCTGCGGGTCAGATAGAATAGCGATGGGTACCGACATCAATGGCTGATAAATAAAAAGGAATTCCAGGGCAAACATACGTTCCCAGCGGAAGTGATGAAACGTTATATCACGTCCTAACCTAAATCATCCTCGTGTTTTGGCTGCTCGGCTTGGGAGGAAGCTGCGGCCCAGAAAAATCATCCCAAACAGTCCTTAACTTCGCGCCATTCAGGTCACGCGGCTTGACTGGGGGAAGAGTGTGGAAGCCGCGCAAACCGATTGACACCCCCGGGGAGAGAAAGTATTCTTTTTGGTTAAACGTTTTATCTACGTTAACCAACGACCCACCCTATGTTCCCCCAATTCCGGACCGAGATGACGCCGTCCAACGGCGAGAGAAACCTACGCGCGGATTTCGCGCGGATTAGTGGAGATGTGCCATTGACCCTGCGCCTGCCAAGGCGCGACGCAGGCGTTCGTCAATTTCTTCTGCCAGTTTGCTGCAGCGTGCGGGAGGAAACAAAATGAAATTCCTGAAAAAATTCGCCTTGCTTGCCGGTGCTGTATTGGTCTTTGCGACCTTCAATCCTGCCACGGCTGCAGAAAAGCATCTGACCATCTTGTTCGCAATACCCGATTTGGCTTTCCCGTTTTTCGTGCACATGGCGGACCAAGCCAAAGACGAAGCAAAAAAGACCGGCGACATCGATATTATTGTGTCTGATGGCCAGCGCAGTTCGACCAAGGAGACTGCGGACGTTGAGGCAGCGATCACTAAAGGCGTCAACGGCATCATCATCTCCCCGAACGACGTCGATGCTTTGGCACCCGCGATTCAGGAAGCGGTCGATGCAAAGATTCCGATTGTGACCGTCGACCGGCGCGTCAACAAGGTCCCGGGCATCCTGGCGCATGTCGGCGCCGACAATGTTAAAGGCGGCGAAGCGCAAGGCCAGTTGATCGAGAAGCTGTTTCCGAACGGCGCCACCGTAATGAACCTTCAGGGCCAGTCCGGTGCCAGCCCCGCCATTGACCGCAACAAGGGGTTGCACAATGTCCTCGATCAGGCCAAGGACAAATATAAATTCGTCTTCGAAGACACCGCCGGTTTCGATCGCGCGAAGGGCCTCGCAATGACTGAGTCGGCCCTCGCAGGCATGGCGACGCCACCGGACGTCATCGTCGCCGCGAACGATGACATGGCGCTGGGAGCGCTAGAGGCTCTGAAGGCCCGCAACCTCCTTGGCAAAGTGAAGCTGATCGGCTTCGACGCTTTGCCCGAGGCCCTGGGACAGATCAAAGCCGGCAACATGACTGCCACGATCGAGCAGCTGCCGGGTGGCCAGGTACGCGGGGCACTCCAAGCGTTGGTAGCACTTCTTCGCGATGGCAAAAAGCCGGACCAGCAGGTGACGCTGCTTACTCCGATTGCGATCACGAGCGAGAACCTGGATAAGGCCGAACGGCTGAACGAGGTGAAATAGACCTCAGATTTCGGCATAAAGCGGCGACGCTTGGTCGGTGGCGCAGTCGAACGAGATCAGCCTGCGCCATCTCCGCTCTATATTTACTCCTCGCGGCAAATCAATGACAGAACCGCTCCTACGCATGACCTCGATCGCCAAGCGATTTCCTGGCGTCCAGGCACTCGACGATGCCGGCCTCGAAGTGATGCCCGGCGAGATCCATGCACTGCTCGGCGAGAATGGCGCCGGCAAATCGACGCTGATCAAGATCCTCTCCGGCGCGCAGCAACCGGACAGCGGCACGATTGAATTCGGCGGACAGAGGGTGACGATGTCCTCGCCGCACGACGCGCAGCGCCGCGGCATCGTTACCATCTACCAGGAGTTCACCCTGGCGCCGAACATGACCATCGCCGAAAACGTCTTTATCGGGCGCGAGCCCGGTCTGGGCGTTTTCGTGAACTGGCGGAAAATGGCGGCCGAGACGCGCGCCATCACCGCCCGGCTCGGCCTCCAATTGCGGCCGATGTCCATCGTCCGCGAACTGCGCGTCGCCGAGCAGCAGATGGTCGAGATCGCACGGGCGCTGTCGATGAAGTCGCGGCTGATCGTCATGGATGAGCCAACCTCGGCACTCTCGTCAAGCGAGGTCGAGAAGCTCTTTCGTATCGTGCGCACCCTCAAGGCGCAGGGCCTCAGCATCATTTTCGTGACCCACCGCCTCGAAGAGGTCATGCAGATCTGTGACCGCTACACCGTGCTCCGCGACGGCCGCCTGGTCGGCAGCGGCTCCATTGCCGACGCGACTATCGATGGCATCATCCGGCTCATCGTTGGCCGTCAAGTGAACGCGCTTTTTGCGCGTCGCGAGAGGGCAGTCGTGGGCGACGTCGTACTCAGCGTCGAAGGTTTGAGCCGACAGGGCAACGCCCAGGACCAGAATGCGACCGTGCTTGCCGATGTTGGCCTGGAAGTGCGCCGGGGCGAGATCCTCGGCATCGCCGGGCTAGTGGGCGCCGGCCGCACCGAAATGGCGCGAGCGGTGTTCGGTGCTGATCCGTTCGATTCCGGGCAGGTCATCATCGACGGCCGCGAGGTCACTATCCGCTCGCCCCAAGACGCGATCCGCCACGGGATCGGCTTGGTCCCAGAAGATCGCAAGCAGCAGGCATTGTTCCTGGCGCTAGCCGTGCGGGCCAATCTCAGCATGGCCTCGCACATGTTGATCACACGCTGGGGCATATTCATGGACGAAGCCGCCGAGCGTGCCATGGTCGAGGAATACCGCAAGAAGCTCAATATCCGCATGGCGAGCCCGGAACAGTCGATCGCCAGTCTTTCGGGCGGTAACCAGCAGAAGGTCACGCTCGCGCGCTGGCTGGCGCTGGGACCGAAGGTGCTCATCGTCGACGAACCGACGCGCGGTATCGATATAGGCGCCAAGGTCGAGGTCCATAACCTCCTCTTCGAACTGGCACGGTCGGGTATCGCGGTGATTGCCATCTCCTCGGAACTGCCCGAAGTCCTGGCGATCAGCGATCGCGTTGTCACCATGCGCGAAGGCCGGGTCACCGGCGAGATCAAGAGCGAGGATGCCAATGAGGAGATCCTGATGTCGATGATGACACTGAGCGCGAAGGCGGCCTAGAGAGCGGGAAGGAGAGAATGACCCAGGACCCGCACCCAGACAAACCGATCCCTGCCAGGATCGACGTCATCGGTTTTCTCGCCAGGTTCGCGCCGCTCATCTTCCTGATCGTGCTGATGGCCGCATTCGCCGTAGGCGAACCGCGCTTCCTCACGCCGCTCAACCTTTTCAACGTCCTCCGCCAAGTGTCGATCTACGGGCTGCTCGCTGTCGGCATGACCTTCGTCATCCTCACCGCGGGCATCGACCTCTCGATTGGCTCGCTGGTCGCCTTTGCCGGGTTGGTCGCGGCGGCGGTGTCGAAGGGCGGCATCTCCAATCGCTTTACCGTCGGCGCAGGCCAGGAGGCGGCAAGTTACGGCTGGTATCTCGCTGCCCTCGCCGCGATCGCGGTCGGGCTTGCCGGCGGGTTTCTTCAGGGCTTTGCGATCACCCGGCTGAAGGTGCCTCCGTTTGTGGTCACGCTCGGGGGCATGTCCGCGTTCCGGGGCGCCGCGCTTCTTTTCGCCGCGGGCGGCCCGATCAGCGGCTTCGAACCGGATTTCGTCTGGATGGGCCAGGGTCGCATCCTCGGCCAGGTACCGGTGCCGGTGGTCATTTTCCTCGCCTTTGCCGTGCTTGCCCACATCGTGCTCCGTTACACGCGATACGGCCGCCAGGTCTATGCCGTAGGCGGCAACCCGGAAGCGGCACGGCTATCGGGATTGAACGTGCGCACCGTAACCACCAGCGTGTATGTGATCATGGGATTCTTTGCTGGGCTTGGTGCCTTCGTACTGGCGGCGCGGCTGAACTCGGCCGAAGCGGTCGCCGGAACCGGCTACGAACTCACGGTCATCGCCTCCGTGGTCATCGGCGGGACCAGCCTGTTTGGCGGCGTCGGCACAATCTTCGGCACGGTGATCGGCACGATCCTCATCGGTGTTCTGCTCAACGGACTCGTGCTGATGAACGTTTCCGCCTACATCCAGCAGATCATAATCGGCATCATCATCGTTCTTGCGGTGGCCTTCGATACTTTCGCCAAATCGCGTCGCCGGGCATCCTGATTGCGGTTTTTTTCTCAGGCGCAGGCAACCACCAAACTCTGGCCAAACGAAATAACTCCGGAGACACCTTTTAACCATATGACGCGCTTAACGATTAGTGAAGATCCCGGAGAAGAGTTCACGGTACGGGGATATAACACCGTCATTGACGCAGACGACGATGAGATCGTCTTTTACAGCGATATCACCAAAGTGCACGTGGTGCCTGAAAGAGCAACTTTCACCATTCAAGTACTTACGCCGAACTTTGTCTTGGAAATGGATTTCGCGGACGCTGACAGGATTCGCGAAGCTTTAGATTTATTCGAAGCAAAAAAGGTTTTAGAAGTCGATTTTGAGGCGCAAAAGTCCGTTCGCATCATGCCCTCGAACTCGGAGCCAACCGCAGTATGAAATGCGCTTCTTGGGCAGCCCGCTTCGATCAAATCTTTAGTAAGTAAGGCGTCCCGCCTTACCCTTCCTAAATCGTTCTCGGTAGGTACAATGCCCGGGTAATGCGGGACGCTTGGGTTGCGGAAGAGGGGTAATGCGGGACGCTTGGGTTGCTACTAGATCGATGGTGGCTAGAGTGCATGCCCTGCGATTCTTCCATCAATGAAGAGTCCAAAGCCGAAAATCATCTCCGATGTTAAGGCATGGGTCTTGATTGTAGACCAAGTCAAGGCGGCCGTCCTTTAGGGCACCGCTAAACGGTTTGGTCTCCCCAAAGGCCAAGGTATTAAATGATCCCCGATATTTCCGGTTGATTTGAACGATCACCTGATACTGACCGCTTCGTTTCTCGATCGCTGTAACCTTGGCGGGAATTGGTGTCATGATTGACAGATGGCGGCCTTCGGCCACGTGTAAAGGCACGGCGCCTTCGACGAATTCCATTCATCGAAAAGATCGAAAAGGCACACCAAGAGGTCTGCCGCAGCCATCTTGTGACCGCCGAATGCCCGGCAAGACCTTTTATGGGTCCAGGCGAGATTACTTCTTTACCCCTAGAATTGCGTCCTTTGCCGCCTTGGCGACACGGAATTTGATCACCGTTTTGGCTGGAATTTTTATCTTCTGTTGCGTCTTGGGATTAAAGCCCGTACGTGCCTTCCTCTTCTGCTTTACCAGCTTGCCAAAACCAGGCAGAACGAATTCACCGGTCTTTTTGGTCTCTTTGTAGGCGAGCGCGCTCAGCGTCTCCAGGAATACTCCAGCGGTTCGTTTGTTGGTTTCGGTGGCAGCAGCGAGTTCTACTTGAAGTTCAGTTTTGGTCATGTCTAGCCGTTGCTTATGGCAGCGGAATGGCTCCATTTCAAGAGAATCGCTCAAACTTTCATTATTGGCTGGCAATCCTTTGATTTAGTCTGCGCTGTGATAGCCGACGGCGTAGCAGTAGAAATAGCGCCGGATCGTCTTACCATTCTTTTTAAACGTCCCTGCCTCGACCGGGCCCAGGTGCTCCACGTGGCGCAAGACTGAACTGCGAGTCAGATCATCGGCATCAAAGCTGACCAGGAGCAGCGTGCGGCCGTCTTGCGATTTATTCGGAAACCACCATTCGTACATCAGGCTCGAGCCTCCGAAGAGATTGGGGCCTGCCGTTTTGTGCGCCCCGTCACCGTCTGGATCGTAGAAGGCGAGTTCGCTGGAGATGAAATTGCGCTGCATTCCGACGACGAGCGGTTCTTGATGGGTTTCTCGCTCCAATTCTTTTTCAAGCTCACTAACCTGGTGGCCCAGGTTGTGCCAGCCGACTGGCACTAGCTGAATCTGCTCGCTGTACCCAATGCCAGGGAGCCCGAGAACGAGGTAATGCAGTCCAGCGGCGTAGAACACCACAACGACCAAAATCGTTGGCATCCACACGGCATGGAGCAACCGGGGCAGCCAGCGAGCAGTTGGCCATGTCCAAATCGAACGCGCGATCGGAGCCAGTGCGGCCGCCCACAGCGGACCAGTCCAGTTAAGTTGCACGCGATGGCGCAAACTGAATATCACAAAGACCGCCAGCGGCACGAGGGTGAAGACTTGAACGAAAAGCAAGCGCCGCTTAACCGTTCCATCGTTCGCGGGCGCTATTGCTTCGCTCCGAAAAAGGATCAGCAAAGCCGCGAGTAGACCCGTTGGAGTAAGCAACACAAGAGCGGAGGCGGCCAGCTCGTGCAGCGAGAATTGCGAGTGGGCAGATATTCGCCGCGCACTCTGGAACCCAAAGGATGCCCACCCGTGCTTAAAATTCCAGTAAATCACCGGTGAGAAAATCAGCGTCGCAACGAGGATCGCTGCATACGGTTCCCACCGCAGAAGCCAGCGACGCGATCGCGCATCGAGCAACAAGAACAGCAGCATCGCCGGACCGAGCAGGCCGATCGAATACTTCGAAATCATGCCAAAACCGATACAGGCGCCCAGACCCCACCAGGCGGCGCGGCGTTCGCTGATGAGCGCACGCGAAGCGAAATAGAGAGCTCCCGACCAGCAGGCAACCAGCGGCGCATCAGGCGTCATCAGAAATCCGACGGAGAAAAAGAACGGCAACACCTGCACGAGCAGCACCGACACCAGTGCGCTCAATTTGTCGAAAAGGCTGTACGTAAGCCGATAGACAAAAAACGAGGTCGCAATCCAGCAGCAGAATGCCCCAATGCGTACCCCGAACTCATTCTGCCCAAAAACGGTGGTGCCAAACCAGATGAGCCATGCGACCATCGGTGGGTGGTCGAGATAGCCGATATCAAGGTGTTGCGAGTAATTCCAATAGTAGGCTTCCTCGGGGAGCAGCTCGGCCTGCCCAAGATAGATGAGCCGCAGCGCGAACACGTAGCCTACGATTGCGACAACTAACTTGCGCCAGCGCAACTCCGGATCGCCGTCCGCCTCCCACAGCCGGACGAGAAACACCACGGCTCCGACCATTGCGAGAATACCGACGACAGCCGCAGGAAACATCGCCACCTGCGGCGCCCAACCCCAATTCTTGACCAGCAGCGATAAAACTCCGCCGCGCAAGAACAGCGCCAAAAGTCCCGCCAGGCCGAACTGCCCGTGCAGCCACGGCGCGTGCCGCTGTCGATTCTCAGCGGCATGAGCAAATGCGGGCCGCGCCAGGAAAAAGTAGATCACTGCAACAGCCGCCGGGAAACTGATCATGTGCGCCGCGCCCAGATCCAGCCCGGATGACAGGGAGAGCTGAAAGAGAGAAAGATCAACTACCAACGCAGCGATGACCGCGAGAAAAGCCCATCGCTGATTCTCCAACGCTGACCCAAATTGCGCGTTTTTAAGATTCCATCGGGATTTCATGCGGGCTGGCGGGCGATTGCAGTGACTATAGGTCACCGTTCGGCGTTCGGCGTTTGGCGTTCGGCGGCGCAGTCAGGACATCGGTAACACTGTCACTGTTTTAGTTCATGTTTTGATTCTGTCATCTCCGAACTGAATACCGGGCAACAAAATGGCGAACAGCCTCATCCATAAGTGCCCGGGCCGGTGGGTTGCGAGAATGCCTGGCACAGGTACACCACGTCGCAGCAGCACGCCGGCCCGGAAAAAGGTTCGGCGACTGCCGGATGGGTATGTCTTGAACCTATTGTCTTACCTATGTCCTGAACCTGCCCCGGCTTCCGCGGACTGGCAGAGGAAGCCAAAACCCGCGGCGTCGACTTCCAACGCCGCTACTCACGAAAGCACTTTGTTGAAGACAGAGACGAAGTCCGACATGCTGAACGGTTTTGAGAGAAATGCTCTGAATCCCAGTTGCTCGGCTTTCTCGAAGAGGTCACCATCCGCATAACCGCTGCACAAGATCACCCGGGCAGTCGGGTCCGCTTCCAAAAGGAGTTTCAACGCCTCTTCGCCACTGAGCCCGTTGGGAATTGTCGCATCGAGTAAAACCGCTGCGAAAGGGTTGCCATCTGCTTTCGCCCGAATGTATTCATTGCAACCCTCGAGACCATCTTGCACCGAAGCGCACTCGTACCCGAGATTGTTTAGCATCGAGCTTACAACGCTTAAGATCATCTCCTCGTCATCAATGACCAGGATCCGTCCGGTGGTTTTAACGACTGGAGGGGGCGGCGAGGCGACCGGCGGCTCGGGCCGGTGCGCTGCAGCCGGCAGCATCAATGAAACAATCGTCCCGCAGCCAACCAGCGACTCGATCGCGACACTGCCGCCATGCTGTTGCATGATCGACTTGACGGTGGCAAGACCCAGGCCGCTGCCGCCCGGCTTAGTCGTAAAACAAGCCTCAAAAATCCTGTCGCGAATGTTTTCAGGGATCCCCGTACCGGTGTCTTCGATCTCGATTCTGACGTACCGCCCGGCGGAAAGCCCGGACGACTCCGGAATATTCACCACATTCTCGGCGCGCACCAAAAGCCTACCTCGCTCCGGAGTGGCTTCGCAGGCGTTAATCACCACATTCTCGATTACCTGCGTAAGCTGAACCGGATCACCAACGACCGGATACAAATCCCGCTGAAAGGCAAACTGGGATTTGAGCTTCGACCCGCTAAGAGCAAGAAGGACGGCATGAGTGAGAATTTCCGCAACATCGAGAGGCTGTTTAATCGGCGCACCGCCTTTGGAGAAAGTGAGCAGGCGTCTGGACAAGTTGGTGGCACGCTTGGCGCCTTGGCTCGCGTCCTCGAGGTACTTCGGCAACCGTTCATCGAAGGTCGTCAAGGAAGCCGCCAAATCCAGATTGGTAATGATCACCTGAAGGATGTTGTTGAGATCGTGAGCGATACCACCAGCGAGCGTTCCGATGAGTTCGAGTCGCTGGATGCGGAATTGGGCCTCCATTTGCCTCTTTTCGGTGATGTCAGTGTCAATCACCAGGATCGAGCTCGGATTTCCTTGGCCGTCTCGCAAGAGGGTCCACCGGCTGTCGACAATCACCTCTCGTCCGCCTTTGGTTCGTTTGCGTACCTCTCCTAACCAGCTGCCTTCTTCCAGGAGGATCTTTTTTGCAGCCTCGAACGAGGCGCGATCTTCATATCCAATTTTCTGAAGATCGCTGTTCATAGCCTCCCTGGCAGTCCAATCGTAGAGCTGTTCGGCACCTTTGTTCCAGTATCGAATCTTTTCATCCAAGCTGCGGACAAAGATGGCGTCGTGGGCGAGTTCGAGCAGGTTGGCTTGTTCCTGGATTTTCTCCTCCGACCGTTTGCGTTCAGTGATGTCGACCACCACGACGCGAAACTCCTGGCCATTGTCAGAGCTCCTCGCCTCGATGCGCGCGTAAAACGGGGGTTTTCCCTCTCTCAGGAGCATGACTTCGCAGGTTTCTCGCGACTGACTCGCCAAAACCTTCGCGGCGAAGGCCCGGAAAAGAGCGCGGGAATTCTCGGCAACAAAAATCCCGAAGCGACGGTTCACCAACCGAGAACGATCCACCCCAAGCAGCGCCGAGCCAGTCAGGTTCGCCTGTCGGATCGTCCCCTCGCGGTCCAGGGTGAAATAACCCGACGGCGCAAATTCGTAGAGGTCGGTGTAGCGTTCCAGCGCCATCTCCGTCTCTGCCCGCGCCTGCTCGAGTTGCTCGTTCTGCATCTCCAACTCGATCTGATGAATCTGCAGTTCCTGAACCAGCCGCTGCATGTCAAGCGCCGTCCTCAACTCCCCGCCTGGCGAACGCTGATTTTTTTGCTTTTCGCGTAGCCGCGCTTCCGCTCGGCGACGCAGTTCGGCGGCTTCTGATGGATTAGACGATGTCATTTTCGTGGCGGAGCCACCTTCGTTTCTCCAGATCCGGGCGTTATTGCGCCGTCCTTTTCGAGATGTCCCTGGTGTTCGAGTTTCAGCCCTTGTTCACCGATTTGTTTGTACAAACCGGCTTGTGTCTTCCGTAATTCTGCCTCCAGGGTCTTGGAAATGGTGATGTCCACAAAAGTGATAACCACGCCGTCAATCATGTTCTCCAGCGTGCGGTAGGGCATGATGCGCATCAAAAACCAGTGCCCGTCCCGGCTGGTGACCTGTTGCTCGTAGGAGACCAACGTTCGCAGCACCTCCCGCGCGTGGTCCGGCAGTTTCGAGTAGAGCAGGTCGGTGGCGATGTCCGTAATCGGCCGGCCCACGTCGCCGCGCATCAGCTTGAAGATTCTGTTCGATCCACTCGTGAAGAGCCGCACATTGAGCTCACTGTCGAGGAACAACGTGGTCAGCTCCGTGCTGTCAAGCAGGTTCTTCATGTCGTTGTTCAGCCGGGACAGGTCGTTCACCTTGACATTTAGCTCGTGGTTGAGCATCTGCAGTTCCTCGTTCGTTGATTGCAGCTCCTCGTTCATCGACTGCATCTCTTCGTTGGCACATCTGGCTTCTTCCTGGAAAATCTGCATCTCGTCGCGAGTGATCCTCCCCTCTTGGCGGGCTTGCTCGAGTTCCCTCTCCATCTGGACCAGCACCGCGGCAGAGGTCCGTTTTCCTTTGCCCGATAGCTTCGCTGCGGGCGATGCTGGGACCTCTGTAAAAACGACCATCACCGACCCGCGGAGCGCCTTAGGCTCCTCGATAGCCTGGACCGTGATGTCCACGGTCTGCATCTCACCGTTTGTTCTTATGGCAACGTTCTTGAGGGTGATCGCGTCTTTTTGCTGGAGCGCCTTCTGAAATGCGCCGTCCAATTCATAACGCAGACCCTCGCGAGCCATGGCAAAGATGTTCCAGTTCACTTTGCCCGCTGCCGGCTCCAGATATTTTCCTGTCCGCCCGCTGATGTAGAGAATGTCGCCCTTGTCGTTGACCAGGACGGCCGCCGGGGAATACTTTTGCAACAGCAATTGATCCGCCAGCGACTGGAGATTAGCCGCTGGTTTTGGCGCCTTCGGCGGTTGCGGCGCCTGCAACACCGGCACAAACGCCGAAGAAAACTTGACCGACTTCGTTCGCAAGTGGGAGTCGATCCGCCGGTAAAGCCGCGCTTTGTCGTCCAGCATCACAAAGAGATCACTAAACTCTCCGATGGTTTCCGACTTCCCCAGCAAAAGAATGCCGCCAGGATTCAGGCTATAGTGAAAAAGCGGTAGGAGTTTTTTCTGCAATTCCGCCGAGATGTAAATGAGCAGGTTCCGGCAGCTCACGAGATCCATCTTGGTGAACGGCGGATCCATGATGAGGTTCTGTGGCGCAAAGATCACCATCTCCCGGATCGACTTTGTGATCTGGTAGCCGTGCTCGACGTGGATAAAGAACCTGTTCAATCGCTCTGGCGAAACGTCCGCCACGATGTTGGGTGGGAAAACGGCCGCGCGAGCTTTCTCGATGGCATCCCCGTCCAGGTCAGTGGCGAAGATCTGGAGCGAGAAGTTTTGCGCTGGCTTGAGTCGCTCGACCGCCTCCTTGAAAACGATGGCCAACGAATAGGCTTCCTCGCCGCTCGCACAGCCGATCACCCAGGCCCGCAACGTTTGTGTCGGTGCCTGGACTTTCAGAATCGCCGGGATAATCTCGGTTTTCAGTTTGTCCCAGATCGGCGGGTCGCGGAAAAAGCTCGTCACCCCGATTAAGAGTTCTTTGAACAGCAACCCCACTTCCTGAGGATTCTCCTGCAGAAACCGGACGTAGGTCGCGATCTTGTCGATCTGATGGATGCCCATGCGCCGCTCAATTCGGCGATAGACAGCGACGTTCTTATAGAGGGAGAAATCGTGGCCGGTCTGATCCCGCAAAAGGATCAGAATCTTTTCGAGGCCGCTACGGGCTTTATCCGCCTGGGCCAGTCCAGACTTGGCGAGCGGCGGCGCGTGCTGAAGATAAGCGATGATTTTTCCGGGCAACGCCTCCACCGGGGCGACAAAGTCGGCCAACCCAGCGCCGATCGCACTTTTGGGCATACCGTCGCATTTGGCCGAAGCTGGCTCCTGGACGAAGGTGGCTCCTCCTTTTTCCTTGATGGCCCGCAGGCCCAGCGCACCGTCGGAACCCATCCCCGAAAGGATGACGCCCACGCTGCGCTCCTGTTGGTCATCCGCCAGCGAGCGGAAGAAGAAATCAATCGGCAAGTGCAGACCGTGAAGCGCGATGCGATCCAGAAGGTGCAGAACTCCGTGGAGGATGGACATCTCCTTATTCGGAGGAATCACATAAACACAGGCCGCGCGAAGAATGGTCCGGTCCTTGACTTGAATGACCTTCATGGCGGTGGCGCGCTGGAGCAGTTCCACCATAAAGTCCTTCTGCGTCGGCTCCAGGTGCTGAACAATCACAAAGGCTACACCGCAGTCCGCCGGAACGTTCCGCAAGAACGCGTCCAGTGCCTCCAGCCCGCCGGCAGAGGCGCCTATACCAACGATGGGGAGGAGGCGGTCCGCGCTCCGCGCGTTTTCCGGCGGCGGTGGACGCTCTGTCTTCGCGCGGCGCTTCTTTCCTGTTTTTCTCACTAGCGTCAATGGCACCGTCTTACCCACGGCACACTCTATCAAAGGCGAACTCAGAAAATACAGCAATATGCATCATTTTACAGTGGAATTGATTATCCCAGTATTACTTGCATTTAGGCTCGCTGTTGCATTGCAATCAGTGCTTCTATGTGAGCAAAAGCCTTCGCCTTCCATCGGCCTCGCCCCGGGAACCGCCCTCTTTGATTCTCTAGACGAGATTGGGCCCTGGCTAGAAAATGCAGGAATCACAGCGTCCGAAGGGCCCGGAGTTCTCTGGGGATTCGAATCACCGGCCCAGAACCGAAAAGCGACCACCTAACAACCACATCACCTTGAGCCAGAGCGTCTAGTAAAAGCCCTCCTTGAGCTTCGCAGTCCGTTTAGGCAAAAGCCTGCTCTAGTTTTTCCAGGAAGAAGGTGCGTTCCATTCAGCAGGCCATGCCTGCTGGTTAAGCGTGCACTTAACACTCGAGGGGTCCATGTTTCGGGAGGGAGAATCTTATTTTCGCCGCTCACGATAAAGTTGGAAAAGGAACAAATCTCCATTTCAGTCTCCGCCAATCTGTAATTACGATGTTTATTATAACCTCGATGGGCGAATGTCCCGGAGGGACAGCACGATAGTAGCCTGGCATGAAGTGCCTGGAATCATGAGGAAAATAGCCCGTCTAGCCGATTGAACCGATCTCAGCTTAGATCAGGTCGAACATCATCGGACCCGAACTTTTCAACAGGAATACCTGGCGTTTCTGATGCGGCACGAGCATTCGACGCGCTGTCGCTTGCTCATGCCGGGGCTCAGTTTCGACGACAAATATGCTCGTCGCTCGAGCCTTGAAAATCGGCCAAATCGCCGACGGCGGTATGCCTCCCACTTATGAGACGATGCACTAGAAGGGCACAACCGCCCAGACCTCAACAGCTCGATTCTGCTCTGGCCGCGTGCTGTCGAGTAGTTCAGTCCCTCCCATTCCGATGGTCTGCATAGCGTTGAAGAGCATTGCTTGTTCTTTAAGAATTCTAGTGACGTTCTCCGCTCGCTCTTGTGAGATACGCAGATTGGCGTCTGCCCGGCCACCGGTATCGGCATAGCCGGCCACCACCAGAATAAGGGTAGGGTCACTCAGTTTATCGCGCATTTCAGGCTTACTGAACGCTTTCACCAATTCGTCCGCAGCGGTTCTCCGTAAGGCGATCCGGCCGCTCTCGAAGGGAATAACGATCAGGCGTTCCATCGAGCGGGCTTTATGCATCTTCTCGATCAAATTCGCCTTTTTCTCGGCAGAAATCCCAGGGAGCGCATTGATTCGCTTGAGCACCTCTTCTTTCGTAGCGTCGATGTCATGTTGGCTTAGCGGGGTTGAAGAAGTTCCTGTGCCCTGCCTTTCAATGGGGGTGATGGTCGCTTGAGGGGAAGGTGTTGAACTCACCACAGGGGAAGGCGTTGAACTCACTACAGGGGAAGGCGTTGAACTCACCTCAGGAGAAGGTGTTGGGCTGACCGCAGGAGAAGGTGTCGGGCTGACCGCAGGGGAAGGTGTCGGGTTCACCTCAGGGGAAGGTGTCGGGCTAACCGATGGCGCGACGATAGGTGTGGGGAAAAATTCTCCTTCTCGAACCAGATGGATGAGGTGAAAAGATTCCTGGTCTCCCCTTCTAATAGTGACGATCAACTTTTGCGGTCTGTAACCACGTAACTCGATTCTTAACTGGTGGTCACCAGGGGCGACGTTCTCAATTACCAACGGAGTTGCACCTCGAGAAGCTCCGTCGAGGTAAACATCCGCGCTGGCGGGAATCGTTTTCAACACGATCCTCCCTAGTTCAGGCTCAGCCCAGTGGTGAAGCGAAAAGAGAGCGATCGCGGTTCCAATTGCCAGAACGAAAATGATACCTGCAATCGTCAGCCAAGGCTTTCGGGTAGGCGGCGTCCGCGCGGGAGGCTGTGGCTTTGCTTTTTTGAGCCGTGGCTTTGTTTTTTTGAGTTTAGGGACGGACTCAACTTCAGAGGCTGGCCGGGCGGGAACGTTTTGCAATCGTTTCTCCACTTCATCCGCACTTTGGGGACGCTGGGCTGGGTCTTTTGCTAAACAGGCGGCCACCGTTTCCTCCCAATTTTTCGGAATAGCCTGACCTTTAATTCCAAGCTCCGCTCTCCGCTCAGTCATTGAAGGGGGAATCTTTCCACTCACCTGGGCACCGACTTCCCCGCCAAAAAAGGGGGCTTTACCGGTGAGCAATTCATAGAGGATTGCTCCCAACGAGTACAAATCGTCAGCGATAGCCGGCTCTTTCCCGACGGCCCTTTGCGGGCTCTGATAAGGCAGCGTCTCGCCAGGGTGATGAACTACCATCAACCGGCTCATCGAATCGGTAATGGAATTTGCTATCCCAAAGTCCTTCAGTTTCAAATTTCCATCGTGATCCACGATCAAATCACCTGGCTCAAGGCCGCCGCTGATGAGCCCGACCTCTTTATGGGCATACACCAACGCCTGACACAACTCGTTCACCCACTTCTGTAAATCCCGAACTTCGAAGATCCGGTTCGGCTTGGTCAGTCGCAATTGCGATAGGCTTTGGCCATCCCGGTGTTCCATCTGGATAGCCACTGTTCCTTTGGCCTCCACCAAGCCATAGACACGCAGGATTTTGGGATGTTGCAGCGCGATTCTCCGGCGAATTACGTTCTTCAAATCCTCGAGGGCCCTCTTGTCGCCAACGATGACCTCAGGCAAAAACTTTAGTGCTACTTGCTCTACTTGACGCGTCGAGCTGTAATCTTCGGCCAGCCAGACCTCTCCTGTGCTCCCGATTTCCAATTCACGCAGGAGTTCAAACCACGCAAACAGCTTCCCTTGCCTCAACTGGCCAGGAATGCTAGCTGTCGGCCCCTGAGAAGCCTCGGGATGATTCTGATGGTGCACACTGGCCTTCTGCTCGACCGCCGGCGCCGCTGACGCCGGCTTTTTGAGGACTGGATCCTCAGCCGGTGTGCCCGGTACCATTGGATGTTTTGGTGGACCCTCGGCCATATTGTTACTCGCGGCCATAATGTTACTCATGTCTGATCCAAGGATAATTCAAAATTTCGAATTTCTTTTTCGCGTCGTATCGCGTTTTTCGCGTGGCATCCCCCTCTCAAAGGTTGGAAAACCCAGTTCGCAGTTCGATCATGGATGAGCGAAGGCACTCGACAATTGAAGCATGACTCGTGCCAGGGCCTCTCTCACAGGTAACCACTTAAATGTCAGCTCGCGTCCGCTGGAAACAAAAGAAAATTGAAACGGCTTGAGCTCGTTTCCGTCCCGAATATCGACTGATCAAATCCCGTTTGCGGGACTTGAAATCCGTTTGGGATGGGTTTTTCGATCCGAACCCGAGAATCCAAGACGAGGATGAGGACGATTTTAGGAACGATTGCGAGGAAAGGGAGAGGCGGGCAGAGCGCTCACCACATACCGGGAGGTCTCCCACCGATGAGACGATGGAGAGCTAACATGGCGTGCCCATAAGTCTCATCCATTGGTGAGAGTATTAGCAGCTTGGCAGTTTAATCTAAATCTTGAAAACCGATTCCAACTCCCCGTGCGATCTATAGACAAGGAGAGAAGGAGGACTGCTTCAATGTCCACAGCAAACCAAACACTAGTACGCCGCTTTTTCGATGTGGTTTGTAATCAGGCCAAACTCGAAGAGGCGGATGCGCTGTTTTCGCCCGAGCACGCTTATCACGATCCTTCGAATCCCTTCATTGTTGCTGGGCCCGAAGGCATGAAGCAACTGGTCTCCACCTATCAACGCGCCTTTACAGATGCGCATTGGGAAATCGAAGAGATGCTCGACGCTGGAGCCCAGGTTGTGACACGATGGCAGGGTTCAGGGACACACCAAGCCGAATTAATGAGCATCGGTCCGACTGGAAGGCAGGTGCAGATTGCGGGGATCTGGATTCACCAGATTGCTGGCGAGAAGATCGTCGAGAGTTGGAATGTGTGGGACACCCTAGGCATGCTGCAACAGCTTGGAGTGGTTGCCCATCTGCAGCGGGCCCTGTAGCGGCAGGATGCAGATCACCCCGGACAGGTAGTCTGGCTCGCCCTCAAATCGATGAGGGAACATAAATCTGCGAAAGCGCTTGCACATTCCAGGGCTGATTGCTTTGATGAAAAAGGTTCTCCAGAACTTAGACCTGATTGTCCAAAATCCTCTGATCTTTGGGTGGATAATACGCCATGAGCTTCACTTATCTGCTGGCCGCAGAACAACTTACGGTGACGGCGAACCCGCTGTTACCTGGAGTGTCGTGGTTCACCAACTCGATTCTCGTAACCATCATCGTAACGGGCCTGGTTTTGCTCTGGG
>Ga0210383_10000861_pt1 | contig 28050 bp, 24 predicted proteins | sample IncBWC14OmetaG_FD_160072 | JGI IMG/M metagenome (GOLD analysis project Ga0210383, IMG submission 160072) | Forest soil microbial communities from Barre Woods Harvard Forest LTER site, Petersham, Massachusetts, United States - Inc-BW-C-14-O ... | reverse complement strand
TATCGCGAAGCCAAGGATTATCCCAAAGCTGAAGCGGAAGCCGACTCAGCCGTGAAGAAATTCCCTAAGGATCGCATCGTGTCTGCCACGCGCTCTTCGGTCCTGTCGGATATGGGAAAGACGGATGCCGCGGTGGCGGAAGTTCGGCGGCTGTTGGACGGCAAGAACGATCGCGAAATCGACCTCGCCCTGGCCGACATCTACGAGAAGGCCAAGAACTTTAGTGAAATGGCGAAGTCCCTGGATGCGGCCGAGAGCCTTTCGAAAACCAGCGAAGAGAAGCAGACCCTGGCTTTCCGCCGTGGCGCCATGTACGAGCGTATGAAGAACTACTCGGCGGCAGAAGCCGAATTTCGCAAGGTGCTCGACATGAATCCGGACAACGATGCCGCGTTGAACTATCTCGGCTATATGCTGGCCGACCGCAATATGCGGTTGGAGGAAGCGCGTGACCTGGTGGCCAAAGCCGTGGCGCACGAGCCCAACAGCGGCGCTTACCTGGACAGCCTGGGTTGGGTTTACTTCCGCCTGAATAAGCTTCCTGAGGCCGAGGACAAGCTGCGCGAAGCGTTGCGATACATGTCGCGCGATCCTACCGTTCACGATCATCTGGCCGAGGTTTATTTCAAGGAAGGCAAGATTCGCGAGGCCATCGCTCAATGGCAAAGCTCGGTGCGGGAATATCAGTCCGGCCCGCCCAGCGACATGGATCACGCCGAACTCACCAAGGTCCAGAAGAAACTGGAAGACGCGAAGGTTCGTCTGGCTCGTGAGACGGGCGGAGGATCTAAACAACAGTAAGTGGCTTCCTCAGTGCGGAAGCGCTTCTTTCCGCTTTTGCTGTTGGCGTTCGCCATCCATGCGAACGCGCAGAAGTTTTACACCTACGTGATGGATCTTGGGCCCGACTATGTCCAGTTGGCCTGGGGCACCACTGCCGGCGAAAACACTATTGGCCGCTCGTCTCCTTCCTTCGGAGAAGCGACGGTCGAAATCGCCAATCGCAAGCTGATCGCGGTGGGCAATTCCATCACCGTGGCTGATCTCGCGCCCGATCATGCCTACAAATACACTGTCTCACTGCACGGCAAAATGCTGGGCCAAGGCGAAGTCCGGACCTGGGCCGCAAACTCACAGCGGCTCACGTTTTTCGTGGTGGGCGATTTCGGAACCGGCAAGGGACCGCAATACAGCATCGCTCGCGCCATGTGGCAGGAATACCAGCGCCGCGCCGGTACCGGCAACCCCGTCCGCTTCCTGCTCAGCCTGGGAGATAACGTCTACGGAGACATCCGCGGGTTGAACATGGGTTTTAGCCACACCGGAGCCAGCGACCAGGACTGGGGCTCCAAATTCTTCGAACCTTACGAGCCGCTTCTCGGCAGCATTCCTTTCTTCCCCGCTCTTGGCAATCACGATGGCAATGAAACCGAGCGCCATCGCGACTTAGCGGCCATCTTGGATAACTTCCCGTTTCCACAAAACAAGCCCGCTCGTTATTACGACTTCACCTACGGCGGTCTCGCTCAGTTCTTCGCTCTCGACAGCACCAGCAATACCGATTCGGGCCCGGCCCGGCCCGGGTATCTGGAAGACAGCCCCCAGTTCCACTGGATGCAATCTGAATTTGCCAAGCCCCATCCGCTTTGGGTGATTCCTTATTTCCACCATCCGATGTTCACCGCCGGTCCGGATCACCCTCCCAGTTTGGAGCAGCTTCGCCACTGGTTTCGGCTATTCACCAACAGTGGCGTCAAGGTGGTGTTCTCCGGCCACGAACACAATTTCCAGGCCAGCGAAGTAAGTACGGCCACCGGCGGCATTCGTTTCTTCATCAGCGGCGCGGGCGGGGAACTGCGGCGCGGCAACGTGCAAAAGAACATGCAGAACGCCCACATGCAGGCGTGGGCGGAACAGAATCATTTTCTTGAAGTCGACATCGATGGAAAGATCATGAAGGTAACGCCGCTTTCTTACGAACCGCTGAACATTGTCGACGGTTCCGGCGCGCCCGTGCCCATCCCGTTCACCGTGACGCTCAACTGAATCTCCGCTAGCGCTACAATAGTTTTTCGCCGTGGAAACATCACACCGGGCGCGCCAAGCGACCTTCGATTGTGATAAATTCCACCGATAGGAGTTACTTCATGAAAAGCTATGTCGCCGGCTTGGCCTTGCTGGCTCTGCCTTGTGTGCTGCCGGTTCTCGCGCAGGAGAGGCAGAATTTTGTTTTCAACCCGAGCACCCCTGAGGGCCAAATCCTGCAGTCCCTTGGTCAGGAACCGGACGATGCCCGCAAAGTTTCCCTAGGTCAGGATTTTCTCGCCAAGTACCCCAAGCATGAGGCCGCCGGATGGGTGGCAGCGCAACTCGAGTCCGGACTGCTGGGACAAAAGGAATACGACAAAGTTTTAGATGTCGCCGAAATGTCCTACGCCAACGGTCCCGATATGGATGCTGCGTATTTCGCGTTGAAGGCCGCGGTGGCCAAAGACGATATCGCGCAGACCAAGAAATGGTCCGGTCGCACATCGGAGGTCGCTCGCAAAAATATCAGCGCGGCTAAACCTACCGACGACGAAGGAAAGCAGCAGCTGGAATATGCCAAGCAAGTGGACGAGTATTCCGAATACGCGCTGTATGTGGTTGCGTTGAAGGCGCCGCCCAAGGATGAAATCGATCTGGTGGATACGCTCATTAAGCAGAATCCCAAGAGCCAGTATCTGGCGGAAGTCGCCAACAGTTATTTCGCCGCTTTAGGCAAAGCAGGGGAAGGCGCGAAGGCATGCCCCGCCGCGGAAAGAATGGCTGTGGATAAGAACGCTGAGGCCATGCTGTACGCCGCCGATTGCAGTTGGCGCGGCAATCATGCCGACCGCGTGATCAGTTTCGCCGCCAAGGCAGCCGAAGCAGCCAACTCGCGGCCGAAGCGCGATGGCGCCAGCGATGCCGATTGGGCCGCTCAAAAAGGCGCGCTGCTTGGAACCGCCAATTTCTACACCGGTGTCGGCTACACCATGGAAATGCGCTATGGGCCGGCCAACAAAGCGCTGAAGGCGGCCTTGGGGGCCATCAAGGGCAATTCACAGCTTTACGCCATCGCTCTATTTGATCTGGGCCTGGCCAATTACAGCCTCGGCAAGCCGTTGGGCGACAAAGCGCAGATGCGCGAAGGTTTGCATTACTTCCAGCAATCGGCTGATATCGCAAGCCCCATGCAGGATCAGGCGTCGCGCAATGCCAAGTTAGTGCTCACCGAGCTCGGTGGGAAATAACGCCAGCTCTACCCGGCTATCGATTCCCAGTTTTTCGCCAGATGTTCAGCCGTTCGCCATGCCAGCGCTTGCATGGTCAGCGTTGGATTACGCGCGCCACTGGTTCCAAACACCGAACCACCCAGCATTCCAAGGTTCGGCGCTTCGTGCGAGAATCCCCAGCGGTCGACGACGTTGGTATCGGGATTGTCGCCCATGCGCGTGCCGCCGTAAGTGTGCGTCGACAGCGCGGGGCCGAACGGCTGGCCCTTGATCACTTCAATGGCGCCCGCTGCGCGGAACCATTCTTCCATTTTGTCCTGCGAGTGAATGGCCGCCCGCATCTCGTTTTCTTTGGGACCGCTGGTGACGCGGCACACTGGATCACCCAACGGATCCTTCACCTCTGGATCTAGATCCAGATATGTGTTCTCGTAAGGGAAGCTGTTGCCTTGCAGATACGACCCGGTCCAACGGTTCGCGTTCTCATGCACGAACTGCTTCCACTTCGATCCCCACGCCGGCGCTCGGCCAAACGTGCTCATGCTGGCGCCAGCGATGGGATGCTTTTCCATAAAGGTACACAGGCTAGACCCGCCGATAAATCCGAGCCCCGAATGATCGAACGCATCGTCGGCCCATTCATCCACCACCACGCCTTGCGAAAGCATCGCGCCATACCAGGTGTTGACGTCCATGGGGAACAACGCCGTCACGCCTACGCCCGCCTGCGCGTCCCAATGCCCGAAATAATGCTTGCCCACCTGGCCGTGATTGTTCGCCAGGCCGTTCGGATACGCCTTCGATTTCGAAAGCAGCAATAGCCGCGTGTTCTCGTAAGTGTACGAACCGATCAAGACAACTTTCGCGGGCTGAAAATATTCCTTGCTATCGCGGATATAAAGGACGCCCGTCACTTTGCCGTTATCGTCGGAAACAATCCGCGTCACCTGCGCGCCATCGTACACCGTCAGGTTCTTGGTTTTCTGCGCTTCGGGAATGGTGGTGAAGCAGGTGGAATTCTTGGCCCGGATCTGGCACCCTCCGCGGTCGCAATAGCCGTGATAGGCGCAAGCCGGCCGGCCGCGATAGGGTTGCGAGTTAATCGCCGAGGGCGCATGAAAAGGCTTCCAGCCCAGCGATACCGCGGCCTTGTGCATGTGATCCAGAAAATCGGAAGTGCGCAGCGCAGGCATCGGATATTCACGCTGCCGCGGACCTTCGTACACATTCCCCGCCGGATCCAGCTTGCCCTGAATGTTGCCCGCTTTACCCGAAACGCCCACTTCGTGCTCAACGATGTCGTAGAAAGGTTCCAGTTCGTCGTAACTGACGGGCCAATCCTCGAGCGTCGATCCTTTCGGCAGCAAACTCGCGCCGTAGCGTTTGATGGTTTCCGAACGAGTCTTAAAATCCCACGGCTTCAACCGCCAGCTTTGAGCATGATAGTGAATCGAGGTGCCGCCCACCGCGTTCATCATCGGATGCGTAGCCGCCTGCCGCGCCTTGGCATCCGGACTGGTGCGAAACGTCGGGATTTCCTGTTTGGCCTTGGGGACGGTTGTCACCAAAGACCGCACATTGTTGTGAATTTCGTCGGGCTTGAAATCTTTGGCCGGATCCATCCACGTTCCGGCTTCGATGCCGGCCACTTTCAATCCGGCGCGCGCCAGGGGCAGCACCGCCACGCCGCCGGCCGCTCCCAATCCCACCACCGCAACATCCACCGGCTTCAGATTAATGGCCATGATCTTGCCCGTTGCCGTAAGCGGAATGATGGTACGGTTTGATCTCCACGCCCATTTTCTGATCGGCGGCCGAAGTGGCCATGCGCGGGCCTGGATACCGGATCAGATCCCATCCCGCGAAGTTTTTATTGCCGCCATAATAAGGATCGCCAAACATTCCTTCCATGGTCAGCCTGCGCGCTCGATTGAAAAACGCCCGGGCGTTCGCGAACCCTTCGGCAGTTCCGCTATCCATAGCGGTGAGAACCACGTCCTGCTTATCGGATGGCAGTTCGATGAAGGGGCGCGACTGGGACCGTCGCGCGAAGGCGTCAGTAGCCTCCAGGGCTTCAATGAACGCAGGCTTTTCACCAGCCAGATAATCGCCCAGCGCGCGATTAATATATTCCGGCACGCCGCTTTCAGACGCACTCGGCCCCAGATCGTCTTTAGGAATGATGCGGTCTGTAAACGCCGCCAGTAGCCGAAGCTGCATGTCCGACAGCGCGGACGCGGGTATCTGCGCTGTTGCAGTGAGCGCGGCAACCGGAACAATCGCCGCGCTGACAATCACCGCCCGTCGCGTAATCTCGTCGGCCATTAGCGATGGAAAACGCCGTTGTAGACGCCGCTCGCCAGAATGTGTCCGCCCAGCGCCGTCTGCAAATCGTCGCGGCCGGCGGTGGCGGGCAGATCCAGCTTCGAATCGAGAGCGTAAACTTCCAGCGTGTAATGATGCGGCAGTCCAGGCGGCGGGCACGGACCCATGTAGCCGTTTTTCCGCGCGATGTTCATGCCCTGACGCGTGCCATCGGGAAGATCGGCGTCGCCTGCCACACCGGCGGGCAAACCCTTCGCCGTAGCCGGAATATTCCAAGCAATCCAGTGCGTCACGTCATCGAACGATTTGCCGGGATGTACATCGCCGTCGTGGAATATCAAAGCGATCGACATAGTGCCAGCCGGCGCTCCACTCCAATCGATCTGCGGAGAGCCCCCGGGCGGCTTCGCGGCGCAAGTGAACTTATCCGGAATATCGCCGCCATCGCTGTAGCCGGAAATCGTGATTTTGAGTGGCGACGGAATCCCGCCGCCGCCCTTGTTCTGTGCATAAGCGGCGCCGGTGGTAAGTGCCAGGGCAGCCGCGAAAGTGGTCCAAGTTCTCATGTCTATTTTTCTCCTATTTGCCTGTGTAGCTCACGCGCCAGATGGCCTTGTAGCCGTCATCGGTGAAATATAACGATCCGTCTTTTGCCACCACCACCGCCACGGGCCGGCCCCAAGCGTTGCCGTCCGGGGTAACGAATCCGGTGATGAAATCTTCGTACACTCCGCTGGCATGGCCGTTATCCAAAGGCACGCGGACAATCTCATAGCCCGCCCGCGCGGAGCGATTCCACGATCCATGCTCGGCGCCGAACAAATCCCCGCGATACTCCTTCGGAAATTGAGTGCCGTCATAGAACGTGATTCCAAGCGATGCGTTGTGCGGTTGCATCAACACATCCGGCACGATTACCCTGTCCTTCAATTCAGGATGTTTGCCTTCCAGCCGTGGATCCTGATTTGCGCCCATATAGAACCAGGGCCAGCCGTAGAATCCGCCTTCTTTTACGTGCGTGATGTAATCGGGCACCAGGTTGTCGCCCAGTTGGTCGCGCTCATTCACCGAGCACCACAGCTCTCCGGTCTGCGGATTCATAGCCAGACCCACCGGGTTTCGAATTCCCGAGCCGTAAATCTGAACGAATTTGCCATCGGGCGTGTATTCCAGGATGTTCGCGCGATGGGTCTCAGCCGGATGCGTATCGGCATCGTCCACGTTCGAGGCCGATCCCACGGCGACAAACATGCGCTTGCCGTCTTTCGAGAACACCACGTCGCGGGTCCAATGTCCGCCGCCGGTGGGAAGCTCGGGGATGATGGTCTCCGACGCCCCCGTCGCCTTCAAATCGCCCGTGTGATAAGGAAAGCGCACCACCGAATCCGTGTTGCCGATGTAAATCCACTGCGGGCTGTTGCCGACTGGATAAAACGCGATCCCGAACGGGCGCTTCAGCCCGGTAGCGAAAGTCGATACCTGTTCGGGCTTGCCGTCGGCGCCGCGGCCGCGGAAAATCTTGATTTCCCCAGGCGTGCTGTCCGCCACAAAGAAGTCGCCATTGGGCGCCATGCGGATCTGCCGCGGCTCTGTGACACCTTCATGGACGTAGAGCTCTACTTTGAAACCAGCCGGCGCCAGCGGCCACATATTGTCCGGCTTCGCGACCACTCTCGGAAAATTGGCGCTCGATTTGGTGTCGTAAGGTTTCGGAAGATCGGCGGCAGTGATCTTGTGGAAAAGCCCGGGCTTCTCGGTTCGATAATCGGCGAAGGCCTGCTGGCCAGTGACCAGATCTTTGCTATCGATCTTGCCACCCGCGGCTTGCAAGATCCAACCGGCGCCGGCCATCATTAGTCCGGCGAGCACCACCCAGTACAGCTTTTTCATCTTGCCTCCAGCGACAGCGACGGCCATTATATCAGCCCTTTCAGGCCCTTCCACGGCGGAAATCAATGATCCGGATCGATTATCGTGTAGGGAGTAGACTGTGGATAGAACTCCACAATGGAACGGCAAAAGGTGAATCGATCGGTGCTGATTCGCTGCGTGCTTGAAGAACATATCGAGTCTCTGAAAGTTTTGGATCTCGAGAAGCGGGATCGCCGTGCCTATCAAACACGGCCGCAGAGCATCGAGGAGTATCCTCCCTGGGAAGAGACCGCCGCTTGGCCTGAGAATGAGTCGCGGGGAGGTTCGCCTTTGCCGCTTTCGACAGGCAACGTCCGGTTCTGATACTTACCCACCGTGACCGCAGCCCCAATTACCTCCACCATCCGAGATGTGCCCTCGGAGTGATCCTGGACATCGACGATGGCATGAAATCCGATGCGCGATAAATCTGCATCAACGATTTCCCAGGAACGTCTGGGAAAACGCGTCACCAGTCTGAGTCATCGACGAATGCAAGAGGTGTGCGTAGCGCTTGGGTTTTTTCAAATAGGCGCCGCCGGCCGAAATCCGTTATCGTTAGACCAGAATGCCCGATTGGCTGAGTATTCACGAACCCGTCCTGGTAAATACCATCGGACACTGCGCCGGCGCGGTTCTGTTCGGAATGCTCCTCTATTTCTTTCTGCTGAACTGGCGGCACGAGCGGGAAGAGCAGTCCAAGCTCGCCACGTTTGCGGCGGCTCTAGCGTTCTTGTGGAATGTCGGCTCTCTGGTGGCGCTGGGCGTGGGGCGACAAGGCGGCACGGCGGCTGATGTCATTGTCGCTGCCAGCTTCTCGATATTGAGCCTGCTGCCCGCGGTGCTGCTGCACATCTCACTCGGGTCGCAGCACCGGCCCTTGTGGTTTTGCGGGTATGTGCTGAGCTTCGTAGCAGCCGCGCTGCACGTAGGCGACTTGCTAACACGATCCTCCCGCCTCCATTTCGCGGCACTGCTCGTGGTGACGATTGGATTTGCGATATTAACGACGATTTCAGTGTTCTTGGAGATCCGGAACAAAAACGGTGCGGCGACGTCCCGCCTGGCCGGAGCGATGGTGCTCTTCCTGTTTGCTATTTCGTTCGCGCACTTCAGTTCCGGACAAGTACACCAGGCGTGGTCCAAAGAAATCGCGCTGCATCATGCAGGAATTCCGCTCGCGCTCTTTGTACTATTGCAGAACTACCGGTTCCTCCTGCTGGATACCTTCCTCCGATTCGTAGTGAATGCTACGCTTGCGGCGGCTGCAGCGCTTGCATCGATTCGAATCTTTGAATCCGCTAACTTCAGTCCTCGGCTCAGCCAGCCATTCGAAGCGGGCCTGTTATTCGTGGGCGTGTGTCTGTTTCTGACGCTGTTCGTCTACCTCCGCAATCGCACTCAGAGGTGGCTGACACAAGCGATTTTCTTGCGTTCGAACGTCGAGGACGCGATCGAGGAGCTACTCAAGCTGCTTCGGACGACGCGGGACGAGGGTGAGTATCTCCTCCATGCGGCGGAAGTGATTGCGGCATTCGTGCGAACGGGTCGTTATGAATTGACGAAAGATTCACCGTTCGATGATGCTGCCTTGGCAACACCCGTGGGGATGACCGAAGCAGAAGATTGGAGCGCGGCGCCGTGGGTCCAGGCAGTAGTTCCTCTCCGCCTTTCCCGTGGGGACACCATATACCTGCTATTGGGTCCACGTGACGGCGCGCGTCGCTACTTGAGTGAGGATTTCGGAGTCCTGATGCGATTGGGCGCCGCGGTGGTGGAGCACGTCGAACAATTGCGCAGTATTCAAATGCAGGGTTTGGTGTCCCAGGCGGAGTTGAAGGCGCTGCAAGCCCAGATCAATCCGCATTTCCTCTTCAACTCGCTCAACACGCTTTATGGGACCATCGATCGCAGCAACGCCGAGGCCCGCCGCCTGGTTCTAAATCTAGCCGACGTGTTCCGCTACCTGTTGCGGTCGGATCGGAACCTTGTCGCAATCGAAGAGGAACTACGCATTGTCCGAGCCTACCTGGAAATTGAACAACTACGGCTCGGAGCCAAGCTGCGGACTGAAATCAACGTGGATGAATCTGCTCTTGGCGCTCAGATCCCCCTACTCTCGGTGCAGCCTCTGGTGGAGAACGCCGTAAAGCATGGAGTGACCCCGAGGACTGGTACGGGGTTCGTTCGTCTCGACATCACCACGCGGCTGGACGTGCTCACTATTACCGTCTCGAACTCTGGGGAGTGCGACGCGAGCGTTCTCACTGCTACGCCCGTTGATGGAGGAATCGGCTTGGCTAATGTACGCCGCCGGTTGGAGCTGTGCTATGGGGAAGAATCCAGTTTCCTGGCTGAAGTGGAAGCGGGCATCACGACAGTTGGCTTCGTACTGCCGCTCAGGGTTGGAGCGCTGGTGTAAACCTCCGGCCCGGCTCCATTGCGAGGTCAGGCCAGTGCCGCGCTGCTGTCCGCTTGCAACGTCTTTCAGACCATTGATTGCTCGGCGCAGCCCGCTCGTGGAAAAATTGTTCGAGCTTCGACTCCAGCATGCTACAAGTATCTGAGCTTCCAGCTCACTCATGCCCTTGAGAACGCTGATAGTGGACGACGAACCAATCGCGCGGAAGGTAATGCGTGAAGAACTCGGTTCGTTCGCCGACGTCGAGATCATCGGGGAGGCAGATAACGGAACCATCGCTCTGGAAAAGATAACCTCTCAACATCCCGATCTTGTTCTGTTGGATCTTCAGATGCCGGGCATGGGCGGGCTTGAGGTGGTCCGAAATCTCAGGCGCGGGACGCACATGCCGGTGATTGTGATTGTCACCGCGTACGATAAGTATGCTCTTCAAGCATTCGAGGCCGGCGCCATCGACTACCTGCTTAAGCCGGTGGGCGAAGAGCGGCTAGCCGAGGCAGTCAATCGGGCGAAACGGCTAACCGAAAGGCAAGCCGTCGAAAGAGTGGCGCAGATCCAGGAGATCGCCGATCAGCCAAACACCACTCAGCCCCGAAGAATCGTGGGAAGAATCGGCGAGGAATACTTTCTCCTGAGCGCCGATGAGATTTACGCCTTCCAAGCCGACGGCGAGATTGTTTGGATCATCACCTCCAAGAAGAAATACCTCGCCACCCAGACCCTCAAGGTCCTGGAGCAGCGCCTCAAGAACACGAGCTTTCGAAGAATCCATCGGAATGCATTGGTGAATGTCGATCACGTCCGCAAGATGAGCGCCCTCAGCAGCCAGCGATGGCTGATCACCTTGGCCAACGATCAGGAATTCATAGCGAGCAAACGGCAGGCAGGGAGCATTCGCCAGCTTCTGAATGGGTAGTCCCTCGACCGGCTCGTCCTTTTACCAAAGAATCAAGTCCACTCGTCTTTGGTTAGAGTCCGATCGCATTTTTGACTGGACTGCTCAGAGAAAATCCCTAAGAATGGCCGAAAGGGATTCCGGCGCATGCGCAGTGTGCGTTGAACGCCCACTTCAATTCCGTGCTTGTGATCGCCCTATGCGTAACGGTGCTCTTTTGGCTTCGCGACTACATGTCTCTGCGCATGGGTCCATCCCGCACCGCGATCCTCCGCTCCGTGGCTTATGGGATTGCCGTCGTCCTTACAGCCGTGTTCATCTGGAGGATCGCCCTGACAATCGGATTGGCACACTTTCCGCAGTGGCTTCAATCTCCTCGAGTCCTGTTACTGTTCGGAGTGGTTCACTTGGCGGCGAGTACTCCATCTATTTGGGTCAGGCAGACGCAGAATTACCACTGGATGTGGGTAACGGCTCTCCTGCCGGCTCCGGTCGTCTGGCTCTTGCTTCTGCAAGCAATCCTGGTTTCTGAACCCAGTTTAGAAATAGCGGCGGTTCAATTTAGTTTCTTCTCTTTTGCGCTGCTATGGGCCGCTTCAATGGTCGTCGTAATCTTCCGCAGTCGCTATATGCTAGTGCCGCCTGACGACTTGGACTTTGCAGTACTATTCGGAAGTGTGAGTCACGGGCTAGCGCTTTGTACACTGCCGCTCGCGCTTTTATTCACTTGATCGATCGCCGCGACGGTTGTGTCCGCTCACGGCGTAAATTAGATCGCTGATCGCGGGCACCAGTCCGGCCATCGAATTTTCCTTGGCGCTCTAGTACCGAGGCCTCACAATCGACCAGTATGAGAATGAGACGCCCCGCGATTTCTGCCATTGTTCTTCTCCTGTGCTTCGCCTCGTCCGTCGCAACGTATGCACAATCTAGCGGCGGCAACGCCGGAACTGTCCGCGGATCTGTGCTTGACCCGTCCGGGGCAGCCATTATGGGCGCGACGGTGCAAATCGAAAACCCCGTCTCGCACTACAATCGAACCGCACAGACGGACAGCCAGGGAAATTTCGCATTCGTCAATATTCCCTACAACAACTACCACCTCTCGGCGGTAGCGTCCGGATTTCAGTCTGTCACTTCGGACCTGGACGTACGTTCACCTTTGCCGCAGGATGTCAAACTGAATCTGAAGATCGGAACGTCCACTGAATCGGTGGTCGTTACGGCCGCTGCCGATTTGCTCGAGAACGACCCAACGGCCCACACGGACGTAGATCGGGGACTCTTTGACAAGCTTGCTCTCGAAAGTCAATCGTCTTCTCTCAGCTCCTTGGTCACGCTTGCCGCGCCTGGGGTTGCGGCCGACTCCAACGGCCTCTTCCATGGATTGGGCGATCACGCCGAGAACTCGTTCTCCATCGATGGACAGCCTATTACCGACCAGCAGAGCAAGGTGTTTTCGAATCAACTCCCGATCGACGCGGTTCAATCGCTGGAAGTAATCCAGGGCGCCCCTCCAGCCGAATACGGCGGCAAAACTAGCCTGGTGATCGTCGCCACTACTCGGTCGGGCCTGGGCTACACGACACCGCACGGCGATCTGACGGCCTCCTACGGGACATTCGGAACTTCGGGTGGGGCATTCGATCTCTCCTACGGCGGCCAGACCTGGGGCAACTTCATTGCGGTGAATGGACTGAACACCGGCCGTTTTTTGGATCCGCCTGAGTTCACGGTGATGCACGACAAGGGCAACGAAGAGAATGCCTTCGACCGATTCGATTTTAAGCCTTCGGATGAGGACACGCTCAATTTGAACCTTCAATACACCCGCTCCTGGTTCCAAACCCCCAATTCATTCGATGAAGAATACCACCCTGGCCTGGTGAACCCGGTGACCGGCGGTCCACTCGGACCGATGGATCAGCGCTCGCAAATCAAGACCCTAGACGTCGCTCCGACCTGGACCCGGATACTCAATCCAAATACGGTTCTGACCCTGGGCGCGTACTTGCGGAAGGATCAGTACAATTACTATCCCAGCCGCGATCCATTTGCGGATGTTTCTCCAGACCTGCAAAGCGAAACCGTTACGCAGTCCCGGTCGCTCGCCAACGCGGGTGTTCGCGGCAACGTGTCGTACCTGAAGGGCATTCACAACATCAAAGCGGGAATCACCTATGAACACACCTTCCTCACCGAGGGTGATAGCTTCGGTATTGTCGATCCGACGGTTATTACTGGGAATCCTGCAGCCTGCCTGGATGTTAATAATCAGCCCATTCCAGGAACTCCTTGCGCGGTACTGGCACCCTATGATCTGACCAGGGGTGGGACATCGTTCGAGTTCCACGGGCACACGGATATCAAGGAGCTCGCGCTGTTCGTCCAGGATACGATCACCAAGGGTGGCTGGACTTTCAACCTCGGCATTCGTGGGGATATCTACAATGGCCTTGCCATTGCCAGGCAAGCCGAGCCCCGCCTTGGAATCGCGTACAATTTCAAACCCACCAACACGGTTCTACGCGTTTCTTACGCGCGAACAATGGAAACGCCGTTCAATGAGAATCTGGTGATCGCCAGCACAGGATGCAGCAGTCCGTTTCTCGCAGCTCTGGTGCCTCCGCCGGGCGTCGCCTGCAGTCTGGGAGCGATTGTTCCGGGCCACCGCAACGAATTCCACGCCGGCCTGCAACAGGCCTTCGGAAAGTACCTGGTCATCGACGCTGAGTACATCTGGAAATACACGCACAACGGCTACGATTTCGGCGTGGTCGGCGCCACACCCATTACGTTCCCAATCGAGTGGGCCAGCAACAAAATTCCTGGATTCGCCATCCGCGCCAGCATGCCGGAGTTCCACGGACTTTCCGCGTTTGTGTCCATGTCCGGCGTGGCCGCGCGCTTCTTCCTGCCGCAAGTCGCCGGGTTGCCCATCATCCCAGTAGGAAACGAGGTGTTCCGCATCGATCATGACGAGCTATATAACGAAACCTCGCACATCCAATATCAGCCGTTCAAGCGCGGACCCTGGCTGTCGTTCAACTGGCGTTATGACAGCGGATTGGTGGCGGGCGCATCGCCATGTTCGGCGCCAACCGCCACCTGTTTCGCTTCAACCTCGATTGCAGATGGCGGAGGGGCCAATATTCCAAGTGGCCAAGTAGCGTTGAACAACACTATCAGCGGCTTGCCGCTGACCGCCGATCAGGAGTTTCAAGCCGGTCTGACTTGCAATGGCGTCCTTGCGGCTCCAAACCCGCTTGGCCCCGCACTGGCCACCTGCAGTGCGTCGGCACTCGGATCCATATACCTGAAGATACCCAAGCCTGGTACCGAAAACGACGATCACAATCCTCAGCGAGTACAGCCCCGCAGCTTGTTCGACTTGGCTGTAGGACATGACAATATCTTCCACGGCGACAAATACAAATTCAGCGCGCGCCTGGAAGTTATCAATTTGACCAACAAGGAGGCTCTCTACAACTTCCTCTCCACATTCAGCGGAACGCACTACGTCACTCCCCGCACTTTGACTGGCACGATCGGGTTCCACTTCTGAGACGTACCGCGCGGAACTGGTCTCCTCCGGTCCTATCTGCCACGCGCCACGAACAAGACCGCTAGACTAGATCAATATGATTTTGAAGCAATACTACTTGGGCTGTCTCGCTCACGCCTCCTATCTGCTCGGAGACGAGGCCAGTTCATCCGGTATTGTTGTCGACCCCCAACGCGATATTCAGCAGTACTTGGCGGACGCGGAGAAGTTGGGTCTCCAAATCCGCCACGTCTTTCTCACCCACTTCCACGCCGATTTTGTGGCCGGCCATTTGGAACTGCGCGATCGCTGCCACGCAACCATCCATCTGGGTTCGCGAGCCCAGGCCGAATATGCCTTCGTGCCAATGAAGGACGTCGATACGATCGAGTTTCCGGGGCTACGCCTGAAGGTGCTCGAAACCCCCGGCCACACCATCGAGTCGATCTCGATCCTGGTATTCGACCTGCAGAAAGACGCAACACAGCCTTACGCAGTCTTAACGGGCGATACGCTCTTCATCGGCGATGTCGGCCGCCCCGATCTGCGCGCATCGCTAGGCTGGAATGCCAACGACCTGGGATCGCACCTTTACGATTCGTTACACAACAAACTGCTGCCCCTTCCCGATCAGACGCTCGTTTATCCAGCCCACGGCGCCGGTTCGCTCTGCGGGAAGAAGCTCTCGTCCGACACGGTGTCATCGCTCGGAGATCAACGGCGATTGAATTACGCCCTGCAGCCAATGTCGAAAGAAGAATTTATTCGCCTGGTCACGGCCGATCAACCCGACGCTCCCGCGTACTTCACGTACGATGCCATTCTGAATACTCGCGAGCGCGACACGCTAGATCACAATCTGGAACAGGTTCTCCGACCCATCCTTCTCGATGATGTCCTACAGATGGGAGATGCGGGCGCTCAGATTCTCGACGTGCGCGATGCGGCTGAATACGCCAAAGGCCACCTGGCCGGCAGCATCAACATCGGGCTCGGCGGTCAATACGCCACTTGGGCGGGCACGGTGCTCGACCGCAGCAAGCCCATCGTGATCATTGCCGAACCGGGACGCGAGCAGGAAGCCGCCTTACGCCTCGGCCGCATTGGTTTCGACCATGTCAAAGGCTACCTGGATAGAGGCATGGAATCGCTGGCCGAGCGCCCGGACTTGGTATGGCCCACCGAGCGCATCACCGCGCCCATGGTTGCTGATGAATTAGCGGGCGTAGATCCGCCACTGCTGTTGGATATCAGAAATCCGCGCGAGTGGATGACCAAACATATCGATGGTAGCGTCAACGTTCCACTCAACCATCTGCAGGAGCGCATTGGTGAGATCCCGCGCGATCGCCGCATTGCCGTCCATTGCGCAGGCGGCTACCGCTCTTCCATCGCCGCCAGTATCCTGCACCAGTATGGAATTACCAATCTGATCGAGATGGCCGGTGGCTTGGCTGCCTGGGATGCCGCGAAACTGCCGGTGGTTTTGGAAACATCGCTATCCTAAAGAAGGATGGGCTTTCTCGACAACCTGGAAAACAATCTCAAGGCGCTGGAATCGCAAGAGGAGAAAGACCCGCAGGCGCTGGCGCGTAAAGCCGCGCAGCGAGAGGCCGCACGATCGGCTGCGCTGGAAATTGCTCCCTACGCCGAAGCCCTTCGCAACGGACCATTCAAAGACGGTTTGCTGACTGCTTGTCGAGAGATCGGTCACCGCCAGCGGATCCTGGTGCGGCCGGTCTGGGTGGATTCTATTCTCCGCCTGGAAGCAGGCGTCAAGAAACTGGAATTGCGTCCGACTCCCAGCGGCGTGCTGGCGGTTTTCTTCCAGGGTGGCGTCGAGCAGGCAAGCACACCGATCGATTTATCAAGCGACCCTGTCAAATTGGCCGAAAAGTGGCTAACATCGGAGGCCTAATATGAGTCCATCCCGTTTTCTCGCGATCCTGCTGGTAATCGGCTCGGCCGCTGCGCAAGAAATCAAACTCAACGTCACGTATGTTTGCGCCGGTGAGCGCCTGTACGTTGAAAGCTGCAACATCCGCGATCTTTCCGATACCTCCAGCTGCATGGTGGCCCATCCCGACCGCCCCAAACACAACGGCTTCATGGCTTACACGAACGAAACGCGCGGTACGCTGAAGACGCTGTTGTCTACCTGCAAGCAGCCCACGCCACAAGAACTCGCAGCGGCGGAAGCTTTCAAGAAGAAGCAGCAGGAAATTTACGACGCGAACGTTGCCAAGGCCAATCCGCAGCTTAATCAGGCTCAGCCTCAGCAGTCGCGCCCCAACCAGGCGCAGGCTCCGCAGGGAGTTGCGCAGGTGACGCCTCCGAAAAATGCCGAGGAGCATGCGATTCGCCGGTGCGTTTCTTCCGGGCGTCTACCAGCGACGTGCACCGGCAATTCGCTGCTGGGCGCGTTTAGTCAGATGGTGGGCCAGGTTCTACCATCGGCCGCTAAAGAACCAGCCCCAGGTCCCGAGATTGCGGGCGTCTTCGAGGGCGCGGGCAGCTGGCGTCTTGATTTCATCGACGGAGGAGTCCTTGTGAACTGCGCTTTCCTCGCGCCCGATCAACACAGCTACACTTTCGATTTCAGAAACAACCGCGCCGCCATCGTCGTCGACACCACTCCGAAGCCACTGGTCCTGACACTCGGGCCCGATGGAAAAACGATGTCCGGTCCGGGTCCAGTCCAGATAGATGGTGTGGTTGTTACCGGATACGACAGCGGGTTGCGGGATGCAACCGGACAGCATGTGGATCCGCTGACCGCCGTCGGCCCGGTCTACGACGAAAACGGGCACCGCGTCTCTCGTACTTCGAATTCCGGTCATGCTACTTTTGCGGCCCGCAAAGCCACTTGCCCCGCGCAGAACCTCTCCTCGAAAGGCGCCGGTGTTGGCGTTCAAACCATGCAGACGGATCTGCTCAAGTCCATCTTCAATGATGGCGACAAAGGCCCCCCGACGCCCGCCGGCATTCGCATGCATGGCATCTTCGCCGCCGCTACCGGCTTCAGCGTCCAGTTCTTCCCGGAGTCCGCAATTCTCGGCTGCGGGCCCGATTCCGCGCGCGCCTATCCGTACACCGTGGTCGCGGATGGAACCAAAGCAGCAATCAAGATCGATGCGCCCGATCATCCGCTCACACTTGGCTTTGGACCCAACGGCTCGCTCGATCCAGGCTCCGGCCCCTATCAAGTCCACGGGCGCGTTGTTATCGGGCAGGACAACAACGGCGATTTTACGTTTGCTCCCATGGAACAAACCTGCATCCTTGCGATTCTCACGCCCAGCAAACAAATTCCATCTGTCGGCGGCACTGTTGCTGCGCCTGCCAACGTAAGCGGCGGCCTTTCCACTCCGGCCGCGCCACTTGGGAATGCCACTCTTTCCGTCGCCTCGGGACTTCCCACGCAACCGGGTGCTCCCAATCCACTCGCCGGCCGTCCTTACATTCTTTTACGCGAGAGCTATGCGGACGCCCTCGCCAAAGGCGGCGTCGTGGTTCCGCCAGGAACGTCGGCTTATAAGTACGCAGGAGTTGCATGCGCTGGCAGGACGCAGGATTGTCAAAAGGTATCGGACGCCATCAAGGTAAGTGCGGCCTCAGCGGTCCGGGCTGACGCCACTGGCAGCGGAACCTTCCCCGGCGTGCCTCCGGGAACGTACTACCTGATGATCTCAGCCCGTTTCAACAACCAGTCGCTTGTATGGGGTCAGGCCGTCCAACTCAAGGCCGGCCAGAACTCGATTACGCTCGATCAAAGCACGGCAATCCCGCTCAATTGAGCTCCGGGATACACCTACAGTAGTAGCCCCTGCTGGCCGATCAATGGCATGCAAGCTTAAACCTGTATTGCCGTAAGGCGGGAGAGTTGTCCGGTGTTTCCGATCGTTGGTATCCTTATTGTCCTCGGCTGTATCGCCGGGGGCTATCTGATGGAAAAGGGGAACCTTTTGGTTCTCATGCAGCCCGCCGAGCTACTCATCATCGGTGGTGCGGCCATTGGGACAGTTCTCATTGGTAACCCACCTTACATCCTTAAGTCGATCATCTCCAGCCTCCTCGCCGTATTCAAAGGCGGTCACTACACTTCCACCACCTATCTGGACACCTTGCGCTTCCTGAACGACTTTTTCGGCACCTCGCGCAAAAACGGCATCACGGCGCTCGAGAACGACCTGGACGAACCCGAAAAAAGCGCCTTGTTCAAACGCCATCCCAGTTTCGCGAAAGACAAAGAAGCCATGCACTTTTTTTGCGACACCATGCGAACGCTGTTGGCGGGAGGCGTGGAAGTCCATGACTTAGATCAGATCATGGAAACCGATTTGGAAGTGCTGCACAAACAAGCCTTGTTGCCGGCGGCTGCGATTTCCACCATGGCCGACAGTCTTCCTGGATTGGGAATTGTCGCGGCAGTGCTAGGCGTCGTTATCACCATGAGCGCTCTCGGTGGTCCTCCAGAAGAGATCGGGCACAAGGTTGCGGCCGCGCTAGTAGGAACGTTCCTGGGCATTCTTCTTTGCTATGGATTTCTCGGGCCAATGGCCGCTAACATCAAGAAGCAAACTAACGCCGAGAGCGAATATTTCCTGTGCCTCCGCATGGGACTGCTCGCGTTCATGAAGGGCGTGCCACCCATACTGGCGCTAGAGGCTGCGCGCCGCGCGATTCCTCATCATGTCAGGCCGACATTCCAGGAGATGGATAAGGCGTGCCGGAAACCCGCCGGCGCTCCCGCGTCCGAGGCGGCAGCTTGAGCGCGAAAAAAGGCGTTCAGCCAATCATCATCATTCGCAAGAAAGCTGACCACCATGACGACGAGCATGGCGGAGCATGGAAGGTAGCCTACGCCGACTTCGTGACGGCCATGATGGCGCTGTTCATCGTTCTTTGGTTGTTGAGCGCCAGCGAGAAAGTCCAAAAGGCGGTAGGCGGCTATTTTCAAGACCCCACCGGCAAAGGCCGCCAGACCGGTACGTCGACAGCCGGCATGGGCGAAACCCTAACCTTGACCAAAGACCAGTTGCAGCAGATCAAAGACAAACTGGAGCAGGCCATGAAGCAGATGCCGACCTTCAAGGACATCCAGAATCAGATCAAGATGACCATCACGGCCGAAGGCCTGCGCATCGATCTGCTCGAGACCAAGCGGGGGATGTTCTTTGACACTGGTAATCCCGTGCCCACCGAAGCCGGGAGTGAAATTCTGAAAGTGCTCGCAACGGAACTCTCGAAGCTTCCCAACAAGATCGTGATTGAGGGCCATACCGATTCCAGCCCATACGGCCGCGCCGATTATTCCAATTGGGAACTCTCGGCGGACCGGGCCAATGCAGCCCGCCGCATCCTCACCGTATCCGGATTGGACGATACGCGCATCAGCCAAGTCCGGGGATTTGCCGATCAGCGTTTACTTCTGAAGGACGACCCTACCAATCCATCCAACCGCCGGATTTCGATCATCGTTCGAAACCAGGGGATGGATGAGTTCGACGAAAAAATGGCTGCGCAGCCGGGCGCGCAGTCGGCCCCGCCCGCAAAAGTAGAGAAGCCATCGGCGGTAATGTTGCCACCCGCGGCCGCCGCAAAAAAATAGCCCGCTCGCTTCCTGTTGTATACTTCTGCTTGAATCCAATGTCCAAGGAGAACACGTGAAGCATATTTGTACCCTGACCCTGATGGGAGCTTTGCTCGGCGCTGCGGGCCTCGACGCTCAGAATCCCTTGTCCACCGATCTCAAGGGTAGTTACACCGGGATCAAGAGCACCATTATCAAAGCCGCCGACGAAATGTCAGAGGCCGACTACTCGTTCAAAGCCAGCCCCATGGAGCGAACCTACGGCGAGATCGTCGGCCATATCGCGGACGTCCAGTTCGCATTATGCGGCAACGTAAAAGGCGAGCAAAAGAAGAGCGACTCTAGCGGCAAAACCAGCAAGGCAGACTTGGTTGCTGTGCTTAAAGCATCTTTCGATTATTGCGATGGAGCGTATGATTCGCAGACCGACGCCGATGCGGCCACCATGGTCACGCTGTTCGGTCCAAGAAAAGCCACCAAGCTGGCAGTGCTCAATTTCAACATCGCGCACGACAACGAAATGTACGGGCAGATGGTGGTGTATCTCCGGATCAAAGGTCTGGTACCGCCGTCCAGCCAGCGCCGTCAGCCTTAACGCTTGAACGCCGCCAGATGCAGATGCGCGGGCATCTGCGCATGAGTTAAATCAAGGTCGTCTCGCAAAATAGGAACCGTGATGGAAATCGTTGCGGGAGCCGACGGATAGTTCTGGCTGATCGAAATCTTCAACGCGCGCGCTGGCGCTTCCAGTAAAGTGACGGACCGATTGGCGTCGGCGAAAGACCGAAGCATCTGCGCCTGCTTTGGATCGTCGCTCGTAATCAACACTTCGCGCAGTAAGTGCTCGGCCGCGGCATAAGTAAGCACACCCACCACGTGCGGCTCCTTCAGGCGCGCATCGGCGGCGTCATCCGGCGGATCTTCGAAACCCACGTAGCGCATGGTCTGAATATCGCGGCGAATCGAAAAGCTCAGCAATGGCACATAAGTATCGAAGAGCCGCTCGCCTGTGCCCAGCTTGTAGACCGACCACCATTCCGTATCTTCCAAGCCGCGCAGAATAATCAACAGCGCGCCATCAACGGTCTTGCAACCGACGCCGTCCGCTTTCAGCGTATACAGCGGCTTCCGCTTTGGGTCGACACCGAGCGGCCATGCCTGAACCGTCGTGGAAGCCTCCGTTCCGATTTCGTCCACTACTTGCTTGATCCGCGTGGTTGTTCGCAGCAGCAATCGCTCGTTTTGCGGCCGGCCCGGAACTCCGGCGCTTGTCACCTCGTAGGCGACGTTCGCGATATCAACCGTCTGCTGGCCGTCTTTGTTGACGCCGTACACCACGCTCGCGGGCGCCTGCGATTGAAACGGCTTATGCGTCTGCGCGATCGCGAGGCCGGTAATCAGCAAGGACAACGCGATCTTCCGCATGCGTTCTATTCGTAGTATTGCGGAGCTTTCTTTAACTTGGCGAACGCCGCGTAGTCATGCTGGATCCAAAGCTGCGCGCCGCTCTCCTTCAAAAAAGCTTCGATCTTCTCGCGCGTCTCGACGGTTTGCTGTTGATCGGTTTCAAATGTCGGCACGCGCTTCAGCTTGCGTTCCTCAGGGTAATGATAAAGGTCGCCGCTGAGCACGATGGGGCCGGTCTTCTTGAGTTTCAAGAACAGCACCTGATGGCCCGGCGTATGCCCCGGCGCCAGTTTCATCACCACAGTTCCATCCCTGAAGACGTCGTAATCGTCGGTTGGAATGATGACGGTCTTGCTGTTCTTCAGTTCCGAATAATTCTTCGGATTCACCTTGTCGGGAGGCTTCGCCGCGAACATTGCATCGCGTTCCACTTTGCGCACCAGCCAGGTGGCATTGGCAAACTGGTTGGCATTGGCGATGTGGTCATAGTGATAGTGCGAGAACGCCAGATACTCGATATCGGAAGGCTCATAGCCGATTTTCTCCAGCAGGGACTTCAGCGTCTCGGTGATAGTGGCGTATCCTTCCAGCGCTGATTTCTCGCCCGGCTTGAGAGCGCTGTCCGGTACCGCACCCACGTCCCACATCAACGTGCCTTTGGGATGCACAATCAGGTAGCATCCAACCGACAGGTTCGTTGTTGCCAGCTCCTCCTTCTTGAAGCGGAACCGCTCGGGATCGGAAATGTCCAGGCTGCCGCAGTTGAACACATACAATCGAAGCGACTTCGGAGGTGACGGCGGCTTGTGCTGGGCGTGCAACGCAAGCGGTGCGATAAGTACGGCGATGCTAAGCGCAATTTTGTTGAACATGGGCGTAATCAGCACCAATCATACTATTTCGCCCGGCTCCGAAAGCGTTGCAAACTGGATTCATGACTATCACCTTCAAGAACGTGCCCGACGACGTCTGTCAGGAACTGAAACGGGCCGCGAAAGAACCGGGCCGCAGCCTGAATGCTCAAATCATTCACACGCTTGAAGCAGAGGCTGCGCGATTGGAGCGGCGGGGAAAGTTGCCATTAAAGAGCTGGACCGTTTCGCTGAGTCGCTCCCGCCAATAGACGATAGTACGCCACTCATTCGCCAGGAAAGACAGCGGCGCTGATCCTTGCCTGAAACGGTCCTGTCCTTCGTAGTTGGCATCCCTTGCTATCATGAAGGCGGAGGTTTTTTGCATGGGTCCCGTGGGTGTGCAGGAGATGATGGTTATTTTCCTCGTCGCCCTTGTCTTGTTCGGTCCCAAGAAACTGCCCGAGCTTGGCAAGACGATTGGAAAAGCAATCACGGAGTTTCGCCGCGCTCAAAGCGAACTCAAGGCCACTTTCGAAACACACATGCGCGAGTTGGAGAAAGAGAGCGAGTCGATCAAGGAAGTTACTCGTAGTTACACCAGTGAGATAAGCAAATCGGTAGGTGATATCTACAATCACTACACCGGATATGACAACTCTTATTACGATTCCGGCGCGTTTGGCGGCGCTGGTACACCATCCAACGAAGCAAATCCATCCACCGTAAGCGTACCCGCACCTCAGGGCGCCGAATCCAGCGTGTCTTTGACTGAGACGCCGGCCGTTAGTGGAACCGTAGCGCGGAACAGCACCAGCAGTGGCCCGGAGCATTCCGAGCATCCTGCCGGCCAGCCCGCCGAGCCGGAGTCCATTAACACCTGAGACATCGCAGAAACGTAGCCCAGCATGGAAGACGATAAGCGGGGAGTTCCGCCTCCCGAAGGGGAAGGATCGCCCGAGGTTCATCCGCCAACTTCAGAAGCGGAAGTTGTCCACACTCCCCCGGTGGAGGTGGTTACCGAGACCAGTCTCATTCGGAATCCGCCACCGCCTCCTCCCCCTCCTCCCGTCGTCGATCCCCAGGACGAGGAAGAGGACCGGATGCTGCGCATGTCCTTCATGGAACATCTGGAGGAATTGCGCAACCGCATCATCCGCGCGCTATGGGGGTTGGGAATTGCTTTCGTCCTGTCGTTGGGCTTTGCCAACAAACTGTGGGATGTAGTCAGCGATCCCGCAGTTGAGGCTTTGAAGCACCTGCACGTAAATCCGCCGCGCCTGGCTCAGTTAACGCCCATGGAAGGCTTTTCCATCATATGGGTGGAGCTGCCTCTGCTGGCTTCCGTCTTTTTAGCGTCACCTTGGATCGTTTACCAATTGTGGGCGTTCATCTCCCCCGGACTTTATAAAAAGGAACGGAAGATGGCCCTTCCCTTCGTGCTGCTCACCGCCGGCTTGTTCATCGGAGGCGGCTGTTTCGCTTACTTTCTAGCTTTCCGCTACGGTCTTGAATTCCTGCTCGGCATCGGGATGAGCAACAACGTTCAGCCGGTGGTGTCCATCACCGAGTATTTCGATCTGTTCGTCAACGTCACGCTGGGAGTTGCCTTGGTGTTCGAACTTCCGGTGCTGATATTCCTGTTGACGCTGCTGCATCTGCTCTCACCGCGATTCCTGCTGCGCCATTCCCGTTACGCGATTCTGGCCATCGTCATTGCCGCCGCTATCATCACGCCAACGCCCGATGTGTTCAACCTGATGTTGTTCGCCGTCCCGATGTGTCTCCTCTACTTCGTCGGCGTGTTCGCGGGTCTGGCTTTGGTGATGCGCCGCGAGGGCCGCACCTTGCCGTGGCGCCGCATTATATGGATTGCGGTGATTGTGCTGCTGATCGCCGCGGCCATCGCAGCGGCCATGCTGCAATTTCACATTCATTTCATGCGCCATTGGCCTTACCTCAGTAAGTGAAGGCGCTTGAGCTATTACTACTAGCCGTAGTGCGCGATAGCTCGAATTGGCTATGAATATCTGCGCGCTAACCTCTCCGCTAATCGCATCAAAAATGGCTGGATTTTTTTCGCGCAGTCGTCTACGATAGGGAAACCCGAAGACAATTTTAACGATGGATATCCTCAAAGCACTGCGAGATCTCTACAACGAGAAGAAACGGTTGGATGTGGCGATCTCTTCTCTAGAAGCGCGCCTGAAAGCTGTACGCAAGGGCTCAACCACAAAACCTTCACGCGGACGGCGCGGCCGAAAGAGCATGAGCGAAGCAGAACGGCAAGAGGTATCCAAGAGAATGACGTTGTATTGGGAAACCCGGCGCGCTCAAGTTCGCCCGTCAGAAGTTTCGCCACCAAGCCCGTCGGGCGCTTCATCCCCAAGCGAAGGGCAGCAGGTTAGCACCACTTCGGCGTGACGAACTGTTCTACTTCTTAAAGAACCACAGCCAGAAATACTGTTCGCCCGCTCCGTGCCGGTAGCGTGGCTCAAAACCACAACGAAACGCCATGTCCACTGCCTGGCGCTCCGAAAACGGCACTCCTAGCCAGGTATCGTCCGGCTGCGTCTCTACAGTACTATCGCCTTGCACCTGAAACTTGAACAATGCTCCAGGCCGCAGGAGTCGGCCTACCTCGCGCACGTAATTTTCGATAATCTCGCGGCTGGGAATGTGTTGGAAGACGATGGAAGAAAATGCGAAGTCAAACTCCAGCTCGGGTACCACCGCCAAATCTTTGCCATTATTCTGATACACAAATGCATTTGGACGGTCGTGTAATGCCGCTCTGGCTTGGCGAACCATCTCGCCGCTCACATCCACGCCATGCACTTCGCCAAACAGATTGGCCAGCGCCCTGGTTACCCGCCCCGCGCCGCAGCCGATTTCAAGTACCTTCATTTCGCGCTCGGGCTTTCCCTGGCAGATGTTCCCCAGGTCGGTGAGGATCTCCTCGGCCACCGTCCGCTCGCCGGAGGCGAAGAACGCTTCGTCGGTCCATTCCATGGTCGCCGTATTGACGTAGTAACGGGCGTTCTCTTTGGCCCTCTGGTCCCAGTCTTCGCGCATCTTGCGTAGTTGATCTTCGGTGGTAATCTCACTCATATCAGGCCCGGTAATGTTAGTTTCCCAATGTCGAACTATTAGCGGAAATGGCCGCTCTCGCTATTGTCCCATAGGCCCGTTTAACGATGGCCTTTGAGGTGCGATGCAAGGAGTACTGGTTCAATTCGTTATGAAAATGTTACCGAACGGGGTCTGAAACGGGCCTCCAGCTATTGACCCGAACCCTATAACAGTTTAGAGTCTTAGAGACACGAGAAGACATGGAAAAGCGCAAAGCACAACGATTTGAGCTGAAACTGCCTTTGGAGCTGATTCGCAAAGGCTCACAGGCGCTTTCCGAGCACGGCGAGACCAAGAACCTCAGCTCCGTCGGAGTATTCTTTGAGGCGGGCGCCACGCTTGGAATCGGCGAGCCAGTAGAGTATATGATCACCCTTCCGAGTACTGCGGGCCATAGTGATCACAAGGTGCGTCTGCACTGCCTTGGTAAGGTGGTGCGCATATCTCCAGAAACTGGAGTGGCCGCCACACTGGAACGTTACGAGTTCGTCCGCTAACCCCTCGTCAGCTCTCGCAGTAAGTGCAGCGTCGCCTGTTTCCCGGTTTCCCCCACTTCCCCTACTGGTCCAACACATGCCGGACATCCCTGTTCGCACTTACATTGTTCCAGTACCTCTAGTGCCCCGGTCAGCAGTTTCCGCCTCAGCTGAAACAACGGTTGGCTTTGTCCAATGCCGCCCGGGTAATTGTCGAATAGAAAAAGATCCGGCTCAAAGCTGGCGATAGTCTCCGAAATATCTTCCGTAATCGCGACGCCTAGATCTCTGGGGTCGCACATTAACAGCAGTGCCGCAACCGTCCGCATCACCTGCGCCAGCCCCGTCAGCCCACTTTGCCGTTCGGTAGGCGTCATGTCCGGGAAGCGCCCTAGGAAGCTCGCCGGAAGATGCAGCCAAAAAGCGGTTGTATGCAACTCCTGCTCCGGCATCGATAAGTTGCCGGCCCCAATATTTTCCATGCTGTAGAACTTCAGCTTTTTGAACCCCACCACCTGGGTGTTTACTCGTACATCGCCATGCGCGGCGCGCGCGCCGTTCACATCCGCCGATTCGAATTCCTCCAGCTCCTTCACCTGCGTATAGTCGATGGCATCGGTGAAATAGTCGCTATCCACGCGCCGCACGTACGCCTTCCGGCCTTCGTAGTCCAGCTTCTCCACCTGAAACTGCCGGGCCTCGTGCATGTAAATCGCTTTCTCATGCAACGTTGTCAGCGCGGCCGTGAACGACACCTCCGCGATCACCTGATGATCGCCCGTGATATCCACCACGATGAAGTTATCGCTCGATATCGCGCGCAAGCTCACCGCGTCGGCCGGATATGTGTCCGACGTCCAATGCCAGCATCCGTTCGAGCGATGCAATAGACCGGCATCTTCGGCCAGAAAACGGCAGAGCTCCGCGGGATCGTGCGGGCCGAATTTCTCGCCGTCGCGGATCGGCAGCTCGAATGCCGCGCACTTCAGATGATTGAGTAGAATCTCCAGATTGTCCGCGTTGATGTGGGCGTGCTCGGGCGAGCCTTCGAAAAAATACTCCGGATGTTCCACCACGTATTGATCCAGCGGCGCGCTGGACGCCACCATCACCGCGAGCGATGCGCTCTGTCTCCGCCCCGCGCGGCCCGCCCTTTGCCATGACGATGCAATCGAGCCCGGGTACCCGGCCATCACCACTGCGTCGAGCGATCCAATATCAACGCCCAACTCCAGCGCATTGGTCGCCACCACTGCCCGGATCTCGCCATCGCGCAGCTTGCGTTCTATCTCGCGCCGCTCGCGTGGTAAATAGCCGCCACGGTATCCCCGTACCGCATCGCCTGGCAGCGGCCCGCGCTCGATGGCGTCGCGCAAATATTTCACCAGGATCTCGGTCGCCAGCCGGCTGTTCGCGAACACCAGCGTCTGCTGATGCCGCTCGATAAACTCAATCGCGATGCGCCGTGTCTCTTGCAGGTAGCCGCGCCGGATGCCGAGCTGTTTGTTCACCACCGGCGGATTGTAGAATACGAAATATTTCTCGCCGCTGGGCGCGCCGTTGCGATCCACTAATTCAAATGAGGATTCGGTGAGCGCTTCCGCCAGCTGCTTGGGATTCGCGATAGTCGCGGAGCAACAAATGAATTGCGGCTTCGATCCATAAAATTCGCAGATTCTCCGAACACGCCGCAGCAGGTTTGCCAGATGGCTGCCATATACTCCGCGATAGTAGTGCAGTTCGTCGATGACGATGTAGCGCAAGTTCTCAAAACATTTCGCCCACTTCGTGTGATGCGGCAAAATGCCGCTGTGCAGCATATCGGGATTGGTCAGCACCACGTCCGCCCGCTCGCGGATCGCGCGCCTGGCGTCTTGTGGCGTGTCGCCATCGTAGGTAAAGGCGCGGATGTCCGATCCCATCGCGTCCACCGCCGCCTGAAACTCGTGCAGTTGGTCTTCGGCCAGCGCCTTTGTCGGGAACAGGTACATGGCCCGGGCACCCGGGTCCTCAATCAGGCGCTGCAAAACGGGTAGGTTGTAGCAAAGCGTTTTGCCGCTCGCGGTGGGCGTCACCACCACGACGTTCTGTCCGGCTACGCAGCGTTCGAACGCTTCTGCTTGGTGCACGTAAAGTTTTGTAATACCACGCGCGATCAAGGCGTCTCGCAAGGCCGTAGCAACCGTGCCTGGAATCTCGGCGTATTCGCCAGCGCGTGCCTTTTGATGCCGGATGGC
>Ga0210383_10000860_pt1 | contig 28064 bp, 20 predicted proteins | sample IncBWC14OmetaG_FD_160072 | JGI IMG/M metagenome (GOLD analysis project Ga0210383, IMG submission 160072) | Forest soil microbial communities from Barre Woods Harvard Forest LTER site, Petersham, Massachusetts, United States - Inc-BW-C-14-O ... | reverse complement strand
TAGGACGGTCGGGCTCGCGGTGAAGGCTCGAAAGGATACGTCGTAAAAAGGGACGCCCACAATAAAAAGTTTATCGAAAAGTTAGGCAGCGGTCAGCGAAACTACAACGGAGCGTCGTGTGTACGACGCGAACGCCCGCAGCACGGGCTTCTGAAACAAGCTGGCCGCTGCCCTTGTTTTGTACACCTCACAGCGCAGTTTCCTCCTCAATGCAGCAAAAAAAACACCAATCTACCTCGCCGCTCTTTTTCCACACTCTTAGGTGAATCGGCGCAGGAAATTGCGAGAGTTGGCTCACTGCCGAAAACTTTTCTGAAAAACTGGCTATAACACCCTTGTTTCAAATGAACTGCAAGGCCATGTTGTGGTCCAGAACGTGCACCCTTACCTTTGGGATTATAGAGAACCTATTGAGCGCGAAGAAAGCTGCTGTGTCTTTGAGGAGGCCTTTATGCCGCAGACTGCGGAACAAAGGGAACTAAAGAAGATTGGCAGGAATCAACGAGTAACTTTAACCAAGATCCTGGTAACAACCGACTTCTCCGAAGCGTCGGATCGCGCTTTGGACTATGCAATTGCGCTTGCGCGGCGCTATGACGCGCGCATTTATCTCACCCACGTAATCACGCCTGATCCATTTCAGTTTGCGGAGCCTCAACTGGCCCAGGCCACTTACGAAAAAGTCCGCCAGGCGGCGGAAGAAGGCATCACGGACATACTGATTTCCGGGAAGCTGCGTGGCTTGCCGCATGAAGTTCTGATGGACGAAGGAAGTGTCTGGCCGACGTTAGACAAAATGATCGTGGAGCACGAGATCGATCTCGTGGTTGCCGGAACCCATGGACGGGGAAAGGTCCAGAAGCTTTTGATCGGTTCGGTTGCGGAAGAGATATTTCGGCAAGCGAGTACGGCGGTCCTGATGGTTGGTCCGGCGGTGAAGGGCGGGACGGCGTCGGAGATCGAGTTCAAACACATTCTGTTTGCCACGGATTTTGGGTCAGGCGCGGAGAAGGCGGCAGCTCATGCATTTTCGCTGGCGCAGGAACACAATGCGCGCTTGACGCTGTTGCACGTGATCGAGACTGCGGCGGCATACACCGAGGAAAGCGTGGCGCGCCAATGCGATATCAACGTTGCGCGGATGAAACAGCTGATGCCGGCGGGTTCGGAAAACTGGTGCCACCCTGAATTTCGTGTCATCTACGGGGCGGCGGTAGAAGAAATTCTGATCGCCGCGCGGGAGAGCAAGGCAGACCTGATCGTGATGGGCGCCAAAGCCAGGAAAAGCCTGGCCGGGCACGCTCCTTTGACGATCGCGTATAACGTAGTGACAAGGTCGATCTGCCCGGTTTTGACCGTTCGCGGCTATTCTCGATAGGGGCCGGAATCCTCTCACGAGGGTGCCTATCCCCGATCCTAAGGCGGTGCTGCATCCTCCCCCCAGCTGATCAGCACCGCCCTTGGTTTTATTTGAGACGTTCACTCTTTCCCCGCAATTGACGCAAACGGTACCGGCGCGATCTTGCCGAATCAATACAAATATGTTTACATGCGCTCAACTCGGTAAATTCCGTCAGGAGAACCCATGGCCAACGTTGACTTGCGCCCGATGAGCCTCGGTGAGGTGCTGGACCGGACATTTACTTTGTATCGAGAACATTTCCTGCTCTTCGTAGGCATAGCCGCGCTGCCCAATCTGTTAATGCTGCTGTTTCGCTTTGCGGTGTTGCTGGTGACCAGGGCCGGGAGTACGTCCGGGATGCCGAATCTTTCATCTCCCAGTTTCGTGGGTGGCGCGATCATCGGGGGATTAGGAGCGGCTGTCATCCTTTTATTAATGGTTGGTATTACGCAGGCAGCCACGGTAATTGCGGTTTCCGATCTGTTCCTGGGCCGGGAAGCGAGCATCGGGAGTTCTTATCAACAAGCCAAAGGAAACATACTGACGGTCATCGCGATCATGATCATGGCCGGCCTGGCTACCGGTGTGGGCCTCATCTTTCTGATCATCCCCGGAATTTACATCGCCTGCCGCCTGGGGGTCTCGGTGCCTGCGGCAGTGGTCGAGCAGAATTCTCCGGTTTCGGGAATGGAAAGAAGCATGGAGCTTACAAGGGGATTTGCCGGGCAGGTGTTTCTATTATTTTTACTGGTGTTGTTTTTGACCTATGCGGTGGCGGGGCTGTTGCAATTTCCGGTCATGTTTTTCGCGTTTAAGGCCGCCATAGCCAAGCAGCAGGTCTCTTTTGGCGTGTCCGCGTATTCCTATGTCGCGGAATTCGTTTCCCAGGTCATTGTGGGCCCCATCGGGACCATTTCCGCAGCTTTGATGTACTACAATTTGCGGGTGCGCAAAGAGGGTTTTGACATTCAGCACCTGATGAGCTCACTGGCGAGCGCGCCGAGACCGCTGGCCGATCCACCGGGAATTCGTTAGAGAAAATGAAGCGATGCGGCGCGGGAAGCGAAATGCAGCGATACGTCGTACTGCTGGTGGCATGGCTGCTGCTTTGGATTCCCGGCCGAGCGCAAACGCCGGCTAGCGGCGACGCCTCCACAACATCTCCCACTCAACTTGACTTGCAATCTTACCAGCGCGAACTCTCGCATATCGCAGAAACCCTCCAGAAACCCGCGGAAATTCCCGCATTGCGGCGGTCGCTACCGGAATCCTGGACGGTGCGGGATAGCGAGCGCGTCTACAACATTCCGACAAAAGAAATATCCGAAGCGCTGCGGGAGATCGAACGTGATCCCAAGAAGAACACGGCCGCGTTACTGCAAGCACGATTGGACGCCATGCGGCATCAGACAGAGGAACTTGCGCGTCCCCCTGCCAGCGCGAACATGGCGGAGGCTGCAGATAAGCTGAAAAAAATCATGCAGCGCCGAGAGTTTCGCGAGGTCTCCGGGCCATCGCGGTGGGATTTGCTGCGCGGGCGAGTCATTCGCTGGATCGCTGTGCACATCCTGAAGCTGCTTAGTCTGCTGCACCTCAGCCACAAAACAGGAAACGCAATCGTCTGGGGCGTTTTGTTCCTGGCAGTCGTGCTTCTCTTCTATGTGGCCTACCTGTGGATGACCAAATCTTCAGGAGACGCCAGCTTTCGCGCGCCAGCGGAACCAACCCAAAGCGATGGGCGGCGTTGGGTGCAGGGCGCGCTTGCGGCAGCGGATCGTGGCGATTTTCGCGAAGCGGTTCATTGCGCGTATTGGGCATCCGTGGCGCATCTCGAAGACATTCGAATCCTGCCGCGCGACCGCGCCAGGACGCCCCGGGAATCATTGCAACTTCTGGATCAACATCCAAAGGAACAGGGAGTTTTGCGAACGGTCACACAAAGTTTCGAATTGATCTGGTACGGATACCGGCCCGTCTCTGCAAGCGATTGGGCGGGTACAAAAGAACAGTTGGAGAAAATTGGATGCCTGCAGGCCTCGATCGCACCGACCGTTCCCTCCTGATCGGTGCGGGCATAGTGGTGGTCGTTTTGGCGATCGCGACGTCGCTGCTGACGCCTTCGCGCCGCGGTGGCCGCACGGGATTTCCATCGAGCTATTCGACAACCTGGGACGGGGGCAAAGCCGCCTACCTGCTTTTGGGCGAATTGGGCTACGACATTCACCGTTGGGACAAGTCTCCCTCGGAATTAGCAAATGACGCGCACGACCAGGTCTTGATTCTCGCTAATCCTTCGCAGCCCCCATCGTCCGAGGAGACGGCATCTCTTCGGCGCTTTCTGGATCGCGGCGGACGGATCCTCGTGACGGGTGACGATTTTTTGGATTTTCTTCCCGGTGGGGAAAGATTCACCGAGATGGATGACGCAGAGGCCGAAACTCAATTCCCTGCCCTGCTGCCTTCGCCGCTGACTTCGGGGGCGCCGGAGATCAGCATGGCGCCTCCGATCAACTGGCGGCCATCGAGCATCGATCAGATTGCAGCATACGGGAATGCAGAGACTGCGGCGGTTGTGACGTACAGCGTAGGTAAAGGAACGATTGTATGGTGGGGCTCGCCTTCGCCGTTGACGAATCGCGGTATCCAGGAGCCGGGCAACCTGGCGCTTCTGTTGAACTCCGTCGGTGGCATGCAAGGCAAACGAATCCTTTGGGACGAGTATTTCCACGGCGCGCGGAGGGATTTCTGGTTATACATCGTCAAAACGCCGCTTCCGTGGGTCCTCGCCCAATTGGGTGTGCTGTTCGCGTTCGTTTTAGTGACGTATTCGCGGCGCTATGGCACCATCCGGATGCCCGGAAAAAGTTCTCGTCTGTCTCCGCTGGAATTTGTGGATACACTGGGCGATCTGTACACTTCGGCGCACGCGGGGTCCGCTGCCGTGCGCGTGGCTTACCAGCGATTGCGTTATCTGTTGACGCGACAATTGGGGATGCCGGCCAACGCGACGGTCGCGGAGATTGCGCGCACTGCACACCAGACGCTGGGCTGGGAAGAGCAGTCGCTGCTGGGCGCACTGGCCCGCGCGGATCGCAATTCAAGAACATTGAACGTGACGGACGACGAAGCTTTGGAAATCGTGCAGGACCTTCACGAGTATACGGCGCGCCTGGAAATCCGGAATGCGCCGGAGGAAAAGAGGAAATCCGAATGAGTCAAGCGCAGGACTTAGCGAATCACGTGCGGACCCAACTGGCGCGGGTGATTGTTGGCCAGCAAGAAGTGCTGGACCAGTTGCTGCTGGTGCTGCTCGTCGGGGGACATGCGCTCGTGGAAGGCGTGCCCGGGTTGGCAAAAACGCTTGCGGTAAAGGCGTTGGCTAATATCTTTCAACTGAAGTTCCAACGAGTGCAGTGCACGCCGGACCTGATGCCGGCCGACGTGATTGGCGCAAACGTGTTCAACATGGGCACAAGTTCTTTCGCTCTACACCGCGGGCCAATCTTCACCGATCTGTTGCTGGTGGACGAAATCAATCGCACACCACCGCGCACGCAATCCGCGCTTCTGGAAGCGATGGAGGAGCGGCAAGTGACCATCGATGGAACCAGCTATGAACTGACGCCATTCTTCACGGTTTTTTCGACACAGAACCCTATTGAATTCGAGGGCACATATCCCCTACCAGAAGCTCAACTGGACCGCTTCGTGGCAAAAATCCGTGTTGGTTATCCGAGCGGAGAACAGGAAGTGCAGATTCTGGAAAATATTCAGAACGGGTTTGACTCGCGCGAATTGAAAAAGGTGAACTTCGAAACGGTTTCGCCGGAAACACTGATGGCGGCAAGAGTGGAAGCGGCGCAGGTAAAAGTGGAGCCCGCGCTTTTCCAGTACATCGTGAAGCTGGTGGCGCGCACGCGGAATTGGCCGTCGGTCAGCCTGGGTGGCAGCCCGCGCGCGGCGATCGGTTTGATGCTCTTCGCGAAAGGGTTAGCGGCCACCGAAGGCCGTGATTTTCTGATTCCCGACGATGTGAAAACCGCGGCGCTGCCCATTCTGCGACACCGCTTGGTGCTCAAGCCGGAAGCGGACCTGGAAGGCGTAACTCCCGACCAAGTGGTGCGCGATGTGGTGAAAGGCGTGGAAGTTCCGAAATGACGGAGTCTTCACAGCTGGTTCCGGCGCCGGTTGGCGCGCGCGGCAAAGCAAAGGGCAAATTGGGCGTGGCGTTCGGACGCCGGTTCTTTTTGTTGTTGCTGGTTGGGCTGGTGTGGATTGGCCCCGCCTGGGCAAATCCAAAATATCTACTGGGCCTAGCACTTTGGGATGTTCTTGTGCTTTTGCTCTGGGCGGTTGATCTGACACGATTGCCGAAACCGGAAGAGATCGAAGTGCGCCGGGTGTTTCACTCCACGCTGCAGTTACGCGAACCGGCAGAAGCCACGCTGGAATTCACGAACCGCGGAAAATCGGCAGTGTCACTTCGCGTTCAGGAAGAAGTGCCAGCCGGCCTGCGCAAGGAAATTCCGGAAATAGATGTGCGCGTCCCAGCGTCGGGCTCCCAGAATGCCGCCTATTCCATCTGCCCTCGCCAACGAGGCGATATGAATTTTGGCAACACTTTTCTGCGCTACCAGACAACCTGGCAGATTGCCGAACGTTGGGCTACTGCTTCTTTGCAACAGACCATCCGTATTTATCCCAATTTTCAAGAGTATAAGAGAGATACGATTTACCTGATTCGCAGCCGCCAGATTGCGCTGGAAAAAAGATACAAGCACCAGCCGGGACAAGGGCGCGAATTTGATAGTTTGCGGGAATATCGCGAGTCCGACGAATGGCGCGACATTTGTTGGAGCGCCACAGCGCGTCGCGCGAAACTGATCAGCAAATCGTACCAGACCGAACGCAGCCAGACGGTTTGGCTGGTGCTGGATGCCGGGCGATTGCTGCGCATGCGCGTGAAAGGCCTCAGCAAGCTGGATTACGCCGTTGGCGCGGCGCTTGCTCTGGCTCAAGTCGCGCTCTATTCCGGCGATCGCGTGGCCATGCTGGGATATGGACGCCGTATTTTGCAACGCCTTCCGCCGGGACGAGGTGCGCGTCAGATACGCGCCCTGCTGGACGGATTGGCGCTCATTCGCTCGGAAGAATTGGAAGCCGATCACCGGCGAGCGATGGAAACACTGGCCATTCTTCAGAAACGACGAAGCCTCGTGGTCTGGCTGACCGATCTTGCGGAGACGGCGACCACGCCGGAAGTGATTGAGAGCGCGATGCAGATGGCAAAGCGGCATTTGGTACTGTTTACGGTGATCGGCCAACCGGAACTCCGCACCATGGTGAAGGAGCGTCCGGAAACCGCGCTGGAGATGTTCCGCCAGACCGCCGCGACGGAGATCGTGCAACGGCGCGACTTGCTGTTGCGCACGTTACGCCAGCAAGGGGCGCTGACGCTCGAAGTGGAACCTGCAAAACTTTCGACGGCGGTGGTCAACCAATATTTGATGGCGAAAGACCGGAGCTTGATTTAACGGGCTCGAATCTATCGAAGGGGTCGTTCTCTGTGCCGGCAGTTTGCGTCTTGCCCGTGAATCCAAGATACAAAACCAATAACGTGAACAGAGCTGCCGCAAGAGTGAATTTCATCCCAACGGGCAAGTCCGAGGGAGAGATGAAGCCCTCAATGAATCCCGCGATCAACAGCAGTGGAATCGAACCGAAAAGTAATTGAGCGCTCAGTTTGCCTGCACGCACCAGCGATTCGCCGCGCGGCAAAGCGCCCGGAAACAATAATCCGCGGGCAATAAGAAACCCCGCACCGCCGGCGATAAAGATGGCAGGCAGCTCCAGCACACCATGACCAGCCACAAAACTCCACAGCTGCAAGCTCATGCCGGCCTGCCAGCAGGCGGTTCCTACCACACCGATCAGCAAACCGTTGAGCAACATCATCCAGACCGTGCCGATTCCCGCGGTGATTCCCAGCGCGTACGTCATGATGGAGACGCTGAGATTGTTAGTGAGAATCTGGCTGGAGGCCAATGGCTTGACGGTCACAATGGAATCCGTCCACATTTTGTGTTGTTCGATGCTCCGGACCATATTCGGCCCAAGAAGATGAGCCGAGAAAGAAGGATCATTGACGCTGAGCAGACAACCGGCAACCGCGGCACAGAGGAAGACCAGGAAAGCGGCAAGAGTATTCGAAAAAGTTTGCCGGAAAATCACCGGATAAGTGTCGCGATAGAAGCTAAGAATGTTGCGGCTTTCTGTCTTGCGGCCCATATAGATAATGTTGTGGGCGCGGCCGAGTAACTGGTTCAGGTAATGGGCAAGGTTTGTGCTGGTGGAATCTTCGCGAACGCTGGCGAGGTCCGCGGCAATCTGCCGATATAATAGAGCTAATTCCTGAAGATCAGTGGGCGTCAGGCCGGAAACACCGCCGCGCCCGCTGCTGGCGACCAGCAGTTCGAGACGGTTCCAGTGCGGCCGTCGCTTTTCAATCCAGCGGGTGGAGATCATCAATGGAATCCTGGGACAAGCTTACCATTGACACGCCGGAACAGACGTCGCTGGAGTATCCGATTGCCGGATTGGGTAGCCGCTTTTTGGCCATTCTTGCGGACACCGCGATCCAAATCGTATTGGGCTTTATAGTGCTGATCGTCGGAGTGATCATTGGCGCGGGAGTCGCGACCTTGGGAGGCTTGGCGCCGCAATGGGTGCTTGCGATTGTCATCCTTCTGATTTTCCTGTTGAACTCTGGATATTTTGCGCTGTTTGAGATTTTTTGGAATGGGCAGACTCCTGGCAAACGTTATGCGCAGATACGCGTAATCAAAGACGACGGGCGGCCCATCGGCGCTTATGAGGCTATCGTCAGAAATGCGTTGCGGCTGGTGGATATGCTGCCGGCGATGTATGGCATCGGATTGCTCAGCATTTTTGTGAGCAGGCAAAGTAAACGGTTAGGAGATTTTGTGGCCGGCACTGTGGTTGTTCACGAAAAGACGCTGGAGGGAGTGCGTCCTTACGTTGAAACCAAAATCGATGACACGCTGCCGCCTATCGACACAACCAAGGTGACCCTCGACGAAGTGCGGCTGATTGAGACGTTTCTGAATCGCCGCGATAGCCTGGAACCTGCCGTGCGGACGAACATGGCTCTGCAGATTTCCAATCGGCTCGCGGATAAAATGGAGATCACAATCTCCGGCTGGCCACGTACGGAACGATTTCTGGAAGCGGTGATTGAGCAATGCCGCCAGAGCGATCGCTTTCGAAATTGATGTAGCCGGCCTGGCCTATTTGGCGCACGCAGCTTGCGCTTCGGCGATTTCTTTTTGCATGCGCTGGGAATGCAAGGCGAGCGCCAAGGCTTCTTTTGTCAGCGCGAGTTGCGGAACAGGATCGTCCAAGTGTTGGATTAAACTCCGAACCTCGTCGCAACGGTGGCTGGCGGCGAGAGCCCGGACTTGCTTCAATTTAATTTCGAGATACACCCCGAGCTGACTGGCTCCGCCTTCTTCAAGAGAAACAAATCGCGTAGCCAGTTCTTTTTGCGCATCGTCGTAGCGGCCGACATCGGCCCAGTCTCGCGCCAACTGAAAAATCAGCGTCGCGGGCGGGTTCGCGCCGGTAAATTTCTGCAGGGCGGAAACACGTTCCTCCATCGGGCGGCCAGCCTCTCGCAGCGCCTGCTCCAAGCCAATATAATTTTCGGCGTTTTGTGAATCGTACTTGATTCCTTCGGTGAAGTACGTGATCGCGTGCTCCGGCGACTGCTTGGAAGCAAGGACCGCGTAGCCCATGTTGCGCAGCAGGGCGGGAAGAACTGGATTCAGTTCGCGCGCCGCGTTCCACTCTTTCATCGCCTCATCCTGCATGCCGCCGGACATATAGAGCGAACCGAGAAGCGCATGAGCGTTGGCGTCTTTTGGATTCTCCGTAATGGCGCGCTTGAGAACATCGAAGGATTCCGCCCGGCTGGGGAAAACGAATGTCGTGGGCATTTGCGAAGCAGCGCGGAAATCGGCGCTGCCATCCTGACGCAGCATTTCGCGACAGTAGCCGCGGTAATAGGCAATCAATGGGTACGATTCGGGACGAGATATGCCGGGCTCGCTTACAACTTCGGGTCCAGTGGGATAATTTCGCGCCAGAAGGTTCGCGGCGTCAGCGTAGAACCCAAATTGCATATAGAGCACCGCTATATTGAGGATGCGTTCGGGATCCGCAGCTAGATGCTGCCAGAGAGAATCGTCTTCGTGACCGAGTAGCGTCGCTTCGTAGCGCAGAAACGTATTCGCGGGATCGGCGGTCTGCAATTGTTCGAAGTGCTGGCTTGCAGCCTTGGAATCGCCCAGATGGCGCAACAGCGCAACGTCCAGGTCGCTCAGCCTTACCGCGTCCGGAAACTCGGTATAAGCGATCGCCAGTTTGTCGTGAGCTTTGCGCAGGTCGCCGCTACGAGCGTCCAGCGCGGCTAACTCCAGCAACGAAGGAGCGCGGGATGTTCCGTATTGCTCGCTCACTTCAAAGGCGCGGCGGGATTTTTCCGGTTCGTTGGTTGCGACGTAGGCCAGCCCGAGATAGTACGAAGCTTCTTTATCGTTGCTGATGCGCGTGAGTACCGGGGCGAGTTGTGTGATCGCGCCGGCAAATTGTTTCAAGCCGACGTCCAAGCGTCCCGTAGCACGATGTAGAACTACGCTTTCGGGAAACCGTTTCAGCCCTTCGCGATACGTCGATAGTGCCGTCAGCACTTCGCCATTTCGTTCCTGCTCTGTGCCCAGTTCCAGAAAATCGCCTTCGCTCCGCTTTTCGACAGACGGATAAGAATAGGGAGGCGGAAGTTCCTTCGGCACTTCGGATTTGGGAAGAAAGTCGTACTTTCCTTCGGTGTGCGTCAGAATCGTCTTTCCGGATTCATCGGACAGGGTGATGGTGTAGATCTTCTCCGCAGGCAAACCGGGAAACTGCTTACGAAATGTGGATCGCGGTGTGAGCGAGACAACCTCCGACGCGATGGATTTCGAACCATCAAGCAGCTCAAGCTTGGCGCCGGGATAATCGCGCGTAACGTTGAAAGCGGCTTCGAGAGAGACCACCTTCGAGTCATTGGACGGTATACGCGTAAGATTCAGGACGGCGTTCGGATTCGCGCGCGTCACTCCGCCAATCTCCAGTATCGGCAACCAGATCTCGGTGAAATGAATGGATTGTTGCGGCCCCAGAAATCCGTAAGTTTCCTGATTGCGGAAAAGTCCTGCCTGAATTTCGACGTAGGCGCTGTGATTGTCAGAAAGCGCGTTACGCCACTCCAGGCCTTCAGCGTCGCTGCCCCAGGAGAAAACTTTTTTCGAAGGCAAATCGTCGCGCGTCGAATAATGCACGAGACCCGCGTTGGTCTTCGGATGATAGATCCCCATGTACGGTTCATTGCTGGCGTAACTGAAGCGCGACACCGCTCCAAATTTGTGATTTCCGACAATGCTCAGGTCCACGCCGGTTCGATCGACCGGCCACGTATCCAAATCCGTAAAACCGTGAAATACGGAAAATTCCTGCGGGTAATACAGGCGCGAATCATCCCAGACCTGCACTCCTGCATTGGTCCACCAGTAAAACCGGTGCCGTTCACCGCCGGGATTGTAGAGCGTGGTTTTCTGTTCCAGCGCTGCCTGTCCCGGATACAGAGTCAACTCCACGCACCATTCCATGCCGTAGACGCGATCGATGTTCCCGACCCAGACGGACGCGCTGCCATCGGCGGCAGTCGACGTAGAAAAATCCACTGGCGATGCAGTCATCCAGTTGTGGGAAACAGGGAAATTAAACTCAACGCCGTAGGCAGCCCAAACGCCGCGGTAGGCGATGCGCGCGAATTTGAGCGAGGGATTGGCATAAAACAGGTCTGCGCCGTTGCGCTTATCGACGCAGCGATAGAGATGTCCGCCGAGATCGGGCAGAATAACGCATTTCAAATACTCGTTTTCAAGGTTCAGAGTGCGCCAGCGGCGGGGAGCCACGCGGTTGGTCAGATTTTCACGGATGGTGTACGGATAGTTGTACCTTCCATTGGTAACGAACTGATCGAACGGCGGATTCTCGTCGGGCAGACCCTCCTCGTAAGTCGGCAACTCGATGGTGTCTTGCCAAACATGAACCGCTGCACCCGCAGGATTTTGGCTCCCGGAGGATTGCGCACACACAAAATGCGGCACGGCAGCCACCAAGCCAACGAATGCAAACGTGGTTATGACGCCGATAAGATTCTTTTGCACGATTTGCGCTCCCCCTGCCGAACCAACAGCGAATTCCTTCTTCATTTATGGCAAGAAGTTCTTATATCACAGGGAGGTAAAACAATTTTGTGATGATGGGCCGGTTTTGCATCAAGCAAACCGGATGGATGCTTCAAGCGCGGATCATGGTCAACAGCATCTTGAACGGCGTGAGGGCCGCCAGAGCATGTGGCTGATTGGCGGGCAAGAGAATCGCTTCGCCGGCTTGGACCCGATACGGCTTATCCGAAATGGATTTCAGCCTTCCCTTCCATGATCTGGACCAGCGCATCGAACGCGGCGGTGTGTTCCGTCAGTCCTTGGCCAACGTCAAAGGCGAAGAGAGTGAGCGTGCCACCGGCATGCTTGATCAGGGAACGGCTGGTGACCATTCCTTCCTGGTAGGTGACAAGATCATGCAAGTGCAGCGGCTGTCCCTCGGGCATTTGAGTTTTTCGCAGCTGTGTTGCAGTGTTCATTTTTTTACCTTACCCTTTTTCATTTTTTGATTCTTCATCGTTCCGGCATGGGGTGCGCGGCCTGATCTGCATTTGGAACAAGCTGCTCATAGACCGCGGTGGGAATAGCGGAATTCCAGTGTCCGGTTGCTTTCGCAAACCCGGTTAGGCCGAGGATTCCACACTGCGAATCTGCACCAACTTATCCACAGGCAACGCCGACGGGCACGCCTTTGGCACATTTGGCGCAACCGATGCACGTTTCCGTGTTTCTGCGGATCCGCGTTGGGCCCAACCAGGAAGTCAACCCGAGCAGCGCACCATACGGGCACAAAAAGCGGCACCAGAAATTAGGAATAAATACAGAGGTCAGTGCAAAGAGTCCCAACACAACCAGCCCCGTCTCCCCGATATGCCGGAAAAAATTCAACATTTTCACGTCGGCAATCAGTCCGTAAGAGCTTTCCATGAAGTCCCGAAATCCTCCGGGCAGCCATCGTGGAAATGGCCCACACAAAAAATCCCAACAAGAGATATTTCAGGCCGCGAAGAGGCAGGTCCCTCCAACGCGGAAGATAAAAATTGCGTTTAAAAGTCTTCTTGCCTAAGCGCCACAGATATTCAGAGATTGTGCCAATGGGGCAAAGCCAACTACAGAACGCTTTGCGAAACAGAAAAGCCATGACCAGGAACGTCAGCAGGAGGAACAGCGCGGCCGGGTGAACTCCAGGGATCTGGCCACTCAGCAGCCAGTACTTAACGTTCATCAGGCCCGCAATCGGAAGCCAACCTTCCACTCCGGGCGGCCTGCGAAGATTTGCGTCAATGACTCCGGCTTCGAACTGGCGCACCCAGAAATAAAACTTTGTTCCGAGCACTAAATTCAGAACTAAAAACGCAACTTGAAAGCTACGGCGATAGTGCTGAGAGTGGTCGGCGCCCATGCGGCGGATGAGTTTTTTCTTCGGCCTTGCCGCCGTGCTGACAGGCGGCGCTGCTACGAGTTTCGGTAGAAGGGCAAAAGGTCGCTGTGTAGCCACGGGAATTGCCTCAATCCCAGAATACGGAGAACCGTCACAGCGGGCTGTGACCGAAATCACATAGCAGAAATTGAGTTTACAAGGCTGAATTGATTCGGCTTAGCTAGAAGACCAGAGCATTACTGCGTTGCCCATGGAGGAGGCAAAACTTCCCGCTGAAATCACTGGCCGGTCAGGGCCTGCAGCGATTCCAATTGCGTGCGCGCCTCACTCATTCGGGGATCCATTTGCAGCGCCGCCATATATGCGCCTTTGGCGTGAGCAAAGTCTCCCTTAGCTTCCTCCGCCCGGCCCAACCAATAAAACGCCAGGGGCGAACGCGCACGCGAACTCGCCTGCAGGAAATCAGCGATCGCATCATCGAACTTGCCAAGCCGGAACTCCACGGTTCCGCGCGCAATATAGCTGTTCAGTTCGTTCGGATTGAGCGAGATGGCCTTGTCGAATTCGGCTTTGGCAACGACCAAATTATTCAAGCTGAGATAAAGCACGCCCAAATTATTGTGCGCCTGAGCCGCTTCCGCAGGGTCACCGGCATGGGAAATCGCCGATCGATACTGGGTAACGGCATTTGGCAACTGGCCCGATCGCTGAAGCAGAACGCCCAAATTGTAATGCGCCGAGCCCAGGTCCGGAGAAAATTGCACCGCAGCTAGAAAATGCGGGAACGCCGCCGCGAGATCCCCTTTTTCCATGAACGCAACGCCCAGATTATCTTCGGCTGTTCCGTTGTGCGTAGTGACTTGGAGGGCGTGCGTGAAAATAGTTTCGCTGTCTTTCCAGTAGCTGATTTGCCGGTGAGTCACAAACATCAGGGGGAAAAGCACAACGGCAAATCCAGTGGCCCTCACCGCTGGGCTCAGCTGAGGCCGGCGATCCACGACGTCTGCGACCAGCCAGACCACAGCAATGAAGATGCCGATCAATGGCAACTGCGCGTAGCGGTCTGCCATTCCCTGGCGGCCGGCCTGCACCAGCCCGATCATGGGAAACGCGGTGCCGAGGTACCAGAGCCAGCTAACCGGCAAATATTTCTCTTCACTGTATTTCCATACGAGTGCGCTTATCGCGACAAGGACGACGGCGGCAACGAAAACTTCCCACAGAGGCAGCCGATTTTCCGGGTGCGGATAGAAAACAGCCAGGCGCGTGGGCCAAACCATCTTCCACAAATACTCCGCATACGAAAAAATGGCATTTTTCAAACGCCAACTGAAAGGCATGGCGGCGGCAACGGCGCCTTGGCTACGTTGGACCATAAGATTGATCCAACTGACCGCCAGTGTGAGGAGAATCAACGGAATTTTTTCCTTCGCGAGCGCCAGGAACGAGTCCCAGAAGTTTGCGGGAGAACCATCGGCACGTGAACTCGAAAATCGCTGCAGCGGCCAATAATCCAGGAGGAGCAATACAAAAGGCAAACTGATGATCATTACCTTAGCCATCAGCGCCAGCACAAATAACACGGCAACGAGCGAATAGCGGCTCACCCTAGGCCGCTTCGCGTACCAGACGTACGCAAGTAACGCCAAAAACATGAAGAATAGCGAAAGCCCTTGCTTGCGTTCCGCTATCCAAGCGACCGGCTCTACATTTAGTGGGTGAACAGCAAAAATTGCCGCCACCGCTGCGCTGCGCCACAACTTTTCCGTCGTAACCGCAAGAAACCAGAACAGCAAAACAGAATTCGCGGACATCAGCAAAACATTGATGAGATGGTGGCCCCACGGGCGCAAGCCAAATATTTCCACATCGGCCATGTGGGACAACCAGGTCAGAGGGTGCCAATTCGCCACGGAGTTATTGGTGCCAAATGCCCATTTCACATTTTCCCAGTTGAGCCCCTGAAGGACGCGCCCATTTCGCGTGACATAATCCGGATCGTCGTAATTGACAAAACCGTTGTGTAACGCCGGCAAATACAGGGCGAACGTCAGCACAAAAAGCGCGAGTGAAAGCAAAATAAGGGTCTGCCGCTCCGGTGCAAGGCCTTGAGCGGCCGGAGCGCTTTCTGTTTCGTAAGCGTTGCTAACCGGATTCATGAAGTGAAGGATTCTTCCTATTTTCATTTTAGTGGTCGCGCACTCGGTCGCAAGCGAGCCTGCCACTCATGCCGCCTATCCGCCAATGTGCGCCGACACGCGATCCTTCGCTCACGAGAGCCCTACTTGCGTGCTATCCTGTGTTTGCCGCGTAAACGCCCGGTGCGGCTGTGGCGAAATTGGCATACGCGGCGGGCTTAAAATCCGCTGGGGATTTACCCGTTGTCGGTTCGAGTCCGACCAGCCGCACCATTTTCTCAATCCGCCCCGGGTAATCGCCGGACAGACACCTGATTTCTTTTGCAGTACAATTTCTGACGCCCTTTCTCCAGGTGGAGCATCTAACCCCTGAGTCCATTCGCGGGTATCCCCTTCCCGCGCCGGAGACACCGTGAGCGAGCAGAGTCATATCGACGAGCTTTGTATTAATACCATCCGAACTCTTGCGATCGATGCGGTCCAGCAAGCGAATTCCGGACATCCCGGTGCGCCGATGGGTTTGGCGCCGGTTGCCTATTCGCTCTGGCAATATTTCTTGAATTACGATCCCGCGTCTCCGCACTGGCCTAACCGTGATCGTTTTGTGCTTTCTGCCGGTCACGCTTCCATGCTCCTTTATTCCGTTCTGCATCTGGTCGGAGTGAAGGACGTGAACGAGAAGGGCGAAGTACAAAAAGATCTTTCGATCCCGCTGGATCAGATCAAGCGCTTCCGGCAATTGGACAGCCGCACGCCAGGCCATCCCGAATCTCACCTGACAACGGGAGTGGAAACAACCACCGGCCCACTTGGGCAAGGTGCTGGCAATAGTGTGGGCATGGCGATCGCAGGAAAGTGGCTGGCCACGCATTTTAACCGCCCGAATTTTGAACTGTTTAATTTCAAGGTATATGCCTTCTGCGGCGATGGCGACATTATGGAAGGCGTGGCGGCCGAAGCGGCTTCCCTGGCCGGCCACCTGCAACTCGGCAACCTTTGCTGGGTCTACGATAACAATCGCGTAACACTAGACGGGCCCGCAAGCTGGTCGTTCAGCGAAGATGTGATGACTCGTTTCGTCGGTTATGGATGGCACGTTACGCGCGTTTCCGATGCCAACGATCTGCTACAACTCTCGCGCGCGTATAAAGAATTCCTGGCGCACGGCGATAAACCAACGATTATCGTCTTGGATAGCCATATCGGTTATGGCTCGCCGCACAAGCAGGATTCTTATGAAGCCCATGGCGAGCCATTGGGCGAAGCCGAAGTGAAGCTGGTAAAAAAGAATTACGGTTGGCCGGAAGACGCAAAATTCCTCGTGCCGGACGGTGTATACGCGCACTTCCAGGAAGGAATCGGCACGCGCGGTGCGCAGGAACGCGCGAAATGGGAAACTCTCTACGCCGACTACTCCAAGAAATATCCGGAGCTGAGCGATCAGATCAACCGCATGCAGAAGCGGCAACTTCCCGACGGCTGGGATAAGAATTTGCCGGTGTTTGCCGCCGACGCCAAGGGGATGGCCACGCGCGAAAGTTCCGGTAAGGCTCTGAACGCGCTTGCGAAAAATATTCCGTGGTTGGTCGGCGGTTCGGCGGACCTGGCAAAATCCAACAAGACCAACCTCGAAGGCGATGGCGACTTTTTCCCCGTGAACTTTGAGGGCCGTAACGTGCACTACGGCGTCCGCGAGCACGGCATGGGTGCGGCGACCAATGGAATGTGCCTCAGTGGCCTGCGATCATTTTCCGGTACCTTCTTTAACTTCAGTGACTATATGCGGGCCAGCATGCGCCTGGCAGCCCTGATGGAAATCCCCGTTCTTTTCATCTTTACGCACGATTCCATCGGCCTCGGCGAAGATGGGCCCACGCACCAGCCCATCGAACAGCTTGCCGCGTTTCGCGCCATGCCGAACATGCTGGTGTTCCGTCCCGGCGATGCAAACGAAGTGACCGAAGCATACAAATCCGCTTTGCAGCATCCCCATAATCCATCAACGCTGGTCTTCAGCCGCCAACCGATTCCTACGCTGGATCGTACGAAATATGCCTCCGCCGCAGGCGCTGCGAAAGGCGCTTACATTTTGGCGGACGCGGAAGGTGGTAAACCCGACGTAATTCTTCTGGCGACGGGAAGCGAGCTACAGTGGGCGGTTGGCGCCTATGAAAAGTTGAAAGCGGAAGGCATCAAGGCGCGCGTCGTCAGCATGCCGTGCTGGACTTTGTTCGAACAACAAGACGCCGCGTACCAAGAATCGGTTCTGCCTGCGAACGTGACTGCGCGAGTTTCGATTGAAATGGCCTCCACGCTCGGCTGGGATCGGTACATCGGGCCGAAGGGGAAAGCGATTGGAATGCACTCATTTGGGGCTTCTGCACCAATAAAGGACCTGCTGAAAAGGTTTGGTTTCGATGCGGAACACGTGGTCGCGGCAGCCAAGGAATTATTGGGAAAGTGATCCGTAAATGAAAATTGTGATTGGCTCCGATCATGCTGGGTTTCAGTTGAAGAATGCCATGGGCGATTTAATCCGTTCGATGGGCCATGCGGTTCTGGATGTGGGCGCCTTCAATGAAAATCCGTCGGACTATCCCGATTTCGCCGAAGCGGTGGGGCGAGCGATTCTGGATGGCAAGGCAGAGCGGGGCGTGCTGATCTGCGGGAGCGGCATTGGCGCCAGCGTAGCGGCGAATAAGCTGACCGGCATTCGCGCGGGAATTTGCCATGACTCTTATTCCGGGCATCAGGGCGTCGAGCACGACAATATGAATGTGTTGGTGATGGGCTCTCGCGTGATTGGCGAAAAATTGGCCGAAGACGTGGTGCGCGCATACTTGCCGGCTAAATTTACGAACGAGGAGCGACACGTCCGCCGGCTTGCCAAAGTAAACGCGCTGGAAGAGAAGATGTCAAAAAGCTGAAATCTGGATTCTTGGCTCCATCAGGGGCGTACAATGAGGGGCTCAGGCCCAGTATCTGGTAAAGGAGATGTTTTATGACGACCTCGGCAACAATTCCCAACACCGCCGGCACAAATCCTTTGAAGGGACTGCTCGAATACGGCCAGTCGCCCTGGATGGACTATATCCGCCGCGACCTCCTCACGGGCGGCGGGCTGAAGAAGTTTATTGATGAAGACGGACTGCGCGGCATGACCTCCAATCCCGCCATTTTTGAAAAGTCCATCGTCGGCAGCACTCTTTACAGCGATATTCTGCAAGCGCCGGAAGCAAAATCGCTCGATGCCAAGAGTCTGTATGAAAGAATCGCGATTCGCGATGTGCAGGATGCCTGTGACATTTTCAAGCCCGTCTATCAATCGACGAACCGTCGCGACGGCTATGTCAGCCTGGAAGTTTCGCCGTACCTGGCCAATGACACGAAGGGCACGCTGGACGAAGCGCGCCGCCTGTGGAAGACCGTTGGTCGCGAGAACCTGATGGTCAAAGTGCCGGGCACTGCGGCGGGCGTTCCCGCGATTCGCCAGTTGCTGGAAGACGGGCTGAATATCAACGTTACGCTGTTGTTCGCGCAATCCGCATACGAGCAAGTGGCGGAAGCGTTTCTGGCGGCGTTGGAAGCGCGGACGCTCAAGGGTTTGGACATCAACCATTGCGCGAGCGTGGCCAGCTTCTTCGTGTGCCGCATCGACACGCTCATCGATTCCCAGATCGAAGAAAAACTGAAGACCGCCACAAGCGACCAGAAAGCATTGCTCGCCAGTGTCGAAGGCAAAGTGGCGATCGCGAACGCCAAACTCACCTACAAGAAATATCAGGAGCTCTTCGGCAGCCCGCGATGGAAAGCCCTTTCAGCAAAGAGTGCGCAGACGCAACGCCTGCTCTGGGCCAGCACCAGCACCAAGAATCCCAAATATCGCGACGTGCTTTACGTTGAGGAATTGATCGGCGCGGACACCGTGGATACGATTCCTCCGGCCACCTTCGATGCATTCCGCAATCACGGCAAGCTGCGCAACAGCTTGATCGAAGACGTTTCCGGCGCTGCGAAAGTCATGGATAATCTGGCGAAGGCTGGAATCTCCATGAAGGAAGTGACGCAGAAGCTGCTGGAAGATGGCGTGAAACTTTTCGCCGACGCGTTCAAGACTTTGCTCGAAGCCACGGGCAAATCAGCCGGCGTTCGTTAGCCCTAAACGGAAGCTAATCACTAACGATTTTCCTGGGTTGGTTCGCTTTCGATCCGGGCTTCTGGAATAGTCAAAACTTGCGGAGGCATCTACACCATGCAACTCGGTATGATCGGTTTGGGAAGAATGGGAGCAAACATGGTGCGCCGCCTGGAGAAGGCGGGGCATAAGTGTGTCGTATACGACCGCAGCGCCGAGACGGTGCAGCAACTCGCGGCGGATGGCGCCACAGGAGCAAACTCAATTGATGATTTTGTGGCCAAGCTGCAAACGCCGCGCGCGATCTGGCTGATGGTGCCTGCCGCGATTGTGGATTCGATGATTGCCCAGTTGGTTACCAAACTTTCCAAGGACGACATTCTCATAGACGGCGGCAATTCCTATTACATCGACGACATTCGCCGCGCCAAAGAACTTTCGGCCAAAGGCATTCACTATGTGGACGTCGGCACCAGCGGCGGCGTTTGGGGACTTGAACGTGGCTATTGCGAAATGATCGGCGGCGAGACCGCCATTGTTCAGCAGCTGGACCCAATTTTCAAAACACTTGCTCCCGGGCGCGGCGATATTGAGCGCACACCCGGCCGCGAAAAAGCAAAGGGCACCGCCGAAGAAGGTTATCTGCACTGCGGCCCTTCTGGCGCGGGGCACTTCGTGAAAATGGTTCACAACGGCATCGAATACGGGCTTATGGCTGCATATGCCGAGGGGCTCAACATTCTGAAACATGCCAATGCCGGCCATTCGAAACGCGAAGATGACGCCGAAACCACGCCGCTCCGGCATCCTGAAAATTACCAATACGAATTCAACCTTGCGGATGTCGCGGAAGTTTGGCGCCGCGGCAGCGTCGTTGCCTCATGGCTCTTGGATCTGACGGCCTTCTCCCTGTTCGAACAGCCTACGCTGCAAAATTATTCGGGGCGTGTATCCGATTCGGGCGAAGGACGCTGGACGATTCTTGCGGCAATTGAGTCCACCGCTCCCGCCCCGGTGCTGAGCGCCGCCCTCTATGAAAGATTCAGTTCGCGTGGGGAAGGCGATTTTGCAGACAAGCTCTTGTCCGCTATGCGATTCCAGTTTGGCGGCCACGTCGAGAAAAAGGCCGGTCACTGAAAGCTGATTTTGCGACTTCATTCGTCCGAGGATAGGATCGCTCCATGAGTTCGACTCACCTGGAAATTCCCAGCGCCGGTGAACCTTGCGTCATGGTGATTTTCGGCGCCACCGGAGATCTCACCAAACGTAAACTGATCCCCGCTCTTCTAAATCTGGCGCAAGAGGGCATTCTCGCCAGGGAATTCGCCATCGTCGGATTTGCAGCAAACGATCTGGACACCGACTCCTTTCGCAAGACGCTGGGGCAAGAGATGCCCAACTTCGCTCCCGATCCGATCGATCTGAAGATGTGGGAAGAATTGTCGCAGCGTATTTATTTCGTCAAAGGCGATTTCAGCGATCCAGCGGCGTACCAGAGGCTGAAGGCTCAGATTGCCGAGGCGGACAAGGCGCACCATACCGGTGGCAACAAATTCTTTTACCTCGCCGTCGCTCCGCGCTTCTTTGCGCCCATCGTCGATCAACTGGGCGCCGCGGGCCTGACGAAAGAGGAAAACGGCCACTGGACCAGGGTGATTATCGAAAAACCGTTTGGCCACGATCTGGAATCGGCGCGGCTACTGAATCTGAACCTGAAGAAAACGCTGGATGAGAAGCAGATCTACCGCATCGACCATTACCTCGGCAAAGAGACCGTCCAGAACGTGATGGTGTTTCGCTTCACCAATAACATCATTGAACCGCTGTGGAATCGCAATTACGTTGACCACGTGCAGATCACCGCCGCGGAAACCGTTGGCGTGGAACATCGTGGCGGATTCTATGAGACCGCCGGCGCGTTGCGAGACATGGTGCCGAATCACTTGTTCCAGCTTCTCACCATGACTGCTATGGAGCCGCCCATCTCGTTCGACGCGGACGAGGTGCGCAACAAGCAGGCCGAAGTGTTACATGCCATTCAACCGCTCAGCCCCGAGGACGTACTGAAGAGCATGGTGCGCGGGCAATATGGCGAGGGCATCGCAGACGGCGAGCGCGTGGTCGCCTACCGCAATGAGCCGGACGTGTCTCACGATTCGAACACCGAAACGTTCGTCGCGCTCAAACTGCAAATCGATAATTGGCGTTGGGCTGGGGTTCCCTTTTATCTCCGCACTGGAAAACGGCTGGCTCAGCGCGCCACGGAGATCGTCATCCAGTTCCGGCGCACTCCCTTTGTTCTCTTCCGCAATACCGCCGTGAAAAATATCGAGACCAATCGCCTCGTCATCCACATCCAGCCGGATGAAGGCATCTCTCTCAGCTTTGGCGCCAAAGTTCCCGGGGCCGTGATGCGGCTGGGGTTGGTAAACATGGATTTCGACTACAAAAGCTATTTCGGCATGGAACACGGCACCGGTTACGAGCGGCTATTGCGCGATTGTATGGCCGGGGATGCCACACTCTTCCAGCGCAGCGACATGGTGGAAGCAGGTTGGAAAGTGATCCAGCCAATCATTGATGTCTGGCACGCCATTCCTCCGCGCGGCTTTCCCAATTATGCCGCCGGTTCCTGGGGGCCGGTGGAAGCCGAAGAATTGCTGGAGCGCGATGGGCGGGAATGGCGCCGCATCGGCGAGGAAGACATCGATGAGCGTGGGAGGATCGCCCAGCCAGGAGTCACCACGAAAGCAGGTTCCGTGTTATGACCACAACTGGCGCGCGCGAAGTTGTTCTGCTTCCCGATCTCGCGGCGGTAACACGTCGCGCTGCCGATGAATTCCTGAAATCGGTGAACGAAGCAATCTCCGAAAAAGGCTCGTTCACCGTGGCGCTTGCCGGCGGCTCGACTCCCAAGTCTCTCTATTCCATGCTGACAGACGATCCCGCGTACCGTTCCAAAATTCCCTGGGACAAATTGCAATTCTTTTTCGGTGACGAGCGCCACGCACCGCCGGACAGCCCGGAAAGCAACTTCCACATGGCCAGTCAGACGCTCTTTTCCAAAGGCCTGGTCAAGCAGGAACAGATCGCGCGCATTATGGGCGAATACGCCGACACAGAGAAAGCAGCACTGGAATATGAGCGGGTTCTGCGCGCATACTTTAAGTTAAGGGATGGCGAGTACCCTCGCTTCGATTTGGTGCTTCTGGGGATGGGCGAAGAAGGACACACCCTGTCGCTGTTTCCGGGCACCAAAGCACTACACGCCACCAATCGCATCGTGGTTCGCAATTGGGTCGGCAAGCTGTATACCGAACGCATTACGCTCACAGCTACCGCCGCGAATCAGGCGAAACGCGTGATTTTCAGCGTGTGCCGCGCGGACAAGGCTCTGGCCTTGAAAGCGGTTCTGGAAGGTCCCTACGAGCCGGAGCAACATCCGGCGCAGTTCATCCAACCTGCCAATGGCAAATTGCTTTGGCTGGTGGATCAGGCCGCCGGCTCCATGCTGGCGACGAATGTTCGAAACTAACTAGGAGATACCAATGGCAACAGCAACACTTTCCACAGTTGAGCAATTCTTGGGCGCCAAGGCGGAATCGCTCCTCGGCTTCAAGTCTCCCAAAATTTCCAAGGACCGGCTGCACATCCCTGGCCCTGATTTTATCGATCGCATCTATGCGGCTTCCGATCGCAATCTGCGCGTCCTCAATAACCTTCACCGGCTCTTTTTCACCGGCAGGCTCGCGGGCACCGGATATCTTTCGATTCTTCCCGTCGATCAGGGCATCGAACATTCCGCGGGCGCAAGCTTTGCGAAAAATCCGGACTACTTCGACGGCGAAAATATCGTGAAGCTGGCGATCGAAGGCGGTTGCAACGCCGTAGCCTCCACATTTGGGGTGCTCGGTTCCGTCGCGCGCAAGTACGTCTATAAAATCCCTTTCATCGTGAAGTTGAATCACAATGAACTGCTCACTTTCCCCAACCAGTTCAACCAGATTTTCTTCGGAACCGTCCAGGAAGCCTATGACATGGGCGCGGCCGCGGTAGGCGCCACAATTTATTTCGGCTCCGAACAGAGCGATCGCCAGATCATCGAAGTCAGCCAGGCGTTTGCCAAAGCTCACGAACTCGGCATGGCCACCGTGCTGTGGTGCTATCTGCGCAACTCCGCGTTCAAGAAGGATAAGGATTATCACGTGTCCGCGGATCTGACCGGCCAGGCCAACCATCTCGGTGTCACCATCCAGGCCGACATCATCAAGCAAAAGCTTCCAGAAAATAACGGCGGTTATGAAGCGCTCAACATGGGCAATTCCAGTTACGGAAAGTTCGACAAGCGCATCTACACCGAACTCAGCAGCGATCATCCGATCGATCTCACTCGCTATCAGGTGGCCAACTGCTACATGGGTCGCTCGGGGTTGATCAATTCCGGTGGCGCTTCCGGCGCGAACGATTTCGAGGAAGCCGTGGCTACCGCGGTAATCAACAAGCGCGCGGGCGGCACGGGATTGATCAGCGGGCGCAAAGCGTTCCAGCGCCCCATGGCGGAAGGCGTGAAACTCCTGAACTCGATTCAGGACGTTTACCTTGCGAAGGAAATCACCGTCGCCTGATTCAACCAAACATTTCGATCGAACAGCCCGCCACTTGGCGGGCTGTTTCTTTTTTGTGCGCAATCTGGAGGGCGTTTCGATTCCGTAAACCCGGCGCCTGGCCGTCTGTTCAGGCTTTCCATCTAACTGCGCTGTAACTTCGCCTTCGGATATTTCGTCTCACTTGCAGGAGAACTTTCATGCGCACCTGCCTCGCGTTCTTCTCCCTGCTGTTCATTCCCTTCTCTTTAATCGCTCAGATCGATCCTGGAATGCAAGCTGCCCAGGACGCACAACTCGCGGCTCAACAATCGCAACAAGCAGCGATACAAGCGATGCAGCAGGCCGCGGACGCCAATCGCCAGGCCTCCGAAGCCGCCCAGCAAGCCGCGCAAGACTCCCAAGCTTCCGTGCCTGGGCCATGCTGCGTTGGCTGGACTGCCCCTCCTAAGTTTTCCGTAAAGGCCGGAAGCTATAACGGCCCAACCACGGTGAAAATCACGGATGGCTCGCGCGGCGCCGTGATTTACTATTCCACCGATGGTTGGAGCCCCACGGTAAATTCTCTTCGTTATCGCGGTCCTGTTCGCATCGATTCCACAACCACGCTCCAAGCTATTGCCATCGCCCCTTACTCTGCGCGCAGCGTGGTCGCCTCCGCGCAATACGTGATCGTGGGTCCTCCCGCGAGCTCGGCTACGATAGCAGTTTCACCCTCGCCCGCAACCGCAGGTGGTCCTGCGAATCTGGTGGCCGTGCCGCTCGTTTTTAGCGCGACAGTCAGCTCCAAAACAGCCTCTGTAGGCGACAAAGTCCCCATGATTCTCTCGCAGGATCTGAAACTCGGCGATCTCGTAATCAAAAAAGGAACCCCCGCCACCGTTACCATAACGCAGGTGGATCGCCCCGGCATCGGAGGGGCGCCCGGCGCACTTTCGTTTGAAGCGGATGATTTGCATCCCGCGAGTGGCCCGATTCCTCTGCAAGGTGGCGCGACTAGAGACGGAGAAGCGAAGCTGCCCAACGCCACGGTATTGATTCCAGTGGTTGGACCACTGTCAGCACTGCGACACGGCACGGACGCGGTTATCACCGAAGGTACTCCCTTTACCGCCTACGTTGACTTGGGCACCGCAATAGCCAAAGTGCAATAACTCCGATACTCCATTCGGAGCAAAGAAACGGATTTTACAATTCAAATACTGTACTACTGAAGCCAAAATCCATAGAAATCTTCCAAAATTTAGAGACGGCGGGAACCGTGCGGTTTTGCTGCCGCATAAATTTTACATTTTCTTACACTTACAAAAACCAAATTGGCATCTGGCTTGCACTGTTTCGATGCACTTCAGTGAGTCGGTCCTGCGTGTGGTTTGCTGCGTTGTTTCGGTCGGTCTGGGCTTAGGGCTTCAGTTTTAAAGTCCAACGCGAGTGGTGGGGAAAGTGTGAAAGCCATCTGGGATGGCAAGGGACTGGTGTGCCCGGAAAGTGGTCTTGATGAACGTGAAAGGGAAGGAATCTTCAAATGGGGGAAAGTGAAAACATGATAAAGAAATGTCTCATCAATGCCCTGGTATGTATTCTCCTATTTTTCGGTCTTGCTTCTTCGTCATTCGCTCAGTCTATCGTGACCGGAGGAATTTCGGGGACGGTGACGGATCAAACAGGGGCCGTTGTGACCGGCGTGAAACTAACGCTGGTGAATCCCGCCATCGGCGCCACTTACAGTGCAACGTCCTCGGCCTCAGGCGAATTCAATTTCGCCTTGCTGAAGCCGGGGCAGTACACACTCACGGTAGCAAAAGACGGATTCAAGACGGCAACGCGGACGGTCACAGTCGTACTCGGCACTACGGTGACGGTCAACACGGCTTTGGAAGTTGGCTCCAGCGCCACAACCGTTGAGGTAAACGCGGATACCGGCGCGCAACTGCAAACCGAAAATGCCAACATCTCTACAAGCTACGAGATCAAGCAAATTCAGGAAGTGCCGAATCCTGGCGGCGACATCACTTACGTTGCGCAGACCGCACCTGGCGTGACCATGAACAATGCTACGGGCGGCGGCTACGGCAACTTCAGCACCTTTGGATTGCCGGCCACCTCGAACTTGTTCACCGTCAACGGCAACGACTATAACGATCCATTCCTAAACCTGAATAACACCGGCTCCAGCAACCTGCTACTCGGCGGCAATGAATTGCAGGAAGTCTCGGTGACCAACAACGCCTACACGGGCCAGTATGGACGCCAGGCCGGCTCGCAGGTCGATTACACCACCAAGTCCGGGACAAACTCTTGGCACGGTGACGCGGTTTACAATTGGACCGGTCGCTTCCTCAATGCCAACGACCCGGTCAACCTGGCAACCTCACCCGCGGGTGGCCCGCTTAATCCCCGTCCCTTTGAGAACAACAACCAGTGGGCCGCTTCTCTCGGTGGTCCGATCATCAAGGATAAATTGTTCTTCTTTTTGAACAATGAGGGGATTCGGTACATTTTTGGTTCTATCCATTCGGCGAGCGCGCCGACTCCAGAGTTTGAAAACTACGTTCTGGGAAATGTCCCGCAGGATGCGGCGACACAAGCTTTCTACCAGAATACTTTCAAGCTGTATAACGGAGCACCCAACATCGCCAACGCTGTACCTACGCCTGGCAGCTGCACCGCCGCTGGTGGTTGGACGCCGGCCACTCTCCCTGCCGCGCTCTCTGCCAATACATGCACAGAAGCCTGGACGAACTCGGTGTCCGCCGGGAACAAGGAATGGCTGCTCTCCGCGCGCATCGACTACAAGTTCAGTGATACCGATCAGGTTTTTGGCCGCATGAAGTTCGACCGCGGTGTTCAACCGACTTACACGGACTCAATTAACCCGATCTTCGACACCAGCAGCACGCAGCCTCAGAACGAAGGGCAACTCAACTACACGCATATCTTCAGCCCGACCGTGGTGAATAACTTTATCGGGTCGGTGCTGTGGTATTCCGCACTTTTTGGGAGCGTCTCCGCTAATAGCCCAGCCCTCAGTCTCTTTCCTGGCAACCTGGCGTTCAGCGACGGCTCACTGACCAACATTGGTTTCGGCTCCGGGAACCCCGGCGGATTCGGCCAGGGCTTCCTGTTCCCTCAGGGCCGCAACGTGACCCAGTGGGGACTCGTGGACGACCTCTCGGTCACTCGCGGAAATCACTCTTTCAAGATGGGGGTGAACTTCCGGCGCGATGACATCAGCGATCACACAGCATCGGAACTGGCCCTCTACCCCGCGGTCCAGACGACGCTACTTGGTTTCGCGACGGATGAAGTGGCCAGCTCCACCCAATACAACTTCGCGACCAGTCCGGTCCAGCCCGTTGCCTTTTACACCTTCGGACTTTATTTTCAGGACGAATTCCGCGTTAACCCAAACCTGAAACTGACGTTGACTCTGAGAGCTGATCGCAATTCGGGCGGCGCTTGCCAACATGCCTGCGCCGGCCTTCCCGTGAACGAGTTCAGCGATCTAGCTCACGGTGCCGACATTCCCTATAACCAGTCATTCCAAACCGGTCTAACCACTATCATTCCTGGTGTCGAGAAGGTGGTCTTTCAACCGCGCTTCGGTGTGGCTTGGACTCCCTGGGGAAGCAAAACCGTCATCCGCGCGGGCGTCGGCTTGTTCAGCGATTTGTATCCGGGCACGATTCTCAGCGGCATCGACACGAACTTCCCACAGGTCAACCTGTGGAACGTTCCTGGGGGCAGCTTGGCTTGGGATCTGAATTCGCCTGCTACAACGGCATTCCCGACCAGCGGCGTGGCCCTGGTTCAGCAGTGCAACACCGCCTTCAACTCCAACTATTTCAGCGGTGGCAATCTAAATACCTATCTGGCCACCCCGGGCCTTCCTGCCGGCTGCGCCACCACTCCGACCCTGAATGACGTCAGCCGCAATCTTTCCAATCCGAAGTATGTGGAGTGGAATTTTGAAATCCAGCATGCCTTGGGAACCAAGGCGATCGTCTCCGCAAACTACGTTGGCAATTATGGGTACGACGAACTTTACAGCAACGACTACCAAAACGGCTTTGGCTTCGGTGATCTTCCAGCCACCGCTCCCGATCCAAGAGTCG
>Ga0210383_10000858_pt1 | contig 28065 bp, 24 predicted proteins | sample IncBWC14OmetaG_FD_160072 | JGI IMG/M metagenome (GOLD analysis project Ga0210383, IMG submission 160072) | Forest soil microbial communities from Barre Woods Harvard Forest LTER site, Petersham, Massachusetts, United States - Inc-BW-C-14-O ... | reverse complement strand
TAGTCGCGGCAGCGGAGGGTCAAGCGAAAGCGCAGATCGCGGTTGCCAATGGAGAAGCGGAATCCAATCGAGTACGCGCAGCGTCCATTAGCCAGAATATTATCGAATGGCAGAAGCTGGCGGTGACGGATCGGTGGATCGCGAAGTGGAATGGACAGGTTCCGCAGGTGCAGACAGGTACGAATGGGCCTGGAATGCTGCTCGATATCAAGCCGGAGCGGTAAAGTAAGCTCTCGCCTGACGCAACTCGAGCGACCCGTCTGGTGGAGCTTCGTCCGTTCTTCGCGGTTCCGCCTCCACAGTTGTGAGCGTGTAGTGCGTTTGCTAGACTGGTCGAGGAGAGGTGTCTGAGCGGTTGAAAGAGCTCGCCTCGAAAGCGAGTGTTGGGGAAACCCAACCGTGGGTTCAAATCCCACCCTCTCCGCCAATCATTCCTCGCTCGTTTCACCGCGCCGCGCGAAATTCCGCCTGTCGTTCCAAATCGGTAAAACGGCTATAAACGTCCAGACATCGCGGTCGGCGGAGCCGAGGCATTCTATATACCTCGCCGTGAATCCGGCGATTATTTTTGGGCAGTCAACTCGTTTCAATACGATTCAATGAGTCGACCTGGTTGACCATTTTATCGCGCGAAATTTTTCTCTTTTTGTTCGACCAGAGGATCGTGCTGCTCAATTCCAGCAGCTTCCCAATTCGAAGGCTCAAGTGTTACGCTGCGTGGCAACAGAGATTGCACGGCTCGATCCAGATCCGCAGCTGTTTCAACCTGCTCGGGATAGTTCAATGTCTTGATCGCCGAGGTAAATCGCCCGACGACTCCCGCCGCGTCGCTGAGTCCTTCTGCGATACGCGCCGAATATTCGCGGGCGTCCAGAACTTTCGCACCGGGCAGCAAAATTCCGTACGCTCCAAGTGAAAAGCTAAAAATCGAATCTTCGCGGCGTAATTTGCGCATCATCGCCTTCGCCGCATCGCCATAGGCAATTGTCACTTCATTGGCATCTTCCACAGCGTTGGCAGGTGTGAGCTGGATAACCAGAACCGAAAGTGCCGCCCGCGATTGCGTTGCTCGCTTGAACTCGATTGCCAGCCGGTCCTGAAATCGATCCAAGCCGGGTAGGGTGCTCATGAGATCTCGAGCCGCCTGCAATCGAAGTTGGGAGTACTTCAAATGCTCCTGCGCAATTTCATTCCGTAGCCTCCGCACCACAATTTGGCGGTCGAACAAGTACCCAACCAGCAGGACGCTGAGGACGCAAAATGCCGCAAAAATAACGCGTGACGTCGCCTCCCCAAATATCACCGGGTGCGCGGAGATTGTGGGATACATCAGGAGGGCTGCGCCAGCGGCTAGAATCGCGTTCACCGAGAGCGACAAAATCGTAAGCTGCAGTTCCCTTCGTTCAATCCTCTGTGGGTCGACTTGATCGAAAACGCGCATCGAAAATCACCCTTTCGCGAACTGGCAGCTCGAACTCCAATCTTATCGCAGGAAAGTGCCGGTACTCGGAGTTGGTTCAAAGCGGTTGCCCAAGTGAGTAAGTATGGAGCACTCTACGAAAAGGAACTTACGACGAGATCGGGCGCTCGTGATGGCCGCCGCCGATTAGTCACTCGAATTGAGACAAAATACAGCACGATCCCAAGACTAAACTCTCAAGCGCTCGCAGTAACTGCCTTCTTTGTCTCGCGTGCGTGCTCCACTCGCGCTAGCCCCTCCAGGAGATCTTCGACCAAATCGTCGGCATGCTCGCATCCTGGAGAAAGCCTGATGAGCGTGTCCGAAAGCCCGAGCTCCGCGCGAGCCTCGGGCGGAATGGATGCGTGCGTCATCGTTGCAGGATGGCACAGCAGTGCTTTTACGCCGCCGAGGCTCTCGCCGAGCGTGAAATAGCGGCGCGACGATGCAAACACGACCACCTCGTCAATTGAGCCATTCAATTCGAACGAAACCATTCCTCCGAATCCAGTCATCTGCTTGCGCGCGATCTCGTGGCCCGGGTGTGCGGCGAGTCCTGGAAAATATACGCGGCTGACGAGCGCATGGCCGTTCAGCGCAGCAGCGATAGCAATTGCGTTTTCTTCGTGGCGCTGCATTCTCAGCTCGAGCGTCTTCAACCCGCGCAAAGTCAGCCAGCAATCGAACGGCGCAGGAACTGCCCCGGTGGCATTCTGCAGAAACTTGATGGGCTCGAATATTGCAGGATCTTTTGCAAGCGCTGCGCCCTGGATCAAGTCTGAGTGACCTGCGATGTATTTGGTCACGCTATGAACAACGATGTCGGCGCCGAGTTCGAAGGGCTGCTGAAAATAGGGCGTTGCGAAAGTATTGTCGACCACCACAAGCGCGCCACGGCTATGCGCGAGTCTACCAATAGCGGCGATGTCATACACGAGCAAGCGAGGATTGGTCGGCGATTCTAGCCATACGAGTTTCGTGCGCTGCGTGATAGCTGAATCGAGAGCCGTATCGTCCGAGAAGTCAATTTGCTTAACGACGACGCCGATCGGCTGAAAAACCTTGTTCAGAATGCGGTAGGTCCCGCCGTATACGTCAGTGGGTAGCACGATTTCGTCGCCCGGCCGCAGGTAGGCTTGCAGGACGGCGTTTTCGGCGGCGAGACCGGAAGCAAAGACCGCCGCATGATTCACGCCTTCCAGCTCAGCGAGCACAGATTCGAGCCGCTGGCGCGACGGATTGTTCGTGCGCGAGTAGTTGAAACCCTTGTCCTGGCCAGGAGAGTCCTGTTCGTAGGTGGAGGTCTGGAAGATGGGAGCGACCAGGGAGCCGGTTTCTGGCTCAGAAGGTTGTGCCGCGTGAATCGTCTTGGTTGCGAATTTCATGTTCTTGCTCCTTTCGCTTGCGCGATCGCGAATCGTTCGAACTTATTGGAGATATGGGGAGAAAAAGGATTTCGTTCCGTCCCGGACGCGCGAATTTCCTGGTGCCGGTAAATTTCGCAACTCACGATGCGACCGCCTCTGCGGGACTCAAGTCCGGCCACGTTGGTGCTTTTTGAGCAGCGAAGATTTGGCTCAACGGCGCGCCCTCATCGAGACTTCGCACCACGAGCGGAAGATTGCAGAGCGCGGCAGCTTCGATTGCGCGTCGCTGCACGAGTTCGCAGCCGTCATCGGCGAGCGCGAGCGCGTGCTCGAAAGTGAGCTGCGGCAAATGCCGAGCGGCGGGATCACGATTCGGGTCACTCGTGAAATAGCCCGGAACATCTTTGAGCAATTCGCACCGGCATGCGTCGAGGCCTTGGGCGAGCAAAACCGCCGTAAAATCCGAACCGCCGCGCCCGAGAGAAACGATAGCGCCCACCGCGTCGCTCGCAAAGAATCCGGGAACGACAGCCACTGGATGCTCAGAAAGTATGGAGCGGAGCCGCCTCGGATTCAGGCGGACCTCGCGAGTGGTCGGACTCGAACCGCAAGGGCCATTGGGGAGCGCTAACCCCGCCTCATGGATGTTCAGGGCTGACGCGGAAACCCCGAGCGCCTGTAAATGCAGCGCGAGGAGTGCGACCGAACGCAACTCGCCGGTCGACCAGAGAATATCAAGCGCAGAGGAGTTGGGTTTCGCTACGATGCGGTTGGCATGCGTTTCCAGCCGATCTGTGATGCCTTCTTGGGCGGAGACGACAACGACCAGGCGCTCGCTTGGAGCGGATAAGTGCCGATTGCGAACGAATCGGGCAGCCTTGCGGAACGCAGCTCTGCTTTTCAAAATCGAGCCGCCGATTTTAATAACGGCGACCGGACAATCGGCCGATACATCCTGCGACATTTAGAACCTCCCGGATCGACGGATGGTCTTCGATCGGGCATCGATTTCTCACGAGCGAATTGAGCGCGTGCCGAGACCAGCTCAATACATAAATCCTCGGCGCTCGTAAGAGCCGATGCGTCGAACGGACCATCGCGTTCGCCGAAGCGAACTCAATCGCCGTCCTACTAACTGCCATTTGGGAGTTGAATCTTCAACAACCGGGGTTCCGGTCGATTGAGGATCTTATCTCTCCCCACGGGCAGGAATTAGCACCTTGGCACATGGACCAGGTTGCTGTGGCGTCTCAGGGCCTGTCCCCTCGGCCACTCTGGATAAGCGCTGGTGGTAAGCCAGCGAGAGAATCATAGCAAAAGCGATTCGGGAGTCAAGAGCAGAGTGTCTTGTGCGGGAGAGGCGTCCTGGCTCGTTCTTGCCTAAGAAATCTTGGGACGCTAACTCGGGAAGGTGCTTACTCGGTGTCGGCCAAGATGAAATCTGTGGACAGGCCATATCCACATCGGTCAAATTATGAGCCTGGAAATGTGCCGTGGCGTGATTCGGGGGGAAAGCGATGCGACAGATACTTGCACTGTTCGGGATTCTGGTTCTCGTCACGTTGAGCGCCGCCGCGCAGACAACGCCGAAGAATTCGATGCTCTCGGCGCTGCCATTTGAGCCCCCCTTTTCTGCTCCGCCAGCCGAGCCCCCCCCGCTGCCAATCGGATCGCTGTCAACCAGTGTGATGTCTGCTACATCCTCCGCTTCCATCTCGGACGTGGCAACACCAGGCGAGACATCCTTCTCAACCGCTTCTTCGAACTCGGTCGTGGCGCTCGAACCGGCTCCGGAGCCACAATACGTGCAGGGCGTGTACAAACAATATTCGTGGCAAGCATACGTGGGGTACACGTTTTTTCGATTTTACGAGAGCTCTCATCCGACCATAAGGGAAAATCAGAACGGAGCGAATTGGTCGATCGTCTACTACTGGAAGGACTGGTTCGGAATCGATGGCGAGATGTCGGCGACTTATGGAAATCAGAACCGGCAAGATTCGTGGTTCCTTTTTGGGGGAGGTGGCCCCCGATTTAGATGGCAAGGTCCGCGAGGCATCGAATTGTGGGCACACGCGCTCCTCGGCGGGTCCCACTTCACTCCGCAGACTCCGTTCGGGAAGCAAGAGGCGCTTGCGTACGAAGTGGGCGGCGGAATTGATCTCCACACGCCGATTGAGCGCCTCGGCCTTAGGTTTGGCGCAGACATGATTGGGTCTCGTTACTTCTCGACTTACCAATACAGCCCGAAGGTCTCTGCCGGTCTCGTGTTCAAGTTTTAGCCGACCGAAAGGCAATGTCGCGCTGTCACTTACTTTGGTTACAAGCGGCATAAAAATCCTCATTAACTCCTGAGAATGAAGCTTCGAAATAACGGATCTTCTGTCATTCCTTGCACCAAGGGCGTTTGAGCGTATAAAGAAAACGAAAAAGGTTGCCGAACTCTGTTGGAAATTGACGTGCTTGTCGATTCGATTGGGGTAGCTGCTGCATCCAAATAAGTGTCTGAGTGAATGGCAGCAATCGAGTCGACAGCGATGCTTTTCAAATCGATTCAACAGACGAAAAGGTTCCTGAAGATTCTCTTCGGGTTCACTTTGCTTCTCCTAGGCGTCGTGATGATCGTCACGCCGGGCCCGGGCTGGCTCGTCATCGTTCTCGGACTTGGAGTACTGGCGGCTGAATTCGTGTGGGCGCGGCGGCTATTAGACAGCTTGAAAGAGCGGGGCGACCGGTTGAAAGTACAGGGCGTTCGGCTACGGGACACACTTCTTTCGCGACAGCCAGCAGACCGACTCTAACAGGCTGCGGCATTTTCCTGCTTTCGTACCCTTTCCGTTTGTGTTCTGATGCCTCTGATTTCTGCGGAGGCAGGCCTTGGCCCAAAACTTACATGATACTTGGCGCGGCAAGTGGTCACTGATCACGGGCGCAAGCGCCGGAATTGGACTGGAGCTTGCCAAACTTCTGGCTGCCGGCGGTTCACATTTGGTTCTCACTGCACGGCGCGTTGACCGCTTGCAGAGAATTGCTGCGGATCTCACAAAAGAATTCAGCGTGAAAGTGGAGTTGTTTCCGGCGGACCTCGTCCGCCCAGAAGCCCCGGATAGGATCTTCGAGTTTACCTCCGCAAGAAACATCGAAATCGAGTTGTTAATCAATAATGCAGGCTTTGGCGCGTTCGGCTACGTCCACGAGATCCCAGCGGAGCGCATGACGGAAATGATTCAGGTGAACTGCTCCGCCGTGGTCCATTTGACTCGGTTGTACGTCGCCGGGATGGTGGAACGACGACACGGCGATGTACTAATCCTCGCCTCGACAGCCTCGTTTCAGGCCGTGCCGTTTATTTCGGTCTATGCCGCGACAAAAGCCTTTGATCTCTCATTTGCCGAGGGTATCGCCGAGGAATTGCGGCCGTTCGGAGTCCGCGTATGTGCTCTCTGTCCCGGATCGACGAACACAGAATTCCAACGGGTGGCCCACCAGCCAGACCGCGCATTCAGATCCGCCGAGACTGCTGAGAAGGTGGCCCGAGTGGGGCTCGAGGCGCTGGCGCGCGGCAAGAGCTTCGTGATTTCGGGAGCACGAAACCGTCTAATGATGGAAGCTCAGCGGATCGCGCCCAGACGCTTCGTCGTGAAGACGGCCGCGAAGATCATGCGTCCGTCGGAATCGTAAGCGTGCAATCCTGGGCTTAGCGGCGGCCGCCAGCCTTTCGTGTTTCCGACAACGCGTATTCCCCCCAGCCATCCCGGTCACAGCACAGTGCTTCCTAACATTCTGGAACTTTCAGGCACGCTATCCGGAATATGTAACGAGAAGCAGAGCGGGCCGTCCAAAGTATTAACATGAACAGGGTTATCGAGATGACCGACGACGGCCTGCTCAGGCGCGCGCAGGGTGGCGATGAGGAAGCGTTCACGCTTCTGTACCGCCGCAAGCATCCGGCGCTCTACCGCTTCGCTTTACATATGAGCGGGAATCCGGCTGTGGCGGAAGATGTGACGCAAGAGGTCTTCATGACTCTGATCCGGGATTCGGCGCGATATGACCCTGAACGAGGATCGCTCAGTGGGTTTCTATTCGGTATCGCGCGAAATCATGTGCGAAAGCGCTGGGAGCAAGACCGTAGGCTTTCGCCGCTGCCCGAGGATGCGGAGACGGGCCCGAGCTTCAAAGAGAGCCTCAGCGCCAGGAACGGAAACGGGAATGGCAACGGGCACCATGCGACCGCGAACGGCAACGGAAAATTCAGCACTGCGGCTCGAGCACATGACGAATTCGAATCGCTTGAGACTGTCGAGCGGGTGCGCCAAGCAATCGCAACGTTGCCCGAGAACTATCGCGAAGTGGTCGTGCTCTGCGAATTGGAAGAGATGAGCTACGAAGAGGCATCGGCTCATCTTGAATGTCCGGTTGGAACCATTCGATCCAGATTGCACCGTGCGCGCGCTTTATTGATCGAAAAGTTACGCGAGACGACGATGATGCGGGGCTCGGCAGCAGGACATTGATTTCCAGAGATTTTTTATGGATGGAAATGAAGAAGTGATGAGGGACGACAGGAACATTATGGATTGCGCTCAGTTCGAAGATATCGTTCACGAACTCGACCGGCCGGGTACTCAGGGAGCTCAGCTTCGCGAGATCGCGCTGACTCACGCGGAAACGTGCGGGCGGTGCGCCGTGCTTCTCACTGAATCGGAATCCCTCGATTTTGCGCTGGTTAAGTTCGCGGATGAGACGGGAAGAAACCTCGCGCCACCGCGAATTGAAGCTGCGTTGTTGCAGGAGTTTCGGGTGGCGAATTCGGCAAACGCACGGAGGCGCGTACGAAGACAAATCGCGGCGATCGGTGTGGCTGCGGCGCTCTTTCTGGCGTTGGGATCGTCCTTGCGTCACCGATTAGCGCCGCCGGTTGCTGACTCTGGCTCTGCAACTGTGGAGAACGCATCCGCGGCCGTTGCGGGCGGGTCGGTCGCGCGGAGTCATCAAGAGACTCAACTCGAGCCCGACGCGTCGTCTACAAGAGGAAGCGCGGCGAACTCGACAGAAGATGCAGAATTCGCTGAGGATTTTACACCACTACCGTACGCAGACGATCCGTCAATGCAGGAAGGCGGCGCTGTGGTACGCGTGATTCTTTCGCGCTCGGCACTTGAGTCGTTCGGTGTGGCGGTTTCGGATATGGGAAGCTCCGAACGAATCCCGGCGGATTTGGTTGTGAGCGCGGACGGAACGCCCGAGGCGATCCGGCTTGTTTCGCAGAACGTGAATTGAATTTTGATATTTGGACGCACTTATCAGGAGGAACGTATATGAAGAGCAAGAGAGTATCTTTGGCCTTCGCCGCGATTACGACAGGTCTTCTCGCGTGTGGTGGGAGCGCTCTCGCGCAAAATGCGCGGATTGCGCCGCCACCTCCCGCGGGAGACATGATGTTTGAGGCCATGGGCCCAGGGCCTGGCGGTCCGCCCGATGCAATGGAATTTGTCGAGTTTGAAGAGGGCGTGGCCGGCAAAACTGTTTCTGGTGCGCCATTCACCGCCAGCTTTTCAAAGCAGACGACGCAGACGCTTGCGGATGGCAACACGATTCAGCGCTCAACGACGGGCAGCCTCGCACGTGACAGCCAGGGACGCACGCGGCGCGACATGACTTTGCCTGCAATCGGCCCGTGGGCTGCCGCGGGCAAACCTGCACCTCAAATGACATTTATCAATGACCCAGTGGCGGGCGCACAGTACGTCCTGGATGCAAACCGCAAGACTGCGCGCAAAATGGCGGGGCGCGGTAACAAGGGCGATTTCTCCAAAGGCTCCCACGGAGAACACAGCGGCGGGCGGGGCAGCGCGTTTGCCGCGGAACGGCAGAAAGAGACGACAACGACGTCGCTGGGAACGCAAATGATTGGCGGCGTGAGCGCCGAAGGCACGCGAATCACTCGCACAATTCCAGCCGGTGAAATTGGAAACCAGAAACCGATCGTCATGACAATCGAGAAGTGGTACTCAACGGACTTGCAGGAAACGGTTATGACCAAGCGCAGCGATCCGCGTATGGGCGAGACCGTGTTTCAACTGACTAATGTGCAGCGGACTGAGCCTGCAGCGACAATGTTTCAGGTGCCCGCTGATTACACGGTGAAACAAGGCGGCCCAGGCGGACCAAGAGGAATGTACCGCCATCACGGCGGAATGCCTCCGGCAGGCGGACCCGCGGCAGGCGCGGCGCCCGCGAACTCAAGCTCACCCACCCCGCAATAGTCGCAGTACTTGCGGGCGGGTCCCACCACGCTCCGCCCGCAAGCTTCCTTCTTTCCTCTTCAAGTTGGCAAACTTTTGACCCTTCCGCGTAGTGTTTTGCAAATTCCCCATGGGCTATTTTCGATCTGGTTGAGTGGCGCAGTCGGCTACGAGGGATTGATTGCTCTGTCGAGAAGTTCGACTACGTGGAGGACTTCCTGGCCAGTGTTGTGAATCGCGGCGCCAGCGCGGAGTTGAAGAATACAGCCGGGATTCGCCGTGACGATTGCCTGGGCCTTCGTCTTGGCCACGTTCTCCATTTTTGCGTCGAGTAGATCCATCGAAGCGGCGGTTTCGGTTACGTTATAGACGCCTGCGGAGCCGCAGCACTGCTCTGAGAGCGGCATCTCGACGAACTCGACACCTGGGACAGCGCGAATCATTTTCCGCGGGGCGTCGCGAACTTGTTGGCCGTGGCATAGATGGCATGAATCCTGATACGTGACACGCAACGGTGCGGAGCGGAGCGGGGCTACAAGCCCGAGTTCTGCGAGAAATTCGGTGACGTCCTTCACTTTGGCTGAGAATTTTTCTGCCTGCTTGTTCGCTGGATCGTCGTCTGCAAAAAACTCGGAATACTCCTTCAGCGTCGAGCCGCAACCTGCGGCGTTAGTTATGATGGCGTCGAATTCGTCGGAGTCGAAGGCATCCTGATTCGTGCGCGCGAGGTTGCGAGCCACGTCGCGAACTCCAGCGTGCGCGGCGAGCGCGCCGCAGCAGACCTGGCTGCGCGGTACGACGACTTCGCAACCATTGGCTTGGAGAACGCGGATCGTTGCGCGATTGAGTTCGCTGAAAGTTACTTGCGCGATGCATCCCGCGAAAAATGCGACCCGGGCACGGCGCTCGCCTTTGGCGGGAAATGTTTTTCCGAGCTCTGAAAAAAAGAAATCAGAATCAATTTTGGGGAGAAGGCGCTCGCGTTCCTGTAGACCGAGGACACGAAGGATTCCGGTACCGCGTGCAAGAGCAGCCAGACCGCTTCGCTGATAAATTTTCAGCAGACTAGCGGCGGCGGAAATGCGCTTCGGGTACGGGAGCAGGCGGCGATATACGAAATCGCGAGCGACGCGCGAAAACAATGGCCGTTTGTATTTTTGCTCGATTTGCGAACGGGCACGCTCGAGCAGTTGTCCATATTCCACCCCCGACGGACAAGCCGACTCGCACGCGCGACAATTTAGACAGCGGTCGATGTGCAGGACGAACGAATCACCCAGCTCAAGACGTCCCTGGTCGACAAGCGCCATTTGTCGAATGCGTCCGCGCGGAGAATCTGCTTCCCTTCCCCAAAGCCTGTACGTAGGACATTGATTCGAACACAAGCCGCAATGCACGCAGCGCGAATAGTCCTCATATTCCGGCTTATCGATAGCAGAAAACCCGCTGAGCGTGAGCGCAAATTCGCGCTTCGCTTCTTCGTGCGTTTGCTGCGGAGGAGTCGCCATGCGACTAGAGGCCTCCCATAAAGCGGCCGGGACTGAAGACGCCGTGCGGGTCGAAGACTTTCTTAACTTTTTGCATTTGCGCTAAGTCGTTGCGTTCCGGGCCCCATACTTGAAGCGTATTTTTCCACTCCATAGGACACCACGGAATCGTCGCGTTCGCTCCCAACGCCGCGCCGGCCTCGAAAATTTGATTCGTGGCGGTGACGACGGCACGATGCGCGGCGTCGCTTCGCTCATCTGGTAAAAATGCAAAATAAATCACTCCCAATCCCCGAATCACCGCGGCCCACGAAAGTTGATTCTTGTCGGCTGCGTTCACCACCGTGGTGAGTGTGTCCTTCAATCGCGCAGGGAGAACAGTAATCTTCAGGATGGTTGTAGCGAATGAGGATTCAAGCATGATCGGAACTGACTCGCGCAAGCGGCCCCACACGGACGGCCTCGTATCGTCTCCGAGTATCGAGATGTTTACGGCGCCAGACTCCGCGGCCAATCGGCGGAGTTCCATTTCATAACGTGCAATCACCTTTTCGTTGCCAACAACGGCTGACGCCAGCGTCCAATGCTGCCGTGACAGGACGCCCGCTGGCGGAGCCGACACCTGCGCGATTGCTGCCGCTGGACTGAGAAACAACTCGGCCACGCGCGGGCTGAGGATTTCGAGGGTCAACGGTGTGAGCGGCGATGTCGCAATCCGGTCGCGCATGTCGATTGCGCCATCAGCGCTCTTAAACGTCGCGAGAAATCCATGGCTCCGTGCAGGAAACGGAAACGTCTTGAAATTGACGCGCGTGATGATTCCCAGCGTGCCCAAGGATCCGATCATCAATTTATGCAAATCGTAGCCGGTGACATTCTTGACGACGGTCCCGCCGCTCTTGGAACGGACGCCCTCCCCAGAAACAAATTCCATTCCGAGAACGTAGTCGCGAGCGGTGCCGTAGAACTGGCGTAACGGACTGTCGACCCCTGAGGCGATCGTTCCCCCGACCGTGGCACGATGAAAAAACGGCGCGAAGAGAGGCAAGAATTGATTATGCCCAACGAGCATTTCGACGAGTTTGCCGAGCGGGACGCCCGCTTCAACGCTGAGAGTCAGGTCGGCTGGATCGTATGCAATCGTTCGATCGAGGCGCGTCATGTCGAGCGCGAGATCGTAGCGGAGCGGCGACAGCCCCATACCGATTTTGGTTCGCGCACCGCAGGTAATGACAGCGAGCTTTTCGGAAACCGCGTACTTGATGATCTCGGCGACTTCCTCTTTCGAACCAGGCCTCACGGCAGCGGCCGGCAATTTCCCATCGACGACGAATGCACTCAATTCTGCCGGATCGACAACAACATGTGTCGCGCCCACGATATCGGGCAGACGCGAAGATATTGCCTTGCTCGCCGTGCTCATGTGCGCAAGGCACCGGCAACTGGCATGGGCCGCACGTGAATTTCGCCACAGCCCTTTTTATTGGGGAAAATCTTGTCGGGATTCAAGAACTCGTCTGGATTGAACGCAGCCCGCACGTTGCGCATCAAGTCGAGGTCCGCTTCGCTGAACAGCAACGGCATCAAGCGATCTTTTTCCATCCCTACGCCGTGTTCGCCTGTAATCGAGCCACCCATCTCGATGCAGAACTGAATGATTTCATCTGATGCCGCGATCACGCGCTTCAGCTGGCTTTCGTCCCGAGCATCGAAAAGAATCAGCGGGTGGAGGTTGCCGTCACCAGCATGAAAAATATTTCCGATCGGAAATCCGTACTTCTCACCGATCTCGGTAATCCGGCGTAACGTCGCGGGAAGCTTGGTCCTCGGAATTACGCCATCCTGAACGTAGTAGGTGGTGCAGAGACGGCCAACCGCGCCGAATGCGTTCTTGCGCCCTTTCCAGAGCAAGTCACGTTCATTCGAATCGCGTGCGACGCGAACTTCACGCGCGTGGTGTGCACGGCAAATCTCCGCAACTTGCTCGGCTTGCGACTCCACTGCTTCTCGAACGCCGTCCACGTCAATCAGCAGTACGGCAGCGCTATCGAGTGGAAAGCCTGCGTGGACGTAGTCCTCGACGGCACGGAGCGTGTAACCGTCGAGCATTTCGCAGGCGGCCGGTGTGATCCCGCGCGCGGTCATGTCCGCCACGGTTTCAGTGGTGTCATCAAGCGTATCGAAAATCGCGAGAAGGGTTTTCACCGATTCGGGGAGGCGCGTTAACTTCACCGTAATCTCAGTGAGCAGCGCAAGCGTGCCTTCCGAACCCACAAAAAGCCCCGACAGATCGTATCCAACCGGATCGAGCGCTGGACTTCCGATACGAATCAGTTCACCCGTGGGCAACACACACTCAATCGCGAGAACGTGGTTTGTCGTCACACCGTAGGCGAGCGTGTGAGGTCCACCGGAATTTTCCGAGACGTTGCCGCCAATCGTGCAGGCCTTCTGACTCGAAGGGTCAGGCGCGAAATGAAGTCCGGTGTGCGCGACAGCTGCGCTCAAATCAGCGTTCACCACGCCGGGCTGCACCACGGCGCGCTGGTTTTCCACGTCCACTTCAAGAATCTGATTCATTTTCGAAAAGACAATCAGAATGCCGCCGTGGCGTGCCAGCGCTCCGCCTGAAAGACCGGTTCCGGCGCCGCGGCCCACAATCGGAATTTTATAGCGTTTTGCGATTTCGACGACACCGAGGACTTGCTCTTTCGTGCGAGGGAACACGACGCAAGTGGGCCTCGCCACATCAACCGAGCCGTCGTATTCGTACAGGATTAAATCCTCGGGCCGGTGCAAGACGCCGTCCGAGCCAAAAAGTTTGGTCAGATCTTGGAGGAGCCGAGAGTCCATGCGCTTGGCGTCTGGCGCGGAGGTCATGCGCCCTCATCGTCACTATAGACGGGTGACGTGGGCCAGTCAAACGAGCTAGCGAAACCACGTCGAAAGAGAATAACAAAGGAGACCCAGCGCCTATACCTGCCCGATTTCAGGTGTATATTACTGAGGCTCCGAACACTTCGGAGCGAGGAGTGGAGTGAGTAAGCCAACGATTCTGTCAACGCGACCGCTGTTCCCCGAGGCGCGAGCGATTCTCGATCGGTATTTCGAAGTGGACTACTGGCAGCCATCCGAACGAATCTCGCGTGGCGAATTGCTTAAGCGCGTCGCCGACAAAGAAGCGCTCGTATGCCTACTCACTGAAAAAGTCGATGATGAGCTGCTCTCGAATGCATCCAAACTGAGAATCGCGGCAACTGTATCCGTCGGGTTCGACAATATGGATGTGGCCGCGTGCACGAAGCACAAGGTAGTTGCGACGAATACGCCCGGAGTTCTCGACGATACGACGGCCGATTTTGCCTGGACGCTGCTGATGGCGCTGGGGCGGCGCGTGCTGGAAGGCGATGCGTGGATTCGATCGGGGACCTGGCCAGGCTGGGACCTCGATCAGTTGCTGGGCGGCGACGTGTGGGGCAAGACGCTTGGAATTATGGGTTTTGGCCGAATCGGCCGGGGCGTAGCGCGCCGCGCGCAAGGATTTCAAATGCGCATCCTTTATAGCGATGCGGTGCGTGCGCCGGCGGAAGTTGAAAAAGATTTGAACGCCGAATTTGTGGATCGAGACCGTCTCTTCCGCGAGTCGGACTTCATCAGCCTCCACGTCCCGCTCCTACCCGATACACGCCACCTGATTTCGAAGGAAAATCTCGGCAAGATGAAAGCTACCGCGTTCCTCATCAATACCTCTCGCGGCCCTGTGGTGGACGAGGCGGCTCTCGCCGATGCTCTTGAGCGAAAAAAGATCGCCGGTGCCGCACTTGACGTCTTCGAGGCCGAACCAAAGGTTCACCCGGCACTCGTCGCACGAAAAGATGTGATTCTCACGCCTCATATCGCAAGCGCTTCGGTAGACACGCGAACTAAAATGGCGGTAATGGCGGCGAACAATCTCGTCGCGCTCTTCGAAGGCAAACGCCCGCCAAATGCCCTCAATGCCGACGCCCTTGGGCTGAAATAAGAAGGTACTATGAAATTTCTTTTTATCCCGCCTGAAACCGCGTGAAAGAGACGGCAAAACGCGTTTTTCGCGAAACGCTCGCTGCGATCGATATTCGAGCAACGCTCGAACGCAAACTCGACTGCGACGGCGCAACGACTCGCGTGGATGGCAAAGCAATCAACCTCGGTGATTTCAAGGAGTTCGTCGCTATCGCAATCGGCAAAACCGCGCTTGCGATGGCCGAGGGACTAAATTCCGTGCTTCCGCCGCAATTTACACCGGACGGAATTCTTGTGGTTCCTACGATTCCCGCAAAGATCTTACCTGGGTGGAAAACATTTGTTGGCGGCCATCCTGTACCGACAGAAGCTAGTTTCACCGCGGGCCGCGCGATTTTAGACCGGCTGGCACGCTGCGACGAGCGAACTCTAATTTTCTTTCTGATATCCGGTGGAGGATCGGCGCTGGTGGAACAGCCGCTCGACCCGTCAATCACTTATCAGGATTTTGAGAGGTTGCACTACGGCCTCATCACTTGCGGCGCACCCATCGAAGAAATCAACGTAGTGCGAAAGCACCTTTCAGCGACGAAGGGCGGACGGCTCGCTGCCGCTGCGCCGAGTTCGATGAAGCTCACTCTTGGCGTCAGCGACGTGCCTGACGGCCACGAATCGGCGCTGGCCTCCGGCCCGACGCTACCGGATCCAACAACCGTCCGAGACGCGGAAGAAATTGCCGCACGATATCATCTTCTGCCGAAACTGCCCTATTCGATCCGGACAATTTTCGAAAAACACGCACTTCGGGAAACTCCCAAGGAGAGCGATCCGGCTTTTCAGCGTGCACATTTCTCTCTCCTACTCGGTGCCCACGATCTGGTGCACGCGGCACATCACCCGTTAGAAGCAGAGGGCCATTTCTGTGTCGTCGACAACACGACTGACAATTGGCCGCTCGAGAAAGCCGCTGATCATTTACTCGCAATGCTCAAATCAGCGAAAACCAATAGTCCGGGTCAACGGTGTGCGATCGTAGCGGACGGCGAGGTGAGTAGTCCGGTGATTGGCAACGGGATCGGCGGGCGCAATTCTGCATTCGTTCTGACTTGCGTACCAAAAATTGCGGGGGAAAATATCACGGTCTTTAGCGCCGGCACGGATGGGATCGACGGTAACAGCCCAGCAGCGGGCGCCGTGGCGGACGGAGAGACACTCGCGCGCGCCCTAGCGCTTGGTCTCGACCCGGACGATTTTCTCAAGCGCAACGATGCGTACAATTTTTTTGCGCGCCTGAACGACGCGATTGTCACGGGCCCAACCGGCAATAACCTACGCGACCTGCGAATCCTGATCGCGCACTAACGCTTTACGCCCCGCGAGCGTTATTTCTTTGATCCGTCGCTCAATTGCGATTCGATCTTCGATAGGCGAGTGTTCACTTCATTCATTTCTGTCTCGAGCTTCTGCAAGGCGGTTACAACCGACGCATTTCCTGCCGTCGCTCCGGCGGCCGGGCTCGTCGGCTCTGAGGCGGGTTCATGTGGATTCTTCGCGGAGCCGCCAGCGGACTTGCCCTCCGCCTGAGCTTTCAGGATCTCGATCTGCGATTGGACGTACGGGGCTGCACCGATGCTCAACTCGCCGCTTTTCAGCAGCGCCTCGAGCGGTGCGATCGCATCCTGATCGCCGCGCGTACCAAGCGCAAAAAGAGCGGCAAACTTAATGTTGAAGTACGGCTCCTGCAGATATGAGATCAAATCATTCGTAATTGCTTTATTGTTTTTGTCGAGGCCAGCCACCGCATCGATCGCAGCGCCGCGCGTATCAAGCGGTTTCCCAACCGCAGCCCATTCGAGGAGAATCGGAACGGCCCGGTCGTCTCCTAGAGGACCGAATGCCCGCAACGCATTTTCTCGGATAATATCGTCGGGTGAGTGGGTTTTCACCGCCGCGCTCAAGATATCGTATGCGTTTGGCGATTTGCTCTCGCCCAATGCCTTCAGCGCTGCGCCGCGAACGTGGTACGAAGTATCTTTCGTTGAAATTTCCCCTAGCTTCGAGGCGAGTGTTGCATCGTTCGTGAACTTTCCGAGCTGGGTGACAGCTACGGACCGAACCCAGGGCAAATTATCGCTCAAGCTCGCGAGAAGCTCCTTTTCTGCCGCCGAAGTACCATTCTTGCCGAGTGCTTTCAACGCCTCAGCCCGAACTCCCCAGAATCGATCGCTTCGCGCAGCCTCGCCGAGGGCAGACACCACCTCTGAGCTGTCCTTAATCCTGCCAAGAGCCACTGCCGCATCGGCACGATCTGGAACCGTCTCAGCATTTTTGAGCTGATAGATGAGCGCCGCAGGACTCCTCCTGAAATCCAGTGTCTTGAGGATTTTGTCGCCCTTGTCGAAAATCAACATGAGCGGAGCACTGTCTGACGGAAGCGTAAAGCTTTGGTTCGCCTCGTTCACTTCAATTGGAATCGTCTTACGTCCCCTCTCGGTGACGACCTCCACGTCGATGGGTACATCGAAGACTGAAACGAGCTTCTCGATCTTTTGCGTCTGCTTTACATCAAGCTTCACCTGATGCGCCCGGGCATCGTACGTGAAGCTCACCTGAAACTGCGGCGCTCCGCCTCGATACAGCCATTGATGAAAGAACTGATCGACGTTTATCGAAGTCTGCTCTTCGATTGCTTTCTGCAAGTCGGCCGTTACGACGTTCCGTCCTCGATTCGTCTCGAGATAATGGTGAAGCGCCTGGAAGAAATTCTCATCTCCGAGCTTTTCGCGAAGCATGCGGAGCACCAGGCCGGCCTTTCCATAAATATTGCCTTCCAGTTCAATCATGTCGGTGTAATCGTGGGTGACGATCGGCACACCGAAAATTCGTTTTTGCTCGAACCAGTCGTCCTGATCCTGCCAGAATTCGTACTCGGCTTCGTCAACTCCGTAGTGGTGCTCCGTCCAATAGTGTTCGAAGTATGTGGCAAAACCTTCGTTTAACCAGAGATTGCCCCAGTCCTTGCAGGTGACGAGGTCGCCGAACCATTGATGCGCGAGTTCATGCGACTCGAGCAGGTCTGATCCGGCTCGCTCTTCCACGGCCAGCTTTGGATGAACGAGTCCCTGCGTCGTGAGAGTCGTCGCGCTCGTGTTTTCCATGCCACCCACGACGAAGTCGTTCACAGACGATTGAGCGTATTGAGCCCACGGATATTTCACGTCGAGCCTGTCGGAAAAAGCGTCGAGCATTTCTTTCGTGCGCGCGAACGTAGACGGGATTTTATATTCCTCGCCGCGCGGAACGACGTATCGCACCGGAATGGCGCGCCACGTGTCTTGCTGTTCGACAAATTCGCCTGCGACGACGGAGATTAGATAAGTCGAGAGCGTTCCCGTCTGCCTCCAGTCCCAGGTCTTTGTGCCGTCAGATTCGTTTTTCACTCCTACCAAATGGCCGTTCGAAATCGTCGACCACGTATCTGGGACAGTAAGAAGCATTTCAGAAGTCGTGCGGTCGTTCGGATAGTCGTAGATCGGAATGTAGTAGCGCGTATCTTCGGATTCCCCTTGCGACCAGACTTCGTGAGGTCGTTGAGGGTAATTTTTGTCGGGATAGATGAAGTAGAGGCCTTTCTTGGGCGTACCGGAATAGCGGATGAAAATTTCGTGTCGATCTCCGCGCTTGGCTGGAGCGTTCAAAGAGACTACCAGCCCAGTCGGATTGGTCACGTGCTTCGCGGGTTTTCCGTCGACAGTGACTTCTTGAATCTCGAGGCCAACAGAATCGAAACGAAGTTCCGACACGCCATCGCGTAGCATTGACACACTGTGCGTCACTTCGCCGCGAATCATTTTCTGCTCCGCGCTGAGCCACAAGTGCGTTCGTACATTCTGCAAATCGTAATCCCGGCTGCGGGCATATGGTTCATCGGCGCGGCTACCTGCCGGAATCAGCAAAGCGATCGACAAAACTACTCCGCACAGCCCCGCCACAAAAAAAGGGCGTGTTCGCCCGCAACTGCATTTCATTACTTCCTCCATCAACGTGATGTAAATCCCCGCGGAATACCGTCGAACCAATGCTCGAACGAGGAGTAAATGATGATTTTAGACGTACGATCGCTGCAAACCGCTTTATATCCCAGGAATATATAATATATGTGGAATACGCAGGTTAGAGCAGACCTTTCACCCAACCACCGTCAACCGCAATTGTCGTTCCGTTAATCGAGCAAGCCCGCTCGGATGCTAGAAACGTGACGAGGGCCGCGAACTCTTCCGGGCGCGCAAGACGGCCAATGGGAATCTCCGAACTCCATGTATCAAAAATCTGATCGCGAGGAACGCCCGCCATCCGGGCCTGTTTCTCTGCTAATTCGTCGAGGCGCTCGGTCAACGTATAGCCTGGGCAAACATTGTTCACCGTAATTCCGCTCGAACCGAACTCGTTGGCCAAAGTCTTGGCGAGCCCAGTCACCGCCGCGCGTAGCGAGTTCGACAGCAGCAACCCATCGATCGGCTGCTTCACTGATACGGAAGTGATGGTCAATAGGCGTCCCCATCTATTCTTCTGCATGCGAGGCAATACCTCTCGCGCAAAATAGACGGTGCTGAGAAGTGTGAGGTCGACGGCGGCACGCCATTCGTCGAGAGTGATATCAAGAAATTTCTTCGCAGGCGGGCCGCCGGCATTTGTTACGCAAATGTCGACTCGCCCAAATCTTTTTTCGACTGCATCTACGAAACTGCTGACCGATTCAAAGTCTGAAACATCCAGCGCCTGACGGAAAACGGTGCAGCCGTTCGCTTTCTCGATTTCCGACGACGTGCGCTCGAGATCTTCTGCCGTTCGGGCACAAATCGCGACGTGGCAGCCTTCTTTCGCGAACTCTTCGGCGACCGCGCGACCCAGCCCCTTGCTCGCAGCCGCGACGATCGCTACCCGTCCTCTCAGTCCCAAGTCCATCCGCTCAATCCTTTTTTGTGCCTTGGCGCAAATAGGCGTCGTCGCCACGAATCCATTCTTCACGGCGCGGCGCAAAGAAATCGATGTCGACAGTATCTTCCAGGGCCACCGCTTCGTGCGGCATATTAGCCGGAATCACAAGAATCTCGCCGGCGCGGACCACCGTCGTCTCCCCGCCGTCAAAGTTGAACTTCAACGACCCCGACAGAATCATCGTGTACTGCTCACTCCGATGAAAATGGCGCGGCACCACAGCTCCGCGAGCGAGCAGTACGCGAGCGAGCGTCCCATCTTCCCCGCTCACCATCTGCCGTGAAATGATGTCGCTCATTTGATCGGTCTTTATTTTATCCCACGGCGTCGCTACCGGCATCCTGCACCTCATTCCTCAAGAATTAACACTTTGGAATCGTGTAACGAAATAGATAAATCGTCAATGGCGACTTCTCTTTTGCCGTTTCAGTTCCCCACCACTACTGAAATGATATTCTGACATAGTTCTAAAATTGCTTACGCTCTGGAGCAGGTTCGATTAAGATGCGCCGTGAGTTTGTTCGCAGTTGTGCACGATTTAGTTTGATCTGGTGGTTGAAGCGAGGAGGCGAGTATGAAGCGGTGTGTGATTACTTGCGTGATGTTTCTGGCTTTCGCATCGGTTGTGACTGCGCAAATTGGGAAGAGCGTCGCAGTCGCGGCGGGAACGCCGGAAGACAAAGACCTCGCCGCGATTTACGCAGCGCCCGACGGCCCGGACAAGATCGCGCTCCTCGACAAATTCATGGCCGATCACGGAACTGGTGATCTCGCGCTTCTCGGCGATCAGCTCTACGCACAAACTTATCTCGCGCAGAAGAACTACGCAAAGGTATATGAGTATGGCGACAGGATCCTCGTGCTCGATCCCGATAATTTTCCAGCTGTGATTCTGATGGTTCACGCTGCGGATGAAAAAGGCGACGTTCCGAAGCTTTATGCTCTGGGCGAAAAAGTTGGGCCATTACTCGCGCATTACGAGGCATCTGCGGCTCCGGCCGGAACGGCCGATGAGCAATGGACCGGCCAGAAGGCTCAGAATTTGAAGGACGCGCAGGCGGACATCGCATACGTGCAATACGCGATGGTGAATGCCGCCTACAAGACGTCTGACCTCGGCGCGCGCACAGCGTTGCTCGAACGCTATGCTAAAGCATTCCCCGACTCGCCTTATACGCTCGGCGTGCGCGAACAAACAGCGATCGCGTACCAGCAAGCACAAAACACGACGAAGATGACAGAAACCGCGCAGGGAATCCTCGAGAAAGATCCGAATAACATTTCGATGTTGCTGCTTCTCGCGGACAATTGGAGCGAGAACGGCCAGCAACTCGATAAAGCTGGCGCCGACGCCAAGAAAGCGCTAGAACTTCTCGCAGAAGCGAAGAAACCCGAGAATCTCACCGACGATCAGTGGCAAAAGCAGGTTTCGATTCAAAAGGGACTCGCATACTCCGTTCTTGGCCAAGTCTACGTGAACAACAACCAAAATGCGCAGGCAGTCGAGGCATTCAAGCAGGCAAGCCCACTTCTGAAGTCAGATTCGTTCAGTTACGGCCGCAATCTCTACCGCCTGGGATTTACTCTCGCCAAAATGAAACGGATTCCAGAAGCGAGAACCGCCCTAACGGAGGCGATTTCGGTAAACAGTCCCTACAAGGCCAAGGCACAGGAAACATTGAATAAGATTGGTGGGGCGGCCGCGAAGAAAACAAAGGTGTCGTAAAGGCGTGCAGTAGAAACAGGCTGCGTAAAGAACGACGAACGACCTACGAGTCAGCGCGCGGAGGCTGATTTTGTTTCAGACGATGTAGCTCTCAATTCGTCCACGTTGTGAACGACCTGCGCCCATTCCTTTTTCTTCGTCTTATTCGAAAACGGCGCGTTGAGATCGCTGTAATAGGAAAGAATCGCGGCACGCAATTCCGGCGAGACTTGCGCAAAGTGGTCTTTTGCAAGGCGATCGAGGAGAGATGCGTAAGTCTTATCCGCTAGCGGATATTGTCCCGGCCCGGTAACGCCGCCCGTATCGAAGTTATCGTTCAAAAGATCCACTGAACCTTTTTCTCTCGTCTCTTGGATCAAGCTAGCATACTCGGTAATAGTTTTGTTGAAGCTCGCCTCGAACATTTTTTCGGTTTCGGGAGTGGGCGTCCGAAATGAAAGGGTTCTGAAAGGCCCAATCTTCGGGACGATACGAATAAAGAATGCGAGCAGTTTCGTGCCAAAGCCAGGCTCCTGATATTTTTCTTTCCAGTTTTTTTGATAGCTGGCTCGCGAGAGATGATAGAGAAATGTCTTTTCAGTGACCCCCGGCGTCGCCCGTTGAATATCATCTTTCTTCAAATCCCATGCGACCTTTGTAATTTCAGGGATTAGAGAGCTCACACTTCTCCGGTAGGTGGCAATCGCCAGATCGTAATTGGAGAATATTGATTTCAGTTCGAGTGAGTATGTGTCCTGGAAGGCTCGTTCGAGCAGCGGCTGAGCAACTTGAAATCCGATGTAATCGTGATACGCGTCCGGTGCGTAGTGGCCCTTGGCAACCTGCAGCACGTCGAATCCAAATTCGGTTTTTAGATGGGCGGTTGGATTCTGGTCGTACGTGATTACGTCACCGTACTTTTCGCGCAACTTCGGGTACAGCATCGGTACCGACAGGTTCACCGCCATCCGGTGCCCGTTATTGTCCGCCGCGTAGTGCGCAAGCGCCCCCAGTGCGAATGCATACTCATTCAAGTCCTGCGATTCGCGAAGGAGCGCTTCCACGAAATCGCCCGTCCTGACGTAGTGCACCAGATCGCTGAAAAGGTGGCTGCCAAACGGGTAATATCCCATGTCTTGGATAATCGATCCCCCGTAGGCGTAGGCGTGCGCGTCCTTCAATTCTTCGTCGGTAGCGTTCGGAAATCGTTTGAGCAAGAGCGGGCGGATTGAGTCCTTCCACGCTGAATCAATGATCGCTTCGTGCGTGAGGACGGAGAACGCCTGCAAAGAGCTGCCCGAAATGAACACCAGAAGCGCAATCAGAAATAAGCCAAGCAGTCGGCGTGATACTGGGCGGCGATTTCGTGAAATCAGTTTCATCGGGTGGCGGTAAATAAAGAGACGAATGCTCTTTCTTCGTGGAAAGGGGTCCTACTTGCGAATCGCTCGTGCATATGTGCTGAGATGAGCGATCAATTGCAGCCTATTACCTGTTCACCGAAACGACAATCAGGTGTAATACGGATATGAACGGGGTCTTCAATGTATGCCGTATCGTGTCACTCCAACCTGAAACAACGGGTCACAACTGCTACTTGAACTTATCCAGCACTAGCTGGCGCAGCGCCTTCGTGTTCTCGATACACTCCTGCTTGCGACCCGGACAGATGTTCGGTTTGTTCCAGCCCCTCCATTCGTCTTCATTCCCGAACGAGCCGGGATAGAATTCGAGTCCGGAAACAGTTCCGTTTTTCAGAAGTGTAATATCCGCATCTAGCGCTTCATCGAAATAGTTCAATTCCTCTTGTTTGGTGCATGCACGAGAAGGGCCCTTTGCGCACGGGATGTAACTGATGCGGTCATAGGCGTAAACGCCCATGATAATCTTGGCGTTCGGGAATAGCTTCTTGGCTTGTTCTACGTATGCCGAAGTGTTTAGTGCGTTGCTTCTAAAATGAAGATAGAGATGCACCAGATCGAACTTCGCGCGAATCGCTGCGGGAAGATCGGGGTCGGTGAGCACCGCCGATGGAAGTTCGTCCTCGTATATAGTGGCGCCGAATTTCAGGTTGGAATCGCCGGATTTCACTCCTTCAATCAGCGAATTCAAGGCTTCGGCGGACTTGCTCGATCCGGTAGATAGTAGACGTTCATATTGTCCGGTAAAGTCGTCGACGCCAATCTCAACAACGGGAGTCGAGCCGCGAGTCAATTTCGCGTATTGTCTTCCGTAGTCGACGGTTTCCGCCTTCAACGGTACAGCGAGAAATATTTCCGCTTCGTTCCCATTATGAGACGCCGAGGCTGCCTCGCGCATGCAACTACCTGGCGTATCCGAACAACCGAGCCGCATTCCGCTCACGTGCAATATCTGATTCCACTCCGGCGTATTGGGCCCCCAGGTGATCACTTGCCACCGTCGCGCCGCAGACGAACTTAAAAGAAATACCGCGACAACCGCGAAACTGATCAGTGATCGGATCCCACCCAAAAGATAACAACACACCAGGAATGGATTTCGAATTCGCATGAAAATATCGATACCCCCTGTTTGCTCAGGCATTCTGAACAACTTGCAATTACAGCTTGATACGGTGATTCACCGCTGAGTGAGATTTTGGAGGTTGAAGTTGAGCCGCGCCTTTATCGCGCGATCGCATCGGCCAAAAAAGATTGGCGGAGAGGGTGGGATTTGAACCCACGGTTGAGTTTCCCCAACACACGCTTTCCAAGCGTGCTCCTTAAACCGCTCGGACACCTCTCCGCACCTACGGCGCTTCAGAAGCCTAACAAATTGAAGCCGGGTCGGCAAACAGCGTGCCGCACCACAGTTCAGATTCGCGAGTCATCGATGACGACATAACTACGATCGAGAGATACACCTGATTTTTCTGGCCGAACTTTTCTCTCGGTGTCTTGCGATAGTGAAGTAAAATGTTTGAGCTTATCCGGGGTAGTGCAATTGGTAGCACGCCAGCCTTTGGAGCTGGTTATCTTGGTTCGAGTCCAAGCCCCGGAGCCACTTCCATTCGCGCTGATTTGCTATCTGCGCAATTTTTGTCTATCTGGTTCCTTGCTGACTGCTTGCGGAAGCGTTCGTGAACGCATAGTCTAGCCACCGCTATGAATTCCGATTTCCTTGTCCTCGGTGTGATCTGGTACATCGTGTTTTTATTTTCGACGACTTGCCACGAAGGTGCCCACGCTCTCGTCGCCAAGCTCGGCGGCGATACAACGGCATTCGAAGGTGGTCAGGTTTCGCTGAATCCCCTGCCGCACATCCGCCGCGAACCTTTCGGACTCGTAGTTGTCCCGATCTTTTCGTACATTGCCGCGCACTGGATGATTGGCTGGGCAAGCGCCCCTTACAACCCCGAGTGGCAGCAACGTTACCCGCGCCGTGCTGCTTGGATGGCGCTTGCCGGACCCGGGGCGAATTTTACTCTGGTCATACTTTCCGCGCTCGCAATCCGGGGAGGAATTCTCGCGGGGATATTCGCGCGGCCCGAGTCGGCCAGCTTCACTCGCGTTGTTATGGCGACAGGTCCCGGTATTGCAGGATTTGCCGCAACATTTCTAAGCATCCTGTTCGTATTGAATCTTCTGCTCGGGACTTTCAACCTGCTGCCTGTGCCGCCGCTCGATGGGAATACCGGCATTACACTGTTCATGAGCGAAACGAATGCGCTGCGATTTATTGATTGGTTCCGCACGCAGGGATTCGGATTCATTGGATTGGTTCTGGCCTGGTACCTCTTTGACAAGATTTTCAGCCCGATTTTTCGATTCGCCCTCGGCGTGCTCTATCCCGGATCGCACTGGGGCTGATTCGCTGCCCGTTGAAGAGCGCCGGCAATCAAGCGATTTCCCGTCGCTCTCAATCCGTTCTCAAGCAATCTGATTCGATTCCACACATTCGGCGCGAACGGCACACTGCCAGCGCGATTCGCTGGCTCTACGAGACCTAACTCGTTGTATTTGAGCGCTCGAACGGCCGCGCTTTGGCACGCTGTCTGCATTATCAAGCTGCGGAGGCTCGGCTTATGGATCTGGACACGAATCAACCCGACAGGTATCGCGTGGAAGTCTCGGGCTGGGATGCGAAAGATAATTTCTTCGTCGAAGAGACTGATCTCGAGTGGAAAGCGGAAGACAAGAAAGCGGTCAACCTCCGCTGCGCTGTACGTGCAGGCGGTGTTGTCTTCGTCCGGCTTTTGCAGCAACTCACAGCCGGCACCAGTTTTCCAGTTGCCTACCAGGTGCTCACTAGCGCCGCCAAAGATAGCTCCGGTTCGACGATTGTCGCACTGGAAAGGCTCCGCCCTAAGGCAACTTACAAGGAATCATTTGCGACAGAGAGTCTTGTCGTCTGAATAGCATAGTTTCACGGCGGGACATCTTCGCAATGCCGACCATCCCTCCTGACGTGGGCTCAAAGGCAGACACGATTTCTTACTCGAGACCCAGAACGCACTTTTCTAAATCCCATTTCGGTACTGTGCCGCTCTCGTATTCCCAGAAAGAAATTTTGATGGTTTATCGGTTCGGCCCGCCTGTCGTCCGATCGTTTCCGAATTTCCAACAACCTCATCCTCGTAGGATTCCACAAGGCTAACTCCGAATTGCATTTAGGGCCGTCGTGAAACACAGCGAGCGCTTGGAAATGTGCTGTGTCGCGCACGCATTTTAGTGAGGCGTTCTGGCACACGTCGTGCCTATGGGTCTATATGATCACAGTCGAAGAAAAACCAATCACCAACACTGCCCGAAAGAATTTGCCCATCTGCGTACTTGATGATGAGTCGGATCTCGTTGAACTTTCCACCGACCGGCTCGCAAAAATGGGATTCCCAACTTTCGGTACGACCGACCCTCATGAGGCGCTTCAGAAGATCCGTCTCGGAGGATGTCGCGCCGTGATCGCGGATTTCAAAATACCCGCTATGGATGGCCTCGCATTTCTCGAGAAAGTCTTGCAATACGATCCCGGTATTTTCGTAATCCTGGTCACCGGTTTCTACACCGTCGATTCGGCAATCGATGCAATCAAGCGCGGCGCTTACGACTATCTGTCGAAACCTCTCGATTTCGTGCGTCTGACGAAGACTCTGGACGACCTCGCGGAATTATTTACGCAGCGATCGCAAGTTCGCGACCTCGAGGACAAACTCCTCGAAAATCTCCAATTCCATGGGATCGTCGGAAGAAGCCCTGCGATGTTCGAAGTGTTCGATCTTGCGAAGAAAGTCGCCCGCCATTACTCGAACGTTCTCATTACGGGCCCCACGGGCTCAGGCAAAGAACTCATCGCGCGCGCCCTGCATCAGATGAGCCCGGTTGGTCAGCAGCGCTTCGCCGTTTGCAATTGTTCGGCGCTCGTCGACACGCTTCTCGAAAGCCAGCTCTTTGGCCATGTTCGCGGCGCATTTACTGGCGCCACGGACACTCGCCCCGGACTGTTCGAATACGCTAACGGTGGCACGGTATTTCTCGATGAAGTTGGTGAGACTTCGTTGCAGATGCAGGCGAAGCTCTTGCGCGTGGTTCAGAATCGCGAGATACAGCGCGTCGGGTCGCCCGAGGCAAAACAAGTGGACGTGCGCCTCATCGCCGCAACAAATCGCGACCTGCGTTCAGAAGTTCTCGCAGGACGATTTCGCGAGGATCTTTTCTACCGGCTGAGCACGATTGAAATCCGCGTACCGGGGCTCGCTGGCCGCGCTGAAGATATTCCGATTCTCATCCAGCATTTTCTGAAGAAATACAGCAAGGCCTACGGCAAGACGTTCCAAGGGCTGTCGCGCCGCGCGCAAATCGTCATGCTCCAGCACGACTGGCCGGGAAACGTTCGCGAACTCGAAAACGTGATCTCCAGCGCGGCCATTACGGCTAGCGCTGATTTCATAGACGTGACTGACCTCCCCGAACACCTTCAGAAGCCGCGCCGCATCGTCGCGCACACGGACGAGAACTGGCGCCCTTTGCCGCTGGACGCAATCCGCGAAGTGCACATCCAGCGCGTTTTGGAAATGTGCAATGGGAACCGCGTCCGCGCTTCACAAATTCTTGGAATCGGCCGAACCAGTCTGTACCGTTTCCTGAAACGAACTACAAAGAAAGCCTTGGCCCAGAGCGCAGCCTAGTTGCGTTCCTAGAGCTCCCGTTAGCAACGTTTTCTCCACTGCGTCGCACCCGCGCACCGCTGCCAATCGCGGTCGTTTGCTCATTCTGGGTGCAAGCAAATCGTCTTCAGACCGCTTACATGGATTCAAGAAGGAGGATTTACGAAATGACGATCACAATGGTACATCCGGCCGAAGTAGAACCGGAAGCCACCCGGCATCCGCGCCGGGAACAACGCATCACAAGTGCGATTCGTTTAGAAGTTTGCGGATTCAATCCTTACGGACGCTTCTTCACGGAGCGGACGCTGACCTCAAACATCAGCGACAGCGGCTGCCAATTTCAGTTGCGAGTGGAGGTTGAAAAAAAATCCGTCGTCGCACTTCGCGTCATCGGCCATCGCAATGGCTGCGAACTCGACTCACGCCCCATCCTATTTCAAGTGGAGAGAGTTGAACCGCAGTCTGGCGGTTGGTCGCTGGGACTTTCGAAACTTCAGTCGGGGCCTGTCTGGTGAGAAGAGTCAGCGCGCAGGTCTGCACTCGCACCAGGATTCTGATTCAGAAGATATCCGTTCGCAGCGAACCAATCGCGTTGGGCCACGCTTCACGCGCGCGCCCTGCCTTCGCTTTCATCTTGAACCACGCTTACCCTGCGGTTACTTTCCAGTGTTT
>Ga0210383_10000856_pt1 | contig 28073 bp, 26 predicted proteins | sample IncBWC14OmetaG_FD_160072 | JGI IMG/M metagenome (GOLD analysis project Ga0210383, IMG submission 160072) | Forest soil microbial communities from Barre Woods Harvard Forest LTER site, Petersham, Massachusetts, United States - Inc-BW-C-14-O ... | reverse complement strand
TATATTAGATCGAGGAGTGTCGATGTACTGGTTGGGCTGGGCTGGCGAGCTTTGCTCGCCTGGACAGCCGGGGGCGGCTGTCCCCACGTGAGTTTGGAACGAGGGAGCGGAGTACATTGACTGCCATCAATATATTAGATCGGTGAACGTCGATGTGCTGGTTGGGCGGGGCTGGCGAGCTTTGCTCGCCTGGACAGCCGGGGGCGGCTGTCCCCACGTGAGTTTGGGAGGAACTAATGACAACTTTGGCTGCTGGTACTGAGAAGGTGGTTGAGAAGCGGCGGGCTTTGGGGCGAGGGTTGGATTCTTTGTTGCCTACGGGGCCGCGGGTGGTGGAGAACGCGGGCGAGGGCGCCCGCGGCACACAGTCTGGGGTTTTGCCTGAGCTTCATGCGCAGGCCGAACGAGGCGATGCGGTGGTCGAGATTCCGCTTGAATTGATTGACGAGAATCCGTATCAGACGCGGTACTTCTCGAACGAGCCAGTTTCGGAGGATTTTGTTGCCACAACGCTGGACGAATTGGCGGATTCGATCCGGGCGAACGGGGTGATTCAGCCGATCTCGGTTCGTCCCGGGGCGGAGGGGCGATACGTACTGATTTTGGGAGAACGGCGCTGCCGGGCTTCGAAGATTGCGGGTAAGAGTACGATTCCAGCGATTGTGCGGAAGGTCTCCGACCAGCAGGCGGCGGAGATGACCGTGGTCGAGAACCTGCAGCGGCAGGATCTGAATTGCATGGAGCAGGCGGCGGCGTTTTCCAAGTTGAGCCAGGATTTCAAGCTGACGCAAGAACAGATTGGGCAGCGGGTGGGAATTTCGCGGGAGTCGGTTTCGAACTATATGCGACTTTTGCGGCTACCGCCGTCGGTTACGCAGTATCTGCAGGAAGGGAAGTTGGGATTCAGCGAGGCTCGGGTGCTTTTGACGTTGCTCGATCCGAATGTGATTCCGAAGATTGCGGATGAGGCAGTGCGGAAGCATTTGTCGGTGGAGCAGTTGGAGGATTTGGTATTTAACACCAACGTGCCTTTGCAGCAGGAAAAGCAGCCGGGCACGGCGCGCTGGGTGGATCCGAATGTGCGGCATGTGCAGACGGAGTTGGAGCGTACTTTAGGAGTGCGGGTGCGGATTCGCGATCGCAAGGGAAAAGGGAAGATTGAGATTGAGTATGCGACGCTCGAGGATTTTGATCGGGTGGTCGGGATGTTGAAGGGCGGGGGTTAGTCGTTTGTCCGTTCGTCGTTGGTCATTGGTGAGGGCGGCTTCGGCCGCCCTTTTTCTTGTCCCAGGAAATGCGGGATTCGGTTCGACAAGAATCGAAGTAGTGAACGGGTGGGACGGAAACCCGAATTGGAGCCTTCGGGAGTCATTCAGCGAACCGACTTCCTAGGCGAAGTGGGAAACGCTTGTCACAAGTGGTGGAAGGGGGTTTTATCGGATGAAGCTCTATCGAGCAGAATCTGAATAGTAAACTGTGGGATTCAGTTGGCTGATTCAGCTGCCATCCTGCGCCGGGAGGCACTTATTGGGACTGTTTCGAGTCGGGAGTGGGATTTCCTGGTCGAGTTGTCAGTTCTTAAGTTCTTAGTTCTCGGTTCTCAGTTCGTGGGGAGAGCGAAATGACGACAGCGGAGCAGAAGGCGCTGCAGTTGGTTGCTATGCAGCTTATGAGTGGGGACGTAGTCGTGCTGGATGAGCAGAAGATTCGAGTGAAGCGGGTTGGGCATGGTCGTTTGCGGATGGTGCAGTTCCAGTTGAATGGGCGGTTGTTTGAGGCTATCGAGCAGAATCCGGAGAAGCCCAGCCGTTGGGGAAAGTTGGCGCGGGAGAAACATCAGGTGGTGCAGTTTCGGGATTTGGTGGCGCAGAAGTATGTGGCGGTGGCGGTGGATGGGGAGGTTCGGGAGTATGGGCGGTGAGCGGGAACAGCGCATGGCTTGAATGATGGGCTTTGCGGCGCGAGTAAAGCGGTAAGAATTGTGAGGACAAGAAGAACTCACCTCAGGCGCTAAAGCGCCGACACATTTTCAGCGGCTCAGCGGCCCGACTGAAGTCGGGCCCTTCCCAAAACCTGCGTGAATCGAGAGTTTTCAGGGACGTCTGGAGTCGTGCTCTTCCCAAAACCTGCGTGAATCGGGAGTTTTCGGGGACGTCTAGAGTCGTGCTCTTCCCTGAACCTGCGTGAATCGGGAGTTTTCGGGGACGTCTGAAGTCTGCTCTTCCCTGAATCGAGTACAGAGATCCTTCGTCGGGCGCCTTCGCTTTGCGAAGGTGCCGCTTCCTCAGGATGACAATGAGCAGATATAGGGACGATTGGCTCTATTGACAGGGGCTTGGGATGACTTATAGTTTCGTACGCCGTTTCGAACGAATCTTTCCGGAGGAGCAGACCATGAAATGGGGCACTAAGCTCGCACGCGTGTTGTTGGTAGTTCTCACCTTTATTTTTGTTGCGACGGCAGCCGACGCGCCGAAGCTCACGTTCAAATTCACTACGGTCAAAGTCAAGGGTGCGCAGGACACGCGGGTTTTCGGCACGAACAACGCGGGAACGATGGTAGGAGCTTACGTCGATAGCGGCGGGGTGGACCATGGTTTCATGCTTAAAGCCGGAAAGGTGACGACGATTGACGATCCGCAGGGCACGGACACGAATTGTCTGGGCATCAATACGGCGGGAGACGTGGTCGGCTATTACATCGGCAGCAGCGGATTTACGCAGGGATTTTTGCGTCATGGCAAGAAGTTTAGCGATGTTGGGCCGAAGGGGAGTTCGAGCTCGGAGGCGGTCAATATCAATACCGCGGGAAATATTACCGGGTATTTCACGGGCACGGATGGAGCCACCCACGGGTTCCTCTGGAATGGAAAGAAGTACACGCAATTGGATGCACCCGGTGCGACATCGACGCTGGCGTGGGGGATCAATGATAAGGGATGGATTTCGGTGCAGTGGATCGATTCGACGGGCGTGACTCATGGCGCCATTTACAAAGCGAAAAAGTACACGACGATCGACGTGCCGGGAGCGACGGGGAGCTATGCACATGGCATCAACCTGGCGGGCGACGTGGTTTATTCGTGGACGGACACCAGCGGTATTTTCCATGGAGCCTTGCACACCGGTGGGAAGTACTACAAATTTAATGATCCGAAGGGAACGGATGGAACTTACGGCGACGGCATTAACGACAATCATCAGGTGGTTGGGGTTTATCACATCGACGGCGGGTCGGTGGCGGAGGGTTTCCAGGCTAGCTATTGATCCGGGCTTTTCGGGATCGTAAATCAGTCAACGATTATTGGTGGGGGCGAGGAGGATCCATGAGGAATGGCATTGCTCGATTCGGGTTGTTATTGGCGGCGGTATCAGTCGCTGCGGTTGCGGAGAGTCCGAAGTTAACCTTTACCTACACGACCATCAAGGTGCCGGGAGCGCAGAGCACGGCTATTTTTGGCATCAATAACGCCGGGGTGATGGTTGGATCGTATGTGGACAAGGGCGGGGTGCGGCATGGGTTCAGTCTGTCGGCAGGGAAGGTGAAGAAGATCGACGATCCGAGCGGCAGTAATACCTACTGTTTTGGCGTCAATAAGGCGGGAGCGGTTGTCGGTTATTACACGACCTCCGCCCAGGGTGCGCAGGCTTTTTTGTATGAGAAAGGGAAGTTCACCGACATTGGTCCGGCGAATGCGACCAGCTCGCAGGCGCTTTCGATTAACGATCACGGAGACATTAACGGGAATTTCGGGGACTCGAGTGGTGGCGGGCATGGGTTCCTGTTGAAGAACGGGACTTACACGACCATCGATGTGCCGGGAGCCGCTTATACGCTGGGCGGCGGGATTAACAATGCCGGGGTGATGACGGAGGTCTGGCTGGATTCGGGATTTAATTCGGAGTCGTCGCTGTACAAGAATAAAAAGTTCACGACGATTAATGTGCCGAAAGAGCCGGAGTCGGATGCTTCGGCGATCAACACTGCGGGCGACATTGTTTATTCATGGGAAGGTGCGACCGATACCTATGGTGGTGCGCTGCTGCATGGTGGGAAGTTCTACAAGTTTCATGTGCCGCATGGTGATCGGACCTTTGGGTACGGGATTAACGACAGCAATACGATTGTTGGGGCTTACACGACTGAGAGTGGAGACTTGCGAGGGTTCTCGGCGACTTATCAGTAGAGCATAGTCTGGGGTGGTCGGCTGAAGTGGACTTCGATTGGTGTTCTACCGATTCGTAGCGCTGGAAGGGATGCGGGAAAGTCGTCAGTACGCGAAAGCGTACCTCAGGCGCTGAAGCGCCTACACATTTTGAGGGCTTAGCGGCCCGACTGAAGTCGGGCCCTTCCCAGAACCTGCGTGGACCAGAGTTTTTCGGCAGGCTTTGGAAGGGTTGCGCCAGCCAAAATCGTAGGTTTTCGTAGCCGTCCGGAATTCCGCTTCAGGCAATGGCTTGGTTTTGGTCGTTGGAGGCGAGGGCTAGTTCGGCGTCCCAGATTCCTTCGAAGTCGAAATAGCCCTGGATCTCGAAGCCGGGAATGGCTTCGGATAAAAGCCGCCAGCGAAGCCTCCGTAGGCTCTGCAATCGGAGTGCACCATCAGAATCACCCGCTTGGTCCCATGCAGGCTCATCGAGGGGCGGATTCGTTCGAGGACAAATTCGCGATCGCCTTCGCGTTGGGGAGAAGCCAGGAGCTTGGCGCCTCCGGCAACCTTGATGGGGTCGGAGTGGGCCACCCTCGGTTGGTTCAAGGTTATCTTAACTGAGAATCGAGTGCGGTGGGCGTGGTTCAACTTAGCAGAGTGCCCCACTGTTTAGCGGGCTGTAGGGATTTTGACGATCAGGCCTTTGGGGCCGACGGCGATGGCATCGCCTCCCGGTCCGACGCTAACCGCATTCAGATTCCAGTCCCAGCTTTTCAGCGGCGACTTTTGGGCGATGTCATCCTCATAGGCGGCTTGGGAGGTGCCCACCAGCACGACGGCCGGGCTTTGCGAGTGCGGCTTGGCGAAGGCGACGGCGGAAGAATACTTTTGCGGAGAGATGGGAGACGGGGCCCAGGTGAGGCCGGCGTCGTTAGTGAAGGCGAGGTTGGGGCCGTCCTGATCGGGATGTTTGTAGTCGCCTCCAGCAATTGCTCCGTGCATTGGATCGCGGAAGGCAATGGAAAAGATTCCGGTGGAATCGGGGCCGTGAATGATGGGAGTGTTGGCCATGGTCCAGGTTTTTCCGGCGTTGGTGGAATGGAAGACGCGGGCGGCTTTGCCTCCACTGGCAAACCAGACGTTGGTTGCACCTTGAACGGCGATGCAGGTTCCGCTGGCAGCGAATGCGCCTTCGCCTTCGACGGCTGGCGGGACGTTGGGCAGAGGTTTCCAGTTTTTGCCGCCGTCGTCGGTGGCGATCAATTCAAATTTAAGTTTGCCGGAGTTGTCAGTGACAGGATCGCCGACAGCGATGCCGTGATTCTCGTCCCAGAAAGCCATGCAATCGAAAAAGCCTTTGGGATTCTGGTTGGTGAATTGGAGGGTCCAAGATTTGCCGGCGTTGATGGTTTTGTAGATGCGGGACTGGTCGCCGGGTCCGGCGCTCAGCAGATAGGCGAGATCGGCGGTGAAGGCTTCAACGTCGCGGAAGTCGAGGGCTCCGGCGCCGGGAACTTGGGCGGGTTGCCAGGAAATTCCGCCGTCGGTGGTGCGGAGATAGGTTCCGTGGGTGCCGCTGGCCCAAGCGATTTTGTCGGAGGGTGTGCTGACGCCGCGAAGATTTTCGATGGTGTTGGATTTTTGTTGGGTGGGGTTCTGGGATAGAAGCGTGGTGGCTAAAAAAATCGGGACGAGGAAATAAAAACGCATGCGATGATTGTGCCAGAAGTTTTGGGTTTCGAGACTCTGAAAGAAGAGGGGACTTCATGGCTCGGGTTCTGCTGGAAATTTGTTGCGGATCGATTGATGACGCGATTGAGGCGGAAAAGGGTGGGGCAGACCGGGTGGAACTCTGTTCAGCGCTTTTTCTGGGTGGGTTGACGCCTTCCTGGGGGACGATTCAGGAGGCGAAGCGGCGGTTGAAGATTCCGGTGGTAGTGATGGTGCGTCCGCGGGCAGGGGGATTTGCGTACTCGGAAGCGGAGATGGCTTCGATGGAACGCGACGTGGAAGCGGCGGTTGAGGCGGGAGCTGATGGAATTGTGTTTGGGATTTTGCAGGCTGATGGACGGATAGACCTGGCACGCTGCCGGCGGATTCGGCAGTTGATTGGTGAGCGGCAGGCAGTGTTTCATCGGGCGTTCGATGTGACTCCGGATCCGTACGAGGCTTTGGAACAGCTGGTGGATTTGGGGATCACGCGGGTGCTTACCAGCGGGCAGAAAGACAGCGTGCCGGAAGGCGTGGAGCTGATCAGGAAATTGATTGAGCGGGCGGGGGAACGGATTGAGATTCTTCCGGGCGGAGGGATTCAGAGTTGGAATGTGAAGGAGATGATTGAGAAGACGGGTTGCCGGCAGGTGCATCTGACGGCGTGGAAAGCGGTGCCGGATAGTTCGACGCAGGCGCGGGCTGGGATTACTTTTGGGGGGGCGTTGCATCCGGCAGAGGATCGTTTTCAGATGACCGATGCGGAGATGGTGCGGCGGCTGGCGGGGATGGTGAAGTAGCAGTGCTGGCAGTCCCGGGCGAAAGCGGATTCCTCGGCGCTTCGCTTCTCGGAATGACAATGTTGAGGAAAGAATCTATTTTTCGTTGAACTCGACGAAGGCTCCAGTGGTCTCGTAGTAGAGGCGAACGCTGCACTGTTTGGGGGCGATGTGGGCAAATGAAAGATGCAGCTGTTTGGGCGGGGAATCGACGGTGCCGATTTCCATGGGGGCGCGCACGAGGTCTTGTTTTTCGTCGTAGGTTTTGGGGTTGGTGACGTTGCGGCTGACGATCAGCGTCCACTCTTTTTTGTTGGGGATAACGTAGACGCTGTAGGCGCCGACGGCGAGATCCTGGTGATTGAGAGTTAACGGGACTTGAGTAAACAAGGTCATGGGAGAACCGCCGGGCAGCCATACCTTGCCGTTGTGAGGCTGGTCGTTGGCACTCATGACGGAGCTGTTGTATTGCATGGTGATTTCTTTGCCGTCGGCGAAGTCGCAGCTGGCGGAGACGGTGGGATCGTTGGAGTCCGATTGTTGGGCGGCCAGAAAAGTTTGCGCGATCAAGACGAAGCAGACGGCTAGCACACGCATGAAGTGTTCCTCCGCGGACTAGACTTTTAGGGTTCGACAGCAAATGCGGGTTCATTGTACTTCGGCTGCGGAGTAAATGCAGGCGAAAATCTGGGAGCGCCCGGACGACGCATTCGGGGCTACGTGGTTTTTTGCCCTATTCGGGCTTGGTCTTCGGTTACGTTCTCTTATCTTCCGGGCGTTGCTACCGTGATAAGCCAGCGGGAAGAAAGGCTGCTCCGGATCACGATATGGCAAAAGGCGAGAAGTCGTCATTTCAACTGAAGATTCTTTATGGTGAGGGCGATGCGGAAGTGCTTGCCTCACAAGTAGTTTCCATCCAAAAGGCGGGTCACCAGGTGGAGACGGCGGTGGGCCGCAAGGGGGTTGACGAGGCGATGCGGCGTGGCGGGTTTGACCTGGTTATTCTGGGTCCGACATTGACCCGGAACGATCGGCATCATCTGCCTTACGTGATCAAGAAGACGCAGGCGGCTGTGCGTGTTTTGGTCATGCACACCGATGGGGAAGGTCATCCTGCGGTGGATGCGAATACCGATACGGGGCGCAGCATGGCGGACGTCGTGGCGAAAATCGCTTCCTTGATGACGACTGGCGAGGTCGCTTCGCAAGGGCTGGCCAAAGGCGCGGCAGCCGGTAAGTAATTAAACTTCGGTTCTCAGTTCTCTGTTTTCGGTTCTCAGTCAGGCGGCCTGTGGGCCGCCCCTCGCTGATCACGGATACCAGGCTTACGCTCTGGCTGGACTCTCGCCACCCTTCGCAATTCCGGGCCGTCCTGGCTCCGGCTTCAGCACTTGCTGCACGCCATCGTCGGATTTGGGCGGAGGCGTGAGCTTGGGCAGTTCCTTGCCTTCGATGATCATTTTGATCTCGTTGGCATCGAGCACTTCGCGCTCGAGCAGCGCCAGCGCGATTCGGACCAGCGCGCCATTATCCTGCGCCAGAATTCCTTTCGCAGTGTTGTAGCCCTGGCCCACGATGCGGCGAACCTCGTCGTCGATCTTGATCGCCGTCGCTTCGCTGTAATCGCGGTGCTGGGCAATCTCGCGGCCGAGGAAGATCTGCTCTTCCTTCTTGCCGAAAGTCAGCGGACCCAGATCGCTCATGCCAAACTCGCAAACCATCTTGCGCGCCATCTCCGTAGCTCGTTCGATGTCGTTGCCAGCGCCGGTGCTCATCTGGTTGAGGAACATCTCTTCGGCGATGCGTCCGCCCATCATGATGGCGATTTCGGTCTCGAGATATTCCTTGGTGTAATTGTGCTTGTCGTCGATCGGCAGCTGCATGGTTACGCCGAGCGCCATGCCGCGCGGGATGATCGTGACTTTATGCAGGGGATCGGAATTCGGCAGCTTGGATGCGACCAAGGCGTGCCCGGCTTCGTGGTACGCCGTAACTTTCTTCTCTTCTTCCGTGAGAATCAGGGATTTGCGTTCCACGCCCATCAAGACCTTGTCCTTGGCCAATTCGAAGTCGTACATGAGCACAGCTTTGCGATTTTGCCGCGCCGCACTCAAGGCTGCTTCATTGACCATGTTGGCCAAGTCGGCTCCGGAAAAACCCGGTGTGCCGCGTGCCAGCACGGAGAGATCAACATCGTCAGCCAAAGGAATCTTGCGGGTGTGTACCCGGAGAATCTCTTCGCGTCCGCGAACATCTGGACGATGCACGACTACCCGGCGGTCGAAACGGCCCGGCCGCAGCAGCGCAGGATCGAGCACGTCAGGACGGTTGGTTGCCGCCATCAGAATGACGCCTTCGTTGGACTCGAAGCCGTCCATCTCAACCAGCAACTGATTCAAAGTCTGCTCGCGCTCGTCGTGTCCACCGCCGAGCCCAGCTCCGCGGTGACGTCCAACCGCATCGATTTCGTCAATAAAGATGATGCAGGGCGCGTTCTTCTTGCCTTGCTCGAACAGATCGCGCACGCGGCTGGCGCCGACGCCGACGAACATTTCAACGAAGTCCGAACCGGAAATGGAAAAGAACGGGACGTTCGCTTCACCGGCAACTGCTCTCGCCAGCAGGGTCTTGCCAGTTCCGGGAGGTCCGACCAGCAACACGCCCTTCGGAATGCGTCCGCCCAGCTTCTGGAACTTCTGCGCCTCGCGCAGGAATTCGATAATCTCCTTCAGTTCTTCCTTGGCCTCTTCGACGCCAGCAACGTCCTTGAACGTGACTTTTTTCTGCTGCATCGAGAGCAGACGCGCCCGGCTTTTGCCGAATGAAAGCGCCTTGTTCCCGCCCGTCTGCATCTGCCGAATCATGAAGAACCACAGCGCTGCCAGCAGAATGAGCGGAGCCAGTTGCAACAGCCACCCTGGCCAGCTGCCGCTGTTGGCGTCGCGAACGTTGATCACCACGCCCTTATCGCGCAGCAACTTGATCATGTCGGGATAGTTCGTGGGAACGGTGGTGTGGAAGGTCGAACCGTCACTCGTTTTGCCATGAACTTCCTGCAAATTGATGGTGACTTCGCTGACTTTCCCCTGGTCCACGTCGGACATGAAGGTCGAGAAGTTGACTTCCTTCTCTTTTTGCCCCGCGCCTCCCGCCTTTACCACCTGCCAAAGGAGGAACGCCGAGAGCACAATCACCAACCAGAAAACCACGGTCTTAACTGTTGAATTCACCTAATACTCCTGAGAAGTTGCGGCCCGTTTCCAAAAGCGCAACTGGGGCTCCGCCACAGATAATTAGATGCCAGCCGCTGGGATTGGATAGAGGAAATTGCCAACCCCATCATTCTAACGCTTCTTGTGGAAAAAAGGATGGAGTTCTTGCCGTGACTTAAGTCACACCGCAGTCTCAGCTTGCCGAGGCCACGTAAGGCAGATTGCGGTGAGTCTGTTCCGGCGATCCCAGACCGTAGCCAACCAGAAAGGCTTCGTCGACCAGGAAGCCGAAGTAGTCGGGCTGCAATTGCACTCTCCGGGCGGCTTGCCGGTCTAGCAGGGTCGCCAGTTTTACCGATGCCGCGCCCCGTCCCCGCAGGTCATTCATCAGGAACTCGCTGGTCACGCCGGAATGCACGAGACCCTCGATCAGCAAAACATGCTGGCCAACGATTGCCAGCTCGTGGCTAAAAAAGATCTCCATAAAGCCTGCCGCTGTGTTCTCCGCTTCTCTACGATACCTCGGCTTGATGAACTGGCAAATCACCGGCACTTCCAGAACCCGTACCAGGTCAGCCATAAAGATAAAGCCATTCTCCAGCAATCCCAGAGCGTGGATGGTCTTGCCCTGATAGTCGTCCGAGATCTGGCGAGCCATCTCGCGCACGCGCTTCTGAATCTGTTCGGTGGGGATGACGGTGCGTAACGGCCCCGGTTTAGGATTAGCGTTCATAGTCGGTCAGTCGGATGGTCCTATAACGTCACTTCTCGAATCAATATCGCTTTGTCACGTCGCCCCTGCAACCGGGCTGGCACTGGAAAACCGCGGACCCAAACCACGTCCCCCCCGCTCACGATCACCGGCCACAGTTTTCGTTCCGGTCCTGTGACCTGCCGTTCCTGCAGCAACTCCTTAATCTTCTTGGTGGCCTTCGTATGCGCCGGCCAGAAGCGATCTCCCGGACGCCAGTTCCTGACTTTCAATTCTGCCGCCAGCAATGTCGCGTCCAACAAATCTCCGGGATTATAACCTTCGGCAGCGTTTCCTGAAACCGATACTGCTTCAAATCGCGATTCCGTCTCCTGAACCTCAACCGATCCGGGCACCGGAAGGCGGTACTCATAGTCCTCGATCGTCCCCGCTTTCGCCTCGAATCGTAATTCGTCCTTTGTTCTTGAAACCACCCATCCATGTGGCAAAACTGTGGATTTGGGAGTTTCGGCGCCTTTTATTGTGAGCGCGAGTATTTCTTCAACATGATGGAAATCGAGCTGCAATCCTAAAGATTCGCCGGCCGCTCGCACGACTCGCCGTCGCAACGCGAGAGGCAAGTCCCTCAAAACCGAAATTCGTAGCCCGTCTCGCACCCGGGAAACTTCGTGCACCCAATATTCTTCCTCGGCGCGCGCAATTTCGGCCGTCTCGGCCAATGCGTCGCGCACCGCCGGATTCAGATAACGCTCCAGCCGCGGCAAGATTCCATGCCGCACCCGATTACGCATATGGCGCAAATCGCGATTACTCTTGTCTTCCCGCCAGGTTTGTTCCAACTCAACCAGGTAAGGCTCAAGCTCCCGCCGTCGGGTTCCAAGCAAAGGGCGGACGACCGACGACTCTGAGAACTGAGAACTGGGAACCGACAACCGAGGATAAATCCCTGCCAGCCCGCGGCTCCCAGACCCGCGAACAATCTTCAGCAGCACCGTCTCCGCTTGATCGTCCAAAGTATGCCCGGTAGCAATCCGGTTCAGCGTGCCGTCAAGCAGCAAGCGCCGAAAATACCGATAGCGCATTTCGCGCGCCGCAGTTTCCAGACTCCGATGTTTTTCCGCTGCATAAGCGGGGACTTCTCCGCTGTCACGGTGCAACTCAACTTTGTGCTGCTGAGCCAGCTGCGCCACGAATCGTTCATCCTCATCGGATTCAGCCGCACGCAACCTGTGATTGAAATGAACCACTGAAAGGACAACGCCAATTTCTTTGCGCAACTCTAGTAACAGGCGGAGCAAAGCAACCGAGTCTGCGCCCCCCGAAACCGCGACCCCGACGCGATCCCCGGCTCTCAGAAGTTCATGCTTCCGAACGTAAGCAAGGACGCTCTGCGGCAACTTAAGCACGGCAACATACTACAACCAAGACACGCGTGGGAACGGCGATGCGCTCGTCCAAGCCCCGCGAAGGCTGGAAAGATGAAGGGGCGGAACTAGGGTCGTCGGCGCAGCACGTTGCATGGGTTCTTCGCTTCGCTCAGAATGACAGGCTTTCCCGAATATACGGGCGGCAGTTGGGGATGGCGCGAGGTTAAAGTGTGCTTGAATTCAACGGTCTCTTCAGCTGCGCCGCGAGCGCCGATTGGCATTTCTTTCGCCATGAAAATCACCTGCAAAAAAGAAAGAGCCAATGATTCTAACGAATCACCAGCTCCGTCGGTTGCTTGGATTTTTGCTATGCCGCGGCTTTCGCCGTTCGCCGCGCCTCAATTCCATCCAATGCGGACCATAAGGCCTTGGCAGCATTCTCTCCCGCCGCCAGCGCGTTTTCCGCCATCTCGGGATTCGCCTCCAACCGTTTCGCCAACTGCTGCCGCCAGACTCGGGAGTGGTAAACATCCGCCGTAGCATGCAGAGTGAAGTAGGACGCAGTGCGCTCGTCGGCGCCATACATTTCCCGGAGCCCGCGAGCCTTCTCTTTCGCAACGCGCGGCACTTGCGACTCGTATGCATAGAAAGCCGCCAGCGCTTCTTCCGGAGCGCCCTCACTCGCCGCTCGATGGAAGAACGCCGTCAGCTCGGCAATCTCAGGTACCGGAACATGCGATCGCAGATTACGTTTCGCACCCATGCCTTCAGCGAAATCCAGCCACATTTCAGAATGTGCCGTCGCCTTCTCGCTGTCCGTGCCGCTTTCATCCGCCATGTTGGCCAAAACCGCCCGGCGCAGCTCACTTTCCTCCAGCCGGACACCCAACTCTGCCAAGTAGCCAGGAAAAGCCTCAACATGATGGTAGTAATCCTGCGCATACTCTCGCAGGTCGTCACGCGTTAGCTCGCCCGCGCTCCATGCCTTGTAGAAAGGATGGCAAAGCAGGTCATATTTCGCGATCCGCGTTTCCAGTTGTTCGAAGAATTGCTCGCTCGTCATTGATTCCGCCTCCGGGACACACCAATATACGAGGCGGCGAGAGCCCGTGCAACTGACTGCGGCGGTGTCCACGTCTGTGCAGGCCAAATCGGGAATTCGTCGCAACAATATGCAGTTTCAAGCAAACGAAGAACGATTCCTGTTCGATAATGAAGGCGCATACATCCCATCATGATTGCGATTGTTCGAGTATCGCTGATCTCCATTCTGGCGGCGACAGCGCTCGCGCAAACTGGTCAGCCCGAGATCCTCCGCGCCTCCAGCATTCCCGACGAAGTTAAATACAAAACAGGCTACGTGAACCCAGTCCCGCCTCCGGCCGATTTCAAATCCGCGCTGCTTTGGGGAATCGCGATCGCCGACACTCGCGTCCCCGGTTACGAGTCCGCCGAGGTAGAAATTGCCTCGACGCAGTTGACCTGCCGAGTCAATGGCAAAGAAATGATCCTCAACGACGACCCGGCCGAAGTTCGTGGAGGACTCTACCGCCGCAGTCCCTGGTTCGGCACCGATCAGCACGACCCTATGCCCGTAACCGCCGACGCGACGAACCATGCGGTCGTCCTCTCAGTCGGCCAGCGCTCCGACCGTGTATGGCACTTCTGGAGTCCATCGCATCGAGCAGCGCTGCCATCCGGAAATCTCGCAGGCTGCACCGTTACAATCCGCGCCAAGATTTCTCCCGGAGCCCTGCTGCAAGTGGGGATGGACTACTGGCGCAATCCAACCATCGGCTACGGCCTCGGCGGAAACAACCATGAAGCCGGAGCCAGCAACTGGTATTTCCCCTCCGACCAATGGCAAGAAGCCACATTCACCGACATAGGCGGCCCTCAATTCTAGCCATATCGGCACCCGACTTCCTTTGTGAACCTTCGTGTCCTTGGTGGTTAACGCTCTTTGCCAGGCCCCATAGATTCCCGCCCGTTGCTAGAATAGAAAACAGATGCCGTTCACCGAACACTTCGACGTGGTAGTTGTCGGCGCCGGTCATGCCGGATGCGAAGCTGCGATGGCATCCGCCCGGATGGGCCTGAAGACTGCCCTTTACACTCTCAACGTCGACCTGATCGCGCAAATGTCCTGCAACCCCGCCATTGGGGGGATCGCAAAAGGACATCTGGTCCGCGAAGTCGATGCCCTGGGCGGAATCATGGGCGAAATCACCGACGCAGTCGGCATTCAATTTCGCCTGCTGAACACTTCGCGCGGGCCCGCCGTCTGGTCTCCCCGCGCCCAGTGCGACAAGCAAGCCTATCGCCTGAAGATGCGCGAGGTCCTCGAGTCCGAGCCCAATCTAAAAATCAAGCAAGCAGAAGTGGCGGATCTAATTGTCGAGCCCTGTCATGCCGAGCGCAGTGAACCGCTGCCCGACGATATCTCTGTCATCCCGAGCGGAGTCGAGGGACCTTGTGTTTCCCCCTCCGCAAAACCCACTCGCATCTGCCGCGGCATTCGCCTTCGCGACGGTCGCACCGTAGGCGCCGAAGCCATCATCATCACTACCGGCACTTTCCTCAACGGACTAATCCACTGCGGCGAGCAGCAATATCCCGCAGGACGCTCCGGCGAGCCAGCCGCCGTTCTCCTCGGCGAATCGCTAAAGCAGCTAGGCCTCCGCGGATGCCGCCTGAAAACCGGCACGCCCCCGCGCCTCGACGGCCGCACCATCGATTGGGCGCAATTTCAGCTTCAGCCCGGCGACGTCGATCCCACGCCATTCAGCTTCCGCACCAAGCGCGTCGCTCATCACGATTCGCAAGTCCCCTGCTACATCGCCTGGACGACGCCAGAAACCCAGCGCATCATCCGCGAAAATGTGCATCGTTCGCCCATGTACAGCGGCCAGATCCAATCGATTGGCCCGCGATACTGTCCGTCGATCGAGGACAAGATCGTAAAGTTCCCCGACAAGACCACGCACCAGCTCTTCCTCGAGCCCGAAGGGCTGAACACCCACGAAATCTACGTCAACGGTATGAGCACTTCGTTACCGGTCGAGGTGCAGCTCGCGATTCTGAAGTCGATCCCCGGCCTCGAAACCGCGGAAATGCTGCGTCCCGGCTATGCCATTGAGTACGATTCGATCGATCCCACGGAACTAGAACGAACGCTCGAAACCAAGCAGATCGCCGGACTATTCCTCGCCGGTCAGATCAACGGCACCAGCGGATACGAAGAAGCCGCCTGCCAGGGCTTGATGGCCGGCATCAACGCCGCGCTGAAAGTAAAGAATGCCCCACCCTTGATCCTCGATCGCACCGAAGCCTACACCGCGATTCTCATCGACGACCTGATCTCCAAGGGCACCAACGAACCTTACCGCATGTTCACTTCGCGCGCCGAGTTCCGTCTGCACCTGCGCATCGACAACGCCGACCGCCGCCTGACACCACACGGCCGCAGAATCGGATTAATCAATGACGCAGCCTGGGCCGACTTCCTCGCAAAGCAAGAGCGCCTCGCATCAATGAAACAATTGCTGGAGAAAACGAAACTAACAAGCGCGATGACTCACGTCGGGACAGCCGCCCCCGGCTGTCCAGCGGAGCAAAGCTCCGCAGCCCTCTCCACGGCCATAGGCCAGACCTTTGCCCAACTCCTGAAGCGACCAGAAATCACGATCGAAGTACTGGCTCCCGCACTCCGCGATCTTGCTCCCGAATTTTTCGACCGAGAAGAAATTGGTAAAAATCCGCGCGAATCCGTGGCCGCGCTCTCTTCCGAAATACGCAACGAACTAAAGTCCGTCGAAACCGAAATCAAATACGAAGGCTACCTGCTCCAGCAACAGCGCTCTATCGATCGCCTGAAAAAGGCCGAGCAGCACACCATCCCCGATTGGTTCGACTACCAATCGGTAAGCGGTCTTTCCCGCGAAATGCAGGAGACGCTATTAAAGATACGTCCCCGCACCCTGGCCCACGCCTCCCGCATTCCCGGCGTAACTCCCGCGGCAGTGTCGCTAGTCCATGTCTACATAGAAATTCAAAACAAACGCCGCCAACAAGTAGCCGCCCTATAACACGTGGGGACGGCCGCCCCCGGCTGTCCAGCCGAGCAAAGCTCGGCAGCGCTTGTTCACACATTGATGTCCGGAAACGGCCAGATATTTCTAGCCCGTTGGTCTATCTTGATAGCACGGCATATGAGCACGACGTTTTACACCCAACTCGAAAGCCCCGTAGGCCCGCTCCTGCTAGCCGCTGACGACGCCGGCCTTCGGCAAATCCTGTTCGTGAACGGACGCCACACAGCTCAACCCGAATCGTCCTGGCAAGAGGACCGTGCGCCGCTAAGCCAAACCATCCAACAGCTCCAAGCCTATTTCGCCGGAGAACTGGAAAACTTCGACCTGCAACTCGCGCCCGAAGGCACGAAGTTCCAACTCGAAGTCTGGCGCCAGCTTTGCGACATCCCCTATGGCGAAACAATCTCCTACGGCGAACTGGCCGGCCGCATCGGAAATCCTAAAGCCTCCCGAGCCGTAGGCTTGGCGAATGGCTCGAACCCAATCCCCATCGTGATCCCCTGCCATCGCGTAATCGGCAGCAACGGCAAGCTCACCGGATACGGCGGCGGCCTGCCGATCAAAGAAAAACTGCTGGCTTTGGAGCGCCGTCAGCTCCGCCTGCTTTGAACCCCTTTAGATTATCGATTTAGACGGCTCGACAGATCACGAAGAAGGTATTCGTGCTCTGACGACACACCCAGCCTCTCGAAGTAGCGCCAGTACCAGACCGGGTAGAGATGTGAAGTGATCGTCGTGGTTCGAGTCAGCCTCGTGCCGCTTCCTTCCTGACGAAGTTCGTAGGTAGCGCTCTCAAATCCAAGCCAGTGACGTCCAGGCATGTTCGTCCGATCAATTGTCAAGTCCATCGAATAAGGTGGATCCCACTTTGTAATGATCTCTTCAATGAAACCATTCTCGAAGTAGCAGGTGCGCTTCGCTCCCACACCTTTTCTTTCTAACGTGCAGCGCAAGGGAACGGGAAGCCCGAAGTACATCAGCAAAGGCTTCGCGGCATTGATGCTGTCAATCGACTGTATGTTTGCCCAGACCTCTTGCGGCGGCGCCTGAAGAAATATGCTGTTAGACACCCTCTCCCGACGTGCCGCATTCAGCGCAGGCATCTCCGCGTGGTGACCTGCAAGAATGATGGCAGGCATCAGCGCAAAAACGATAGTCGTACTCGTGTTCTGATGCCGGAGCCTTTCAACAACGTGCCTTCTGAAGAGGTACCCCAAGCCAGCGCCAGCACTAAGGCCAATGAGCAGAAAGGGAGCGGCTAAAAGCGCGCAAAGCAGGCCTTCATACCTGAGCTTTACCAGAAACATTAGTGAAATGAGGGTCGCGAGGAACATCGCCGCCCAGCGGGTGTTGCGTCCTCGGGTAACCATCGCGATGGCGAATCCGGCGCAGAACGGTACCAGCAGGAACATCACTTCGCCCATTCCGCTGGTTTTGGGCGTATTCCCAAGGAAGAAGCCCCCAAGCCCAACACAGATGCCCGTCGCCGTTCCTAGGCCCAAACCTTTGAAGATGCTGCCCCAGTTTTTGTCCTGCTGGCTTTTCCATCGGAACCAAATGATCCAAATTGCAACCGCGAACGCAAACAGCGCCAGATATGCATATTTCAAGATGCCGTCCTGGTTCAGACTCTTCACCCTCCTCAGCTTGCTCGACACACTAGCACCCAAGTCCGTCCGAAACAACAGGTCCGGATGTTTTCACCGTGGGCTCGGATTTTTTCCGCCAAGGCAGGGACAGGCTCTAGCTTCGGCGAGTTTGGGAGGGCGCTCTGGAACCGACCTGCTGGGCAAGTTAAGGTAAAATAATGGCTGTCTTAAGTTGCGCGAGGGAACCCCGACTCATGCGGTTTGTCCTGTTTCTAGTAGCCCTGCTCGGCTTCATAGCATCCAGTCTCGCGCTGCGCGAACATTACCGGACGGACACTTCCCCCTGCAGCATCAACGAACGCTGGGATTGCGGCATCGTCAACCACAGCCCTTTCGCGATGCTCGCTGGGGTTCCAGTAGCGGTCATCGGCATGGCAGGATACGTGTTTCTAGCGGCGCTTGCGCTTAAGCGCGCCTATCGTCTATTTTTCGCGGCGGCCGTGGTTGGCTTGGCGTTTTCTATTTACCTGGCACACGTCGAGGCGCATATCCTGGGAGTCTGGTGCGTGTATTGCGTGGCCTCACTGGCTGCGATTTCCTTGCTCACGTTGCTTAGCCTCGGAACCATTGTGGCTTCGCGCATGAGAAGTGCCAGTGCGGTAAGCTAACAAGATCGGTATCGATTCTTTATGAACAGAAACTTGTTTGGATTCGTTTTCTCCCTCGTTCTACTCGCTTCCCTGGCTTTCGCGCAGGATTCCGTCAACCCGGCCCTGCGTCCGCCGAAAGGCTCGCAGATCGCCATCGTAGTGTTCGAAGATTTGCAATGCCCGCAGTGCCGGCGGCTGGCTCCCATGGTCGCGCAAGCTGGAAAAACCTATAAGATTCCCGTGGTTCGCCACGATTTCCCGCTGCCCATGCACAACTGGTCCTACGAGGCCGCGGTCATCGCGCATTATTTCGACAGCCGATCCCGGCAACTCGGATTAGACTTTCGCGACTACATCTTCGAGCACCAGCCCGAAATCTTTCCCACCAACCTGCGCCAGTTCGCGGAGAAATTTGCCGCCGATCATAAAGTGGATTTGCCTTTCGTGGTCGATCCGCAGGGCAAGTTCGCGGCGGAAATCAACGCCGACCGCGAGTTGGGGAAATCGCTCCAGCTGCAGCACACACCGACGATTTACGTGGTCAGCAGCAAACCCAAAGGACATCCTTTTGTAGAGGTAAAGGAACCAAGCAGCGAGCTTTTTCAGACAATCGACGCCATGAAGGCGGAGTAGTCATTCCATGCCACTAAGCTTCGCCAAAGACATTCGCCCCTTGTTCCGCGACACTCCTGATATCGATACCATGAAGGATTTTGGCCTCGACCTCTCGTCCTACGCCGACGTCAAAGCCCAAGCGAAAGAGATTCATGCACGCTTGCTGGACGAAAGCATGCCCTGCGACGAGCCGTGGCCAAAAGAGCAGATCGCCCGGTTCAAGCAATGGATGGAAGAAGGCATGGCGCCATAGAAGCGCGGCTCATCCTCTTTCATACGCGTGCTTCTTTTCTAACTCTTCCAGCGCAGCGCGCATGTCAGCAGCGAATTTCGCCTCCTGCTCCATCAGCGGAGAACTCGCGGTGGCCCGCTCTCCATCAAGCTTGATCAGCCCTTGACTCTCCAACGTCCTTGCGACGTCTAGCAAATGCGCCACAGAGGTTTCAACGTACAAAGCTTCCGTAGGATCCCCCACCCAAACCGTTCCACCCGCCAACTTGGTCTGCCAGTAAACCTTCCGCGACAGCAACAGCGCAATGTCGTCGTCACTGGCTTTACCGAACATCCATTTACTGTGCTTGAAATCGTAATGGCGGCTGGAAAACTGCACGGGCACAAGCTTGCCTGACTTCACGAACTCCAGCTGGCGACGGTCTACTTCTTTGCGCAATGCGTTGATTACCGGCCCTTCTACGTCTTTTGCCTCGAGCGATGGCAGCACCTCGCGCACAGTAGCCGAGAGGTTCACTGCCACCGGCGCGTGCAATCCAACCGAGCCCTCCAGCCGAATGTCCGCATGCAGAAAGAAGAAATCCGCCCCTGAAGTAGACTTCCGAAAAGGCCACTCCAGATGAAATGAAAGCGGCAACCCATTCAAAGTCACGTATACCATCTGATTGCTCATCGCGACATTCTATCGTGAGCTTGAGTTCATGGGGATCTCTTGCACGGTGACGGGTCTCACGGGCACCGCTATTACTGAAAGTTGAGCCAGAAATCTAAAGCCTCATCCCACTATTACTATCTTGATTCTTGTCCAACGAGATGCTTCATCAATAGAAAGGCGGCCCAACGACCGCCCCAATCTATTTCGGTCCGTCCTTACCCGTTCACCAGGTTCATCATGTGCGCCGGATAGCGGGCTCCGGCAGTCGCGTCTCGCGGAAAAATATCGTCGATCCGCCGCAGATCTTCCGGGGTTAACTTTACGTTCAGGGCTCCGACATTTTCATCGAGATACTTCCGCCGCTTAGTGCCGGGGATCGGCACGATGTTCTCTCCTTGCGCGAGGACCCACGCCAGTGCTAACTGCGAAGGAGTGCAGCTTTTTTCTTTCGACATTTCCTGCACCCGCCGTACTAAGTCAAGATTCCTCTCGAAGTTCTCGCCCTGGAAACGCGGCGAATTGCGGCGGTAATCGTCGGCCGCGAGATCCTCGAACTTCTTGAACTGGCCAGTCAGGAATCCGCGGCCCAGTGGGCTGTAGGCGACGAAGCCGATTCCCAGTTCACGGCAAGTGGACAGAATCTCGTCTTCGGGGTCGCGCGTCCACAGCGAATATTCCGTCTGCAACGCGGCAATGGGATGTACTTTCACTGCGCGGCGCAGGGTCTTGGGACTTGCCTCCGACAGACCCAGATAGCGCACTTTGCCCTCTTTGACAAGTTGCGCCATCGCACCCACCGTTTCTTCGATCGGGGTATCAGGATCGACGCGGTGCTGGTAGTAGAGGTCGATCGTGTCGACGCCCAATCGCTGCAAACTGCCTTCGCAAGACCGAAGAACATACTCCGGCTTGCCGCTGACACCGCGGACGTTGGGATTCTTGGGGTCACGAACAATGCCAAACTTCGTGGATAAGACGACCCGGTCGCGGCGTCCACGAATGGCATTGCCGACTAACTCTTCATTGAGAAGCGGTCCGTAGACGTCGGCGGTGTCGAGAAAAGTGATGCCGAGATCCAGTGCGCGATGGATTGTTGCGACCGACTCCTTGTCATCGCGTCCGCTGTAGAACTCGGACATGCCCATACAGCCCAGGCCCATCGCGGAAACCGTGAGGCCGGTGCGTCCTAGTTGGCGAGTATTCATGATGCCTCCAGCAAGAAAATTAGAAGCGCGAGGGGAACAATTCTTATCTGATAGTGCATAGATGCGCGTACCCGCAGCGAGGAATCCCTATCGCAGCAGTAATTTCAGGTAGGGATGCTTCGGCTTCGAAACAGATTTGCCTTCGCGAACCTGTTTCTACGCTCAGCATTACATAACTGTTGGGAAAGTAGCTACATGAGTCAAGTTCCGAAGTGGTTTGAGCGGAAGTTCGAATTCTCGTTTCCGGTAGAGCTATACCCGAATTTGTGCATCCGCCTGCGTGGCACGCCCGCGCGACTGGAGGAGATTCTCCGCGCTTATCCCCGCGAGCGGTTGGTGCATAGAGCCGAAGAAAAATGGTCGGCGCAGGAGCATGCTGGACATTTGGCGGACCTCGAACCGTTGTGGATGGCGCGGGTTGAGGACTACATAGCAGGCACAGCTGAACTAACAGCCGCAGACCTCAGCAATCGGAAGACTCACGAAGGGGCGCACAACGCGCGCGACATCGAGGAGATTCTGTCGGAATTTCGCAAGGCGCGATTGCAACTTGTGAATCGAGTTGGAGGGCTGGACGCTGCGCCATTTTCCCGATCAATCCCGCACCCACGGCTCAAGAAACCGTTCCGGTTGGTTGATCATTTATATTTCGTCGCCGAGCACGACGATCACCATCTGGCGCGAATTTGGGAGCTGCAGCAAACGCGCTAGAGCGTTAGGGCATTATCGAGATGAGCGGTTTGGTGGGCGGCAAAACTTCTCCAATTTCTACAGCAGGGACTCCGACCGCATTGAAGGCTCGTGTGAGTTTGTCCGCGTCGTCAGATGCGACCGAGATCAGCAATCCTCCAGCAGTCTGCGGATCGAACAAAATTGTCTTCATTTCCTCGCTGATTCCGCCTTCGTATCCCACTACGCACTCGGCGAATTCGCGATTTGCTTTCAGGCCTCCGGGGATGTGGCCGGCTCGGATGCATTCCAGAGCCCCCTCGAGCAAGGGAACGCTTTTCGCGTGGAAGCGAAGCGAAACCTTGGAGGCGAGCGCGATCTCGCGGGCGTGTCCGATCAGACCGAAGCCGGTGACGTCGGTCATGGCGTGAACGGCGAAAAGGCCGGTGGTCGTCGGTCGTCGGTCGTCGGCTGCGCTTCGCTCAGCCTGCCTCGGTCCCGCACCTCCCGAAATCACTTCAGCGGCTTTCTTATTAAGGGTGGTCATCGAAGCGATCGCTGCGTCTATCCAAGATTGCTGGGCTGTTTTTTTCTTGATCGCGGTTGAGATTACCCCGGTCCCCAGAGCTTTTGTGAAGAGCAGTCGATCACCGGCCTTCGCACCTCCATTAGTGAACACTTTTGCGGGGTCGATCAGGCCGGTTACGGAGTATCCAAACTTGATTTCCTCGTCGCGAACACTGTGCCCGCCAATCACCGAGCAGCCGGCTTCGATCATTTTGGAAAGTCCACCGGCGAGGACGCGTTCGAGGATCGCCAAATCAGCTTTTTCAGGGAAACATACCAGGGCCAGTGAAGTGCGCGGCTGGCCGCCCATGGCATACACATCACTGAGCGAGTTGGTAGCGGCAATCTGTCCAAAGGTGTACGGATCGTCGACCATTGGCGTGAAGAAGTCCACAGTCTGCACCAATGCGGTTCCGGGCCCAATCAGATACACTCCGGCGTCGTCGGCTTGGTCGAAGCCAACCAGAACATTCGGATCATGCTGCCGGGCTAATTTCCCAAGCACCGCGTCCAGCGCCGCCGGACTTAGCTTGGACGCTCAACCCGCAGCTTTGACCGTCTCCGTTAAACGAATGGGCTTCGCTTCAGCCATGAGGGCATTCTAAAGGAAAGAAGACAGCCACGGATTCTCACGGATTGCTCGGATGACAAACTAAATGATGGCGTATCCGTGAGAATCGTTGGAGATCCGTGGCGTACTGAACTTACTTCACCGACACATCGGCCACTTTTAAATCAGGATAGGCGCGATCCCAGTCGTTGCTAATGTGATCGAAGGTCAGGCGGAACGGCGCACTCTGACCGGGGCCCAGCGGCGACAGGTGCAGGTCGACGGTGTCAGGATACGGTCCGGCGGTCTTCAGAATGTAGAGCGTGACGTCGTCCGCCTGGGCGACTTCGCCCAGAGAATTCTTGAACGCCACATGCACAGCCGCTCGGGTAACTGTCTTATCACCCGCGTTGGTCGCAGTTCCGTCGATATAAGTAGTGCGCGCGCCGACGAAATTCTCGGCAACGCTCATTTTCAGATCGGAAAGCTGCAGCTGCGTTGCGTAAGGGTTCGGAGGCGTCGTGCGTTTAGGAGTGCTGCGCGAGAGCAAGGCGATGACACCGACTACCACGAGGACGAATGCAACTCCCATCACAATGGGAACCAGATGAGATTCGCGCTGCTCCGCCAGGGGAGATGGTTCGGTAAGACCGCCCATGGGGAGATTGTACTATCGCGCTACTCGCCGCCCACGGTCAGGCCATCGATTCGAATCGTCGGACAGGCCACAGCGCCGCGGAATTCGAGATCATTTGCAATCTCGGAGATATTGAAAAACATCTCCTTCAGATTGCCGGCCACCGTGATTTCTTCGACGGGATAGGCGAGTTCTCCCCCCGAGATCCAGAGCCCGGAAGCACCGCGAGAATAATCGCCTGTCACCAGGTTCGCTCCGTGTCCGAGGAACTCGGTCACGTAAAGGCCGTCTTGGATCTCCGCAATAATCTGCTTGGGTGTCTTCGCGCCGGGCTGCAGGAAGTAGTTTCCCGGGCCGATTCCGGGCGTTCCCGCCAATCCGCGAGAAGCGTTGCCTGTAGTTTGCAGGCCGAGCTTCTTCGCCGTGTAGGTGTTCAGCAGATACGATTTGAGCACTCCGCTTTCAATCACGACGGTGCGCCGCGAAGGAACTCCCTCGCCATCAAAGGGACTGCTGCCGAATCCGCCGGGAATCGTGCCGTCGTCGATCACATTGACGCCATCGCCCGCGATCTTCTCTCCCAGTTTGCCTGCGAGGAATGAAGCCCCGCGATAAACGGAATCTCCATTCACTCCTTCGAAAATATGTTCGAGGATCGAGCTGGATACCATGGGATCGAGAACCACCGGGACTTTCGCGGTTTTCGATTTTCGCGCGCCCAACCGGCGCAACGCGCGCTGAGCGGCTGTCTTTCCTACGTGCTCAGGAGATTCAAGCCGACCCAAACTACGGGCCACAGAAAACCAGTAGTCGCGCTGTTTGGCGCCGTCATCCGATTGCGCAATTGGCACGGCCGCGAGCGAACAATACGAGCGCTGGTATTCGCCGACAAATCCGTGGGAGTTAGCCAGGATCTTGTGACCGGTCGCGGCTTCAAACGAACCGCCTTCGGAGTTTTTGATTCGGGAATCGTAGTCGAGCGCGGCCTTTTCGGCCCGGCGTGCGTAGCTGATGCGCTCTTCACCGGGCAGTGAATAAACGTCAGCCGAATAAAGATCCAGATCGCCCGCGACCGAACCTAGTTGCGAGGCTTCTGGTATTCCTCCAAACGGGTCTTCCGAAGTAATCTTCGCGAGTTCCAGGGCCGACTTCACCATGCGGTCGAGGCCAGCACTCGAGAAGTCACTGGAATAAGTGCTGGCCGCGCGCTTGCCGTAGAACACTCGGAGGCCGATTGCCTTCGAGCCGGACTCTTTCAAAGTTTCGACCTGCCCTAATCGGACGACCGTGGAAAATTCGTCGCCTTCCCGGATGACGCATTCCGCAGCCGTCGCCCCACCGGACATAGCGCGGCGGACGATGTCATGGGCGAGTTCGCGGAGGTCAGTTTCAATTTTCTGATTTCGAGAGTCAAGTTGCGTTTGAGACATAGGATTTCGTTGTTACAGAATTCCTTTGTGTACCTTCGCGTCTTTTGTGGTTGACGCCTTTAGAGGCCGTTAACCACGAAGGACACTGAAGTACACAAAGAAAACAAGATTGCCTGGTCGGAGTTACTGCATGAAGCCGCCGACATCTTTCCTGGCGGTTCCGCCTACGGTCAAGCGATCGATTTTGATCGTCGGAATGCCTACGCCGACGGGGACTGCCTGGCCGTCTTTGCCGCAAGTGCCAACACCTTCATCGAGTTTCAGGTCGTTGCCCACCATCGAAACCCGCGTGAGCACATCGGGCCCATTCCCGATTAACGTCGCACCTTTGATTGGAGCCGTGATCTGGCCGTCTTCGATCAAATATGCTTCCGACGCCGAGAAAACAAACTTGCCGTTGGTTATATCGACCTGGCCGCCGCCAAAGTTGACCGCGTAAAGTCCGCGTCGAACGGAGCGAATGATGTCCTGCGGATCATCTTCGCCCGCAAGCATATAAGTGTTGGTCATGCGGGGCATGGGAATGTGCTCGTAGCTTTCGCGCCGGCCGTTGCCGGTGTCCGCCATACCCATCAGGCGGGCGGACAGCTTGTCACTCAGGTACCCCTTAAGGATTCCCTTTTCGATGAGCACAGTATTTTGTGTCGGCTCGCCTTCGTCGTCTACGTTGACCGAACCGCGGCGCCAGGGCATCGTACCGTTATCGACCACGGTGCATTTTTCGCTGGCCACGCGCTTTCCGACCAGTCCAGCGAATGCCGAAGTCTGCTTGCGATTGAAATCGGCTTCCAATCCGTGACCCACGGCCTCGTGCAGGAGCACGCCAGGCCAGCCAGGACCAAGCACAACTTCCATCTCGCCTGCGGGAGCCTCACGCGCGTCGAGTTGCAGGATCGCCTGCCGCGCCGCCTCCTTGGCAAAATACTCCGGAGTCTTTTCGCCGAAGAAAAAGTCGAGCGCGACGCGCCCACCGCCCCCGGAACTGCCACGCGCAGAATTGCCCTCGGTCTTGGCGATGCAAGAAACATTCACCCGAGCCAGCGGCTGGGAGTCCTCGGCGAAAGTTCCATCCGATCCGACGACCAAAATGTTCCGCAACTCGTCTGCATAGCTGGCGCGCACTTCTTTAATGCGGGGATCGTATGCCCGCGCTGCCTGATCCGCCCGCATGACTAATTCGACCTTGGCAGTGATTTCCGCATCGACAGATGGAAGCGTTATCGGATACAAACTGCGCGCAGCTTTCTCCTGAAAACCGACCACGGGAGTCTTAGCCGGGCCGCTGGCGATCAGAGCTGCTGTTCGGGCCGCATGCAGAATTCGCTCGGGCGAAAGATCGTCGGTGTAAGCGTAACCGGTGCGTTCGCCCGCAATAACCCGCACCCCGCATCCGGCAGAGATGCCCTGCGAAGCGGATTTCACCATCGACTCGTCGACCATTAAAGAGGTCGAAGAAAGATATTCAAAATACAGATCCGCGTAGTCGCCGCCTGCGGAAAGCGCCGCTGCCAAATAATGTTCGAGATCGTGTTCAGTGAGGCCGTAATGCTGGAAAAAGAATCTGTTTTTGTCCACGTTTGTTAGATGCGCTCAGAGCGCCAAAAGCTCCTCATGCCATTATCCCACACGGTTTAGTGTGGCGCGGGCGCCTTAGTCCGCGTTTTTGACGGGCAACTGCCCCACTGTTTTGGAACTTATGTTCACCCGTCACAGACCGCGCAGCGGATCACCTGAAACAATCCATTCATGACGCCAGAGTCCCTGATACGAACGGTCGAAGACTTTCTGGTTTGCGCTCGGGATGCCGTAATCATTGAAGACGGCGCGGTCGTCTTCGACCTCGCACAATCCAAGTACTCCATTTCCGGCGAACGCAACAAGTGCCTGCTGCATTTATGGTCGACGGAGCGGAACTTCGTGCGGCGAGTGTTGGAGGCAGAGGTGAAGAATGAAATCCTCCGGCTGGCGGTGCAGCGCATGGGACAGGCCAAGCCGACCAAGCTGGAGATCTGCCGCGAACGCGACCGGCGCACGCCTACCGCAAAGCGGGCCGCGCGCATGGCTTATCAGCCCACCTTGCAACGCGTGCTGCAGCGACAGTTTCCCGGCTGCACCGTTGATCGGCTCAGCACGGCGATGGATCTGGAGCGTTCTTTCGGTCCAGTCTATGCGCGCGGCTTGCTTCGTCGGGGGCAATCCGCGTTTGCCGTGCTAGGTGTGAATGGGCAGGAGAGCCAGGGTTCCATCGATGCGGCACTGACGTTTGGAATCCTGTGGCTCGATGCCTGCCGGATTGCGAAAGCCGGAAAGCTCGTGGTTGAAGGATTAAAGCTGTTTCTGCCGGCAGGAGCATCCGCCCTGACTCGCGAGCGCATGGCCCATTTGAACGGTGAAGCTGCCAAGTGGCACCTTTACGAACTGGAAGAGCGCGGCGATAACTTCAAAGAGATGGATGTCTCAGATTGCGGCAATGTTGCAACCCGGCTGGTGCATTCGACTGACGAATCGGTAGCCCTTGCGAGGTTTACATCTGCGATCTCGCAAGTTCGTGAGCTGATGTCCGAAGCCGAAGTCGCAATTCTGTCACCCGCGGAAATCGCTTTTCGTTGTTATGGACTGGAATTTGCGCGGGCGCGGCTCATTCACAAGCCTGGCTCGTTTCAAAGCACGCCAGAGATTGTCTTTGGATTAGGGGCGCAGGAAAGAATCCTTAGCGATGCTAACAGTGCCGCCTTCATGCAACTGGTGCGGAGCATCGGCGAGGTACGCCACGCTGGTGGGCCGCGCGATCATCCACTGTGGCGGCTGCATCCGGAGCGCTGGTTGGAGTCTTTGGTTGTGCGGGACGTCGCGCCCCTCGACGAACGCCTGGATTTAGGTTGCTTGTATTCCCAGGTGCCGGCGTTCTCGGCGTCCGATCGCGCCATGATCGACGTGCTCACGATCACCCGAGACGCGCGCCTCGCCGTGGTCGAACTCAAGGCCGATGAAGACATTCACTTGCCATTGCAAGGCCTCGACTACTGGGCGCGCGTGGCTTGGCACCATACCCGCGGCGAGTTTCAGCGCTTCGGATATTTTCCCGGACGAGAACTCTGCCCCGACAAGCCGTTGCTGGTCCTCGTGGCTCCGGCTCTGCACGTTCATCCCGCGACCGATACATTGCTGCATTACATCTCGCCAGAGATTGACTGGTTGCTGCTGGGCATCGACGAGCGCTGGCGGGAGGGGGTGCGAGTGGTGTTCCGCA